>Ga0075421_100007059_pt1 | contig 13731 bp, 13 predicted proteins | sample SoiMetdeltSBSDD5_FD_75292 | JGI IMG/M metagenome (GOLD analysis project Ga0075421, IMG submission 75292) | Bulk soil microbial communities from a Populus tree surrounding site in Tennessee, USA - Soil MetaG P. deltoides SBSDD5 | ecosystem: Environmental > Terrestrial > Soil > Tree plantation...
TCCTCGACTGCGGCGCCTGACGGCGCCTTCGCTCGGAATGACAAACCGTCCTCGACTCCGCGCCTTCGGCGCTTCGCTCGGAATGACAGGGTTAGCCGAGTGCTCGCAGGAACTCCTCGCAATCGCGGATGCCGTACACCAGCTTGTCCCAGCGCCCGTCCGGAAGCGATAGCGGCGTGGACTCGGCCAGGATCCACCGCGAGATGAGGTTCGCGCGCGCGGCAGTGAGCTGCGGCGCCTCCGCCTTGTCAGGAAGGGCGGTCTCGACGCGCAGCAGCCCCCACATCGGATCGCGCCCAGACGCGTCACGCACGCGCAGATACCAGCTCGCGACGGGCGTTCGGTGGTAGGCCTCCACGCGCAGCACGCTCGAGCGGTGGTGCAGCGGGAGCGCCTGCACAACACGCATGGCGGCGCCGGTCACGTAGAGCGTCCGATGACTCTTGATGACGCCGATCGCGAACGATGAACGCGACACGCGCTCACTCGTGGCGATACTTCCGTCGACGAAAAGTGGCTCGACCTGGGTCGCACACCAGTCCTCCGCCAGCTGGCGCTCGGTGCGCTCGCGATCGCGCTTGACCGACTCGAGCGCGCGTTGCGCAACCGTGAACGGATGCGCGTCATGCGCCGAAGCCAGGCTACTGCCGGGCGCGTCCGTGGGCTCGGTCGTATCGACCACTTCGAAGCTGCTTCCGATTGCGTGGGACCAGAGGGCTGGCGACACGAACGCTCGTGGCACGTAGAGCTTACATCGCACGAGCGGTCGCTTCCACGTCACCATCCGGCGCAGCAGCCGCTGCCGGACGACCGCCGACGCGCGACCGAAGACGATCGGTATACCGTCGGCGTAGTGGATTACCCGACTCTCCTGGGCGCCGTCCAGGAACGCGGAGAAGCCCACGGTCGGGGGCTCGTCCACTCGGTGGGAACGAACGGCTGTGCTCTCGATCACGTCGGAGCTGACGACGCGCGGTGGCTCCGAGGGGGTGGCAGTCGTCTCAAGTGAAGGACCAGGATCACGGAGCGCGGTCGTCTCGTGCTGGAAGAGACGGAGTGCTTCGCGGAGGCCGAGGTCCGCCAGCGGTGCGCCGGGTGTCATGCGCCACGCTCGCCAGTCGGTGTTGCACCTGACGTTACTGCACGCGACGTGACGCATCCGCGCGGAGGTTCCGCGATGGATGGCGGCACGATACCTCGGACGTTGGCCGAAGTTGCGCTCATGATTCGATTTGCGCTCATCGCGACCATCCTAGTGGTCGCCGCTGGGTGTGACAAGACAAAAGGAATGCTCGGTCTGGGGCAGCCGCCCGAGCCCGACGGTCCACCGCCGGAGGCGCGGCTCAATCTCGCACGCCGCCCCGACGTGCTCTTTCAGCTGTTCGGCGAGCGCGACGACGCGCGCATGGTGCCCGTCGCGGCGATCATCGACGGTGCGCTCAAGCCGATCGAGCTGACGGAGAGCGGCTGGCGCGAGTTCGACGCAATGTACACGCGGTCGAATCGCAGCTATCCGCTGTACCGGGACGGCGCGGCGATCGGCGAGGTCCGCGTGCGGCGCGGGATGTGGGAGCGTCGCGATCAGCCGCTCTACACATTGCCGGGATGTCGTCTCGTGACCCCGCTGTCCGCGGTCTCGCTCGAGACGTCGGCGCGATTGAGCTACACCGTGGAGGCACTCGTGGTCACGCCGGGCATCCACGTCGAACCGAAAGCACCGGTGAAGCCGACGAACGCGTTGGAGGCTCGCGCGCGGCGTGCGGCGTACGAGGCGGCGCAGAACGCCGGCATCGACACCGCGTCGCTCTCGTCCACCGGATTCCATGCTGTGGCCATCAACACAGGGGCAACGAACGCCCCGACGCTCGTCGCGTCGTTTCTCGACCCCGAGTCCAGTGACCGGAACGGGACGACGTCGCACATCGTGATGATCGCCGACGACGCGGGCTCCGGCTATCACCCGACGTTCCGCCATACTGCGTCGGGCCCGGTGACCGGGGCCGAGTTCCGACGGTACGTCGATCATCTCGACGTGAACGGCGACGGTGTAGACGAGATCATGCTCGAGGGCTGGCAGTTCGCGGGCGAGACGTTCCTCTCGATCCTCGGGTATACGAACGGCGAGTGGCGGGAAGTGTTCCGCGGTCGCTCGAGCTGGTGTCTGTCGCGACCGACAATCTCGAGTCGGTAGTTCGGTGGCCGGTAGTCGGTCGCGTCAACGCAGTCCGTCGGCCAACGCCACGACGAGGCCGTCGTACGCGGGGATCATGATCGACGTTAGGCGGGGATCGGACGCGACCCGCTGATTGAACTCCCGCACGGCACGGACGTCCTCGGTATCGGCGACGTCCGGCGCCGCGACCCTGCCGCCGCACAGCGTATTGTGCGCGACGATCAATCCGCCCCGTCGCACGAGCCGCAGCGCCCAGTCGAGGTAGGTCGGCAGCGACGGTCTGTCGGCGTCGAGATACACCAGGTCGAATTCCTCTCCGTCGAGCGACGGCAGTAGGTCGACCGCGCGGCCGCCGCGCACCGACACCGATGCCGTGAGACCCGCCTGGGCGATGTACCGCTCTGCGAACGCGGCATGCCGTTCGTCGTGCTCGATCGTCACGAGCCGCCCGCCCTCGGGAAGCGCTCGCGCCATCCAGATCGTGGAGTAGCCGCCGAGCGTCCCGACCTCGAGCACCCGCCGCGCCGCGATGGCGCGCATGAGCACCTGGAGGAAACGTCCGGTATCGGCCGAGATCGCTCCGGTCGGCATGCCCGTCCGATCCGCCTCCTCGCGAAGCGTCGCGAGCAGGCGGTCCTCCGCGGCGAAGAGCGAGACGATATAGTCCGAGACGTTGTCCAACGCGCGGCGGGTCAGTTCGTCGTGCCTAACGCCGGCGTCGCTGCGCTACTCGACGCCGATGTCCCAGGCCTGTTCGAGGTCCTTCTTCGAGTATGCGCGGAACGCGGTCAGCGTCTGCGTCCGCTCGATGGCGGAGACCGCCGGAAAGCGCTCGGTCACGACCTGCGCAATCTGCTCGTATTCCGCCACCTTCACGATCGCGACGAGGTCCCACTCGCCGGAGACCGAGTACACCTCCTGCACGCCATCGATACCGGCCAGCTTCATGGCGGCTTCCGGAATCCGCTTCGGATCGGCCTTGATCAACACGATGGTCGTGATCACTGCTCTTCCGGGAATGGGGGAACGCCGAGCAGCCATACCCCGGCGAGACGATCCTTGCCGTCCACGTCGATGAGAATGTCGCGTGCGATCCGCACCGTTCTCGTTTGCCGCGACGGGCCAAGCCGGAAATGAATCGTTCGCTCGGCTTCGTCGGCCTCCGCGGCAAGCGCCGTGTTCATCTCGATGGAAGCGATGCCATTCCCGCCAGCCTCGCTGACCATGATGCGACCGTCCGTGAGCTCCGTTGGCGGCGTCAGCCCGGAGCGCTTTCGGACCTCGGGCCAAACGGCGACCTCGACGCCGTGAATGGACCCACCAGTGAGGTCGAGAATGAGCCAGGACCCGTCGGCCCCTTCGATCTCGACGGAACCCGACGCACCCTCACCCGCTGCGCGCGCACGGAGATTCGCGGTGAGAATGTCGGTGTCGGCGTCCCACCGATATTCCACATCGCTTGGCGTACCACCGACAGGTTCAACGCGAACGGCGATGCTCACGGCGATCCTCCACCACGGGAGCGTCAATCTGTATAGCGGTCGCGACGGATGCACACCCGATCCATTGCAGTGCAATGCCGCGAAACGCAGCCGGCCGACCAGCTCTCAGTGCGGCAAAGATAGTGATGGCCTCGATCGGCTGACCAGAGTGCGCCCCACGGACTATACTTCGGGCTCTCGAATACCCACGCGCCGCGCTCGCGGCCCGACCGCAAGGAGCATCGGTGTCAGAACGAGAAGGATCCGGAGTCGCGCGCGCCGCACAGCACGCCGTTCACGTCCTCCCACATGCGTCGCACGTGATCGCGCGCTTCCTCGGCCCGGCGCTCGAGCGTGTGGCACCGGACGCCGCGGCTACGCAGCTACTCGTCATCACGCCGGACGCCGAGACGGCACTGGCTGTTGCCGAGGTTGCCCGCGCCATCAGCGATCGCTCGCCTGCGCCGATCGTGCCCATCACGGCAGCGGGCCGCGGCGCGCGCCTCCTCGGCTCCCGGGGCATTCCCGCGATCGCCGCGACGCCGGCGACGCTGGCGTCGCTCCTGCGCAGCTCGTCCGTCAAGCTCGAGGGGCTCCGGGCGGTCGTAGTTGCCTGGGTGGATGAAGTGTTCGCCGCACGGGAGGACGACGCGCTCGAGGTCGTGCTCAACGAAATCCCGAAGGAAGCGAGCCGCGTCGTCGTTGCCGACCAGCTGACGCCCGAGGTGGAGGCGTTCATCGAGCGACACCTGCGTCGGGCGAGCCGTGTCGGAGCGACGGAGGCTGCGGCCCCCGATGTAGAGTTGCCCATCCGGTACGTCACGACCGCCTCTACAGGGCGCCGAAGCGCGCTTCGCCGGCTGCTCGATGAGCTCGATCCGCCATCGGCGGTTGTGCTCGCGAACGATGCGGGCGGCGCGGAAGAGGCACGACTGGCCGTCGCCGCGCTCGGCTACCTGGGCGACGAAACCGTTCGAGTTGTCACGGAACCTCTCGCGGAGCCGACGGCCCTCGTGGTGCTCTACGATCTCCCGGCGTCTGCGGCCCACTTGGCGCAGATAGCCGCAGGCGCGGCCGCGAACGTCGTGGCACTCGTCAGCCCGCGGCAGATCCCTGCCCTTCGCCGACTGACGGCCGGCACCGTCGAGCCGCTCGACCTGTCGCAGGCACCCGCGAAGGCGCGCGCGCGTGACGAGCGCGTTCGCTCCGCCATCCGTGCCGAGCTGGAAGCGGGTTTTCCCGCCCGCGAAATCATGGCACTCGAGCCACTAGTCGCGGAGTTCGACGGCCTGGAGATCGCGGCAGCCGCACTGCGCTTGTTCGAGCGGGAGCGCACCGAGGCGCGTGTTCGGCGCGTCGAGACGGAGCGGCCACTTCCGCGGCCAGAGGTGCGCGCGGATCGAGCCGAGCGACCCGCGGCGCCTCGCACCGCACCGTCGGGATTCGCGCGCATTTTCCTCAGCATTGGTGACCGCGACGGGATCCGCGCAGGTGATCTGGTCGGCGCGATCACGGGCGAAACCGGCATTACGAGCGATCGAATCGGCAAGCTCGACATTCGCGAGAACCACACGGTCGCGGAGATCGCGGCGGACGAGGCCGCGGCCGTGATCGAGAAGATGAACGGCGTGTCGTTCAAGGGCCGCCGCATTGCCGCTCGGCTCGACGATCGGCCGCCACCGCGGTCGCGCGAAGGCTCGCGAAACGCCGGAGGTGCCCGCGAGGGTCGCGGCGGCGGACGCGATGCCCGCAGCGGTCCGCGCGGCCGCGGCGGATTCGGGGATCGCGGCCGAGACCGACCGCCTCGGGATGGCGCGTCACGCGAGGGCAGGTCCTCGCGCGAAGAGCGCCCGGCCCGCGGCTTCGGGCGCGCCCGGGACGACTCGCGAGACCGTGGCATCCGCCGCGACGACGATCGGCCACGCGGCCGTTTTCGGGATCGCGCCGATGAAGGTCGAGTGCCACGAGCCGCCCGCGAGCGGGAGGAATGGGCCGAGCGTGGAGACCGCGTGCGTCACGCGCGCCGACCACGCCGCGACGAGGCGTGACCACATTCCAACTCGCCGGCGGTTGGATCGAGGTGATTGCCGGCGTCATGTTCAGCGGCAAGAGCGAGGAGCTGATTCGACGCGTTAGGCGCGCGATCATCGCGCGCAAACGCGTTCAGGTCTTCAAGTCACACCTCGACGCGCGGTACGCCGGCATTTACGCGATCTCGAGCCACGACGGGCGTACGGTCGAGGCCGTTCCCACGGATTCGGCGGCGCAGATCGCCCAGTGCCTCGACCCGATGGCGCAGGTGATCGCCGTGGACGAAGCCCAGTTCCTCGACGGCTCCATCGTCGGCCTCGCGACATCCCTCGCGGCTCGCGGCCGACGGGTGATAATCGCCGGCACGGACACGGACTTCCGGGGCGAGCCATTCGGCCCGATGCCGGACCTGATGGCCGTCGCAGAGGTCGTCGACAAGCTGCATGCGATCTGCGTGCTCTGTGGCGCACCGGCAAGCCGGAACCAGCGGCTGGTCGAGGGCCGCCCTGCGCGGTACGACTCGCCCGTCATTCTGGTGGGCGGCACCGAGTCCTACGAAGCGCGCTGCCGGGCCTGTCACCAGGTCCCGCGGCGGGACGAGGATCAGGGACGGTTGTTGTGACGTGCGGCACGCGGTGAGTCGTGAATCGCCAGTCGTTACCTAGTTCTCAGCCGACTAACGACTTACGGCTCGCGATTCACGACGCATCACGTGACCATGGGCGCCCATGACAGTCTTTCAGGCGCAATGGGAATCGTCGCCGCGCTGCTCAGAAGCCCCGAACAACTGCACCGGCTGCGGGCGGCTATCCGCGGACGGTATCCCGTCGCGCCTTGCGACGACTGGGATGCGGTGCGTCGTCTCTGCGACGCGGAGCCCGTGTCGCTCGCCGTGCTCGACCTCTACGCGAGCGGGCGAATGGACCTCGATCCCGTGCGCCAACTCCGCCGGCTCTACCCGCGGCTGGTTACCGTTGCCTACGTGTCCGTCAGCCCGGATCGGATTCACGACGTGTTCGACGCCGGTCGTGCCGCGCTCGACGGCCTCATCATCGCCGACCGCGACGATGCGCCCACGGATCTCTGGGCGATTCTCGAGCAGGCGGAGACCCGATCGGTCGCGAGTGGGCTGAGGACCGCACTTGCCGGCGTCGATCCGACCGTGCGCGACGCGGTGTTGGTCGCCGTGACGCGGGCGCACGAAAACCTGTCGGGCGAAGGCCTCGCGAGGCTGCTGTCCATTCCGCGGCGCTCGCTGACGAAGCGGCTGACCCACGCGGGTTTCCCACCCCCGCCTCGGCTCCTCACCTGGGGTCGGCTCATCGTAGCGGCGCAGATGCTGGATGACCTGAACCGCAGCGCGGACGCGGTGTCCGCGGCCCTGCGGTTCCCTTCGGGCAGCGCCTTCCGCAACACCTGCCAGCGCTACCTCCGCGCCACACCTACCGAGCTACGCCAGCGCGGCGGCGCCCGCTACGTCGTCGCGCTTCTGCTCTCGGAAACGAGCCAAAGGGAGCACCAGTCCGCCGCGTAGCGGCCCGCCACGAGGCTACAGGCGGGCATGGGCGAGTCGAAGGAACTCGTCGCGCGTCTTCGCGTCGTCCCGAAACGAGCCGAGAAGCGCGCTGGTGATGGTCTTCGAGTTCTGCTTCTCGACGCCGCGCATCATCATGCAGAGGTGCATGGCCTCGATCACGACGCCGACGCCGCGCGGCGCAAGCACTTCCTCGACGGCCTCGGCGATCTGTGCGGTGAGGCGCTCCTGTACCTGAAGCCGGCGCGCGAATACCTCTACGAGCCTAGGGAGCTTGGAGAGGCCGACGATCTTGCCGTTGGGGATGTACGCGATGTGGGCCTTTCCGAAGAACGGCAGGAGGTGATGCTCGCACAGGGAGTAGAGCTCGATATCGCGAACCATCACCATGTGGTCGTGCGCCTCGGCGAAGACGCCTTCGCCGACCGCGGACTGTGGAGTCTCCGTGTATCCGCGCGTCAGCCACGCGAACGAGCGGGCAACGCGGCCGGGGGTGCGTACGAGCCCCTCGCGGTCGGGGTCCTCGCCGATCAGCGCAAGCTGACGGCGCACCAGCTCGGCGAATTCCTCCTCCGCTTCTGGTCTGAGCTGATTCAGGTGGCCGACCCGCGCGCCCTGGAGCCCATCCGACGAGGCGCCAGCGCCGTTGCCCGTCTGCGCGACGGACGCATGTGGGGGTTGCGACGCCGGCCGCGCGGGCGCCTGGCCGTCCGTCGTTCGAGTGCCGCCGCGCCTACCGTCACGATTCGCCCTGGCCACCAACGCCTCCACGGTGCATTAGAAGATTCTAGCGTCTCAGGCGGGGAACCCGCATCAGCAAAGTTAGTGGACGAACGTCCGAGTCGCGTACGTTGACTTTCCGTCCGAGCGATTCCTACCTTGGAGCGGTCTCGCCCCGGGCGGTCGTGCGTCGTGGACGACGCTTTGCGTATTGCGAGCTTCGCAGCACGTTCACGCGGTTCAATTCGTTCACTCTTTCACCCGCGCAGCTGCCGCGCAGAGCCGCGGCTGCGGACGCACGAATCTCGGCATGCTTCTCATCGGCCTGACCGGAAACATCGCCAGCGGGAAGTCGACGGTGGCCCGTCTCCTCTCGGAGCGCGGCGCGACGATCATCGACGCCGACGTCCTCGCGAGGCGCGTCGTGGAGCCCGGGATGCCCGCCTTCGACGAGATCGTCCGCCGATGGGGCAAGGGCGTCATCGCCCCAGATGGGAGCCTCGATCGAGACGCGCTCCGGCGACACGTGTTCTCCCAGCACGAACAGCTCGAACAGCTGAATCAGATCGTCCACCCCGAGGTCGGCGCGTACCGCGATCGGCTCGTTGATGAGGCCCGTCAGCGCGGCGACCGGCTCGTCGTCTGCGACATCCCGCTGCTCTTCGAGGGTGGCATGGTCGATCAGTTCGATCGAATCGTGCTGGTGGATGCCCCGCGACCAATCCGGCTCGAGCGACTCATGCGTGAGCGTGGGCTCAGCGAAACCGAGGCGATGGACATGATGACGGCGCAGATGCCTGCGGAGCTCAAGCGGGCACGCGCGGATTACATCATCGACAATGTCGGAACGGTCCGTGAGCTCGAGGAACGCGTGAGCGACGTCTGGCAATCGCTCGAACGCGAGGCGGACGCGCAGGCTGCGACGTCGGCCGTTTCTTGACACCGCCGATACACTTAGACCGCGCGCACTTCTCACCCCAGCATTGGGAGCCCTGTCGTGTCGTCGATTCCCGCTGATCTCCGCTATACCGCAGAGCACGAGTACGTCAAATCCACCGGGGATGCGGACATCGTTCAAGTGGGCATCACCGATTACGCGCAGGGCGAGTTAGGCGACGTCGTGTTCGTCGAGCTGCCGAAGGTCGGCGACAAACTCAAGGCGCACGATGTGTTCGGGACCATCGAGGCTGTGAAGGCGGTGTCGGAGCTCTTCTCACCCATTGCCGGCGAGGTCGTGGAGGTCAACTCCCGCCTCGATGGCGAGCCCGCGCTCGTGAACAGCGACCCTTATGGCGACGGGTGGATGATCAAGCTGCGCCCATCCAACGCGGCCGATCGCGACGGGTTGATGGACGCCGGGGCGTATAAGTCCCACGTCGGAGAATGACTCGGCAAGTCACTGCAGGCTGACGGCTGACGGCAGCTGCTGACGGGGCTGACGGGACGGGCGGAGTGCCCCGCTCCCTTGCCCTCAGTCAGCCATCAGCGCCAAACAGTCAGCCCTCAGCCCGTCCTGTCAGTGCTCAGGCGTATTCGTCAACGGGCGGGCACGCACACACCAGGTTCCGGTCACCGAACGCGCTCTCCACGCGCCCGACTGCTGGCCAGAATTTCCACTCTCGCGTCGCCTTGCTCGGGAACGCAGCCTGCTCGCGCGAATAGCTGTGCTGCCAGGAGTCGCTGACGACCGACGCCATCGTGTGTGGCGCGTTCTTGAGCGGGTTGTCTTTCCGGTCGAGCACCCCGCGCTCGACGTCGCGAATCTCTTCCCGAATCGCGATCATCGCATCGCAGAACCGATCGAGCTCGAACTGCGATTCGCTCTCCGTCGGCTCGATCATGAGCGTCCCGGCCACCGGGAACGAGACGGTCGGCGCGTGGAAGCCGTAGTCCATCAGGCGCTTGGCGATGTCCTCGACCTCGACACCCGTCGCCTGCTTCACGCCGCGCGGGTCCACGATGCACTCGTGCGCGACGAGCCCGTTCTTCCCCTTGTAGAGCACGGGGAAATGCGGGTCGAGCCGCTTCGCGATGTAGTTCGCATTCAGGATGGCGACCTTCGTCGCGTCAGTGAGCCCGCTGCCGCCCATCATCCGGATGTACACCCACGAGATCGGGAGGATGCTAGCGCTCCCCCAGGGCGCCGCCGATACCGCGCCTAACGAATCGTGGCCATCGAGAGGCACGACCGCGTGCCCTGGGAGGAACGGCGCGAGATGCGTCGCGACCCCGATCGGGCCCATGCCAGGGCCGCCCCCGCCGTGCGGGATGCAGAACGTCTTGTGCAGGTTGATGTGGCAGACGTCGGCCCCGATGTCGCCCGGCCGGGCGACGCCCACGAGCGCGTTCATATTGGCGCCGTCCATGTACACCTGGCCGCCGTTCGCGTGCACGATGGCGCAGACGTCGGTAATGGACTCCTCGAAGACGCCGTGCGTCGATGGGTAGGTGACCATCAACGCCGCGAGCTTCGCCTTGTGCTCCTCGGCCTTCGCCTTGAGGTCGGTCACGTCGATGTTGCCGTTGGCGTCGGTCTTCACGACGACGACCTCGAGCCCCGCCATGACGGCGCTCGCGGGGTTGGTCCCGTGAGCCGACTGCGGGATCAGGCAGATGTCACGCCCCCCTTCCCCGCGTGATTCGTGGTACCGGCGAATGACGAGGAGCCCCGCGAGCTCGCCCTGCGACCCAGCGTTAGGCTGCAGCGAGACCGCGTCGAAGCCGGTGATGTCCGCGAGGTCTGCCTCGAGCTGCTCGAACAGACGGCCGTACCCGGGTGCCTGGTCGCGCGGGGCGAACGGGTGAAGCTTCCCGAACTCCGTCCACGTCACCGGCATCATCTCGGCGGTGGCGTTCAGCTTCATGGTGCACGAGCCGAGCGGAATCATCCCGTGCACGAGCGAGAAGTCGCGCGACTCGAGCGTCCGCATGTACCGGAGCATCTCGGTCTCGGACCGATGCCGGTGGAATACCGGGTGCGTGAGGAACGCGCTCGTCCGCGCGTACCGCTCGTCGTACCGGTCGTCGGTATCCGCGGCAAGCTCGTCGACGTTCGACGCGCTGGCACCGAAGGCGGCCAGCACCTGCTCGACGTCGGCCACCGTCACGGTTTCGTCGAATGCGATGCAGACCGCGTCGCCCTCGGTGCGGAGGTTGATGCGACGCTCGCGCGCCGCCGTCATAACCTGCGCGGCGCTCATCCCGCGGGGCTCGACGCAAACCGTATCGAAGAACACGTCGTGCCGGACACGGTGGCCCGCGCGCTCGAGGCCCGCCGCGAGCGTCGCCGCGAGCTTGTGCACCCGCTTCGCGATGCGCGTGAGACCGTCCCGGCCATGCCACACCGCGTACATGCCCGCGATCACCGCGAGCAGCACCTGGGCCGTGCACACGTTGCTCGTCGCCTTCTCGCGGCGGATGTGTTGCTCGCGTGTCTGGAGCGCCATCCGCAGCGCCTGTTTCCCGGCCGAGTCGCGCGACACGCCGATGATGCGGCCCGGCATCGCACGCTTGTACTCGTCCTTCGTCGCGAAGAACGCGGCGTGCGGACCGCCGTAGCCGAGCGGCACGCCGAAGCGCTGCGAGTTCCCGACCACGACGTCGGCTCCCCACTCGCCCGGCGGGGCGAGCAGCGTCAGCGCGAGCAGATCGGTCGCCACGACCACCATGGCATCCGCCGCGTGCGCGGCGTCGACGAGATCTCGATAGTCGTGCACGCCGCCGTCCGTCGCCGGATACTGGAGCACGACTGCGAACACGTCAGGCGCTGCGGCAATGGCGGCCTCTGGCGCAACCACGATCTTCCACCCCCGCGCCTCCGCGCGCGTCCGCACGACGTCGATCGTCTGCGCGTGGCAAGCCGACGAGATGATGACGGTCTCTTTGCCTTCCTTCCCCTTCACCGCATGGGCCATGGCGACGGCTTCCGCGGCCGCCGTCCCCTCGTCCAGCAGGGATGCATTTGCGATCGCCATCCCTGTCAGGTCCATCACCATGGTCTGATAGTTCAGCAGCGCCTGGAGCCTTCCCTGGGCGATCTCGGCCTGATACGGCGTGTACGCCGTGTACCAGCCAGGGTTCTCGAGGATGTTCCGCTGAATCACGGGCGGGGTCAGGGTGTCGTGATAGCCCAGCCCGATAAACGAACGGAACACCTGATTCCGTGCAGCCATGGCTCGGCTCTCGGTCAGCACGTCGTGCTCGGTGCGTGGCTGCCCGGTGGACAGTCGCCCACGAAACCGGATCTTCTCGGGCACCACGGCGTCGATGAAGGCGTCGAGCGACGCGTAACCCAGGTACTCGAGCATCGCGCGTTGCTCGGCCGGGCGCGGACCGATGTGCCGGCCGACGAACGAGTCGGCTTCGGCGATCGCCATTGGCTTGCTGGTAGTCGTCATGCAAACCTCGGAATGGACGCGGTGACGTCCGAAGAACAGGATGCGGGAGATGGGTACCGTGTCCATCCGCGACGCGCCTCCCCGCTGCGTTGCCGGCGAGGCCGCCGTGACCGTGGCGATGGACGCGACTAAACGTACCCTGGGGCAGAAGTCGGCGCGATGCACAGGCTGCTCGCTGGATGCCCGGGCGGTCCCGTGCTCCGCGCGGTTTCGTTCCGCGCCGTTTGCGCGTACCGTTCCACCTGGTCGATCGCGAACCTGCCTCGTTAGCGCGTCCTCATGCATTGGAAGTTGCTTCACACGCCTCCGCTTCTCGGCGCCGATAACATGGCAGTCGACGAAGCGCTGATGGCGCGCGCTCGACAGACCGGGGAGGCCGTATTCCGCGTGTACACCTGGGCGCAGCCGACCCTGTCGTTCGGCCGGAACCAGACGGCTGTCGGGATCTACGACGCGCAGCGGGCGCGCGACCGCGGGATCGCGGTTGTTCGGCGTCTGACGGGAGGACGCGGACTTCTCCACCATTGCGAAGTCACGTACAGCGTCACCGCTCCGCTCGCGAATATCCTCTCGTTGCGCGAATCGTACGCACGCATCAATCGTCTACTTGTCGACGGCCTCCAGCGTTTGGGCGTCGCAGTCGAGATTGCGGCGCCCCGTGAGCGAGCGGTTGCTCCAACGGCAGCCCCCTGCTTCGAACGACCGGCCACCGGTGAGCTGGTCATCGACGGGAAGAAGCTCGTCGGCAGTGCCCAGTGGCGCGACGAGGGGGTCATGCTTCAGCACGGGTCGATTCTGATACACGACGATCAGCCACTCGTGAGCGCTCTCGCGGTAACCGACGTGCCTGCCCCTCAGCCGGCCGCAACACTGACCGCGGCGCTCGGTCGCGTCCCGACCGCCGACGACGTCGCTGCTGCACTCTTCGATGCGGTGCGCGCTCTGGAGTGCGGACACGCTGATGAGATCGATCTGGACTCCGCAGTCGACGGCGCGCGTCACTGCGCGCTCGGTCGATACCTCGATGAACGATGGACGTGGCGCAGGTAGCGCCGGTGCCGCGTCGACTTCTCCCTCCGCTCGAACCGATACCCCGCTGAACATGCGCCAACTGACCGGATCGACCATCGCTCTTCTCGTCGCCGTTGCTGCCTGCGACCAGAGCAACCGCGCGTCCGGCGAGGAGGCCGCCCCAGGGGGTTCACTCATCGTCGCGATTCAGACCGACATCGTGCACATCGTCCCGCCCGCGATCGGCCAGGTCGAGCAGAAGCTCGTGGCTGACCAGGTTTTCGAGCCGCTCGCATGGCTGGGCGACGAAGGGCGTGTGGACGCCGGATTCCGTCCGGCGCTCGCGGACAGCTGGTCGTGGGAGCGGGACTCGACGGTGCTCGT
>Ga0075421_100007060_pt1 | contig 13730 bp, 12 predicted proteins | sample SoiMetdeltSBSDD5_FD_75292 | JGI IMG/M metagenome (GOLD analysis project Ga0075421, IMG submission 75292) | Bulk soil microbial communities from a Populus tree surrounding site in Tennessee, USA - Soil MetaG P. deltoides SBSDD5 | ecosystem: Environmental > Terrestrial > Soil > Tree plantation...
GTGTCGCCGGAAACCGTTGCGGCCTCCGGCGAGGCGACCGATGCCGCACCGACGGCGACGGAGACGCTGGACATACCAAGCGGCGTCGTCCCCGCGATCGGGGGGTTGTCGTTCGAGCTGTCGTCGACGGCCATGGTCGGTCTTGGCGAGGGGGCGCGCTACCTTGTCGAATACCCTTACGGGTGCGCCGAGCAGCGCGGCTCGCGGACGCTGGCTCTCGTGTTGGCGTCGGATCTCGGCGATGCGTTCTCGCTACCGGGGATGGACACGAAGAAGATGCGGCCGGCGGCGCAACAGCAGTTGAAGGAGCTCCAGCGCTTCCAATGCCCGAATGGCGGTTTCAGCTATTGGCCCGGCGACTGTCTCTTCACGTCGCCGTACCTGACCGCGTATCTGCTCCACGTATTCAAGACTGCCGTCGATCAGAAATACGACGTGGATCGCGGGATGCGCGACCGCGCCTACAGCTATCTCGAGCGGCACATGGCCGATCCGCCGCCAACCAACGAAGGGTGGATGCCGTCGTACACCGCCTGGCAGGCGTTCGCCGCGAAGGTCCTGGTGGAAGGTGGACGCAATCAGGATTCGAATCTGACCCGGCTCTACGGCTATCGCGATCGTATGCCGGTGTTCGCGCTGGCGTTCCTCCACGACGCGATGCTCGCGCGCGCCGTCGGCTCGCCGGAACATGCGGCGCGCATCGCCGATCTTCGACGGCGCATGGCCAACGCCGTCCTGCCGGAAGGGGGGAGCGCCCACGTCGAAGAGCTCCGCGATCCCTATCTGCTCTGGTTCTGGAGCTCGAACGTCCGGACCACGGCGATCGTGCTCAACACGCTGGTCAAGTCCAAGGTCGCCGACGCGTCGATTCGTCAAATGGTGCGCTGGATGATGGCGGCTCGCAAGAACGGGCGCTGGGGCAACACCCAGGAGAACGCATTCGCGATGGAGTCGCTGGTCGCCTACTACCGCGCCTACGAAAGTACGCCTCCGGACTTCCGCGCGGTCATCAAGCTCGGATCGGAGGATGTCCAGCGACAGGAGTTCAAGGGCCGCTCGACATCGTCGACGAAGTCGGAGTTGCCGATGGCGAAGGTGCTCGCGCAGGGCGCCGCCGGTACGGCCCGGCCACTGACTTTCACGCGTGAAGGAACCGGGACTCTGTTCTACACGACGCGTCTGCGCTACGCGTCCGACCAGCTGTTTCAGGACGTGCTCGACAACGGCATCCGCATCGAGCGGTCGTATGCGCCGTACGTCGAGAAAGGGACGCGCCCGGCGGCGACCTCGTACAAGGCCGGCGATCTCGTTCGCGTGACGTTGGCGTTCAACCTCACCAAGGAGCGGCGCTTCGTCGCGGTCACCGATCCGCTGCCGGCCGGGTTCGAGCCGGTCGAATCGTGGTTTGCGACCACCGCCGCCGGTCTCGCCGCGCAGCAGGACCAGCAGGTCGGGCAGGGCGACGACTGGCTGGATTGGTGGCGCCGCGGCGGGTTCGATCGGATTGAGCGGTTCGACAATCGCGTCGAGCTGTTCGCGACCCGCCTGAGCGAAGGCCGTCACGAATTCACCTACATCGCGCGGGCGACCACCGCGGGCACGTTCAGGACGGCGCCGGCGCGCGCCGAGGAGATGTACGAGCCGGAAGTCTTCGGTCGGACGCCGACCGCAGTGATCGAGGTTCGACGGTGATCGCACGGCTTCGACGGATCGCGCGCGGTCATCCGCGGTGGACGGCATTGGCGGGCCTCTTGGCGGCCGCACTCGTGATTGCCGCGTGGATGCGGCTCGGCCCGATCGACCCGACGCTGCTCGACCTCTCGGAGGCGACGTCGACGGTCGTGGTCGATCGCCGCGGCGTGCCGCTGTACGAGTCGCTCTCGGGTGACGGCACTCGCAGCGAACATCTCGACCAGGCTCATTTGCCGCCGATGCTCGTGGCGGCGACCGTCGCGGCCGAGGATCGCCGGTTCTGGTCGCACGTCGGTGTCGATCCGATTGCCATCGCTCGCGCGGCGCGGCGCAACCTTGCGGAAGGGACGATCGTGGAAGGCGGCTCCACCATCACGCAACAGGTGGCGAAGCTGCTGCTCAACCGCCGCGCACCACGCCGGACCCGCGGCGCGCGGGAAAAGATCCGCGAAGCCATACTGGCGCTGCGTCTCGAGCATCGGCTCGAGAAACAGCAGATTCTCACGCTCTATCTCAATCTGGCCGGCTACGGCAATCAGGTCGTCGGCGTCGGCCGCGCCAGCCGCACCTACTTCGGCTGCGAGCCCTCGATGTTGACCCCGGCGCAGGCCGCGTTCCTCGCTGGTCTGCCCCAACGGCCGAGCGGCTACAACCCATTCCGGAAGCCAGCCTCGGCGATCGCGCGTCAGCAGAGCGTGCTGCGGCGAATGGAGCAATCGGGTACGCTGGCCTCGGAGCAGGCGAACGAGGCGCGTGCCGAGCAGCTGCGATTCACCCGAACCTCGTCGCCGTTCCTTGCGCCGCACTTCGTCGAGATGGTGCTGGCGTCAGCCGGGTCGGAGCGGCCGCCGCGGATCGACACCACGCTCGATGCCGGGCTGCAAAGCGACATCGCGGGAATCATCCGCAGTCATCGGGACGCGCTCACGCGCCACGGCGCGGCCAACGTCGCGGTGGTCGTCCTCGACAACGCGCGAGGCGAGTGGCTGGCCTGGGAGGGCTCGGGCGATTTCGGCGATGCCGCGCACGGCGGGACCATCAACGGTGCGGTGACGCCGCGACAGCCGGGTTCGGCATTGAAGCCGTTCACCTACGCATTGGCATTCGAGTCCGGCTTCACACCGGCCAGCGCGCTCGCGGACATCCCGTCGCACTTTCCAACCGCTGAAGCGGGTGTGCTCTACAGTCCGCGCAACTACGACGGCCGCTATCGCGGACCGCTTCTGGCGCGGCGAGCGCTTGCCGGCTCGGAGAACGTTCCTGCCGTGGCGTTGGCGTCGGAGGTGGGCGTGCCGGCGCTGCTGCGGTTTCTCGATCGGGCTGGCGTGACGACGTTCGATCGCACGCCGTCGTACTACGGACTCGGCGTTACGCTTGGCAACGCTGAGGTCCGCCTGGATCAGATCGTTGCCGCCTACGCCGCGTTCGCGCGCGGCGGCGAGTGGATCGAGCCAACGTGGAGTCTTCCGGCTGAAGCCGGAAGCCACGCGAGTTCCGCACCTGCAGCTTCCGGCTTTAGCCGGAAGGCGGCGCGGGAGCGCCGCACGCTCGTGTCGCCGACCACCGCCTACTGGATCAGCGACATCCTGTCCGACGATGACGCGCGCGAGTACATCTTCGGGCGCGGCGGCAGCCTGGAATTCCCGTTCAACGTCGCGGTCAAGACCGGCACGTCACAGGCCTACCACGACAACTGGACCATTGGCTACACCCGCGCGGTGACCGTCGGCGTGTGGGTCGGCAACTTCGATCGCACGCCGCTGCGCATGTCGAGCGGCGTCACCGGCGCCGCGCCAATCTTCCACGCGGTGATGCTGGCCGCGACCAAGCGGCTGCACGGCGGCACGGACGGCGCCGATCACATCCCGATCGTGGCGGCGCCAGAGGCGCTGCCCGAGCGCGAGATCTGCGCCTTGTCCGGCATGCCGGCCCACCCGTGGTGTCCGTCGCGTCGTCGTGAGCGGCTGCCGAGAGCGGACGAGCCGCCGTGCAGCTGGCATCACCAGAGTGATGAAGGAGTGATCACGATCTGGCCGCCGAAGTACCGCGAATGGGCCCGTGCCAACGGGCTTATCGAGACTGACCGGGCCGAACGGCCGGCGGTGGCGACGACCGGGCGTCGCGCCGCAGCCACGGCCCCGGCGGCGGGTCGTCCACTCGAGATCGTCAACCCGCCGAGTGGCGCGACCTACTTCATCGATCCGACGCTGCGCCGGGAGTTTCAGAGCCTGTCGCTGCGGGTCGTGGCCTCCGCGCCGGGCGCGATCGAATGGCGGGTCAACGATCGCGCGCTGGGCACGTCATCGTCGGAAGCGGCACTGAGCTGGCCGCTGGTCGCCGGCACCCATCGCATCTCCGCGAGAGATGAGCGCGGCCACGTCGCTGAAGCCTCGGTGGTGGTCAAGTAAATCAAGAGTGCACCTTTGCACTTTTATTTCAGCGCCCGACGTCCTCAACCTGGAGGCCAGGAGCGGAGGCGGCGTAGTCGAGGATCCGCCGATCGCCCGTGAGGAACGTAGCCTCGGTCCGCCGTGCGGTCGCCACGAGCATGCGGTCGAGTGGATCGGGCAGAACGTCGCGCGAAATGTCACCGGCGTCGATGGCCATCGCGCGCGTCAGCTCCGCGATGCGGAGCCGCCCGTCGGCGAATGCATCGGCGATCCACGCTTCGAGCGAGTGCCGTAGACGGACTCGGCCGATGGTATGGAGCGCCGTGATTTCGAAAAGGGACACAGGAGACACCCGGACCGCGTCGCGCGACTCCGCATGCGCGAGCAACCCGCGCGCGCGGCGGCCGACACGCCGCACATCGCCTTCGAGCGTCCACACGAGCACGTGGGTGTCGAGGAGCAGCACGGGGGACGCTACGACCGATTGATGTCGTAGTCGCCGTCGATGGGATCGAAGGGCCGCTCGTACGCGAGGACCGTGCCCTTCATCGATCCAAACAGCGGCTGCCTCGCGCCCTCGACCACCGGAACGAGCTTCGCGACGGGGCGACCGTGCTTAGTGATCACGTACTCCGCGCCGGTTTCCCGCACCCGGTCCCCGAAAAGATCATGTAGCATTCGCGGCATGACTACCCGCATGCGCACGCCGCTCGTCGTCACTGCGCTCGTCACCGGTTGTGCTCTGGGCGCGTCGTTGGCTCAGCCGGATCCGTATCAGGCCACCACGGCGTTCGTCGGCGTCTCGGTGCTGCCTATGGATCGGGACGCGGTCGTTCCCAACCAGACCGTGATCGTCGGCAATCAGAAGATCGCCTGGGTGGGTGCGGCGGACGCGGCGAAGATTCCGACCGGTGCGACGCGCGTCGACGGCTCGGGCAAGTTCCTCATGCCCGGGCTCGCGGAGATGCACGCACACATTCCCGGCGCCAATGCCCCCGAGGCGCTGGTCGAGCGGGTGTTGTTCCTCTACGTCGCCAACGGCGTGACCACGATTCGCGGCATGCTGGGAGATCCCAGGCATCTGTCATACCGCTCGAGCGTGACCAACGGTGCCGTGCTCGGTCCACGGATCTTCACCTCGGGTCCATCGTTCAACGACAAGACCGCGCCAACCAAGGACGCGGCGGTCGCGGCGGTCGTCGAGCAGAAGAAGATGGGTTACGACTTGCTGAAGATTCACCCGGGCGTGCCGCGCGACGCGTTCGACGCGCTGGCGGAAAAGGCGCACGAGCTGAAGATTCCCTTCGCCGGTCATGTTCCGGCCCAGGTCGGCCTGCAGCGCGCGATCGACGCGCGCTATCGCAGCATCGATCACCTCGATGGCTACATCGAAGCGCTCGCAAGCAAGCCGGAACCGTCGCAGTTCTTCGGCATCAACCTGGTCAACGACGCCGACGAAAGCAAGCTGCCGGCACTGGTCAAGGCGACGCTGGCCGCGCGAGTCTGGCAAGTGCCGACGCAGGTGCTGATGGACAACCTGATGAACGACCTGCCCGCCGAAGAAATGGCCAAGCGGCCGGAGCTGCAGTACGCGCTCAACCCAGGTGATGTTCAGAAGTGGATCGCGCTGAAGCAAGGCTATACGAAATACTCACAGGCCGACCGTCAGAAGTTCCTGACGCTGAGGCGCCGGATCATTCGCGAGTTGCACGACGCCGGCGTACCGTTCGCGCTCGGCTCCGACGCACCCCAGTGGTGGAACGTGCCGGGCTTCTCGGTGCATCGCGAGCTGCGCTCGCTCGTCGATGCCGGGCTCACGCCGTATCAAGCGTTGCGCACCGGCACGCAGCAGATCGGCGTCTATCTCGGGACGACCGATGGCGTCGTCGCCGCCGGCCGGCGCGCCGATCTGATGCTGCTCGACGCGAATCCGCTGCAGGACATCGGCAACACCTCACGCATCGCCGGCGTGGTCGTCAACGGCCGCTGGTTGCCCAAAGCGGTCATCGACAAACGATTGGGGGAGGGGAAGTGAGCTGGCAGCAGGTGCGGACGGAGGGTGCGGACGGAAGGTGCGGACGCAGCTTGACCGTTCGCAGGTACTCGCGAGCGAGATGTGTCGACGGCACATAGTCCTTGAGTTCGACGTCTTCGAAGAGCGATTTCAGCTCACCTGCCGACGAGAACGAGTACTCGAGGAACCTGGCGAACTCGCGGTTGGTCCTCCGGCGAAACCTCTCAGGAATGTTGCGGCAAATCGACGACACCGTTTCCTCGATCTCGCTCCGCAGGCGGAGGTCCCTGGAGAGGGGCGGCGTGCGCGTCAACTTGAGCGTCTCGATGCGTAGTTTGTGCACCAGCTGCCACACGACGAGCTCGGTATAGTCCCTCGCCACCCCAACGCAGCGAGCACATTCCGCGCCGATGATACGGAGCCACAATCATTCGATGAGCGGGCGACTTACGAGCGATGAGGCAGAATCTGCGCATCTGGTCTATGGCGAGCTACGCACCGGTAGCGATCGGGACGGTGGGTACCTGGGATCGGAAAGGTGCGTACGAGGGACCGTACGCACCTGTCGAGCGCGACATTCGCAGGCTCTCAGGTACGCACCAGCCCGATCGCAGGCCCGCACCAACCCGATCGCAGGCCCGCACCCTCTAGCTCTCCCTCAGCGCCTCTGTCGGCGCCACCGACGATGCTCGTGCCGCGGGAATGAGGGTTGCGACGCCGGCCGCGCATCCCAGCATTGCGACCACGGTGACCAGCGTGATGGGATCGTACGGCGTCACTTCGAAGAGCTGCGTCGAGAGGACGCGCAAGGTGACCGTCGCCAGCAGCAGACCAAGGCCGATGCCCATCCCCACTGGCCAGGCGGCCTGACGGATCACCAGCGCGATGACGTCCCGTCGCGTGGCACCCAGCGCCATGCGGACTCCAATCTCCTGCGTCCGTCGCGAGACGAAGTAGGCGATCACGCCGTAAATGCCGATGCACGACAGCACCAGGCCGACGATGCCGAGCAGCGAGAGCAGCAGCGTATTGAATCGCGCGGTGGCGGTCGAGTCGCGGAGGCGCTGCTCCATCGTCCGGAGCTGAAACAGCGGCACGTCGGGCGTAATCTCGCGAACGGCGGCGCGCAGCGGATTGGCCATTGCCGTCGGATCCTGCGACGTGCGCACGACGACATAGGCGGTGCGTTGCACCCAATTCCATCCTTCCGGCGGCACCTGATCGATTGGGAGATAGAACTCCGGTGACGGCGCTTCCCCCAAGCCGCGAGAGCGCACGTCACGCGCGACGCCGACGACGAGCTTGTAGTCGGGCGTCTTGCCGTCGGGTCCGGCCTCGCAGCAGGCGATTCGTTTTCCGATTGGATCCTGATCCGGAAACGCGGCTCTCGCCAGGGCTTCGCTGATCACCATGACCTTCTGGGCGCCACGCCGATCGCCGGCGGTCAATCCACGTCCGCGCACGATGCCAATGCGCATGGTCTCGAAGTAGCCGGGCGTGACCATGCGAAGGCGGCTCTGAACCAGGTTCCGCGGCTCCAGCGCTTTGCCCTCGGGGAGCAGCCCGTTGCCGTTGCCGCCGCCAGACATCGGCACCTGGGTCGAGATTGCCGCCGCGGTGGCGCCGGGTATCGCCCCAGCCGCCGCGGCGAGGCGATCGAGCGTTTGCACGACCATCTCGCGGTTGGAGTAGGCGGTTGACGGCAGCGAGAAGCGCGCCGAAAAGACGCCGTCGGCCTCGAATCCGGGATCGACCTGCTGCATCGCCAGCGAGCTGCGAATCAACAATCCGGCGCCGGCGAGCAACAGCAGCGCGACTGCCAGCTCGGCGACGATGAGGGAGGTGCGCAGCCGATCGCGGAGACCACCGACCGCGCCGCGTCCGCCGTCCTTCACCACCGCAATCAGGTCGGTCTTGGCCGCCCGCCGGGCTGGTGCGAGGCCGAAGAGGATCGCGCTGGCGAATGCGACCGCCAGCGTGAATGCCAACACCACGAGATCGAGTGAGGTTTGATCGAGTCGCGGCACACCGGGAGGAGCGGCGGCAATCAGCGCCCGCACGCCCCACGCGGCGATGCCGAGCCCGATGATCGCGCTCAGGCAGGCGAGGACCAGGCTTTCGGTCAGCATCTGGCGACCGATCCGGCTGCGGCCGGCGCCGAGCGCCGCCCGCATCGCCAGTTCCGGCGCTCGCGCCGCGCCGCGCGCGAGCAGGAGGTTGGCGACGTTTCCGCACGCAATCAACAGCACGAACCCTACCGCGCCGAGGAGCGTGTAGAGACGCCGGCCGACTGGACCGACGAGATTCTCCAGGGCCCCGACCGCCGTGAACGACAGCTCGCTGTCTTCTCGCGGAAACGCCTGACGGAGCCGCATCGCGTGACTCTGCATCCCCTCGACCGCCATGGCCGTAGTCGCGTCAGGACGCAGACGGCCGAAAACGATCAGGTAGTGCTCGTCGTGCTGCGCGCGACGCTCGGGCGTGAAGGCGATGGGCACCCACAGCTCCTCGCCATCCGCAATGTAATCGAACCGCGCCGGCATGATGCCGATCACGTCGTGCGGCCGTCCATTGAGCGTGACCTGGCGGCCGACCATCGCCGGGTCGCTGCCGAACCGAGTGGTCCAGAGGCGATGACTGAGCACGACGACCTGCTCCCGTCCCGGTTGATCCTCTTCTTTGGTGAACACACGGCCGCGCTCCGCGGGAATGTCGAAGACGTTGAAGAATCCGGCGCTGGTGCGCGCACCGATGATGCGTTCCGTGTCCCGTTCGCTGGAGAGGTTGAAACTGGAGTACTGAATCGCCGTCACCGCGCTGAACGCCCCGACCGGTTCGACGCCGTCGACGTAGTTGCCCGCCGACACGCTGCTCCGGTTGGCGCCAAGCTGCTCGTAGATCGCGACGATCCGCTCGGGGTTCGAGAAGGGCAGCGGCCGCAAGACCACCGATCGCACGGCGCTGAAGATCGCGGTGGTGCCGCCGATGCCGAGCGCCAGCGTGAGCACGGCAATGATGCTGAACCCTGGATTGTGCAGCAGCTGACGGCACGCAAAGGTCACATCCTGCTTGAGCTCCGAGAAGTACTCGATGCGTCGCATGTCCTTCTCTCTCTGTTTGCCGATCGAGCGGCAGGTGGCGTTGACCCGCCCGATGTTTCCGAAACGTCCAATCGCACGGCGGCGGGCTTCGTCGCGGTCGATGCCGTTCGCCATCAGATCGCGTACGCGCATCTCGACGTGGAACTCGAGCTCGGCGTCCACTTCTTCGTCGACGCGCATCCGCCAGAACCGCGATCGCAGCCGTTCTCCGAACTTCATGCCGGCAGCAGAATCTTCGAGACCGCGGCGGAGAATCTCGCCCACTGCTCCGTGTCGGCGGCAAGCTGACGCCGGCCGCGCGTCGTCAGCCGGTAGAACTTGGCCTTGCGGCCCAGCTCCGACGTTCCCCATTCCGAGTCGATCAGCCCACGCCGCTCCATGCGGTAGAGCGCCGGATACAGCGATCCTTCTTCCACGATGACGGCGCGATTGGTCGTGTCCTCGATCCACGCGGCGACGCCGTAGCCATGCCGCGAACCGTGGCTCAGGGTCTTGAGGATCAGCGCGTCGAGCGTGCCGTGGAGCATCCCGACGGCATCCGATTTATGGGCCATAGAGGTCGAAGCCTAGAATATCTAGGCTATCAGACGGCCACCGGGTTCGAAAGGTTTTCGTTCAGCTCGGAAATCCCTCTTCGACGTCCTTTCATGACCAGCGCGCCGCGAGTCGGGTAGACTCCAGGGGTCGGCATCTTATGAACGTCGCCATCGCAACCATCGATTCGCCACTCGGAAAGTTGACGGTGGCTGCCCGCGGCAATCTCGTGTGTGTCGTGCATTTCGGCCCACAGACGGCGGCGTTGCGCTCGAGCCTGAAGCGCTGGTATCCGGATGGGCCGATTGAGGAAGTCGAGGACCCTGCCGGCGCGGTCGGGGTGCTACGCCGATACTTTGCCGGCGATCTCGAAAGCCTCGACGAGATCAAGGTCGAGCTGAATGGCACGACGTTTCAGAAGAACGTCTGGCTGGCGCTCCGAACCGTCAAGGCCGGTTCGACGATGTCGTATGCGCAGCTGGCGAAGCGGGTCGGCTCGCCGGCGGCGGTGCGGGCGGTCGGGGCCGCCAACGGCGCGAATCCGGTTGCGGTCGTCTTGCCCTGCCACCGCATCATCGGCAGCAATGGCAGCCTGACGGGTTACGGCGGCGGCATTCACCGCAAGCGCTGGCTGCTCGATCACGAAGGGGTGAAACGGACACTGTTCTAGTCCGGGGACTTCGTCCCGGCGAAATAGTCGAAGATCATTCGCGAGATCTTCGCGCCGGTGACGAGTGCCTCATTGTCCAGACTCCACCGCGTGTCCTCGATCTGACGCGCATGAATCGCAATGGCATAGCTGACGGTCTGGCCGGTGATGATCGCGGCGTCGGCGCGCACGTGTCGCTTGATTCCATCGCCCCCCGGGTGCTTCTCCTCGTCGGTCCCCGTCTTGTTGCCGACCTGGAGACCTTCCGGAAGGCTGCGAGGGATCATGGCGCGATCCGTCTGCCGGCGCAGCGTCGCGAGCATCGCGTCGGAGGCCTCCGCGCTCACCGCCTTGCGCTCGCCGATGAGCGCCATCAACTTGGCCATGTCACGCGGAGTGCTCATGCCGAGGCCGTACTCACGTTCCAGGTCCGGCAGCACGTCGGGCCGCCCGTCCCGAAACGTCGGCCTGAACAGCTTGGTGTCGTTGAGACCGTAAGACTCGAGCCGCGCGTTGACCCGCGCCGTGCCCAATCGCTCGATGAGCATGTTGGTCGCGGTGTTGTCGCTCAACACGATCATCAAGTGAATCAGGTCGGCGACCGAGAGCGATAGTCCCTCGCCGAAGCCCCGCAGCACGCCCGCTCCTCCGACCTTGTCGGCGTCGCGCAGCGCGATTCGCGTCTCGATTGGCAGGCGGCCGTCCACGGCCTGTTGCCACGCCTCGACCATGACGGCCGTCTTGATCGTGCTCGCGGTGGGGAACCGCGCGTCGGCATTGACCGCGATCATCTCGCCGGTTCGAAGGTTGATGGCGGCAACGCCCATTTGGCCCCGAAAGGTCTTGACGATCGAGGCGATCTGGCTGGTCATCGGGTTCTCGCGGCCGCCGCCGGCCTGACCGGCGGCCGGATTTGCGGACATGCGGCTGGACAAGAGCGCCGCGAGCACAAACAATGGGACTACACGAAGTTGCACATCGCGACCCTGCGTGAAGATCAGCTTGCGGACGACACGTCTGTGTCGCATACTCCGCGAAGCAAGCTGTCGACAAACCTACCGTTGTGAGCTGATGGACGATACCACGACGCTCGGGGCCTACCTTCGAGCAGAACGGGAGCGCCGGGGCTTGGCGCTCAGGACGATTTCCGAGAACACCAAGGTATCCCTGCCGCTGCTCGAGGGGCTGGAGGCGGACGATATTTCCCGTTGGCCGGGGGGAATCTTCCGGCGCGCCTTCGTCCGGTCGTACGCCGAGTCGGTCGGCCTCGACCCCGATGATGTCTTCAAGCGATTCGAGCAGCAGCACCGGCCGCCCGCTCCGGAAACCGGAACGCTCGAGGCTGCGTTCGGCACGGCGGAGCTGGGCGGACTCGACCAAGGCCGCGGCCGCCGTACGCTTGGGCTTCGCGGTCTGTCGGTTTCCAAACGCGCGCGCTACTTGGGAACCGCCGCCGATCTGACGGTGGCGATGATCCTCGCCTTTGGATCGGCCGCCGCCGGCTCGCGGTTGCTGTGGCCGGTGCTGATGATTGCCGCTTACTACGCCGCCGGCGTCGTCCTGACCGGCACGAGCCCGATGGTCGCCCTGCTCGGCGTCGAGTCAGCCGACACCCCCAAGCCGGGCCGTATGACCTCCGTCGCCGACGGCGTCGATCCCCTTCTCGACCACTCATCCGCGAATTCAATCTCGTAGGCACGAGAGCTGCTTGAGATGGGGCGAACGTGAGCACCTGACGTGAGCACCTAATGCAGTGGAGGTTGTCATGATTGCGATTCTGTCTTGGATTGTCTTCGGCTTGATCGTGGGCGCCCTGGCGAAACTGGTGATGCCCGGCAACGATCCAGGCGGTTTCATCGTGACGATTCTTCTTGGCATTGCCGGCGCGCTCGTCGGTGGATTCATTGGCCGCGCGATGGGCTTCTACGGGCCGGAGCAAGCCGCGGGATACCTCATGTCGATCGTCGGAGCCATCGTCCTGCTCGCGTTGTATCGCATGGTGGCCCGGCGAAGTGCGTAGGCGGGCCGGGCGGAGCAGCACGCTGGTTGCCGCCGCCACAGCGGCGGTACTGGCCGTCTCGGCGCTCGCGACAGCGCAGTCAGCCGTCGACGACGTCGTCGCGAAGAACCTGGCCGCGAAGGGTGGCGCCGACAAGCTGCGCACCGTGACCTCGGTGAGGACTACGGGGCGTATGAAAGGCGCGCGCGGCGTGGCCACGATGACGATGTGGACGAAGCGGCCCAACTCGATGCGCCAGGAAGTAGTCGCCGACGGGCGGACGTCGATCACCGGCTTCGACGGGACCACGCTGTGGGTAGTCAATCCCCTGGCAGGTCCCGATGCCCGCGCGCTGACCGGTCCGGCGGCGAATCGCGCCCGCGAGCAGGCCGACGACTTCGACAGCGTGCTGCTCGACTACAAGAACAAGGGCTACAGCGTCGATCTCGTGCCCTCGTTGGAGCCGGGTTCGGTGCCGCGTTTGCGCGTCACCAAGAAAACCGGACGCGTGCAACTCATCTATCTCGATCCGGCGACGTTTCTCGAGCAGCGCATCACGACCGAATTCGACCAGGGTGGCGTGAAGACGGTCGTCGAGACCGAGTTGGCCAACTACAAAGCGGTCGACGGGATGATGGTGCCGTTCACCGTTCGGCAGTCGGTGAACGGCCAGGTGCAGGGTGAAGTGACCTACGACAGCGTGCAGTTCAATCTGCCGCTGAACGACGATCTGTTTCAGATGCCGAAAAAGTAGGCTGCTAGTCTGACCCCTTGAACCTTACCGAACCTGCCGCCGTTACAATCCCCGTCCCAGCCGCTCCTGCAGCTTCTCTCGATAGCCGCGGCTGAGGGTCAGTCGCGTCCCGGTCCGCAGCACGACGGCGTACTCACCGTTCAGCCACGGCTGCATTTCCTGAATCCGCTCCATGTTGACGATCCGCGAGCGGTGGATGCGGAAGAACTTTTCCGGATCGAGCCGTCCTTCGATGGCGTTCATCGTTTCGCGCAGCAGGTGCGAGGTCGTCCCGACGTGGAGCCGGACGTAGTTGCCGGCCGCCTCGATCCAGTCGATCTCGTCCATGCGCAGGAAGAACAGGCGGCCGCCCGACTTGACCACCAGCCGATCGGTCTTGGGCTGATCGCGGCGCAGGTCCTTGACGAGCGCCAGCAGGCGCCGTCCGAGATCGCCGGTCTCCTCTCGTTCGATCTGCCGGCGTGCACGCTGCAGCGCATCGGCAAACCGTTCGCGGTCGAAGGGCTTGAGGATGTAGTCGAGCGCGCGCACCTGGAACGCCTTGAGCGCGTGCTGATCGTAGGCGGTGACGAAGATGACGAGCGGCATGCGCTCGGC
>Ga0075421_100007061_pt1 | contig 13729 bp, 9 predicted proteins | sample SoiMetdeltSBSDD5_FD_75292 | JGI IMG/M metagenome (GOLD analysis project Ga0075421, IMG submission 75292) | Bulk soil microbial communities from a Populus tree surrounding site in Tennessee, USA - Soil MetaG P. deltoides SBSDD5 | ecosystem: Environmental > Terrestrial > Soil > Tree plantation...
CAGTCGCCTCCTCACGCCCATCGTGGCGGAGCGCTGGGGGGGCAAACCGATCATCGCCGCGGCCTTGGTGATCCAGGGCTGCACGGTGCCGGTCCTGTGGTGGGCGCACGCGGCGTGGACGTTTTACCTCTTTGGCAGCCTCTTCGGCATCGGCTTTGGCGGGGAGATGACAGCGTACCTGGTGGTGAACCGCCAGTATTTCGGGACGGGGCCCACTGGCACCCTGTATGGCTTTGAGATGATGGGTGCCCTGCTCGGGCACGCCGTGGCGAGTGGGCTGGCCGGCCTGGTGCTCTACGCCACGGGCTCGTTTTGGCTCGTCCTGCTGCTGTCCATGGCGTTTAGTCTGGTGGGGGTGGGGGTGATCCTGCGCCTGGAATCCACGGCCCGAGTCCTCATCCCGCACTGGGAGGAGGCGTTGTCGCCAGAGGCCCGCTCGATGACGCTGGGATCACCCAGGTCGTGACGGAGAACACGGGCTCTGTGGTGACCGAAGGGAGCTTCTTTTTACGGGCGGAAATACTCCGCAATACGCCCACGAGTTCATAGAGCGGTTCGTAGGCTGTCGGTCTCCATAGAGGTCACCCACGAATCCTATTTAGTCGCTGGCAGCATGATATTAGCAGGGTTTTCAAGCAGTTTTGCCTAATATCCATTCTCAGCACTCGCAGGGCGCCATGACAGAGACCTTATATCCCTGACGTGACTGCCAGTCAATAACTCAAACTCTGCAATGCAGTCCGAATGTGTTGTGAGAGAAGGGTATTGTCGCAAAAAACGGACGATTTTTGCATGCCCTTCCCAAGCAGAGGCCTCAGGAAGCTGGCAGGCTTACCGGACACCTCATCCGCTTGGAACAGCAGCGTCGGGGGCATCGTGAGGCCCAAACCCAACACGTAAACCATACGCCATAAACTGCCGGGAACAGGTGGTCCAGCCACGAGTGGTGACACGGTGTGTGCGCAGGCCTCCGGCGTGCAGTCTGTGCCCTCGTGAGGCTACAGGTGGCCTGTCTCTGGCATGGATTATGCTCGTGCTACACCAATGAGCGTTGTGAGCGAGCGACGCATCGGCCTTGGTCGGTGACATGCCATGGACTTACGCAGGAGGGCAGCGCCATGTGTGCAGACGAAATCATCCAGGCCCTAGCCAGGGCAGCCATATTGCATGGGCTGACGCCTGAGGAGATCACTATCCTGACTCTTCCGATCTCTGAGTTCGGCCTGTGTTCATGCGGCTTGCTCGTCTACCCCCCCATGAAAGTGCTTTCAACTCAAAGACTTCAGAGTTTACAAAGCACCAGTAGTGTTTGAGACTGAAGATGATCTCTTCTATCGTCAGTCGCCCTTTTCTTCCGTGCCATCTTGTGGCATCTTAGCGCTCACAGAGAGGAAAAGCCCAGAGAACGGAGGGTCACCTATGACCTTCGATGCGATGCTCGCCCAGGTACTCGAACTGCTCCAGCGGGAAAAACGTGTCTCGTATCGCGCCTTGAAACGACGTTTTAACCTCGATGACGAATATCTCGAAGACCTCAAAGACGAAATTGTCAAAGCCAAAAGACTTGCCACGGACGACGAAGGCTCTGTACTGGTCTGGACGGGTGACACACAGACAGTAAGCACTCAATTAGGCCAGAGACTCCGCCAGCCTGCTGCCCAGCAACCGCCCTTCTTGCAGGTCACACCTCTCCCTACGGCACCTCCCCCCGACGCGGAACGACGGCAACTGACCGTGATGTTTTGTGATTTGGTGGACTCCACCAAACTCTCGGGACAGTTAGACCCCGAAGAGTACCGGGACGTCGTCCGTGCCTATCAATCGGCTTGTACGGAGGTGATTCGACGCTATGACGGGTACATCGCCCAACTCCTTGGTGATGGACTCCTCGTGTACTTTGGCTATCCCCACGCCCATGAAGATGACGCCCAACGAGCAGTACGCACAGGCTTGGGAATTCTTGCTGCTATGGGAGACCTGAATACAGCTCTGCAACACGCCAAAGGTATCCAACTTGCTCTCCGTCTGGGTCTTCATACGGGACTGGTCGTTGTGGGGGAGATGGGTGGAGCAGGGCGTCAGGAACAGTTGGCACTGGGTGAGGTCCCCAACGTTTGTTCTCGCATTGAAGGACTGGCTGCGCCCAATACGATTGCTGTCAGTGAAGCGACCTATCGCTTGATCCAAGGCTATTTCGAGTACCAGGATTTGGGGGTACAGACACTGCGAGGGGTTGCTGAGCCTATTACCGTGTACCAAATTTTACGTGAGAGTGGCGCCACCAGTCGCCTGGATGTTGCTGAGCCAAGAGGACTCACACCGCTAGTCGGTCGCGAATCGGAAGTCACGCTCCTCCTGGAACGTTGGGAGCAAGTCAAAGCGGGACAAGGACAAGTCATGCTCTTATCGGGCGAACCAGGGATTGGGAAGTCCCGGTTAGTCCAAACGTTGAAGAACCACGTCGTCCACGAACCGCACACACGCTGGGAATGTCGGAGTTTATCCTATTATCAGAACACCGCGCTCTACCCCTTGATGGATCTGTTCCAACGTACCCTCCAATGGCAGCACGACGAGACCCCTGACGAGAAATTGGGCAAACTCGAACAGCCGCTGCGTCAGTATAGATTGCCTTTAGAGGAAACGGTGCCCCTGTTCGCGCCTTTACTTTCATTGCCTATCCCAGAAGATCGTTACCCTCCGCTCCATTTATCACCGCAGCGTCAACGGCAGAAGACCTTGGAAACCATTGTCGCGATCCTTCTGGAACTTGCTGAACATCAGCCTGTCCTCTTTATCCTGGAAGACTTGCATTGGACTGACCCAACAACCCTGGAATTATTGAATCTGCTGATCGAACAGACACCAACCGCTTCCATGCTTGTGCTGCTGACCTGTAGACCGCATTTCCAACCTGCCTGGCACCACCGTTCGTATCTCACGGAGATCCCGGTTAATCGGGTATCCCATGCCCAAGTGGAACAGATTGTTGCAGGCATAAGCGATGGCAAAACCCTTCCAGCAGAAGTGCTTCAGCAGATTATTGCCAAGACGGATGGTGTGCCATTGTTTGTTGAAGAAATGACGAAAGCCATTCTCGAATCAGGACAGCTCAAAGCACCTGATGGGCACTACGAGCTTGTAGGAGCTTTGTCCACGCTCACCATTCCAGCCACTTTGCAGGATTCGTTAATGGCACGCCTTGACCGCTTGGTCACTGCCAAAGGTATTGCACAAATAGGCGCGATAATTGGTCGCCAGTTTGCCTATGATCTGCTCCAAGCCGTTTCGCAAGTGGACGAGATGATGTTACAGCATGAGTTGGGCAGGTTGGTCGAGGCAGAGATTGTCTACCAACGAGGGTTGCCACCACAGGCATACTATTTTTTCAAACATGCACTGATTCGGGATAGCGCCTATGAATCCTTATTAAAAAGTACGCGGCAACATTACCACCAACGGATTGCCCAAGTTTTGGAAACCCAGTTCCCAGAGACCGCTGAGACACAGCCCGAACTGGTCGCTCATCACTATACTGAGGCAGGGCTTACGGAGAAGGCGGTGCATTATTGGTATCAAGCTGGTCAGAGCACCGCTAAACGCTCAGCACATGCAGAAGCGATTGCGCACCTGCGTACAGGGTTGGAGTTGCTCAAGATAGTACCGGAGACACCTGAGCGCGTACAGCGAGAAGTAGACTTGCTTATCGCCATAGGGGCATCGCTAAATGCCACCAAAGGTCAAGCGGCGCCTGAGGTGGAACAGACCTACTCTCGCGCTCGGCATCTCTGTCAACACCTCGACGATCCTCACCAGCTTTTCCCAGTGCTGCGCGGTCTGTGGCAGTATTATAACTCGCGAGCCGAGCTGCAGACGGCGCACACATTGGGCGAGCAGCTCCTGACACTGGCGCAACAAGCTCAGGACACTGTCCTGCACTTGGCGGCGCACCGTGCTTTGGGGGCGACCTTGTTCTTCCTGGGAGAGCTAGCCTCTGCGCACACGCACTTTACCCAGGGCATAGCACTCTACGATGCCCAGCAGCACCGTGCCTCTGCGTTCCTCTATGGGGAGAATGCTGGCGTGTTGAGCCACATTTGTGACGCTCGGGCGCTATGGTTCATGGGCTATCCTGACCAGGGGCTGGTACGGAGCCAGGAAGCGATAATCCTGGCGCAGCAGAGTACGCACTCCGTTAGCCTGAGTTTTACCTTGAGTACTGCTGCTATATTCCATTCGTTCCGCCGTGAGGTACGTTGTACCCAGGAATGCGCTGACGGCGTTACCCGCCTCGCTCAGGAACAGGGATTTCCGCACTGGATGGCAATCGGTGCTATGCTACGCGGCTGGGCACTGGCACATCAGGGACAGGCGAAAGAAGGAATCGCGCAGATTACCGAAGGCTTGACAGCCTCTCGTGGCACGGGAACAGAGACACTCCGACCGTATTTTCTCTCGCTCCTCGCAGAGGCATATGGCATCATAGGACAGCCAGAGGCAGGTCTCACAGCGCTCACGGAAGCGCTAACACATGTCGAGACAACAGGAGAACGGTGGTGTGAAGCCGAACTCTATAGGCTTCAAGGTGCACTCCTGTTACAGCAGGCTTCAGACAATGCCACTGAAGCCGAGAGTTGCTTCCATCACGCCCTTGACATCGCTCGCCACCAACAAGCCAAGTCCTTCGAGTTACGATCTGCCATGAGCCTCAGTCGCCTGTGGCAGCAGCAGGGCAAGCGCGCCGCAGCCCGTGAGCTGCTGGCACCGGTCTACGGCTGGTTCACGGAGGGCTTTGACACGGCTGATCTGCAAGAGGCAAAGGCACTGCTGGACGCGCTGGCGTAACACAATGCCAGTGGACACGCCCTTGCTCCCCAACAATGCTAGGCGCGTGTTCATAATCCCTTGAGTGTGAAGCACTTTCATGGGCTATCGGCGGGAAATACACATGAATGCTCACCGAAATCACGTATCGGAGAAGTCAGCATCTTTTCCCAAGCCGCTCAGCGGGTCACGTGCGAGAAGACCGCGACGGTCATCGCCAAAGGCCAGGTCGGCGCCGCCCTGTATATTATCCTCACGGGGCAGTTCGAAGTGGATTTGCCCCTGGGCGTGTACGTCCCTCAGCTCGTGGGCGGGGCCGTCGAGCGCCGGATGACCAAGATCCAGGTAAATGCGCTGCGGGCCGGGGACTGTTTCGGGGAATACTCCCTGCTCGCCCCCCAGCCGCATTCCGCGTCCGTGGTGGCCACCGAAGCCGGGGAGCTTCTGAGGATCCCCCAACCCGCCTTCGAGGCGATCCTGCACGCCCATGACCGGATAGCGAAGACCGTGTACGCGAATATGCTCCGCACCCTGATCGGCCGGCTGAGAGAGCTGAACGTCGAGTGGAGTCTCTACTTACAGAACACGGTGGTGTGAGGAGCGTGGTCGCCATTATGCGGATCACAGACCTGAAGGCGTGAGGCTCGCCTCTCCGTAATGGCCGTTGCATCTCTGCGGGTCGTTCAGTGACCGAACCTCATGGGGACTGGTTGAGGGGAAAACGCACCAAACAGGGAAAAACGGCCATGAGGCACAATAAGACACTCTAACGCTTGGTGTGAATTAGCCAAGTCCTTGAAAAGCACAGGCGGATGTACCGACACACAGACCGAATCACGTCTCGAGCAGAGGATAACTCCTTTGTTTTCAATGACGGCATCTTAACAACTCACACCAAGCGTTAAAGTACTTTCACGGGGTACCATCCGCAAAGCCGCATGCATATTCATTGAAATCACGATACGGAAAAGTCAGACCCCACGATGGATGGTTGGTCGTCTGATCCATCACAAAATAACCTTGGCCAAATCAAAGGGTTGATGAGTTATTCCGCCATCCGGGGGAATCTGGGAAATCCTGATGTGTGTTTTATAAGAGTGGTGTTCATGCACATGCATGAGAGCGGAGAGAAGAGACTTTGGAGGAGGGAGGGAGTATGTTTGGCTTAGGAGTGCAAGAGATCATGCTGATTCTACTTATCGCCGTCTTTTTCTTTGGTGGAGAGAAAATCCCCGATATTGCCAAAGGACTGGGCAAAGGGCTGCGTGAATTCAAACGCGCCATGGATCAGCCTGACGAGAAAGAGCAGGAGCAAGCCAGGCCGATGAAGGTCGTCTCAAAGAGCAGTACCAACGGCGAGGTCAAGTAGAGCGTTGCCAGCGAGCTGCCTATGGCTTTTGCGGCTGAGGTGCCTTGGCCATCGGTTGCATCCTCAGTTGATTGAAAATATCCGATATGTATCTGTCAGTAGCAGAGAATGAAAGGTTGTATGTGAGGGTCTGCCAAGAATCCACATGATGAACTCTCCTCTCTAGTGTGGCTTCAGATTCCCCCCCGCCAGCGTTGACTCACCGTACTGTAAAATTGGCCATTTTCTTATAGGGCTCTCACGTTTGTATAGGAAAAACAGGCATTTAATATATACAGCCTCCACTTCCGTAGGTTGTGATGATTTTGTAACCCTGCTGTAAAGACTCTTAGGATATTTAGTGTAGTATAGACGCTACTATGGCAGAAGTAAGACGGGAGGGATACATACCGGAAGGAGCACAGCAGGCGCGAACGGCAGAACGCTTCACTGAGAACCCGCAGCGCCGTGATGAACGGATATACAACGCCTATCGTGCTGACAAGCTGCAAGGAGAGGAGGACCTCAAAACAATAATGGATCGGGAAGAGGCGGCACAAAAGCCGCGCCTTGACCGGGTCCGCAAGAGTCTCAGCGAGGCATACGGCATACCACCCGTTGCGGAATTGACAGCAGAACAAAAACACAGTATGGCAATGGGGCAGATCGGCTCGTCGGTGACGAAGTTGCGCTTTGAGCCCAACGAGCGTCAGGAGGTGTTCGCGTGGGCGGCAACGAACCCCTATGGGGCGCGATGGGCGGCGGATATGCTTGGCACACAGGCGGCGATAAAAGAAGAGATTGCCCTGACAAAAGAGGCGCTCGGGAAAGACCTCTCGGCAGATGTGCCTTACCGGCAATCCCTTGATACTGATCTTGGCAGGCTGGAGGAAGCGCAACGGGAGGGAGCGCGTAAGCTCCAGCAATTCAAAGAGGACGTGGGGGAAGCGCGGAAAAAAACCCTGGAGAAAGAATTGTCGCCGCAAGAGAAACAGCTCTTTGCCATGGGGGAAGTTGGCGCTAAGTTGACCGAGCTGAATGTCGGGCCGGAAGAGAAACAACAGGCGTTTGAGAAACTTGCCGGACATCCCGCATGGACGCCCCAGGTTTCAGAGATTCTCCAAACCATAAATCCTGGTGATAAAGCCGGTGTTAAGACGCTTTTGGGACAGGTGCAGGAGGCGAAGCGTGGCCTGGGAAGCGGTGGTAGTGTTGACTATACATGGATTGACAATGCGATCAGACAAGCCGCGCTGCAAGGACAAGAGCAAGAGGAGCCAAAGACCTTGCTTGACTTTCTTCTCGAAATGCTCGAAGCGATTCTCTCGGCGCCAATACGGGCAGCTGCGGAAACAGTGAAAGAGACAGTGAAACAGGCCGAGAAAAATGCGTGACATCACCCCACCAACAATCCCGTCCTACCACAGCTCTAAAAACCCCTTGCTCTTGGTGTTCAGCGTTCGCGGGTCTTGCCCGAGTTGTTGCAACAATTTTTCCACTTCCTCCATGACGCATTTATGAGCATACCCAACACAAGCCGATAAATCCTGCTGGCGGAAAAAGTCCATCTGCATAGAGATAGCGTTGGGATTGCCCATCGTATATTTGGAAAATGCGCGTTTGAGTGTGCTTGGCTGCACGGTTAAATACCATGAAACGTCAAGATGCAATCCAAAATCCCTCGCGCCGATATACATTCGGTAATCGTTGAGGTTACGATGCCCGATAACAAGAAACCAGCGTTTCGCGCCCATAAAACCACTTGAGGCCTCGCGTTGATTCCAAAGAATATCCGGCATTTTTGATGCTCGAATTTTCTCCTCAACCGCGTCAAGGATCTCTTTGCCGTGTCCCGCTCCATTTTCAACAAGCCGGTTCCAGCTTTGCAGTACGCCTTCATGTCTTAGAGAAGCCATTTTTTCCTCCTTTTAGCCGATCCTGTAAAGGCTTGAATCGCTTAATTCAAGTGATTGCCAGATTGACTCAAACAGCCAATCTTCTGTTGCCTCCTGCTCTGTTGTTGCCCAAAGAAATCGCTTGGCATGGGAATCATGGAATGGATATGCTGTTGTTGCCTCCCGTAAATGATGTATCCGTTGTTTTGAAGTTGTGATTATAAGCACACGAAATGTTTTAAAATCATCACCGAAAAACGGGCTGTGTTGCTTCCATTTTTGGGAAGTCCAGTAATTCAGATAAAAGACAACGGCTTTTAATAAGCCCCGCTCAGGGTCAGAAACAACCTCGCTGCCACGATCAATTTCGAGAAAGAAGAGGGCAGTCTTGCCATTTTTCCGAAGAGAAAAAATTGCGTCTGGCGTATGTCCCTTTCCAAAAGTATAATCTAGCCGGATTACTCTTTTGACATGTTTTTCCTCTGTTTTCTCGCCATAATATTCAGGGACGAATTTAACAAGTTCCATATCGTGTTTTGGACAGGTTTGTTTAAGCAAAATCCAGAAGTCATTAATGGCTAAGAAGTGCCTGATAAAAAAATAGTCCTTGGGCTGATTGGTGCGTCTATTCCATATATCCTCAACTTCAGCTTCTAATTCACAAGCGACAACCTCAGCTCCTTTTTTATCGAGGTGATATATGTATTCAGGAATACTGACAACCGAAAACGGTTTAATGAAGCCAAGTCGTGTTAATTTCACCAAACGCCGCCATGTGGTTTTCTCTGATGGGAAATGCAATCCCCTTAGCTGTGAGGTTGAAAATAGCGATACTGGTATACATCCTTGAGTAACGCTACATCGCGTGTTGTCAGTTTTTGGTTCATTCGAATATGTCCTTTGGTTCAGCTCTGTCCTCGCCCCCTTTGGCCGGTAACTGTTTCGGGATATTCCGCTTAATATTCGTTTCCCACGCGGCGTGGGAATACGAATGTAATCCGTAGTTTTGGGATGAACGGTTGATAATATAATCAACCATTCGCGGATTCGGTTGTTTCGGCACAAGAGGTGTGCGAAGGGTAAAAACAGTCTCAGCGATCTTGCCGATTGCCTCGCCTGTACGTTGATTCACAAATTCTTCGACCGGAACAGGCTGCTTTTGTCCATTGGTCATCCAAATATATTGTTGCGATAGACGCTGCGCGTCCGCGTAGGCAACGCTGAAACTAATAAGGGTGGTCACATTGCCGAAAATATCAGCGAGTAAATTTCTTGTCAGTTGTCCCGTTTGCTGATGTGAAAGAATCATCGAGCATTTATATTTCCTCGATCTTGAAAGCATGGTGGCATAGGAGTTTTCAGCAACCCCTATGAATGTTTGAAATTCGTCCAAATAGAGATAAAAGGGTCTTCTTAATGCGGCTGGCGTATCCATTCTACTCATGGTGGCAAGCTGTAATTTTGAGATAACGAGTTGTCCTAAAAGCTGCGCGGTCTGTTCGCCTAAAATACCATCGGCCAGATTAAATAAAAGTATCTTCCCCTCATCCATCGCTTCCCTGAAGTTAAAAGATTTTCCCGGCTGACAAAGAATGCTTCTCACCGCGCGGGGACGAATGAGGCGGTTTATGCGTGTCGTGATTGGTAAATGCGCGTCTTTCGGGAATGACGGATAGGTGCTTTCAAAAAAATACCTCGTCTGCTCATCCTGTGTTTTATGAATGATCTCGCTTCGAAGTTTGTCATCAGTTCGGGATAATAGTTTTTCAACATCAAGAAGTGTCGAACCCTGCCGCTCCATTAGCGCGTAGAGGGATTGTCGGAGTATCTCCTCCATTCTCGGCTGGGTGTCCCCCATTAGCCGCTTAAAAATAGTCATAGTATCATCGACACAAAGATCAATATCTGAATCCGCGTCAAGATGTAACGGATTCAAGGGTATAGGATTCTGACTATTGGCAGGGTTGAAATACACGACGTCATCAATTCTGTCATCGGGGATATATGGAAGTATTTCCTCTGTTAATAATTCCTGTTCGGGGGCGAGCATACCGATTCCATGACCTTCGTGAATATCCTGCAAGGACATGAGGCGGATGAGGTTTGTTTTACCGCTTCCTGATTTGCCGATGATATACATGTGGCGATCCCTGAGGGAGTCGGGAAGTTTCAAGGCAATGTGGCCGTTAGGAGGTTGCATGTGGCCGAGCATAACGCCCGGCGCAGCGTCAATCCGCCGTTGAATTTCTCTCGCAAGATTGTCCGGGTGTATTCCGGAATCAATGAGCTTCTCAAGTTCCGCGCGTGAAATAACTTCACGCGCGATATATCCGGCTGCCTCAAGATATTGCATCACAACTTCCCTGCATCCGGCCATCCGTTTATTCTCGGCTTCCTGATTTCGCTGTATTTCTCGTTGGCTTTTGGACGGACGGGTTAAGACATTCCCCGCGCCTTCACCGCCTTTACGACCGAGGAAGAGAATGAGGGAAAGAAGCCTGTCAGCCTGCCACAAAAACATCTTTCCGAAAAACGTATGAAACCACCACATAGCCTCTCTCCCTGTCGGGTAACGTGTCGGGCAACCTGTCGGGAGGGTGTCGGGTTGACCCGGCAGGCTGACGGCACAATTCGATAATAAAATCAACAACTTAGCATCCCGGGATGTGTCGGGCGGTCAGGATGGCACATGAGTAACAGGAGTCATCCTGACACATATCAGAAATTCGGGTAGCAGGAAGTGGCATGGGCGGCGCGTCAGAGCTGTCGGTGGCCGTGTTTAGGTGCAGGCGGTATACACCTGTGTGGCGGGATGGGTCAAGCAAAAAATGCTTGCGGGAAATTGGTGACTGGGATACAAAGGCGGCGGGTAAAAACACAAACGCCCCGGAAGGGATTCTTGGCAGGATTCTCTCCAGGGCGTAAGTCAAAACTGTGTGCTATGTGCGTGCCACAGGTACACGCCACACAACCCACCGGGGAACCGGAGGCGAGGGTACTGCCGGTAGGCGATGTTTCGCGTCTTCAGGCAGGGTATGAGTCGCTGTTTTTGATGTATCCATTTTTATTCGCTATATATGTCCAACCGCCTGAGTATGGATAAAAGAGCATGAAGTAGTACCAGGTTACGATGGCGAGTGTTTTATGTGGTGTATACAAAATATACTTTCCGTCACCATCATCATAAAAATCGCCCCGCTCAACACCCCACAGACACACATTCCGCACCCCTTTGGAACCTCTTGATTCTATTTTCGTTATTTTTTAGGTCTATATGTCCCCTAAAGGAAATGACCAATAAATTCAATGGCTTATGTGAATGGGTGCGGGATGTGCGCACAGAGGGAAATATTTAATAAATACTGGGTAAAACTCAACAAACAGGGAAAATGCGACATGAGCGTGCAACTATAAGACAAGACTACCTCCCACTTTTTCTTTCCCGCAGACCTTCTCCTCTTGTCGCAGAAGAATCTTTTTACGATGTACCAATGAGGCTGTACCTGTATAGGATTTTCTCAACTGTCCTAAAGTAATTCGACTTCACTTCAATACTTCCAAAAAGCGGCCCATTTCCCTCACATGATGAAAACAGTATAATAACGGTCTCCTGCTCAGTACTATAGTCCATGACGATCCTGAGCATTTTATCTATGGACGAGATTGCAGCGTTCGAATCCCCGCCGGTGTTTACCGCTGAAGAAAGAAAGCACTACTTTACCTTACCTGAGTGGGCGAAGGCACTGATCAGGCGGGGGGTTAGCCCGCTCGTTTATGCTGGGGGGAATTCCACGTGAACCCTCTGGTGAGTCGTGCTGCGAATGTGGGATGTGATTAGGCTGTCGTTCTGCCATATCTGTTCAGGCCCCCGCTCTGCCAGGAACCTGCAGCGACATATTACTCCTCTTAGATCTATAGGTCAACTTTCGACTCCGACTTCGCTCTTGTACCTTCATGGGGTCTGTCCAGAGTTCGTGTAAAAAATTTCATCCGACAACTCATGTCAGCGTCATAAACAAGGGCTTGATGTCAAAAGGCACAGGTGGCGCATTCATATCAACGAGATAGTGACCAAAGCGCTTGATGTGTTCCGTTAAATATGGACTGAAACGAGCCACTAATTCTGGGGTGATACGAACCCCGTCTCGTTGGAGGTCATGCAATGCATTGGTCATATCCACCACATTGTGCAGCATCACCGCATTGGCCACGAGGTCTCGATATTTCATGCGCTTCTCTTGCTCCACAGGATCCCCACTACGTAAGACAGGTCCGCCAAAGGCAAGCCAATCCGTGAACGTATGATAGGATTCCACCTTGGTGGTTTCGGCTCGGATATGCTGGCGCATGGCGGGATCGGACATGTACTCCAAGAGGAAGATGGTTCGCTCCACCCGGCCCACTTCGCTAAAAGCTTTGTAAAGATTGTTCTTTCGACTATAAACGCCTAGCCTTTGCAAAAGCATAGAGGGGAGTATTTTGCCTGCCTGAATCGATAAGACCACCTGCATCATATCCTGCCAATAGCGCTCAATGAGGTCCCAATCGACGACCTGAGTCAACAAGCGATCGATGTGCTGGTAGGTGGTGTTGCGATCGACTCGGTAGAAGGTCACATCGTTCCACGTCCGCATCCGGGGCATGAGTTTAATGCCCAGAAGTGCCGCCAGGCCAAAGACTGGCTCAGATTGGCCGTGGGTATCGGCATGCAAGGTGTCGGGTTGGAGCGCAGATGTGTTTCTGAGCAAGCCATCAAGAATGTAGACCGCTTCCCACACCCCGCAGGCAATGAAGTGGCTGAACAGGGCAATATACGTATCGCTGATATGGTGGTACGCGATGCCTCCAAAATGGCCGTAACGCACATGGCGCGCCCCCAGCAGGTTGTTTTCAATCAGTTCAATATGCGTACCATCGGCAATTGCGGCCTGCCCGCTGCCCCACAGAAACGGGAGTTCAAACCGCGTGTACTCGCCAATCACATCGCGTAGAGCCGCTTCAAGCTTGGCCGAGGTGATATGCTGAGCGTTAATGCGCCGCAGGATTTGACGACTCACGAGGTTAGGGGCATGGCGAGCAGTTTGCGACGCCCCGAGTTCACAGGCATAGCCAAAGACTGTCAGCAGATAGCGCGAAATGGGGTCTGGCAATTTGTGATCGGCCCCTGAAGGCGGGCCGAAGTGACGAGTATAGCCGACCCAATCTTGCACATTCTTGAGGATATCGAGTAAGTGCCGCTCGGGCATCCGTTCTTTCAACAGGGCTTCCAGGGTTTCGAGTGCTTCGGGTATCGGTTGGGCTTTAAGGCGTTTCAGGTGAGGTGTCCCCGTTTCATCAAGGGTCAGTTCCGAGTTGTCCGGAAAGGAGGAATCAACCCGTTCGGTGACTTCCCTCAGGCGCTGCTGGAGGTGAACCACAAAGGAGGTGGCGGTCTCGGGCATCTGCAGAACCTGGCAATAGGCGGGAAGCCGGGGGACACACTCCGGCCACGGCAGCAGTTGTTTGCGATAGTCGGCATAGGCGTCTGAGCCCTTGACGTAGACATCGCCGCTTTGCAGGCCCTGGGCCAGATAATGAAAGACGCAGACCTCCAGCTGTCGACGATGCAAAACGGTTTCCAGGTTCTGACGCGATTTCATCAGGGCCTGCCAGCGGACACTAG
>Ga0075421_100007062_pt1 | contig 13729 bp, 8 predicted proteins | sample SoiMetdeltSBSDD5_FD_75292 | JGI IMG/M metagenome (GOLD analysis project Ga0075421, IMG submission 75292) | Bulk soil microbial communities from a Populus tree surrounding site in Tennessee, USA - Soil MetaG P. deltoides SBSDD5 | ecosystem: Environmental > Terrestrial > Soil > Tree plantation...
TTCCTGATTGACGGTCAATGCGCGACCGGCGATGGCGACGGTGCCATTCCTTGCCGCCCCGGTGTTCGCGGCGATCGTGATGCCGACGGTGCCGCTTCCCGTGCCGCTGGCACTCGCAACCATGATCCACGGCACCTGGCTGGCGGCTGTCCACGTGCACTGCGCCTGGGTCGTGATGGTGATGGTCGATGGACCGCCGGCCGCTCCGATGTTCACTCCAGTGGGCGCGATGTCGTACGAGCAGGGCGATGGAGAGGCTGCCTGCACGATGGTGAAAGCTTGATCTTGCAGGGCAACGATTCCGATTCGCGACGTACCGGTATTCGGGGCAACGGTCACCGACACTGCACCGTTGCCGGCGCCGACACCGTCACCGACCACCTGAATCCATGGCGCCTGGCTGACGGCTCTCCAGCCGCAACCGGTGCGCGCGGCGACGTTGAACCGCACGCTATCGCCAACGGCTTCGACGGTCGCCGACGGCGGATCGAGGCCGTAGCTGCAGGGTGACGAGGACGAGCCTTGGCTGACCTGGATCGATTGGCCGGCCGCCACGAAGCTGCCGGTCCGCGGCTCTCCGACGGTGTTCGCGTCGATGTGAACCGTCAGGCTGCCGGGGCCGTTGGTATTGCGTGTGCCGGTGATCGAGATCCAGGGCGCACTGCTCGCGGCCGTCCACTGGCAGCCTTCGAGGGTCTCGATGGTGATCGCACGATCACCGCCTGCGGCGTCAACGGTGAACGATGCCGGCGCAGCCGTGAACTGACAAGGAGCGGCCGCCTGCATGACTTCCGCGCGCGCTTCGCCGACGACGATCGTGCCGCGGCGCACCGCCGGCGCGGGGTTGCTGGACGCGGAGAACTGGATCGATCCTTCACCCTGTCCGGACCGGGTCGAGGTGATCGTGAGCCAGGTGGCGTCGCTCGATGCTGTCCAGGTGCACTCTCGCGCCGTCGAGATCGAAACCGACCCGGTCCCTCCACCCGCCGCTACCGTCGAGCCACCGGTCAGGGCGATGGCACACCGCGTCGTCGTCGGACTGGTAACCGTGCTCGTGGATGAGCCGCACCCGGCGATGGCGGCTAGCGCCGCGATGGCAAGGAGAACCGACCCCTTCACGGCCGACCGCGATGCACGAGCGCGGCCAATCGCCCGTCACGGCAAATCCGCGCTTTTCTTGCGCGCGGACGATGCTCGATGGGAATCGGAAGGCGTCGATGGCTCGCCGTTCACCGGTTGTCGGAAGCAGATTTCACTCGAATGCATTCCCGCTTCCGCGATCAACGGCTGAGGCAGCAAACCGGCCCCGTTGGTCCCAACTGTGTTGACAGGCCCTAGATGCCCTCCATAATCCGGGATGGGAGGCGGCATGAACATCTTCCGCACGTTCATCATTCGCGCACTTTTCCTGTCAGTCACATCCCTCACGGCGCTTTCTGCTGCGGCGCAGGCGCCCGTCGGCAACATCGCGGGAATCGTCACCGATTCGACCGGCGCGGTTGTCGCCGGCGCGACAGTGACCGCGACATCGCTCGCGACCGGAGCGGCACGAACCGCGACCTCCGACGCACGCGGCGCCTTCGTCATCGCGACGCTCAAGCCGGGCGACTACGCAATCAAAGTGTCGTCGCAGGGGTTCGTCGACTTCGTCGCGCCGAACGTCAGCGTGCAGGTAGGGCAGACCACGAGGGTCGAGGCCGGCCTGGCGGTGCAGGTGCTGAACGAGAACGTCGACGTTACCGCGGCCAGCGTCGCCGTCGACACGTCGCAGACCGCGATCGGCGGCGTCGTCAATCTTCGCCAGATCAACGAGCTGCCGCTGAACGGCCGCAACTACCTCGAGCTGGCGAGGCTCCAGCCCGGCGTCGAGATCCAGGAAGGGCGCTCGTTCGATCCGACCAAGAGCCGCTATACCGGCGTGTCGATCGGCAGCCGAAACGGCCGCGAAGCGCGGATCACCATCGATGGCATCGACGCCGTCGACGAGCATGTCGGCACGACGACGCTCAACATCTCCCAGGATGGCATCCAGGAGTTCCAGGTTTCGACGTCGTCGTCGGATCCGTCCGCGGGTCTGAGCGCGACCGGGGCGATCAACATCATCACCAAGCGCGGCACCAACGAGATTCGCGGCAGCGGATTTCTCTTCGGCCGCGGCGCGAAAGCGGCGGCCCGCCCGAGCTTCGCTGCGGAGGCGCCCGACTTCGACCGCGAGCAGTTCGGCGGCAGCGTCGGCGGCCCGGCGCGGAAGGAGCGTGTGTTCTGGTTCGCCAACGTCGAGAAGACGCGTGAGAAGGCCGCGATCGGCATCAGCACGCCATACTTCCCGTCGTTGACGTCGTACCCGGCGCCGTTCGACGCGCTGTCGACGACGCTGCGCGGCGACTGGCACGTATCGGGGAATCACGATGTCTTCGTGCGCTGGAGCCGCGACGACAACTCGAGCTTCGGCAACTTCGGCGGGAATCGCCTTCCGTCGAGCGGCAATGTCAATGCCAACACTACGAACCAGGTCGCCGGCGGCCTCGACACGGTGGTGACCTCGAGGCTGACCAACAGCTTCCGCGCCGCCGTCACCGACTTCAAGAACCGCGTCGAGCGTCCCGACAGCAACGCCCAGGCGATTGGCATCCCTGGCCTCGACACCGTCCGCGTGAGCACTGACGACGGCGGCCTGATCAGTGGACCCGACAACATCACGCCGCAGTCCACGTTCGAGCTGTTCGGCCAGTTTCGCGACGACCTCACCTACGTGCGCGGAAACCACACGATCCGCGGCGGCATGGACGTCGTCAGCTACCGCGTGCGCGTGACCAACTTCGTCAGCGGTTTTCCGACGTTCAACGTCGCGTCCCCCGCGTCCCGCAACCCCGCCGACATCGTCAACCAGCCGTTCATCAACGTCGTCGTCGGCAACAAGAAAGGCATCCGGATTCCGGGCACCGACGACAATGCCCATCGCAATACGCGCGTTTCGGGCTATGTCGAGGACTCATGGCGCGTGCGGCCCAACATGATGGTCAACTACGGGGCGCGCTACGAGGTGGACACCCATCCGCTCAACAACGATCTGGACAAGCCGGAGATTGTGCGTCCGCTGCTTCCCGGCGGGACCGGGGCAACGCCGATCGATCGGAACAACATCGCGCCGCACGCCGGGTTCGCCTGGGATCCGTGGAGCGACGGCAAGACGTCGATCCGCGTCGGCGCCGGCATCTATTACACGCTGCGAATCAGCAACCTCGTGACCAACGAGCGCGCTTCGCTCGCCCCCTTCAACTCGGGCAACGATACGATCACGATGACCGCCGGGTCGCTGAGTAACGGACCGCAGGACTTCAACCGGGACGGCGCCGTCGACTTCGATTTCTCACCGGCGTTGATCTCGGGGACGAGGCTCGGCGCCGCCATTCCTCTCATCCTGTCGGGGCAGCAGGTGTACGTCGCGGCGCCCTCGTCGTCCACGGCAACCCTCGATATCACACGAACCGGCCTGGTGATCAGCAACGAGCTGCCGACACCGTATTCGAAGCAGCTCAACGCCGGGATCCAGCGCGAATTGCCGTTCAACAGCATCCTCGACGCCAACTTCATCTACAGCCGCACCGACAACGAGTTCATGCGCGACCTCGACGCCGCGAACTTCTTCGCCGGCAACGGCGCGCCGATCGTGCTCGGCGACGGCCGCGCTCCGACCAACGCGATTACCGTCATCACCGCCAACGGCTACTCGCGGTACCGCGCCCTGACGCTGAAGATAGACAAGCGGATGTCGCACCACTTCCAGCTGAGCGCCGGCTACGCGCTCTCGCGGCTCGAGACGACGACCGCCGACGGGCTTGGCCTCGGAGCCGGGACGCTCGTGAATCGCGACGTGGCTGCGAACTTCGGCACCGGGCCTCTCGATCGACGGCATCGACTGACGTTCAACGGGATCGTGGAGCTACCGAAGGGCTTCCGCCTCTCGGCGATCGCGACCATGTACAGCGGCGTGCCGGCGTCGATTCTGGTCGGTTCGGCCGACCTCAATGGCGACGGTATCAACGGTGACCTGCTCCCCGGCACGCGGCGCGGATCGCTGTCGCGCGAGATCGCCGACGTCGCGGCGCTGAACGCGGCCATCCGCAGCTACAACACGTCGGTGGCGGGAACGCTCAACCCGCGAGGCCAACGCCTGCCATATGCCGTGGAGATGCCGGACACCGTGACGTTCAACGACTCGTTCATCTCTCACGACCTGCAGCTCTCGTACGTGCTGAAGGTCGCCGGCCGTGCGCGGCTCGAAGCGACCGCGCAGGTCTTCAACATCTTCAACGTCTCGAATCTCGTCGGGCCGGCCGGTCTGCCGTCGTCGGCGTACGGCGGCACGCTGCCAACGCTCGCGACGCTGCCGGCCGGGTTCAGCGTCGCCTCCGATGGTTCGCTGAAGGACGCGAGCGGCGCACCCGTCCAAGCGGGGGTGACGCGCCTGCCGAACGGCAGCCTGATCACGACGTCGTTCGGAAGCTTCGGCGCCGTCAGGCCGTCGCTGCCGACCGGCACCGGTCTGCCGCGCGCCGGGCAATTCGGGATCAAAGTGAGCTTCTGACGGAGCGGCCTCCCGCCTGGTGTTATGCTCCTCGCGTCCCCCGATGAGCGTGACGCTCGAGCAGTTGGCCGCCTCGCTCGCCGACCGCTACCGCATCGAGCGCGAGCTCGGTGCGGGCGGCATGGCGACGGTCTACCTCGCGCAAGACATCCGTCATGATCGCCAGGTTGCGCTGAAGGTCGTCAAGCCGGAGATCGTCGCCACGGTCGGCGCCGACCGGTTCGTCGACGAGATCAGAACCACCGCCCACCTCAAACATCCGCACGTTCTTCCGCTCTTCGATTCCGGCCGCATCGGCGAGGGGTTGTTCTACGTCATGCCCTATATCGAGGGCGAGTCGCTGCGGGCGCGCCTCAGACGGGATCGAGAGCTCCCGGTGACCGAAGCGGTGGCGATCCTGCGGGAAGTCGCGGACGCGCTGGCCTACGCCCATGGCCAGGGCATCGTCCATCGCGACATCAAGCCGGACAACGTGCTCCTCTCGGGCCGGCACGTCTTCCTGGCCGACTTCGGCGTGGCGCGAGCGCTCGAACCTCAGTCGGGGTCGGATCACACGGTGACCGCGACATCGACCATCGTCGGCACGCCAGCCTACATCTCGCCGGAGCAGGCATCGGGCCGACGTCCGATCGATCATCGCGCGGACATCTACGCGTTCGGCGTCATGGCCTACGAGATGCTCGCCGGCCGGCCGCCATTTGCCGGTGACAACGCGGCGACGCTGATGGCGGCCCATCTCACCGCCACCCCCGATCCCCTCGTTGCGCGTCGCTCGGATGTACCGCCGGTGTTGGCGGAACTGATCATGAAGTGCCTCGCCAAGAGGCCCGAGGATCGCTGGCAGCGCATGGACGACGTGCTCGAGGCGCTCGATGGCGTTTCCACGCACGTTCGCGACGCCGCCGCCACGAAAAGCCGGTGGCGCTACCGCGCCGGCATCGCTGCGCTGATCGTGGCGACGATCGCCGCCGGCACGGCGCGGATGTGGTGGAGAGAGCGAGTCGACCCGCTTCCGGCGATCGGCAGGCTGACACACGTCACGCGCGACCCCGGACTCGAGCTCGACCCGGCGATCTCCCCCGACGGCAAGACGCTCGCGTACGTCGCGGGCCCGACCGGCAGACGACGCATCTTCGTGCGCCAGATCGACGGCGGCCGCCCCATCGCGCTCACCGAGCCCGGTGTCGCGCCGTCGCAGCGCCGTCCCGATTGGTCTCCAGACGGCAGCCGCATCGTGTTCCAGGCCGGTCAGCAGGGTTTAGGCGTGCGGACCGAAGCGCGCATGGGTGCGTTGTACGTCGTTCCCGCGTTGGGCGGCACGCCGGTGATGCTGGTGCCGCCGCAGGACGGCGGCATCGCGCTCACCCCCGCGTGGTCGCCCGACGGTGCACACGTGGCCTACTGCTCCGACGACAGCATTCGCATCGTCCCGGCGTCGGGCGGGTCGCCGCGCGTGCTGCTGAAGACCGCGACCACCGTGCATTCGCCGCGGTGGTCGCCGGACGGCGAACGGCTCGCCTATGTCGTGGGTGCCACCATCTTCACGTTGGGAGAAGAGCAGCTCGGCAACACCGAGACCAGCTCCATCCACGTCGTTGACGTCGCCACGGGCATTGATAAGCGGATCACCAGCGGTGATTGGCTCGACGTCAACCCCTGGTGGTCCGCTGACGGCCAGGGATTGATTTTCGTTTCCGGCCGGAGCGGCGGGCGCGACGTCTATCGCGCTCGGCTGTCGCGGTCTGGCGAGATGGAAGGTGAGCCCGAGCGCGTCACATCCGGGCTGAATGCCCACTCCATTTCGTTCTCTCGCGACCGCAAGCTGCTGGCCTACTCGTCGCTGCAGTTTCGGGCGAACATCTGGTCGATTCCCATTCCCGACACGCGGGTCGCCTCGGTGACCGAGGCCCGACAGCTGACGTTCGGGAGCGAGAAGACCGAGAAGCTGGAGGTGTCGCCCGATGGGCAGTGGCTCGCGTACGATTCCGATCGGAGCGGGAATCCGGACGTGTGGAAGCTGCGCATCGCGGGCGGCGATCCGGAGCCGGTGACGCATGATGCCGAAAACGAGTTCGTCAACGACTGGTCGCCGGACGGGGCTGAAATTCTCTATCAGACCATTCGCGGTGGCACCGGGCGCGACATCAAGGCCGTGACGCTGGACGGCACCAGAACCGTCACCGTCGTGTCCACACCCGAAGACGAGCAGCACGGGACGTGGAGTCCGGATGGCAACGGTATCGCGTTCGTTCGAGGAACCAGCGAGCGCTTTCGGCTGTTCGTGACGCGCCGCGCAGGCAGAGATGCCGGATGGGCGGCGGTGCGTCAGTTGACGTCGGACTTGGCGATCGATCCGAAGTGGTCACACGACGGGAAACAGATCGCGTTCACGAGGCGAGGCGAGGTGTGGCTGATCTCGCCGGATGGCGCCAACGAACACGCTATCGTCACGCGGTCGACCGCCGGCGCCGCGTTGGCGCAGTACGCGATCTGGTCGCCGGACGACCGGACCATCTATTTCAAGGCCTTTGACAACGAGCGGAAAGCCAGCATCTGGGCCGTGCCCGCTTCCGGCGGCACGCCGCGGCTGCTCGTGCGTTTCGACGATCCATCGCGCCCGTCGCTCAGGCGCGAGTTCGCGACTGATGGCCTGACGTTCTTCTTCACGATTGCCCAGGACGAAAGCGACGTGTGGATCGCCGAAGTACGGTGACCGGCATCAGCGCGCTTCGGAGCAAACGTATCAGCGCTCCTTGGTCGCCGCCATCTTCATCAACTCGTCGTGCGTCCACGGACGGGTTCGCGTGCGCGCCTGATCGCGGACGGCGGTGACGGTTGCGGGATCGACGGGCAACGCGGTCTGACCCCACTCGCGGCGCACGTAGGTGAGCACGCTGGCGACCTGCTCGTCCGAGAGCGTAGATCCGAGCGGTGGCATCAAGCCGACTGGGCCTTCTTTACCGTTGAGAAGTATCCGCACGGGAATCTCGGGCGCGGCGAGCAGGAGAGGCGAGTCGATCAGGCTGGGAGCGATTCGCTCCTGCCCTCGGCCGTCCGGTTGATGACACGCCTGACAGAGGTTCGTGTAAATCTCCCGGCCCGCATCCAGTCGCCGCTGTTGATCGCGTGTCAGCCTCACCTCCGGAAGATCGGCGATAGTCCCCGGCCACGAAATTCTGGCCAGGACCGACCTGGCTCTGACACTCAACTCACCGCTGCCCGACGCGAGGCTTATCAACGCCGTCGGCTCGCGCTGCAGCCTCAACGCGCGACGGATCGATCCACCCGGCAGACGGCCCGTCGACACGACGAAATCTTCGGGCTTCGAATAGGCATAGGCGCCTCCTGGACCAGCCCGGCCGCCCGGACATGTAGGGCAGGGCAGCGACGGCGCCGGCGTCGTGGCGGCTCGTGGCCCCGACGCTCCCGGCAACGGCGCGCCGAGCAGCGCGATCTCCGCGGCGTGAAGCAGCGCGGAGCGCTGCCAAGCGGGCCGCGCGTCGTCGGCGATCCACTCGAAGAGCTGCCGGATCGGCCCATCCTGGGCGCCGCGCACGATGGTCGCGGCAAGCATCGTCGCCGCCGGGGCGGTACGCTCACTCACGTCGGGTTGCAGGAGACGGCGAAGGACGTCGGGCTCGCTCCCGCGTACGCCGCTCAGCACCGCATCGACAACGATCGGGTCGGCGGCGTGGCGCTCGAGCATCGCGAAAGCGGTGCTGACGCGAACGGGCGCCGGCAGGACCCCAATCGAGGCAGCGAGCTGCTGACGAACTTCCCACGCAGCATCGTCGCGGAGCGCGAGCACGGCCGCCTGGAGCGGGTGGCCCGGCAGAGCGAGCCATTTTTCGGAGATGCGGATCGCCGCCGAGCGAATCTGCGGCGATCGGTTGGCGAGCGCGGCAGTGACGATGGCGGGATCGATCGCTTCGATGCCGTCGAGCGTCCAGAGCGCATGCAAACGGGTCCGCGGATCCGGCGCGCCGCGCGCCAGCTTCTCGAGCGTGGGCACTGCCGTCTTGTCGCGCCGCTCGACGAGCAGCCGCTGCGCGGTATCGCGGCGCCAGCCGTTGCGGTGCGACAACATCGCCACGAGCTCGTGGGTCGTCCGCTTCGGAGCCACGGGCGACACATCGCGGCGCGTCGTTTCGTGCGCGACGCGATAGATGCGTCCGAATCCCGTGTGCTGCTCCAGCCGCTTCCCGAGAATGTAGTCGCGCAGGTACACCGTCAGTGACAGGCGGTGTTCGATGATGCCGCGATACATATCGGCGATGTAGAGCGTGCCGTCGGGCGCATTCGCGAGATACACCGGACGGAACCGCTCGTCGGCCGACGCCACGAATTCGCCGCGCTCGTAGGCGCGCCGGGCGCCAATCCCGGTCCCGTCGTCGGTGAGCACCAGCCGGCTGACGACGTTGGCCGCTGGCTCGGCGATGAACACGTTCCCGTAGAGGTCGCGCGGCAATCGGTCGCCGCGAAACACTAGCGGCGCGCACGCCGACGTGAGCCTCTCGAGCGTGCCATCGGCGCGATCGATGCCGGTCTGATAGGCGCGGTTGGTCCCGGGATTTGGCCGCACCGGCCAGATCACGTTGAGGGTGTTGTCGGCGTCGGCGAGCCGCTCGTAGCTGCCGCGGGTGCGAACGAGCGCGGGATTGCGCGCGAAGTACGCCGTCGGTATCAGGTCGACGTGCAGCGCGGATTCGTTGGTATTCCTGTAGCTGCGCCCGGCATCGTCGTGGGTCACGCCCCATTCACCACGTTGCAGCGTCGGCTCGACCTGAATGGCGCCGTTCTTCAGGCGCAGCTCGATGTCGGCCTGCCCGGACGTGTGCATGACGTTGTCGAGCCCCCAGTCGAACCCGTTGGCGTTGTTCTCGGGATCGGTTTCGCGCCGGCCGTAGCGGTTGGTGACCAGCTCCTTGGAGTCCATCTTCAGATCGCCGTTCGTGTCGCGCATCAGCCACACGTTGGGGGGCTCGGCAACCAGCACGCCACGGTCGAGTACTTTCAGCGAGCGCGCGAGCACGAGACCGTCGGCGAACACGGTGCGGGTGTCCATCCTGCCGTCGCGGTTGCGGTCCTCGAGGACGACCACGCGGCCGATCGGATCGTGTTCGTTCGAGCCGGTGATGTCGGCCATGAAACCGGGCATCTCCACGGCCCACAACCGTCCGTCCGGATCCCAGTCGATCGCCACTGGCTCTTGAATCAGCGGCTCGCTGGCCACGAGCTCGAGTCGGTAGCCGGGCGGCATGGAGAATGTCTGCAGCGCCTCGGCCGGCGCAAGCGGAAGCGCCGAGTCCGGTGCCGCCGCCACTCGAGGCGGCCAGCCGCGATCTTGCGAGTATCCGGTCGGGGCGAGCCAGATGCTGGCAATCAACACCGCCATCAACAGCGGGGCAATCCGGATGCGCATGCACGTCACCTGCAACGAATGATGGTAGAGAATATCAGCCGTGCGGAAGCAGGACCCCTCCCGGCGAGCATTTCTCGAAGCCTCAAGTCTCGCGCTGCTGGGCGCGGTAGTGCAAGACCCGCCGCCGCCCGAGCCGATCGTCGATATCCATCAGCACCTCGGCTACAGCGGCCGGTCCGACCAGGCCTTGCTCGCCCATCAGCGGGCGCTCGGCGCCACGACGACGATCCTCCTGCCGGCCGGACGTGCGGTGGTGACGGCGTCGACCCACCGCGGCACGGCGAATGGCCTGCAGGCCCAGGCATTGGGTAACGACGCCTGCGAGAAGTTTGCGCGAGCCCATCGCCGCGAGTACCGCTTCGGCGCCAATGAGGTGCCTGACATCGACGACGCGACGCGAGAGATCGAACGCTACCTGACGCGCGGCGCCCTCCTGATCGCGGAGCAGAAGTTCGGCGTCGAGTGCGACTCACCGGCGATGCAGAAGATCTACGAGCTGGCGCAGGCGCATGGCGTGCCGGTGCTGATGCACTGGCAGTTCGAGATGTACAACTACGGCTTCGAGCGTTTCCACAAGATGCTCGAGAAATACCCGCGCGTCACTTTTCTCGGCCACGCGCAGACCTGGTGGGCCAACATCGACAGGAACCATCACGATCAGTCGGTGCTGTATCCGAAGGGTCCGGTGACGCCCGGCGGCCTGACCGATCGATATCTCGGCGACTACCCGAACATCTACGGCGACCTCTCGGCTGGCTCCGGCCTCAACGCGCTGACACGCGATGAATCGTTCACGCGTGACTTCATCACGCGCCACCAGGACAAGCTGGTGTTCGGCAGCGATTGCAGCGATCCGGACGGTGGTGGTCCGAAGTGCCAAGGCTCGCAGACGATTGCGGCAATCCGTCGTCTGGCCGCGGACCCGCGGATCGAGCGAAAGCTGTTGTGCGAGAACGCCAAGCGCATCTTTCGACTGTGAGGGCGAGATGACGTTGTTTCGATTGACCGCGACCATCGGCGTGTGGCTGGCGTTGCTGCCCGAGACGCAGACCCAGGAGATCAGGGTTGGCATCATCGGCACCGACACGTCACATGTCACCGCGTTCACCAGGCTGCTCAACGACCAGAACGATCCCGCCCACGTGCCGGGCGCGCGGGTGGTCGCGGCCTTCAAGGGGGGCAGTCCCGACGTCGAGTCGAGCCGCACGCGGGTCGACAAGTTCGCCGCCGAGTTGAAGGACACGTGGCGGGTGGAGTTCGTCGATTCGATCGAGGCGCTGACCGCGAAGGTCGACGCCGTGCTGCTCGAGAGCGTCGATGGCCGTCCGCACCTGGCGCAGGTCCGGCCGGTCTTCAAAGCCAAGCAGCGCGTGTTCGTCGACAAGCCGTTTGCGGCGAGCTACGCCGATGCCAGAGAGATCGTGCGCCTCTCGCGTGAAGCGGGGGTGCCGTTCTTCAGCTCATCGAGTTTGCGCTATGCCGCCGACCTTCAGGCGATCAAGAACAGCGACAAGCACGGTGGGATTCGCGGCGCGTTCACGTTCGGACCCGAGAATTTCGAGCCGCACCATCCCGACCTGTTCTGGTATGGCATTCACGCCGTCGAGATGCTCTATACGCTGCTCGGACCGGGCTGCGAGCAGGTGACACGCGTCAAGACCGAGAGTGACGACACCGTGGTCGGACGATGGAAGGACGGGCGGATCGGCACGATGCGGGGATTGATTCAGGGCAAGCAGGACTACGGGGCGGTTGCGTTCGGCGCCAAGGCCGTGATGGCGACTCCCGTGCCGATGGCGAGCAACTATCGCGGCCTGCTGGTCGAGATCGTGAAGTTCTTCCAGACCGGCGTGGCGCCGGTCGATGCCGGCGAGACGCTGGAGATCATCGCGTTCATGGAAGCGGCCGACGTGAGCAAGGCGCGCGGCGGCGCCGCCGTACCGCTGGCGGAGATCGGCCGTTAGCATAGAATCACCACGCGGAGGCGAGGCGATCAGTGAGTGAGTGGGTATACGCGCAGAGGGATTCCGCCGAGGAGCTGGCGCTGCTGCATTATTTTGCATTCAAGAAGCGGCAGCCCGACCGCGAGGTCGAGTTCGTGATTACCGTGAGAGAGTTTGCCTCGCGGAACGCGGCGCAGATGCGGTTCTACGCCGAGGCGGACAAGGAGGTCAATCAGCAGACCGCGCCATTCCGTCCCTTCGGCTGGGGCGATTCGCTGCTCGCCGCCCTCACGGAATGCATGCGAACGATCCGCGAACATCCCTACGAGCCGGGATAGTCGAGGTAGATCCCCCCATTCTCGACCGTCAGCTGCACTCCGGCGGCGCGCGCCGCTTCCTGCAGCGCGGCCGCGAGCATCACGATCGGATCGGTGCTCACGTCCAGGCGGCGCATCAGGCCGTCGCCCTTGGCGGTGCCCGCCGTCAGCGTGATGCGCAGCCCCCGCCGCTTGCACTTGATCGGCGTGCCGTCCTCCAGCTTGGTATTCATCGGCTTGAGGTAGGCATCGACGTAGTGCGCGCCGATTCCCGACTTGTCGTCGGTCCGCGCCGGAAGCTTCTCGATTGCCGCCGCGTTGACGTCGCAAATCTTCACCTTCATGCGTGGGCTCCCCGCGCCCGCTCGCGCTCAGCAACGTGCGCGTCGATTTCGTGGCGGAACGCCCGGATGTGATCGGGCGTGCTGCCGCAGCACGCGCCGATGATGTTGGCGCCGGCTTCGATCAGCGGTACGACGCCGGGAACCATCTGCTCGGGCGTCTCGTCGTAGACCACCTTCATGTCGACGAGCTTCGGCTGCCCGGCGTTGGGCTGCGCCATCAGCGGGAGCGCGCTGACCTCGCGGTAGCGCGCGAGCGCGTCGCGCGCGCGGGCCATGTCCATCCCGGTGCCGCAGTTGAGCGCGACGATGTGCGCGCCGTGCTCCTCCATGAACGCCGCCGCCCGCTCGGGATCGACGCCCATCATGGTTCGAAACGTCGATCCGTCGAGGGTCACGTCGTAGGCCATCGAACCGATGATGCACGCCGCGCCCGCGTCGCGCGCCGCCTCGATCCCGATGTGCAGCTCCTCGAGCGAGGTCTGCGTCTCGATGATGATCGCGTCCGCGCCCGCATCCACGAGCGCGCGCGCCTGCTCACGAAAGGCCTCGCGGACCTGCTGCTCGGTGAAGTCGCCGTAGGGCTCCATCAGGCCGCCAAACGGCCCGATGTCGCCGATCACATACCCAGGGCCGCCGGCGAATGCCTGGCGCGCGATCGCGACGCCGGCGCGGTTGATCGCGACCACGTCCGACGCGTGCCCGTGGCGATTGAGCATGATCCGCGACCCGCCGAAGGTGTTGGTCAAGATGCAGTCCGAGCCGGCCTCGGCGTAGCGGCGCTGAATGGCGACCACGCGCTCGGGATGCGTGAGGTTCCAGGCCTCGCCGCAGTTGCCCTGCTCGAGCCCGGCGATCATGAGCTGCGTGCCCATGGCGCCGTCGCCCAGCAGCGGCCGTTGTGTGAGTGCCTCTAGAAGCGTCATTTGCATTTCATTAGTCCGGCTGAAGCCGGACACTACGTACGTCCCATTCGTAGCGTCCGGCTTTAGCCGGACCCGTTCGTCAACGCGTAGTGAATCGTCTCCAGCACCAGGCCCCACTTGTGGAGCCGTGCATCCTGCTCACAATAACATCCCGCTCCGAGGGCCGGCCGTTTCCACGACAGCGCCTCATCG
>Ga0075421_100007063_pt1 | contig 13728 bp, 14 predicted proteins | sample SoiMetdeltSBSDD5_FD_75292 | JGI IMG/M metagenome (GOLD analysis project Ga0075421, IMG submission 75292) | Bulk soil microbial communities from a Populus tree surrounding site in Tennessee, USA - Soil MetaG P. deltoides SBSDD5 | ecosystem: Environmental > Terrestrial > Soil > Tree plantation...
CATGCGCGATATCTTCCGGCACGTCGACGAGCACTGGCCCCGGACGACCGCAGGTCGCCACTGCGAAGGCGCGGCGGCCGCCGGACGTCATTTCCTCCCCGATCGCGGGTTTGCATCGATCGGCTACGGTGTTCCGGGAGGCATCGGCGCACAATTGCTTCGTTTCTGCTGACCGCACCGCCCTTGCGCCTTCCCGGTGCCTTCGGACCTCGTCGAGCTCAACTACGCCGAGAATGGTAAGGGAGTGGCGCTCATGAAGTCCGATCTGTCGCGCAGGAATGTCCTCAAGCTCGCCGGTGTGGCTGGAGGCTCGCTCGGTTTTCCAGTCCTGCTACGGGCGCAATCCTTGAAGGCTGAGTACAAGCTGTCGGTGGTTGGCAACCGGCCATTGGGAACGACCGAAGCTGCATTCCGCTGGGCGGAGCTGGTGGCCGCCAGGAGCTTGCCACGCGGGTGGGCGCCGACGTGAGCGGCGGCCCCGATCTACCGAGAGATCGTGCGCAACGGTTTGACGCTGTCATCGACACGACGGGGCAGATTGCTCCAGCGCGGGCAGCGCTGGACTACATCCGCAGCGGCGGAAGGCTGGTATTTGCCGGCCTTTACGACGAGGTCCTGCCTCTCGACGTGACCAGGCACGTCGTCCTTCGCGAGATTTCCCTCACCGGCGTGTATGGACGCAAGATCGATGAAACCTGGATCGTCACCGAGCGCCTGTTGCGTTCGCACGCCTCAGCCGTTGCCTCGGTGGTGACCGATCGCTTGCCGCTCAGCGACTTCGATCGCGCGTTCGAGAAAGATCGTTCTGAGACCGACCCATTAGGTCTGTTCTTGGCAGGTGCTTCCAAATCCGAGTAGTGCCCGGGTCGCCGTCAACGCCAAGGCAGCGGGGCCCCGAGGCGCTGGGCCAGGGAGCCATCGGCCGTCACGACATCAAGGGGCTCGGCAGCCGCGCCGCCAGCGCGCGGCAGGAATTGACCGGAACCAGGCTTGGCGCCGAGCTTGCCGTCGCTGACGATAACCTCACCGCGACGCAGAACCGTCACGGGCCATCCTTTCACCTTGCGCCCTGCGAACGGCGTGTAGCCCGCTCGGTCGTGCATCTCGCGGTCCGCAAGGGTGACTTCGACGTTGGGGTTCCAAAGCGCCAAATCGGCATCGGCGCCGATGGCGATCGAGCCCTTGCGCGGGTGCAGATTGTAGATCTTGGCCGGCGCTGTCGCCGTGACTTCGACGAACTTGCTCAGGCCCAGGCGACCTTTCGACACCATCATGTCAAATAGAAGAGGCATGCGCACCTGAAGGCCAGGCAGACCGTTGGCAATCTGCTTGAAGGTCGGATTCGATCCTGCCATCAACTTGCCCGTCGCATCATAGGCGTAAGGCGCATGATCCGACGAGATGACCTGCAGGTCTCCGAGCGCAAGCGCTCGCCACAGGGCTTCGTGGTCGCAAACCTCGCGCGGCGGCGGCGAGCACATCCACTTGGCGCCTTCGCTGCCTGGCCTATCGAGGTCACGCGCCGTCAGAATGAGATATTGCGGGCACGTCTCGGCGAACACCTTGACGCCGCGTGCACGGGCCGAACGGATCACCTCTGCGCCCTCCGCAGTCGAGACGTGGAAGATCATGATCGGCTGATCGACAAGCTCGGCGCATGCAATGAGGCGATTGATGGCCTCGGCTTCCGAGCCGCGCGGATGGCTGAGCGCATGAAACTTCGGCGCCGTGCGGCCTGCCTCAAGCAGGCGCTTCGACATCCAGGCGATCATGCCGTGGTTCTCGGCATGCACGCACACGAGCGCACGCGCACCACGCGCGGCCAGCAACACGTCGAGCAGCTGCTCGTCGTCCACCTTCAACCTGTCGTAGGTCATGAACAGCTTGATGGACCCGTGTCCCTCGCTCACAAGTGAAGGAATGTCCTCGCCCAGCGTAGCAGGCGTCGGATCGGCCACGATCATATGAAAGGTATAGTCGACGATGGCCCCCTTCTTGGCCAAGGCCATGTAGTCATCGACGACAGTTCTCAGCCGCATGCCTACGTGCTGCGCCGCGAACGGTATGACCGTGGTCGTGCCCCCAAAAGCGGCAGAGACCGTCGCACTCTCGAAGGTATCGGCATTCATGATGCCGGCAGCAGAGAGCTGCTCGATGTGGCAATGGGCGTCAACGCCCCCTGGCAGCACCAGCTTGTCTCTAGCATCGACCTCGACGGCTGCGTCCGAGAGGCCGTGGCCGATGGCAGCGATCATGCCATCCTTAATGGCAATGTCCGCCATGAATTCATCGGTCGCCGTGGCGATGCGTCCACCTCTCACCACGCAATCGTAGATCCTTGCCATCTCCGATGCCCTCTTGCCAACGCCTTTTGTGCATCGCAATGATAGACAACGTCCCAAGCAACGGGAAGCTGGAGCGCACCCTTTGAACACGCGCCACCGTCGGATTCTCGTGATCAATCCGAATTCCAACGCGCTCGTCACGCGCGGGATAGACGAAGCGCTCGAGCCGTTTCGCTTCAACATGGGCCCCGAGATCGCCTGCGTCACGCTTGCGGAGGGCCCGATCGGTATCGAGACGCAGGCCGACGTCGACAGCGTCGCCATGCCGCTCAGGGCGCTGATCGCCAAGACCGACAACGCGGATGCCTTCGTCATCGCCTGCTACTCCGATCCGGGTCTTGCCGTCTGCCGCGAGGCGACGCGCACGCCCGTGTTCGGCATCAACGAGTGCGGGGTGCTTATGGCCCTTTCCCGCGGCGACCGATTCGGGGTCATGGCGATCCGGCAGGTCTCCGTGCGGCGGCACCTGCGCTACCTGCGGCAAATGGGGCTAGAGGCGCGGCTCGCGGGCGAACGGCCGCTCGACATGAGCGTCGCGGAGACGGCCAGCGGCGAGAAAACGCTCGACCGCATGGTCGAGGTCGGCCGCACGCTACGCGATGGCGACGGCGCGGACGTCATCGTCATGGGTTGCGCCGGCATGGCGCGGCATCGTGCAAACCTGGAAGCCGAGCTCGGCATACCTATCATCGATCCCACCCAGGCGGCCGTCGCCATGAGCCTTGCGGCGGTCATGTGCGCCGCGTGACCAAGTCCACTCCGGCGGCAGGGCTAGCCCGCGCGCCCGGGGCGTCAAAACGTTGCCGGTTCTGCCGTTCCATCCGAGGAGCCTCGTCATGCCCCGCATCTTGAATGTCGCCGGCGCCCAACTTGGTCCAATCCACAAGGCCGACACCCGCGAAGCCGTGGTCGAGCGCATGATCGCCTTGATGGACCAGGCCCAAGGCGCAGACTTCATCGTCTATCCCGAGCTTGCGCTCACAACCTTTTTTCCGCGCTGGTACCACGAGAACCCGGCCGAAGCAGACCGCTGGTTCGAGAAGGAGGTGCCAAATGGGGCGACTCAACCACTATTCGATCGGGCCAAGATGCGCGGCATGGGTTTCACTTTCGGCTACGCCGAACTGACGCCCCACGGGCAGCATTTCAATACGTCGATCCTGGTCGATCAGGCCGGCAGGATCGTCGGCAAATACCGCAAGGTCCATCTTCCCGGTCATGCCGAGTTCGATCCCGAGCGCACCCATCAGCATCTCGAGAAGCGGTACTTCAAGCCGGGCGATCTGGGCTTTCCAGTTTGGCGCACCATGGGCGGCATCTTTGGAATGATGATCTGCAATGACCGGCGCTGGCCGGAATCCTACCGCGTCATGGGCCTGCAAGGCGTGGAGATGATTACTTTGGGCTTCAATACCCCTTCCACCAATTCCCAGAAGCCGGACGAAGGGCCCGACGCCCGTACCTTCCACCACAAGCTCTCGGTGCAGGCCGGCGCCTATCAGAATTCGACGTGGGTCGTCGCCGTAGCCAAGGCCGGTGTGGAGGATGGCTTCCCCATGTTCGGCTGCAGCCTCATCGTCGATCCGGATGGCCGCATCGTCGCCGAGAGCAAGACGGAGGAAGACGAACTCATCATCCATCCCTGCGATCTCGACGCGACCAAATTCGGCAAGGAGACCGTATTCGACTTCAAGCGCCATCGCCGCACTGAGCACTATGGGCTCATCACGTCGCAGACCGGCGTCGTGCCTCCGCAGCATTGAGCAAGACGCGGCATGATGAGCGACATCTGCATTGTTCCGGAACTGAACTGCTCGAGCGCTGCAAGCCTGTGCGGCATCGTGGTGCCGCGACCCATCGCGCTTGTGAGGTCTCTCGACGACGCAGGCCGCGTGAACGCTGCCCCGCTATCTTTCGACAGTGCGGGGCCGATCGCAGGCTCGTAGTGGGCCAGCCATCAAGCCAGGGGAACTACCGCCTGAGGCACATCGTAGGCTTGCAGCGCTTGCCAGTGCTTTACCACATCCTCCCGAAAGAGCCCGCGACTGAGACCATAGACCAGCTTGGGGACGGCTGTCGTCATGGCGTTGATGGAGGAGCCCGAGGGGCCAAAGCTCATGGTCGACGCGATGCTGAAGAGATGGATGTTGCGAAGCCACGGGGTTTGCCCTGGCACCTTTTCGGTCAGCGCATAGTCGTCGGCGAGATAGGGGAAGCGGGCGAGACGTTCGCTGCGCTCCTCTTCAGGCGGGGTGTAGCGGTCTGCCCAGGTGGCAATGTTGCCGGCGAAGCGTGCAAGCTCCGGACGCCGGGAGAAGTCCATGTCGATGCCCGTCGCAGCAATCACGAAATCCGCCACAATGGGCCCGGCCGTTGTCTCCAAATGCGCACGCTCGTCGATCGCGCGAGCGCTCGCAATATGCGCATGCCGCACGAACGCAAAATTCGCATGCCGAGCACAGCGGTCATAGGTCGCCTGCGGGAAGCCTTCCCGCAGCTCCAGAATCCTGTGCATGAACCGCCACCGCCAGGCATCGTCGAGGTCGCACAGGTGGCGCAGGAAGCCGCGGAATGTCAGCCAGCGATAGGGCTGGACGACCTGAGGCTCCGCGCGGCGGCAAAGCACAAGCACTCGTGCAGCGCCGGCCTCCAGCGCCGTTGCTGCATTGTCGAGGGCTGAGGCCCCGGCACCAATGACGGCCACCGTCTTGCCTTCGAGCTTAGCGAAATCGACGGGGTCGCACGTCACAGCGCGCAGGTGCGGCGGTAACAACTCAAGCGGCTGGGGAAGGATCCAATCGCCGAGGCCCTCCTGGCCTGTCGCCAGCACGACCTTGCGTGCGAACAGGGTCTCCTGCGCGCCATCATTGCCGTGCGCCGACAGCGCAATGAGATCGCCCTCAGGCCAGATATCGACCACGTCCCGCTCATTCGACACGGGAAGCTGCAGCACATCGCGGTACCAGAGCAGATGGTCCGCCCATAGCTCCTTGGGGATGAGGTTGAGCTGCTGCCAGCTCTCCTTGCCGAAACGGGCCTCGTGGTAGGATTGGTAGGTGAGGCTCGGGATATCGAGGTCTGGCCCCGTGTAGTCCTTTGGGCTGCGCAGCGTATCCATGCGCGCGTAGGTCCGCCAGGGGCCCTCACGATCGCGCGGCGCCTTGTCGAGAACGAGGATGTTCCTCACCTGCGAGCGAAGGAGCGCGAACGCCGTCGCGAGCCCGCTCTGGCCTGCGCCAACGATGACGACGTCGTAGGCCGTGCCGCCGTCCACCGCCGGCAGAGGCGTTAGCCACGCGGCGCGCGGATGGCCAATAACCTTGAGATCTTCGTGCACGCGCCGTGCGAGGTCGTTCAGGCCGGCGTCGGCGAATTCCTGCATCATGCAGCGAGCCATCCTCCGTCGACGACAAGGGTTGTCCCGGTCGTAAAGGCGGCACCGTCGCTTGCAAGGTAGAGGGCGGCCTCCGCAACCTCCGGCGGCGTACCGAAGCGTTGCAACGCATGCCGACGGCGTGAGGCGTCGCGTACCTTCTCCGGCTCCGCGTGGCGGCCAAAGCTTCGGGCGAGCATTGGTGTCTCGATGGCGCCCGGCGCAATGGCATTGACGCGGACGCGATCGGGCGCAAAGTCGAGCGCCATGGTGCGCGTGAGGCTTAAGATGGCGCCCTTGGCTGCGATGTAGGCACTGTTGCCTCGCCCGCCGGCCAGCGCGAGCTGCGAGGCGAGCGTAATGATGACACCACCGTTGCGCTGCTGCATGGATGGGAGCACGGCGCGCGCCCACAGCCAGGTCCCGCCCACGTTGGTTCGGAACACCGCGTCCCAATCCTCGACCGACGTCGTGAGCACTGTTCCGCCGCAGGAGAAGCCGGCTGCAGCAACGAGAATGTCGACACCGGAATGTGCGGCGAGGACTTGCGATGCCGCGCCGTCAACAGAGGCAGGATCTCCCACGTCGCAGGAATAAGCTTCGGCGCATCCGCCCGCCTCGACGATCTGCTGCACCGTTGCCTGCGCGCCGGCATCATTGCGGTCCACAACCGCGATGCGGGAGCCTTCGCAAGCGAACAGGGTGGCGATCGCCCGCCCGATCCCTGAACCGCCGCCGGTGATGATCGCTGACTTACCTGTGAGCTTCATGCCAAAGTCTTCGCCTGTTGACACCACCAGTCCCAAACATCCTGCACACTTTCCTCAAGATCGAAGCGAGCCGACCAACCGGCATCGCGCCGAAGCAGATCTGCTGCGAGCGAGGGCCGGTCGATGCTGGCATGGAGATCGACATTCGGCTGTTCGCCGGGCGCGGCCAGCCGGCAGGAGAAGCCGGGGACATGTCGGGCAAAAGCCTGTCCCCACGCCAGCGCACTCCAGCGCCGGCCGGTCGCAACATTGTAGAGGGATGCCAAGTGCCCCTTCGTTTCAATCACGGCCAGGATCGCCTCGGCGACGTCCGTCGCGTAGATCCAGTCGCGTTCGCCCGGCCGCGGCAGTATGGCGGCGTCGCCGGAGGCTGCCGCATGCAAGATTTGCGCGTGGGGACTGAGCGTATCGCGCACGCCGGTGTCACGTTCCCAGCGACCGAAGACGGCGCTCAAGCGGACGCTTACGACATCCAGGCCCCAGTGCGCGGCAAGGCGCCGGCTCACGGCCTCGGAGGCAAACTTGGTAATGGCATAGAGGCTTTCCGGCGCAGCCGGCGTCGCCTCGCGCAACACGCCATCGTTCGCCGGCGCCCCGCCGTAGGCGGCCGCGGAGCTCAGATTGATGACGCGTGACACGCGATGTCTACGGCACGCTTCCAGGATCGGGGGCAGGGCCGAGAGATTGACCGCCAGAACGGTGTCGGGATCCCTGGCCTCACGCGCCGGGCCAGCTGTTACCGCTGCACCTAGAATGACGACATCGACCGCGCCCGCAATTCCCGCATCCACAGCAGCGCTGTCGCGCACATCTGCCTGAATGAAGCGAATGCCGGGGCCGAACGCAGCCGGTGGCGATGCCCGGTCGAACAGCGTCACGCGGTGCCCCGCCCCAAGACATGTGGCTGCAATGTTGAGGCCGACGAAGCCCGCGCCGCCGAATATCAGGATGTGCACACCGCCCCCGACCTTCGTGTCGTTTCGCGGGATGCTAAACCGCCGCCCGAGACGCAGCAATCTGTTGCGCACTTCCTTACTGCGGGCATGGGCTGTATTACCTAGCGCGGTGCGCAGGAAATGCACCGCGTTTGGGCAGCATCGGCCCATCAGTTGTCGAGGAGACGGCCATGCTGACCGAAGCAGCCCGCGGCGTCTACGTGATCGCGGTCACCCCGTTCGACAATAGTGGCCGCGTTGATGAGGCTTCCACCGACCGGATGGTCGAGTTCTACCGGGACTGCGGTGTCATGGGGATGACCATCCTCGGGATGATGGGCGAGGCGCCGAAGCTAGACGCGCAGGAGGCCATCGCCTTCTCGCAGCGGGTGGTGCAGCGAGCGGGCAACCTGCCGGTTATCGTCGGCGTCTCGGCGCCTGGCTTCGCCTCCATGCGCAGCTTGTCGAAAGCGGTCATGAATGCGGGTGCGGCGGGGGTAATGATCGCGCCTCCCGCTCATGTCCGCACCGACGATCAGATCGCTGGCTACTACGACCAGTGCGTCGCTGCGATCGGCACCGACGTGCCGTTCGTAGTGCAGGACTACCCTCTCGCAAGCGGCGTACAGATGGCACCGAGCCTCATCCGACGCATCGTGATGGCGCATGCCTCCTGCAAGATGCTCAAGCACGAAGACTGGCCCGGGCTGGAAAAGATCAATGCGGTGCGCGGATTTGAGAAAGACGGGTCGATGCGCCAGATCTCGATCCTGACCGGCAACGGCGGCCTGTTTCTTGACTTCGAGATGGAGCGCGGCGCAGACGGAGCCATGACCGGCTACGCCTTTCCGGACATGCTAGTCGAAGTCATCCGCCTGCAGGCAGCTGGCAAGCGCGACGCGGCGCACGATCTTTTCGACGCGCACCTGCCGCTGCTGCGCTACGAGCAGCAACCAGGCATTGGGCTCGCCGTTCGCAAGTATGTGCTGAAGCGGCGCGGAGCAATTGCGTCCGATGCCCAACGTCCGCCCGCTTCGAAGCTCTCACCGGCAGCCCGTGAGGAGGTCGACTATCTCCTCAGCCGCCTCACCGCCTGCGATGCTCGCGCGGCTGGGCTCCGCGCGTGAGTGTCGAACGGAGGCACGCCCGCTCGTCGCCGTTCTTTGACGTCGAACGCCACGCGCCCATCAGTTGACTGGTCCCGCTCCTCCCACCTCGTCCATCTCGGGCAGCGCGGGTTTGACGCCGAGCGAGCGGTTCACCAGCATCGTGATGACCCATAGCACAACGCCGATGGCGATCAGCACGCCGGCGACCCGGTATTGAACCATGGCGCGCCCGGTCCACGGCCCAGCGAGAAACGCGCAGGAGAGCGCACCCAGAACCGGCAGGATCGTCGGCGTGCGGAAATGATCGTGCCCCACGCGATCTTTGCGCAGTACCAGCACCGCGACGTTCACCACCGTGAATACACACAGCAGGAGCAGGGCTGTCGTTCCGCCAAGCGCCGGCACCTCGCCCACGAAGGTGATCAGCGCGAACGCCAGCAGGGTGGTGAATGCGATAGCGATGAACGGCGTGCGCCGCGTTGCGTGCACCCTGCCGAGCACCGGCGGCAGCACGTGCTCGCGGCTCATGCCGTACACCAGTCGACTTGCCATCAGCATGTTGATGAGGGCGCTGTTGGCGACCGCGAACATGGTGATGAAGCCGAAGATCCAGACCGGGAAGTTCGGCGCACCGGCCTGCACCACCTGCAGCAGCGGCGTGTCGCCCTCGCCGAGCTGTGCCGGCGCAACCAGCGTAATCGCCGAAATCGACACCAGCACGTAGATCGCACCAGTAATGAAGAGGCCGGCCAGCAGCACCTTCGGGAAATGCCGGGTCGGATCCTTGCACTCCTCGGCCATGTTGACCGAGTCCTCAAAGCCTACCATGGCGAAAAACGCGAGCGTGGTCGCAGCGATCACCGGCCAGAATAGGCCGGCATCGCCTGCCTTGAACTGGGTGATACGCGAAACGTCGCCCTGCCCCGCACCGATCGCCCATAAGCCGATGAAGATGATGATCAGCAGGCCCGTCAACTCAACGCACGTGAGCACGACATTGGCCTTTACGCTCTCGCCGACACCACGGAAGTTCACTGCGGCGACAACGCCCATGAACACGAGGCCGGTCATGGTGATGCCGAAGGTAGAAAAGTTCAGGCCGAATGCATTCGACATGTTGGCCGAGAACGCGCGTGAGGCCGTCGAGGCCGAGGTGATGCCTGAGCACATCACCGCGAACGCAACGATGAACGTGACGAAGTGGATGCCGAACGCCTTGTGCGTGTAGAGCGCGGCGCCCGCAGCCTTCGGATATTTTGTGACCAGCTCCAGATAGCTGAACGCGGTGATCAAGGCGACGACGAAGGCGACGAGAAACGGCAGCCATACCACGCCGCCGACTTGGTTGGCGACTTGGCCCGTGAGCGCATAGATACCGGTGCCGAGAATGTCACCGACGATGAAGAGCAGAAGGAGCCACGGACCCATGACCCGATTGAGGCTCGGCTCGACGTGCCCGGCTGGCGCTCCAGCCTTCAAGGAGAGGACGGCCATCGCTCAGTCTCCGTTGCCAAGCCCGCTGCCACAAAATGCAATCGCCGGGCGGCATTCTCGCATCTCCTGAAGATTGCAGGCAAACGTGGCATGGCTGCATCCGTGGATATGCTGAAAGATTGCATGCCGGTACCCGAGGCTCGGGCGCGGACCGCATGGCGACATGGCATACACAACTGCGTGTCGCCGCGCGGCAACGAACGACCAAGCTGCTTCGGCGCTGGCCAAACGCAGGCCACCGCCGCCTGGTACTGCCTCTTCGGTTGCGGCTGGCCATCGCCCATTGGCTTGGCGGTGCGCCGCGCCCTGATGCGGCTCCGTACGGCGCGGCCGGCTTGCGCTCGACGAAGTAGAGCGCCTCTGAGAGGATGGACCGCGGGATGTCTCACCGAGACTGACCCGGCCGCTTCAACGAGCAATCAGAGGCCCCATGCCGAGCACCTGCACGACGCCCTACCCCAAGCTGCGCTTCGCAGCGGTGGGCCTAGACCACCGGCACATCTACGACCAGGTCAAGAGCCTTCTTGACATCGGCGCCGAGTGCGTCGGCTTCTGGACCAGTCATGACGTGGTGCCGTTGAAGGGGTTCATCGAGCGCTTCCCCAACGTCCCCCGCGTGGCCGACCGGCGCCAGCTCATCGAGGACCCTTCCATCCACCTCATCACCTGCGCCGCCATACCCTGCGAGCGCGCGGATCTGGCCATCGAGGCCATGCGGGCCGGCAAGGACTTCATGGTCGACAAGCCGGGCGTGACTTCCTTCGGGCAGCTTGAAGCCGTCAAGCGAGTGCAGGCAGAAACAGGGCGCATATTGTCCGTCAATTTCACGGAGCGCTTCGAGGTCAAGGCAACCACGCGCGCCAACGAACTTGTGAAGGCCGGCGCCATTGGGCGCGTCGTCCACACCTGCGCGCTCGGCCCGCATCGGCTGAACCGCCATCTACGCCCGGAATGGTTCTTCCGCCGCGAAGCCTACGGTGGCATCCTGGTCGACATCGGTTCGCACCAGTTCGACCAGTTCCTGTTCTTCACGGGCGCGACGGACGCGCGCATCGTCGCCGCGCGCGCCGTCAACGTCGCCCACCCCGACGATCCCGGCCTCGACGACCTCGGTGAGGTCATGCTTGAAACCGACAACGCATCTGGCTATTTCCGCTTGGATTGGTTCACCCCGGACGGGCTCAACACCTGGGGCGACGGCCGCTGTGTCATTGTCGGCACCGAAGGTACCATCGAGATGCGCAAGTATGTCGACATCGCCGGGCGGCCCGGCACCAACCATCTGTTCCTGGTCGACAACAAGGGCACGCGCTACGTCGACTGCTCGGACGCCGACCTGCCCTACTACCCCAACCTTCGCCAGGATATCTTCGAGCGGACCGAGACGGCCATGGAGCAACGCCACTGCTTCAAGGTGTGCGAGCTGGCGCTGCGGGCACAAGCCATGGCTGGTCATGGCTCCAGCACGTAGCCGCATGCAGCTGATTGGCCGGCAGGGTTGATGGTGACGCCGAGCCCGACCGCGACCTACAGAGTTTGCGCGGCGCTACTCGTTCGCCGGCACGGGTCTCAATGTCTCAATGGCTTCGGCGGGAAGGTCCACCACGACCGCGCCGCGCAAAACCATGAAACTGCCTTTGGGCAAGGCCAAGACATGCTGGCCGAAACCGAGAAAGGACCCTGTCTTGACGCGCACGGCGTCGATCTCGCCGTCGTCGCTCACCGACACGTCGACGACCTTGCCGACTTCATGGCCATCCGAGGCGTAGACGGCAGCGCCCATGGTCTCCTGCACCGTATCGGCCATGGTAGCGGCGCCGGCGGGCACTGCCGCAAGATGCAGGCCAGCAGCTAGCAATCCCGCCAGCGCGACCTTCGATTGGGCTGCCATGGCACCGTTCCCTAACGCCTCAACTTGCAAGTGCTAATGCGGACCTTCATGAGAGGTTCCTGCCGCGTGTCACATGCCTGCACTTCATTATGCGCAGTGTCGACCTCGACAGCGGAACCTTGGCCATGGTCTGCAAGTTGAGCGGTCGGCGCAGGAGCGAAACTCCATGGCAGTTCTCGACGCTCAACGCGACGACTCCCCTTCGCTCGGCGTCATCGTCGAAACCGACGTGCCGGCGCGCCTCGATCGGCTGCCCTGGGGACGGTTCCACACTCTGGTGGTGGCAGCACTCGGCATAACCTGGATACTCGATGGGCTCGAGGTAACGCTGGTCGGCGCCGTAGCAGGCGCGCTGAAGCAGAGCCCGGTGTTGCAGTTGAGCAATACCGACATCGGGCTCGCCAGCAGCGCCTACCTTGCCGGCGCCGTGCTCGGCGCGCTGTTTTTCGGCTGGCTCACCGATCGCATCGGCCGCAAGAAGTTGTTCTTCGTCACTCTGACGGTCTACCTGATTGCGACCGCAGCCACGGCGTTCTCTTGGAACTTCTGGAGCTTTGTCCTGTTCCGTTTCCTGACCGGAGCCGGTATCGGCGGCGAGTATGCAGCGATCAACTCCACCATTCAGGAGCTGATTCCCGCGCGCGTGCGCGGCTGGACCGATCTCGTCATCAACGGCAGCTTCTGGCTTGGCGCAGCCATCGGCGCCGTGGCGTCGATTGCCCTGCTCGATCCGGCATTTCTACCCGTCGACATCGGCTGGCGCGCGGCGTTCGCGATCGGGGCGCTGCTCAGCACCGTTATCTTCGTAATGCGGATGTGGATTCCCGAGAGCCCGCGATGGCTCGTCACGCATGGCCGTGCCATCGAGGCGGAGGCGATCGTGGCCGGCATCGAGCACAGCCTGAGGCAGCGGGGGCACGTGCTCAGCTCCGGTCCGTTCGCCCGCATTCGCCTTCGCATGCGCTCGCATACGCCGTTGCGCGAAGCGGCGAGCGTGCTCTTCACGACGCAGCGGCAGCGCTCGCTGGTCGGCCTGAGCCTGATGGCGGCGCAGGCGTTCTTCTACAATGCCATCTTCTTCACCTACGCGCTGATTCTGACGGACTTCTACGCCGTGCCGGCCGATCATGTCGGCTGGTACATCCTCCCGTTCGCGGCCGGCAATTTCCTCGGGCCTCTGCTGCTCGGGCGATTGTTCGACACCTGGGGCCGCCGCCCGATGATCGCTATCACCTATTTGATATCGGGTCTGCTGCTTGCCGGCATCGGCTTCCTGTTCGCGCAGGACCTTGTCTCGGTGCGCACGCTGACCTTGGGTTGGTCGGTGATATTCTTCTTTGCCTCGGCGGCGGCGAGCTCCGCCTACCTCACTGTCAGCGAGACCTTTCCCCTGGAGATGCGCGCACTGGCCATCGCCATCTTCTACGCGGTCGGCACGGGCGTAGGCGGTGTGATAGGGCCGTGGCTGATGGGCGCCCTGATCGAGACCGGTTCGCGGCCCAGCGTGTTCATCGGCTATGCACTCGGCTCGGTCCTGATGGTAGCCGCAGCCCTCGTCATGGTGCGATGGGGCATCGCGGCCGAACGCAAACCGCTGGAGGAAATCTCGCGCCCGCTCTCCGCTGCAGGTTAGCAGTTTGGTTAATGTGCCAATTGCCCGATTCTGGTCAAACCGCGCTGATAGGCGCCATCTGTGACGTGAACCTCGCTTTGCGTCGCTGACTAGCCATAGCAAATCGGGGACCATCATGGCCATTATCACCCGTCGCGAAGCTCTCTCGCTCTCGCTGCTTTCGACCTTCGCAGTCGCA
>Ga0075421_100007064_pt1 | contig 13728 bp, 12 predicted proteins | sample SoiMetdeltSBSDD5_FD_75292 | JGI IMG/M metagenome (GOLD analysis project Ga0075421, IMG submission 75292) | Bulk soil microbial communities from a Populus tree surrounding site in Tennessee, USA - Soil MetaG P. deltoides SBSDD5 | ecosystem: Environmental > Terrestrial > Soil > Tree plantation...
GCCGTACCCCCGGATCGGCTGCAACAGCGTTGCCATCACACGTCGAATATTGGCGGCAAATCCCCGCGAATCGCGCTCCGGACGGCCGGCGGACCTGGACAATTCCTGTCGTCGAGCGCCGGGACGTCGAGCGGTGAAGACCATGTTCGATATCGCTCGGTTGATCGCTGCGAAAAAACTCCGGAATCGGATGGAATTCTTCACATTGCCGAGAGAGCCCCGTCTCGAAATACGGCCGGATTCTCGCCGCGCGCGGGCATGGTGCTTGCGTTGAAGACGCGTGCTCGAGGTCACCATGCCGCTACCGGCCAAGCCGGAGCCCAAAGTACGGACCGTCGAAGTGAAAGACGGCGCCAACCGCGCCAAAGCGATGTATGCGTCGATCATGCGAGGCGGCCTGCGATGGCTATCGGCTGGTCTGGGCGCCGCCGCCGGGGCGTACGGTGCGTATGTCGCCGTTACCTGGTTTCGCTACGGTCGGCCATCGCGGCCGCGTCCCGAGCAGCTGGACCCACATCTCGATCGGTTCATCCCGCACTATGACATCGCGGAGCGGCACCACATTCAGATCGATGCGCCCGCGCACACGACGCTCGCGGTGGCGGGCGAGATCGATCTGATGGACGCGCCGCTGGCGCGCGCGATTTTCCGCGCGCGTGAAGCGTTGCTTGGGACCGCACCCGACGTGGCCGTACGCCCTCGCGGCCTGCTCGCGTTCACGAAGTCGCTCGGCTGGGGCGTGCTCGTCGACGACCCGGGGCGCGAGCTGGTGATGGGCGCGGTCACCCGGCCCTGGGAAGCCAACGTCGTGTTCACACCGCTTGCGCCCGCTGAGTTCGTCTCGTTCGACGAGCCCGGCTACGTCAAGATCGTGTGGACGCTCCGGGCGGATCCACTCGGTCCGACCACGTCGATGTTTCGGACGGAGACGCGCGCGGTCGCCACCGACGCCATCGCCCGCGCCCGATTCCGGCGCTACTGGTCCCTGCTGTCGCCCGGAATCATCATCATTCGCTGGGCCATGCTACGGCCGCTCAAGGCCGAGGCCGAACGCCGCGCCAGCGCCGGGTCAACCGTCGCGCGCGCCAGCGTGACGTGATCGGTCGTTCACTCGGCACGCTCGAGTCGAACCGCCGTGACCTTGTACTCCGGCGTGCCGGTGACGGCGTCGCGATAGGGGCCGGTCACGGCATTCAACAAGAGGTCGGGCCGGTGAAACGTCGCGAACACCTGGCCTTCCCGTACCGCGTCGGTGACGCGCGCCGGGAGCGTGGCCGAGCCGTAGCGGCTGACGATGCGGATGGATCAACAGGAACGGAAAACTCTCCGTGACCGTTTCCGTCGTCGGCTGGAAGTCGATACACCGCAGCGGCACCGGCCCTCCTGACGCAAATTTCTGGCGATGCAGAATTACCGTGCCGCGATGTTCTTCGTCCGGGCACGGCCACTGCGGCCCGTGCGCATCGAGGCGGGCGTAGCTCATGCCGCGCGCACCCTCGCATAACGCGCGGATCTCGTTCCAGATTTCCTCCGCGCCAGGGTACTCGAACCCGCGTGCGCCCAGGGCGCGCGCGATCTCGGCGACGATCTGCCAGTCCGGTTTCGATCCACCCGCCGGCGGTTCATGAACGTCCCGTCCTCGAACGTCGAGCACGCTGGCAGGAAGATCGACGCGTACTCGGGGGCGGTTTCGGTCAGGAATAGATCCTGAACGATCACGAGCTCCAACGACCGCAAGGCGCGATCGGTGACGGTGGCATTGGGGTTGGTCGGCAGCAGATCGTAGCCGACGCTCCACAGAGCGGCGAGGCGTCCTTCGAGCGCGGCATCCAGCATCCCGAGCATGCCGAGACCGCGGGTGTGCGGAATGGCTACGCCCCAATGGTCGCCGAAGGTGGCGCGACCCGCGTCGATCGGCGTCGATCCGGCCAGCACTCCGGGATCGCAGCCCATGTGCGCCGCGCCTTGCACGTTGTTCTGGCCGCGGAGTGGGTTGACGCCGGAGCCCGGCTTCGCGAGATTGCCGGTCAGGACCGCCAGGTTGATGAGCGCGGTCACGCCGTCCGTCCCCTGCCCGTGCTCGGTCAAGCCTAGACCATGAACGCTCAGTGCCGGCGAGTGGCTGGCGTAAAGATGCGCCGCGCGCCGAACGTCGGCCGCGTCGACGCCGCAGATCGCTGCCGCCCGTTCCGGCGGCCATCCGGCGACGAAGCGGGCAAAGGCCTCGAATCCCGATGCGCGCTCGGCGATGAACAACGGGCGAGGAGGTAGCCCGCATGACTACCTCCGTGCGTCGGGCGGGTGACGGGCGAAGCGGCCAACGCCAAGGGCCCATGCTGCACCCCATGCGAGCAGCGCGCCCGTCAGCGACCACAGGCCGCCCATCTTCAGCTCCGACAAGACGGGGCCCGGGCCAACCGCGACCGTCGCGAAGAACAGCGCCATCGTGAAGCCGATGGTGGAGAGCAATGCAACGACCGTCAACTCGCGCCATCCGACGCGATGCGGCAGGTGGAGACCGAATGCGGGTGCCAACGCGATGCCCAGCATCAAGCCGATCGGCTTGCCGATCAAAACCGCCACGGGCAGGCTGAGCGTGCCCCAATCGAGCGACTTGAGCGGGATCCCGGCGGTGACGAACCCGAACAGCAGCAGCGCCGCTTGCGCCGGCGGACGACACCACCGCTCGAACTCATTGAGCGTATCGTGGGCGTCCGCCGGCGCATCCACCATGAACCCGGGATCGGTCGTGCCGCGCGGCATGAACGGTACGATCGGGACGAGCGCGAGCGCGGGATGGACGCCGCCAACGATCAGCGCACACCAAGACAGTCCGCCGCCAACGACCAGGTACGGCCAGACGCTGCGGACGTTGTTCCAGCGCAGGACGCCGGCGGCGCCCATCGCCGCCGCCATCAACGACACCAACGCCAGCGGCTGCAGCTGCGTCGAGATGGCGTGCGGCACCAGCGCCGCGAACCCCAGCGCATTGCTGGCAAGCGCCAACAGCAGGAACAGCGGCACCACCGGATGACGTCCGAAGATCAGCATCGCGACGAAGTACCCGAAGGCGATGTCGATGCCGAATACGGCCGGCCAGCCCCAGGTGACGAGTGGTTCGCCGAACATCGGCGCCGTGGCCGACAGCATCCACGCCGGCACGATGGCGACCGCACCCGCGACGACGACCGGCAGCGCCGCCCGCCGCCACGGGTGCAGCACGCCGCCGCGTCCAGTCGCTTCGACGATCTCCTTCATCACCACGCCGAAGAACAGCACCATCGCGATGTCGGTGACGAAGAAATTCAGATCGAAGACGATGCGGAAGTAGCTCTCCGCATCGACGTTGGCCCACACCAGCGCGATGGCGGCGCCGACCGGCAGCAGCAACAGGTACTCGGCCGCGAAGTGCAGCAGCCGGGGAAATTGGCTCCATCGGCCGACGTGTGCGCGAGCAGCATGCGCCACGGGCGGGCTCGGCAGAACATGCGGGTTGTTCATAGCGCCCTCAATTTGTTCCAACGGGTCGGGTCAGCCGAGGAATCGTGCCGGAGTCGACGGTCGCGCCGGTACGGGCGATCGTCTGGAAGTACAACTCGTCGGTCGCGACCTCGGCGATCAGAAACGCCTGCTCCTGATCGAAGCCGGCGGCCGTCGTCGGCGACGGCACGAGATCGCCTTTGCGCAGCTTGCCTCCCGAACCCGCCACGAAATAGGAGATGCCCTTCTGCGGTGTGAGCCGTTCGTAGACGTGGTCGTGACCCGAGAACACCACGCTGACGCCGTAACCCAGGAGGAGCGGCTCGAGCAGGACGCGCATGTCGATCGCCGCGCCGTGCCGGCCGGCGTTGCCATAGAGCGGGTGATGGAAGTAGGCAATCTTCCACGGCTCCGGCGACTGCTTCAGCGCCGCCTCGAACCAGCGGAGCTGATCGGCGTCCATGACGTTGGTGTCGAGCACGAAGAAGCGGATCTGGTCGCGGACAAAGGTGTAGTAGCGCTGTCCGGCCATGTTGAGCGGGGGATAGTTGATCGTGAACGGCTCGTCGTGGTTACCGATCGCGGCGTAGAACTTCACGCCGCGGTCGATCAGCGGCTTGTACGGGCGGTCGAACTTCCGCACCAGCTCCGGCGCGGTCTGCGACCCGTAAAAGTTGTCGCCGAGCATAATCACCAGACCGTAGTTGAACACCTGATGCGCCGCAATCATTTGCTCGGCAAGGTCGTACTGTCCCTTGTCGCCCGAGCCGTTGTCGCCGAGCACCGCGAACTTGAAGGTGTCCGGCCGGTTGGGAACCGTCAGCGATGGTCCCGCCACGGTCGGCCCGCTGGCGAGCACCAGAAGAAGCGTGCAGAGTATTTTGGACATGATGATCGCCCACTGCTGCGCGTTGACGAGCAACCCGGGTGCCACGACACGACGGCCGCATTCGCCGGCTTCGCTCTCAGCACCCTGCGCCGGCGAGCGGATTAGTTCGCAACCGTGCGAACTATTCGTCGGTGGGCCGCCGCGCGAGCCCACTCGATAGCGGAGATAACGACGCTTCGTCAGGTCCGGTGATTGCAACGCCTGCGACTGGAGTGACCTATGCAGGCCGTGCATTTCGAGGGGATCGCGTGGAGTCTGACGCTTGCCATGGTGGCATTCTGGCTGTGGTTCGGCGTCGCCTCCGGGCTCAGCGAACACCTGGGCGCGGGGAACGTCGTCGCGCATTTGCTGGTGCCGGGCGGGGTCTTCGCCGGCATCGCGGCAGTCGCCTGGCGGTGGCGCGTCGCGGGCGCGATGCTGATGATCGCCGCCGGCGGCGCGGTCTTCGTCGGGTACCCGATTCTCTTCGGCGAGTTCTTCCCCACGGCGACGATCGTGTTCGTACTGTTGTCGATGGCCGCGCCACCGGTCGCCGCTGGGGTGTTGCTGCTCGAGGCGCGCCGCCTTCCCCGGCGGTAGCCAAGAGGTTCGCCCTGATGCGGCACCGGCAGGTCGACATCCTTGGAGGCCGGAGGGTTCGGAATGAGCGAGTGTTCCGCTATCAGTTCAACTGACTGCCACCGGCGCATCGCTGTACGTGAACGTCGGCTCGACCTCGATAGGTGCAGACACCGAGTTGCCGATGAAGCAGCCTTGATGAGCCGTCGCCACCAACGCCCGCGCGCGCGATTCGTCCGCGCCGGGGGCGAGCGTGATTCGCGGCCGCAGCGTCACGCGCGCCATCCGCATCTTTCCCTCGACGATGCCCAATCGGCCCTCGGCGTCGTCGGTGTAGCCGACGATCAACACCCCATGCTTGGCGGCGAGAAACAAGTAGGTCAGCGCCTGACATGCGGAGATCGACGCGACGAACAATTGTTCGGGATTGGCGCGTGACGGATCGCCGCGATAACCCGGCGCCGATGACATTGGCAGCGCGATTCCATCGATCGACACCGCGAGATCGCGGCTGAACGTCGTCGGATCATCCGTCCGACCCCTGGCGGCACCAGTCCAATCCAGGTGTGAGATGAACGCGTCAGCCATGTGCCTGCTCCTCGAAGTCACCCAAGACGACGGTGCGCCCTACTACGGGAATCGGTGAACCGTTCTCGCGATATACGCGCGTTCGCGGCGTTCGTGCTCGCGGACGATTCGGGATTCCCACGATTGGCACGAGGTGCAATCGCGGTGCCTAGCGATGCAGTGCTCGCTGAAGAACGAATCGAGGGCACAGTCCGGTTCGCGGTCACGTTGGCGGAACGAACAGGGAAGAACTCGCATCGATCGCGGATTCTTCCACCGTCGCTCACCTTATGGCCCATCCGTCAGTGACGAATTGATCCAAGTGGGACGCGATGAGTGCGTTCGTGAGTTGAACTCGTCTGCACGGTGGGCACCTGGTTGCAGCGCGAGTCAGCCGAGCGCGCCGCCGCAGATGCACCGGGAATCACGCATGTCGACAACACGATTGCAGTCGAGCCGCCGGAGCTTGCGGCAGCACCTGGCCGGTCTTGACCGCCGCTGCGCGTGCGCAGCACGGCCGATGCGTTGGAAACCGTCGCAGACTACGACTGGCTGAGGAGAGTGCGGATAGCAGCTTTGATTGAGGCGGCGAGCGGCGCTGGCACCTCCGGCGTCGGCAGCTCGCGGCACATCGCCAGCGTGCGCTTCAGAGACTCGCAGGCGTCACGGCAGTGACTGCATTGCGTGAGATGTGCCTCCATGCTCGCGCACACGTCAGGATCGATCTCGCCCTCGAGATGTTGCGACAACAGCCGGAGTACGTCGGGACACCCTGGCCTACGCGCTGATTCGGTCGCCGGATGACCAAACGTCGGCGCCAGCTTCTGCCGAACAGCCATCCTCGCGCGGTGCAGTCGGCTCTTGACGGCATCGACGCTCTCGCCCAGGATCCTGGCCACCTCCCGCGCCGATAACCCTTCGACATCGCGCAGCACGAGTACCTCACGCTGAGAGGGATCCAGTGCGTCGATGGCCTGGCTCAGCACGGTCGACAGTTCTCGATTGGCCGCTGTTTCCTCCGGGTTGGGTGCGGGATCCGCGAGATGTCGTACCCCCGTTCCAGATGGTTCCAGCGATTCTTCTCCCGCAGGGGCAAACTTGCTTCGGCGCCGCTTCTTGATGCAGAACCGGCGCGCGATGGTGTAGAGCCAGCTGGACACTGAGGAGTCGCCGCGGAAGTCGGGAAGGGAGCGGGCCATCGATATGAGGCTCTCCTGCGCGACGTCGCCGGCTTCGTCCACGTTGCCGCACATTCTCAGGCCAAACCGATACAGGGAAGGCTGATACCGGATCAGCAACATCTCGAGCGCGGCGGCGTCTCCCTGGCGCGCGGCGATCAACAGCTCGTCGTCGCTCGCCGATCGGCCCGCATCACTGGCTGGAGAATCCGCACCCATCGGGGAAATTCTCACACGATCCACTCTGTTCGCTGCCGCAGTTTCGTCGCGCGCAGACGTGGACCCGCCCATCAAGTCCCTCCCGGACAGCCGTTTGTGAGGATCGGTGGCTCGGCACGCCGATCCGTCGAGCCGGGAACACAGATTGTCTGAACCCTTTGCGCGCCGGCGGGCTCTTACCTGGCGTGGTGTGGAGACGAAGAGATGAGATCGTGATGAGCGTCCGCCCACAGGCAGCGGCGGCGATCAGCCTGTGCGCCGCCCTATTGTTGACAGCAGCTCCTGCGCCGGCGCAGACGTCCTTGACGCTCGAGGACGCGATGAAACGCGCCCAGGGCGAGACGAGTGAGGCGCGCGCGCTCGCGACGGCGATCGACGAAGCGGACGCCCGCATCCGGCGCGCGCAGTCTGGATTCTGGCCGCGAGTCGACCTCACGGAGACGGTGCAGCGCGGCAACCAGCCGATCTTCGTCTTCAGTTCGCTGCTGGCGCAGCGGCGATTTACCGCTGCAAATTTTGCGATTTCATCGCTCAACCATCCGGATCCTGTCACCAACACGCGGACGGCCGTCGCCCTCGAACAGGCGGCCTTCGACGGTGGATTGACGAGGCTCGGTGTGGAGGCGGCGAGGTTCGAACGTGTGGCAGCTGTGGCGAGCCGTGACGCCGCCAGCCAGGACTTAGCGTTTCGTGCGGCACAGGCATTCGTGCGGGTGCTCCAGCTCGAGGCGACGGCACGGGCCACCGGCGCCGCCGTGGCGGCGGCGGAAAGCGATCGCCAGCGCGCTCGGGCCCGCCGCGAGGTCGGGCTCGTGACCGAAGCGGATGTCCTCGCTGTCGACGTGCACCTGGCGGACATGCGCCAGCGCCAGATCGCCGCCTCCGGAGACCTGACAGTGGCACGCATGGAGTTCGCCGAAGCCGTGGGCGTGCCGCTGACCGCCGAGGTCGTGCCCGTGCGTCCTGTCTCGCGGTCGGCGTCCGCCGACGAAGACGCACTCGTCCGGGAAGCGCTCACGACGCATCCGCTTCTTCGCCAGGCCAGCGTCCGCGTTCAGCTCGCCGACAACGGGCGGCGCACCGCTCGTGCCGCGCTGTTGCCGACCGTCGGGGTCCAGGCAGGTTGGGAATTCAACGGGGCGACGCTCGGCGCGCAGCAATCGAGCTGGGTGATTGGCGCTGAGGTTCGCGTCAATGTGTTTCGAGGATTTGGCGATACGGCGCGGGTCGCGGAAGCGCGCTACGCGCACGTCCGCGCGACCGCCGAGCGCGATCGCGTGGCGCGGCGCGTCGAGGTGGACATTCGCGGGGCTTTCGCGCAACTGGCAGCGGCGCGCGCACGAGGCGACGCGGGCCGGGCGGCCCTGACGCAGGCTCGCGAGTCGCAGCGCATCGTCCGCGACCGGTACGAGACCGGACTGGCCACCGTGACCGACGTCCTCCGAGCCGCCGAAGCCACGCTCGATGCCGAATCGCGCGCGACGGCCGCCGAGATGGACGTGATTCTCCAGACCGTGGCGCTCGATCGCGCGCTCGGACGGCTGTAGGTCCGAATCCTCGAGTGAAGGACGTGATTGTCATGACACGACTGATTGGGATCATCGGGGTCGGTCTTGCGGCGATTGGTCAGTCCGCGTGCGGCAGCCGCGAGGACGCCCCCCAGGGCAAGACCGACGAACCGATCGCGATCACCGTCGCTCCTGTGATAACACGCGAGACCACGGAGCGGCTCGAAGCCGGCGGCGTTGTGGCCGCGCGGGAATCGGCTGCGATATCGAGTCGAATCGTTGCGACGATTACCGGCATACGCGCGAAGGCCGGCGATCGGGTTCGAGCGGGCGACCTGTTGATCACGCTGGGCGCGCGAGAGGTCGCCGCGCATACCGGGCAGACGCGCGCGAGTGCGGTCGCCGCGGACAGCGCGCTGGCGCGGGCCCAAACCGATCAGAGTGCGGCCGAGGCCGAACATCGACTGGCCACGGCATGGCAGAAGCGCGTCGCGGCGCTGCACGCGCGCAACTCGGCCACCGATCAAGAACGCGATGAAGCCGAGGCGCGTCTCGCCGCGGCCGCGGCGCGGCTCGAGGGCGCCCAGGCCGGCATCGAAGGTGCCAAGGCCCATCTTTCCGCGGCGCGCGCCGCCGTCGGCGTTGCCATGGCGACGGAGTCGTACACGAGCCTACGGGCACCGTTCGACGGTCTGGTGACGGAGCGCCTGAGCGATCCCGGCAATCTGGCCGCGCCGGGCGTCGCTCTTCTCAGGATTGACTCCCACGGCGCGCGCCAGGTCGTTGTGCGCGTTGATGAAGCGCGCGCCGGCTACATTCGTCCTGGCGACCGCGTGAGTGTCCTGATAGATGCCCTCGAGCGGCACGACACAGAGGACAGCGGGGTCGAAGGCGTCGTCGGGGAGGTCGCGCGCGCCATGGGTGCGGATCAACGCGCGTTCACGGTCAAGGTGAACGTGCCACCAACGGTCACGGCGCGCTCAGGCAGTTTCGCTCGCGTCGTGTTCCGGGGCGCACCGCGCCGCGCTCTCGTGGTCCCCGCACGCGCGATTCAGCGGCACGGCCAGGTCTCGTCGGTCTATGTGGTGCAGAGCGGTATCGCGAGGCTGCGTCTCATCCAGGTGGGTGCGTCATCGCCAGAAGGCGTCGAGGTGCTCGCCGGTCTCGACACGGGTGAATCGATTGTCACCTCACCGCTGCCGAAACTCGTGGACGGCGCCAAGGTCGTGATCGGCCCCGAGCGGTCTGGCTCAGGAGGCACACCATGAGTGCGCGCCTTGGTCCTGCCGGACGGCTCGCGGCTTCCTCCATTCTGTCCAAGCTGACGCCGCTGCTGATCGCCGGGTCGATGGCGCTCGGTGCGTTCGCGATCGCGGCGCTCCCACGCGAGGAGGAGCCGCAGATCATCGTGCCGATGGTGGACGTGTTCGTCGCGGTGCCCGGCGCGTCGCCGGCGGAAGTGGAACAGCGCGTCACCCGCCCCCTGGAGAAGCTGCTGTGGGAAGTGCCGGGCGTCGAGTACCTCTACTCGACCTCGAGTCCTGGTCAGTCGATGGTGATCGTCCGGTTCCTGGTCGGCGAGGACGAGGAACGGGCACTCGTACGTCTCAACCAGAAGCTGCAGGCCAACTTCGATCGCATCCCGCCGGGGGCGTCGTTACCGATCGTCAAACCGCGCTCGATTGACGACGTCCCGATTGCCGCGGTCACGTTGTGGGGGCGCAATTACGACGACGATGTGCTTCGCCGCGTGGCCGTCCAGCTTCGCGAAACACTGGCCGAAGTGCCGGACGTTTCCGAAGTCACGCTGCTGGGCGGACGCTCGCGCGAGATTGCTGTTCATCTCGACCCGGCGCGGTTGGCCGCAGCCGCGATCGATCCAGGGCAGCTGGCGGGGACGCTCGAAACCGCCAACGTCCGAGCGACGGGCACCGGTCCCATCTCGGGCGGTGGCGTGACGCGTCTGGAAGCCGGTCGTCACGTGGAAACAGTCGAGGCCCTGCGCGACGTTGTCGTCTCCGCGCAGCACGGCCGGTCAATCCGGCTGAGTGACATCGCACGGGTTACCGATGGCGATGCAGCGCCGACCTCGTACGTCCGCTTCTTCTCGCGAGAGCGAGGTTCGCATCCCGCCGTCACGCTCGCGCTGGCAAAGCGCAAGGGTGCGAACGCGATTACGGTCGCGCAGCAGATCGAGGCCAAGCTCGCGACAGTGCGGCCGGTACTCTTGCCCGCCGACCTGAATCTCACCATCACGAGAAACTACGGTGAGACGGCCGCCGAGAAATCCAACGAGCTCCTCTACCACATGTTCCTGGCGGTGGTGTCGGTCTCGGTTCTCATCGCGCTCGCGCTCGGCCTCAAGGAAGCCGTCGTCGTCCTGATCGCGATTCCGGTCACGCTCGCCCTGACGTTGTTCGCCTTCTGGGCCTACGGGTACACGCTGAACCGGATCACGCTCTTTGCCTTGATCTTCTCGATCGGCATCCTCGTCGACGATGCGATTGTCGTGGTGGAGAACATCGTCCGGCACGCCCGCCTGCGGGGGAATGGCGGATCGGGCCTCGTCGCGATGGCGGTCCGCGCCGTTGACGAGGTCGGCAACCCCACCATCCTTGCGACGCTGACGGTCGTCGCCGCGATTCTGCCGTTGGCGTTCGTCGGCGGCCTGATGGGTCCCTACATGCGGCCAATCCCGGTCGGCGCCTCCGCGGCGATGGTGTTCTCCCTGGCGGCCGCGTTCATCGTGACACCGTGGGCGGCCGCGCGCCTGCTTCGGACAGCGGGCCCTCACGCTGCCCATGCGGCGGAGGGCGCCGCTACGCGACTCTATCGCCGGGGCATGGCCGGCCTGATTGGCAACGTCCGGACGCGGCTCGCGTTTCTGGCGGGCGTCTCCCTTCTACTGATGGCGTCCGTCGCCTTCGTGCCACTCAAACTCGTCACGGTCAAAATGCTGCCGTTCGACAACAAGAGCGAGTTCCAGGTGATTATCGATCTGCGGGAGGGGGCGACCCTCGAGCAGACGGCCCGCGTCTCGACGGAGCTGGCACATGCCGCGCTGGAGGATCCGAGCGTCGTCAACGTGCAGAGTTATGTCGGCCTGTCGTCTCCCTACAACTTCAACGGTCTGGTTCGTCACTATTTCCTCCGCCGTGCGCCGCACCTCGCCGACCTGCAGGTGAATCTTCTCCCGAAAGACGAGCGCCGCGAGCAGAGTCACGACATTGCCAAGCGGGTCCGCGAGAAGCTCGTGCCGATCGCGCGACGGTTCGCCGCCACGGTGCAGGTCTCGGAGGTGCCGCCTGGGCCACCCGTGCTGCAGACGCTCGTGGCGGAAGTCTACGGCCCGGATCCGTCCCGTCGTCTGGAGCTTGCCGGCCAGGTGAAAGCCGCGCTCGAGCGCACGCCGGGCGTCGTCGATGTCGACTGGTACGTGGCGGCGCCACAAGCAAAGACGTCGCTCGTCGTGGACGAGACTCGCGCGAGCGCGGCCGGGGTGTCGGCGGCGCAGGTGTCGGCAGCGGTGCAGATGGCTGCCGAGGGCCGGACGGTCGGCCTCCTGCACGATTCGCGGGCTCGCGAGGATGTCCCGATCGTGCTGCGGCTGCCACGCTCGGTTCAGGGCTCCCTCGCGGCCGTACGCGAGCTACGCCTGGGTCCGAACCTCGTCGCAGTCGGCGAGTTGACGCGCGAAGAGACGCGAACGGAAGCGGACAGCCTATACCACAAGAATCTTCTCCCCGTGACGTATGTGACCGGTGACCTGGCGGGCGCCGCCGAAAGCCCCGTCTACGCGATCCTGCGCATCAACGAGGCCATTTCGAACGTGAGGCTGCCTGAAGGATATGCGCTCGAGATCTACAACACCCGTCAGCCGTTCGACACGACCAAATACGCGATGAAGTGGGACGGCGAGTGGCACATCACCTACGAGGTCTTCCGCGACCTCGGGCTCGCGTTCGCCGCCGTCCTCATCCTCATCTACATCCTGGTCGTGTGGTGGTTCGAGTCCTTCGCTGTGCCGCTGACCATCATGGCCGCGATTCCGTTCTCGCTCGTCGGCATTCTGCCGGCCCACGCTGCGATCGGCGCCTTCTTCACCGCCACGTCGATGATCGGCTTCATCGCCGGAGCCGGCATCGTCGTGCGGAACTCGATCATCCTCGTCGATTTCATCGAGATGCGGCGGCGCGAGGGCATGCCGCTCGCCGAGGCGGTCGTGGATGCCGGCGCCGTTCGCTTCCGTCCGATGGCGCTGACGGCGGCGGCGGTGATCGTGGGAGCGGCAGTCATCCTGTTCGATCCGATCTTCCAGGGCTTGGCGATTTCGTTGATGGCGGGCGAGGTGGCGTCGCTGCTGCTGTCGCGCGTCACGGTTCCGGTTCTGTACTTCATGAGCCACCAGAAGCGGCACACCGCCAACGCTTCCATGGTGCCAACGTCCGCAGGCGGCACTGTGCACCTCGTCAGCTGACGGGATCTTTGAAAGGAGTTCGTCGTGACAGTCGAACGTGCACTCCGTTTGATCGCAGGGGCTTTCGTCGTCCTGAGTGTGCTGCTGGGGATCTTCGTGAACGCATACTTCCTATGGTTCACGCTGTTCGTCGGAGTGAACCTGTTCCAGTCGGCATTTACGAACTGGTGTCCGATGATGGTGATCTTGCGGAAGAGTGGGGTGCCAGACGCCCGCTACTCGGGTGCAGGCATGAAGTAGGAACGGCCCGACAGGCTGGCGATGTTCGAGCGCCTTCGCAATCAGGATGCTGATGCTCAGCCTGGCCGACGGGAGCGCCTGATCGACGGAATAGTGTGGCCAGAAAGGGGGAGGGAACCCGGCCCGGTGAAGCCGCGAGCCTCGACAGGGCGCGGCAGTTGCATACAATATTTCGCTCGTTTCATCCCTGGAGATGCTTATGACGACACGTTCATCCGTTGCCGCAATCTGTGCGATGCTCGCTCTCGTGTTTGCCCTCACCGGGTGGGGGGGCAGCGCCTTCGCCGTCGAGCAGCAGAGTCCAGCCGCTCAACAGCCGGCGCAGCCGCAGCAACCCGACATGCAGGCGATGATGAAACTGCACGAACAGATGATGGCCGAGATGAAAGCCGGCGATGCGAAGCTCGATGCCCTCGCCAAGGACATGAATTCGGCGACCGGCGAGGCCAGGGTGACCGCCATCGCCGCGGTCGTCAACGAGCTCGTCCAGCAGCACAAGACGATGCACGGTCGGATGGGACAAATGCATCAGCAGATGATGGGCGGCCGCGGCAGGATGATGCGATAGCTGGCGGCCGGCACCGAGGGTTGCGGAGGACTCCAACAGTGCAG
>Ga0075421_100007066_pt1 | contig 13726 bp, 6 predicted proteins | sample SoiMetdeltSBSDD5_FD_75292 | JGI IMG/M metagenome (GOLD analysis project Ga0075421, IMG submission 75292) | Bulk soil microbial communities from a Populus tree surrounding site in Tennessee, USA - Soil MetaG P. deltoides SBSDD5 | ecosystem: Environmental > Terrestrial > Soil > Tree plantation...
GACGGCGTGCGAGTCATTTTCGAACACGGATGGGGACTTGCGCGCGCCTCCAACACCCAACCTGTTCTCGTCCTCCGTTTCGAGGCCTCTTCGCCTGAGTTGCTGGCTCAGTACCAGAACGAAGTGGAAGAGGCTGTCGCCAAAGCGCGCATGAGCGTCGGTGCATAACTACTCACTGGACTGCTCTTACTGAGTCCGTAACCCAGGCTCCAAGTACTTAGTACAGGACTAGTACTTTCCTACCCGAAATTGGAACCGACAGGTAGTTAATTCTCCACCGGAACTGCTTACACTAGGATTCTCCGAATTGATTGGCGCGACTTTGGTAACGAAATCGCCATGTAGCGCGACCGCCACGATCCAGGCTGATCGAATCTGGAGATTGACTCGACATCAGATTGAGGAACCCGCTCCTATGCGACAGTTGAAACATTTTATCGTTTTCGCCGGATTGGCGACGTGTCTGGCTACATACCAATTGATGGCGGCTCCGATTGCTTGCACCGACGGCTCGTATGCCAGCTACGTTGCCAACTATCCGGACGAGGAGACCTCGTGCTTTATCGGCGAACTAGAATATAAGCGATTCCGGACTTTCCTCGACCTGACTCCGGGTGGCTCATTGACGGCCGACGACTTCTTGCTAACGCCAAACGTCGCCACTGGTGGATTCGACATCACCATTCCGGAAGGTGAGTATTTCGAAGAGTATTACTACCTTCGTTATATCGTCGATCCGGCTCCCATCCTCGGCGGCGAAGAGCTTTCGATGGATTCCTTCTCCTCCGATTTCTCGGCATCTAGCTCCTTTGGGCTGTTCTCGATCCAGTCGATTCCCACAGTGATCGCCACCAAGTGGGCCTGCCCCCAAGGGATCCTCTCGGGGACGCCGGACATAACTCAGCCCATTGCGCAAGGCTCAGTTAGTTGCAATTCGCTGCTGCCAGGCCAGCCCACATTTCTCCAGGTCGGCCCCGGTGAAAGCCAGGGTGCGTCCTTCCCAGAACCGGTAGCCTTCACGCAGGTAGGCATCCTGTTCTATCTGAATGGTCAACTGCCCAAGATCACAGCCCGCACCTATCCCCAGGTCATTAGCCTCAACGAGGTGCCCGAGCCCTCTTCGGCCGCCCTTCTCGGCGGCGGTCTTGCCGGACTTCTTGCCTTGCGCAAGCGCAAGAAATAGCCTAACTCTCCTCCTTTGTACAATCATCCGCGCCGGCGGCTTTTGCCGGCGCGGTCTTGTTTGCAATCCCCCACTCGCCTAACCGATACTGAATACTCCAGGTCCATTCCATCCGGCTGTCCCGCATCTTCGTCGAGCTAGACCACGCCGGCAAGTGAATCGGGCTTGAGCCACGGTCGAGGGAGGTTGTATACCGGATGGCTAGGCCATTCCCACTGAAACTGGTATATGCATTTCTGCTCACTTGCGCGCAGGGGATGCTCACCGCCAGTTCGTGGGATCACTCCGGCGATTTCCTCTTCCAGTCCTACAGCAGCAAGGCCTATGGTCTGTCACCGCAGAACTGGGCGGTCGTGCAGGACCGCCGCGGAATTCTCTACTTCGGCAATACCGAAGGCATGCTCGAATTCGACGGGATCCATTGGCGGACAATTCGGCTTCCCAACAACGGTCCCGTTCGGTCGCTCGCCGTCGATGACGATGGTAAAGTGCTCGTCGGCGGGCAGGGCGAAATCGGCTACCTTGCTTCTGATGAGAGCGGGACCACGCGGTACGTTTCGTTGCTCGAATCCATTCCCGCCGCCGATCGTGGGTTTGGCAGCGTTTGGTCCATCCTGAATACGGCGGACGGAATCGTGTTCAGCTCCTATGAGCGGCTGATTCTGCGCCCGGCTTCGGGACCGGTGAAAGCGTGGCGCGCCGCCACACGCTTGCGCCGTGCATTCCTTGTGAACGGCCGAGTGCACCTGGTAATGGCCGACGTCGGACTCCATCGCCTGGATGGCAATCAACTCACGCTCGTTCCCGGCGGCGAGGCGCTGGCGAAGACCGATGTTCGCGGAGCGTTCTCAGACGCGGCAGGAACCGTGCTAGTGACGAACAAAGGCCTGCTTCGCCAGACGGAGAGCGGATTTGTCGAAACAGCGCCGGCCGTTCTCTCATTTCTCAAGGACAATTCCCTTTATTCGGTTTTGGCGTTACCGGGAGGCGTGACAGCACTGGGAACCACTCGCGGTGGAGTGATCTTGATTGACGCTACTGGAGCAGTGATTCGAGTTTTAAACCGTGCCGCGGGTCTGCCCGGTGACTACGTCGCGGCGATGACCACCGACCGCCAGGGTGGAATCTGGCTTGCCACCGACAACGGCGTAGCGCGATTCGATCTCCGGATGTCGCGATTCGACGAGAGACACGGTTTGAAAGGCGCGGTCATTGCATTGGCCAATTGGAAAGGCGCGGTCTACGCCGGTACAACGTCGGGGTTGTTCCGTCTTCGGCCGCCCGAGCCCGCGCGAGCTCCCACGTTCGAGGCCGTGGCGCAGTTGAAGGAGCGGGTGTTCGTTCTCGCCGCCCGCGAAGATGGCCTGTGGGCAGGCACGCAAACCGGCGTCTACCGGCTTGACGATAGCGGCGTGAAGAAGATCCTTCCTGCGGAAGTCGTGTACGATCTTTCGTTCTCATTACGCGACATGGGCCGCTTATACGCCTCGGGGCGGTTCGGAGTAAAAGTATTGCAGAAGGAGGGGAGCGATTGGAAGACCACCGCTACTCTAGCTTCAGGAGGCGAGGAGTTTCGAACCATTGGAGAAGACCCGCAGGGCAACGTTTGGGTCACCAGTTTAATCGGAACGATTCGCGCCGACTTTTCGCAGATCCCTCCCAAGGTGACCAATTACGTGCAATCCGACGGCCTGCCCGACGGATGGAAGAACGTCTTTCGAGCCGGCGGCCGCTTTGGCATAGCCTCCGAGAAGGGCTTGAGGACGTTCGACCCTGCCAGTGGCCGATTCGTTCCGGAAACCGGGTTTGGACAGGAGTTCGCGGACGGACGCCGCGGCGCGCTGATTCTGCACGAGGATACACAGGGAAATGTGTGGATCACTGGGAAGGGCTATCATGGCCTCCTGATTCGCAAGCCAAGCGGCGGTGGATGGGCATGGAAACCGATGATGTTTCTCGGCGCCGGCATCGACGAGTTTTGGGCTGTTCAGCCCGATCCAGACGGCGTAGTTTGGGCCTCCAGTTCAGCGGGATATTTGGCCCGATACCAGCCGGGCGCGTTCGAGCCAACCAGCGAACCCTTCCGCCTGATGATTCGCCGCCTACAAGACTCCGATTCCGGGCGCGTTCTCTTTGGGGGCCGGGAGCACAACCAGCAGTACCTCACGTTGCCGTATAACCAGAATGGGTTGCGCTTCGATTTCGCCGCGCCTTTCTACGACGACCCAAACGGCGTCGAATATCAGACGATGTTGGAGGGCAGCCAGGGGGCGTGGTCCGCGTGGACCAAGGAATCCTGGCGCGACCTGAGCAATCTTTGGGAAGGCCGGTATCGCCTTCACGTGCGTGCGCGCAATCCCTACGGCCAGTCGAGCAACGAAGCCACATACGGTTTCCGCGTGCTCCCTCCGTGGTATCGGTCCTGGTGGGCGTATCTGCTTTATGCGGTGAGCGGAGTGGGATTGACGTCGCTTCTACTTAAGTGGCGGCTGTACCAGCTACGTGAGCGAAATCGCAAGCTGGAAGCGATCGTTGAGGAACGCACTGTCGAGATCCGGCATCAGCGGGACCAGATCAAGGAGCAGGAGGAGAAATCCGAAGCTCTGCTGCTCAACATCTTGCCCGCATCCGTGGCGAAGGAGCTTCTTGCTACCGGCTCGGTGGAGCCAATGCTGTTCGATGACGTCACGGTATGCTTCACCGACTTTGTCGGCTTCACCGTTTCGAGCGAAAAGCTGGAGGCAAGGGAAGTAGTCGCGCAACTCGATAAATACTTCACGGAGTTCGACCGGATCGTGGCTCGCTACGGTATGGAGAAGCTGAAGACCATCGGCGACGCCTATATGTTCGTTTCCGGCCTGCCACAGCCGTCCAACTCCCATGCGGTCGACGCAGTGCTAGCCGCGCTGGAGATACTGGAAAAAGCCAAGGAATTGGCCAGCCGGCCGGGAGGACAACAATGGAGGCTTCGCGTCGGCCTGCACTCCGGCCCTGTTGTGGCCGGCGTCGTTGGTGTGCGCAAGTTCGCCTTCGACATCTGGGGCGATACGGTGAATCTGGCCTCGCGCATGGAGTCCAGTGGCGCCCCCGACCGGGTCAACCTCTCGGCGCGCACGCACGCCCTCGTCCGGGATTTCATCGAATGTGAATCGCGTGGACTGGTACGCACCAAGGATGGCCGCGACCTGGAAATGTTCTTTGCCCAACGCATGCGCTTGGCCTCAGCCATGGGCTTGGATAAGGAATTCCTACCGGCCTACGAACGGCAATACCAATCCGTATTTGGCCAAGCGCCGCGCGCTCTCCCGCGCGACGGCGTCCGCGATGTTCTGCTGCCCGCCTCTCACAAGTGAATCGTCCAGCGCTCCTGCGCCAGTTCGGTATTCTCAAACTCCGCCTTGGCCTGAGCCAGCATGCCGCGCAACATCTCGTCGGTATGTGACGGATCGTGGTGAGAGAGGATGAGCTGTTTGACTCCGGCGTCGCGAGCCACCTTCACGCCTTCGAGCCACGTACTGTGTCCCCATCCCGCCTTTGATGGGTACTCGTCCGGAGTAAATTGGGCGTCATAGATCAACACATCGGCACCTTCGGAATACTCTCGCATGGTGCGGTCCAAAGTCGCGTCACCATGCTCATGGTCGCAGGCATGAACGATCACGACTCCCCCCGATTCCAGCCGGAACCCCGTTGCTCCCTGCGGATGGTTTAAAGGAAAGGAACAAACGGTCAAATCGCCGTATCGCAGCGGCTCCTTGCCGATCTGCACAAACTCGCGTTTAGCCGCAAGCAGTTCGAACTTCACCGGGAAGTAAGGGAAGGTCATTTGTCCTTCGAGGATGTCCGCCACCTCTTCGGGCGTGCGGCTGGAATGAAACACAACGCGGTTGGCGGGGCTGTATAGCGGCGCAAAAAACGGGATGCCTTGAATGTGATCCCAATGAAAGTGTGTCATTAGGAAATGAATGCCGTTGACGTTGGGACTATACCGTTGCAGCAGCGAGAGCCCCAGTTGGCGCGCCCCCGTGCCGCCATCGATAATGACCACTTCGTCATTGGGCAACCTCAATTCCAGACACGTAGTGTTTCCCCCGTAGCCCAGATTTTCCGGAGCCGGGGTTGGAATGGAACCTCGTACGCCCCAGAAGGTGAGCTGCAAACGGAATGGATCGGTCATCTATTCATGGTCCTTGCCAGGGCGGGCCCCTCACCCCAGGGAAATGTGTATAAGAACATAGGTTACCTGGAAATCGGCGTATTGGCATCTTTCGATCAAGGCTAAACTAAAGATTCTCATGTCAAACGACCGCGTTTCCCGCGTCATCTTCGAATACGCAACCCAGATAGGCGGAGCGCGTGAGACCGACGCCTCACTCCGGCTAAATGCCAACATGGCGCGCGACCTTGTAGGCGCCGACCGTTGCAGCATCTGGCTTATCGACAGAAAAGCAGGCGAACTTTGGACTAAGGTCGCCCACGGGGTTCCCGAGATTCGCATTCCGATGGGCCAGGGTATTGTCGGCGCTTCCATTGCGCAGAACGAAACCATCGTCGTGAACGATACTTCCCGCGACGCCCGGTTTCTGAATCCGGTCGGCAAGACGAGCGGATATGTAACCCACTCACTACTCGTAATTCCGTTGCGCGGCGCCGACGGCGCCGTGACGGGCGCGCTCCAAGCGCTCAACAAACCAGGGGGCTTCACACAGGAGGATGTCGATTTGCTGGGGCTCGCCGCGGCCTATTCAGGCTCCGCGCTGGAAATGCAGCTCCTGCGCGAGGAGGCTGAAGCCGCACGCTTGTTGCAGAAGGAGATGGAAATTGCGCGCGAGGTGCAGCAGCGGCTGTTTCCGCAATCGCCGGCGCCTATTGACGGATTGGACTACGCGGCCTATTGCCGCCCGGCGAAATCCGTCGGTGGCGATTACTACGACTTCATCCCCATGCCGGACGGCAGCTTCTTCTTCACGGTCGGCGACGTGTCGGGGAAGGGAGTCGCTGCTGCCGTTCTGATGGCCAGTATCCAGGCTTCCATTCGGTCACAAACGGTCGAATTGTTCGATTCCCTGGCCACTCTGTTGGGCAATTTCAACAAGGCAGTCTATTCATTCTCCATGGACGACCGCTACTCCACGCTCTTCTGCGGCCACCTGGATGCCTCAATGCGGCAGCTCTCTTACGTTAATGCCGGTCAGGTGAGGCCGCTCCTGTATCGCGCAAATACACAAAAGATTGAAAAGCTCAGTATCGGCGGCCTGCCTGTTGGGTTGCTCCCCATGGCAGAGTACGACCAGGGGCAGGTCACACTCGAAACTGGTGACGCACTGCTGTGTTTCTCCGACGGCATCAGTGAAGCGACGAATTCACAGGGCGAGATGTGGGACGAACAGGTGGTTCGATCTTTTCTGGCCGAACATCATGGCGAGACGGCCGACGGAATCATCCGCTCGCTGGTGGCGGCAGTTGATCAATTCGCCGGCGAAGCGGAACAGTTCGACGACATGACGGCAATGGCGGTCAAGGCCATCTGAAGATCTCATCAAGGCGATGTCGAAGACACATTCTGGCTCATGAAACGCTAGCATCCCACGGCCAGCCTGAGAGACCGGATGGAATTTTTTACTCGTTGCCATAACCTAAAGTTTCCTTGGCGGGTGAACGGGTTAGCCACAAGTGTGCGAACCAAGCTAGACGCCCCGGCGCACCGGTGACGCTGCTTCCAGGCCATTTGCCAATCCCCTATGCCCCATAGGCTCGGGCTAAGCCCCATGCTTTCAACCAACAACAAATCACATGGCTAACTTGGCCCTCCACGTGCCCTGTTAGACGGGGAGGCGATCCCATGATGCGAGTAAGGAGATTCACTATGAGACAGCTTTTGGGATTCATCGCGCTTGCCACGCTGGCCATGGCGGAAGTTAGAACGATCGGATCCGGCACCAGCATCACGGTACGAACCAATGAATCGATCGATGCCAAGAAAAGCGATGGCCAGATATTCACGGCCGTCGTGGACCAGGATGTGTTAGACGCGAACAACAATGTTGCCATTCCGAGGGGATCGAGCGCCGAATTGATGGTCAGGAAATTGTCAAGCAATGAACTGACACTCGACCTCGAATCGGTTACCGTGAACGGACAGCGCTATGCGCTTTCCGCGGAGGCAAACGAACTGAGCTCCACTCGGAAAGAGGGGATTGGGACAAATGAGCGAACCGCGAAATATGTGGGCGGCGGTGCGGTGCTAGGTGCGATTGTTGGCGCGATTGCCGGAGGCGGCAAAGGCGCGGCAATTGGAGCTGCAGCTGGCGCCGGCGCAGGTGCGGGCACGCAGGTACTGACTCGCGGAAAGAGCGTGAAGGTTCCCTCCGAGTCCTTGCTGACGTTCCGCCTTGAACAGCCGCTGGGAGTGGCAATGGCGGACAACGGCTTCACGCGTAAGGGCCGTCATTATCATCGGATCCGCTAAATGGCTGCTATCCAAATGGGCGCCGCGGGCGATTGTCGCGGCGCCTTTCGACCGTAGTCGAGGTACGATCTGAAACCGATAATTTCTGTAATCATATTCGCGGTGCTTGCCTCCCGTGGGCTGGCAACTTCCCAGTCGGAGCCTAAGACCGCGAAGCGGCCGAAGGTTGGACTTGTCCTCGCAGGAGGAGCGGCGACCGGATTGGCGCATATCGGCGTCCTTCGCTGGCTGGAGGAGCAACGTATTCCTGTGGACTATGTTGCCGGCACCAGCATGGGCGGACTGGTGGGTGGCTTGTATGCGATGGGTTACGACGGTCCACAGATCACGCAATTCTTTGAGGGTGTCGATTGGTCTGCTGCACTTCGAACGAATACCCCTTTCCAAGATCTTTCGTTTCGCCGAAAAGAAGACCGGCGGCAGTTTCCGAACGTGCTGGAAATGGGCCTGAAAGGCGGCCTCAAGCTACCAACGGGGCTCTCCCCTGGACACGGCGTCGGACTCGTGATCAGCCGCGCCACCGCGCCCTATTCAGAGCTGAAGAGTTTCGACGATCTGCCGATCCCCTTTCGCTGCGTCGCAACTGACCTTCTCAATGGTAAGGAAGTCGTATTCTCCAGCGGCTCTTTGTTTGACGCCCTGCGTGCGACCATGTCGCTGCCCGGCGTCTTCGCGCCAATTCGTTTAGGCGACCAGGTTCTCGTGGATGGAGGCTTGGTGAACAACCTTCCCGTTGATGTAGCACGGCGGATGGGCGCGGAGGTGATCATCGCCGTTGGTCTCGAAACACCGCCTGCCGACGGCGGCTATGACGACTTTCTCGCCGTCATCAGGAGGTCGCTTAGCATCATGGTTTCCGCCAACGAGACCAGGAACTTAAAGAGTTTGGGTCAAGCGGACCTGATTCTTATGCCCGACCTGACGGGCTTTTCACCGGGAACCTACGCCTCACCGGGAAGCTACAGCCTAGCAAAAGAACTGGCCGATCGTGGCTACGAGGCGGCGCAGCGAAAGGGACGGTTTCTGCAAGTGCTCGCGGTGGACGAAGTGGCCTGGAGCGCGCTGCGGGCGGATCAGCAAAGCAGGCGAAGGCAGGGCTGGGCGGAACCGTCTTTTGTGGAAATCGTGGGAATGGAACACGATAAGGACCGCCTATCGGCACTCAACCTGAGCGACAAGCTCACCCAGCCTGCGAATGGTCCGGAACTTGAGAAGACGCTGACCCAAATCACAGGTCTTGGCCGTTATGAAACTGCCGACTATGGTTTTGTGAGGAGGAATGGACAGCAGGGTTTGCAAGTGAGGGTTCACGAGAAGATCTACGGCCCACCCTTCCTGAATACGGGGATCTTCGTTTCCGGTTCGAACTCCGACGGCCTGAAGTTGGGAGTCGCGGGACGATTGACGTTTATGGATGTGCTGGCCCGCAATTCAGAGTGGCGCACGGACGTGAGCCTTGGCCTGGAAAACCGTATCGCGACTGAATACTACTACCGTTTGAAGGGTACGCGCTTTTTCGCGGCGCCCGGCGGATTTCTCTACCAGCGGTCGCAGGATTTTTATGATCGGGGAAACAATCCCCTGTTCACATACAAGATCCGCGAGGCCGGTGGAAGTTTCGATATAGGGTATGCGGCCAGCCAGTTTTCGGAGTTCCGGCTCGGTTACAAGTTGAGCAACCTCCACACCGACGCCAACAGTGGTACGCCCGACCTGATTCCGCTCAGCGGCATGATGGGCGCCGCTCGAATGCGGTATACCTACGACCGCATGGACCGGATCGTGCCGACCAGTGGGTTCTATCTTGCTCTGGATGGCCAGTGGGTGAATCGCTGGCCCGGCACACACCGGCAGTTTCCGATGCTTGAAGCTCGAATTGCATTCGCGAAGAAGCTCGGCGATTCTTACTCCTTGTTGAACGCAATGAGTGGGGGCACCACCGTCAAGACAGGCTTTGGATTGCCTCCGTTCACGCTCGGTGGGCCAACCCGGCTGGCCTCACTGGCGCGATATCAACTCACAGGAAATCATTACTACTACAACGGGTTGTACCTGTTAGGGTCCCTTTCCAAACAAAAACTGCCCTTTTTGAGCAGCTTTCGCGCGATTCTCGGCTACGAACTCGGCAACGCGTTCACTACCGGCGACCTGCCGCGACCATTCAACGACGGCGTAGCCGGACTCATCAGGGAAACGCCCATTGGAGTCCTGTTCTTTGGCGGTAGTTACGGCGAGCGTGGAGAGAAGAAGGTCTTTATCACAGTGGGACGTTTCTTTTACTGAGGAGAGTGCAGAAGTCACCGCAGGTAGACCCCATACGGATGGGAAGCGCCGCCTGCATGTACCGTCCCGATGCCAATTGCTCAGCACCACATGATTGCCGCCAGGCAGCAAAATCTACCTAGGGCCACCCTAAGCGGAACGCCCTCGCGTTCCCAGGAGGGGGTGACCTTAGGGTTATTCGCCAAGCGCCTCGTTCTAAAGGCGCGCATGGTTTTCGGACAGTAAGTAGAACCCTCAAGCCGAAACTCGACCAATACGTCGAATCTTGATTAATCCGCGGAAGTATGTAAACAAATGCATACTATTTTTTCTTGATTTCCGCACCAACACCCCCAATACTGATTCGCAAGAGGGCGGTTGAAATTCAACCGCAGAAGGCTGGAGGGACGGACGATCGTTGTGGCCCATGCGCCCTTTTGGGTGGTGTGCTATTTCGACTCCGTGTAAGTAAATGAAGACCTATCACACTGTAAATAGATTTCTGTTCATACTCGCTACGCTACTTCTATTGCTGATTCTTGTGCCGGCGACGGCCTCGAGCCAGTCGTCGCATTCATTGGCGATCGTGTCCGCGGCGAGCTTTGAACCGGCAGTCGCACCAGCCTCGTTGGCCACCATTTTCGGACGCGATCTTGCACGTGCCGTGGTCGTTGGACAACTGAATGCCGACGGATCGTTGCCTGAGGAAATTGACGGAGTGAGCGTGGAGTGGGAGGGGCGAGCGGCCCAATTGGTTTATGTGTCGCCCACGCAGGTCAACTTCCTTGTCCCGGCGCAAGCCCGCGTGGGTGAGGCAATCGTAACCGTCAAGCGGAAGGACTCGCAGTCGGTTCAGACCGGAATCGCCCGAATCAAACTGGCGGCGCCCGGTCTATTCACCCTGGAGTGCCTACGTTCGGATCGCGCCGCGGCGCAGAATGGCGTCACGTACGAGTTGGAGCCATTTCGTGCCACCACGTCAAAGAACCCCGGGGACGATAAACGCACGCGCTTGAGCATCTATGGAACTGGCTTTCGCTTTGCATCGAATCCTTCCCAGGATCCGGCGAAATCCAACGTTGCGCCGGCTGTGAACGTAGAGGTCACGGATCCAGCGGGAAACATATCGAGCCTTTTGACCGAGTATGCGGGTCCGTCGCCTGTATTTGCCGGCCTGGATCAAATCAACGTGATACTGCCGTACTCTCTCGACGACGCGGGACTGCTCAAGATCTGTCTTTCCGTGGGCACGGAGAGGTCAAACTGCGTGACTGTGCTATCGGCTTCCAAGCTGCCGAGTTCGGGCGCGACCGGCCGTTACATGATCACGCGCGTTGCAGGCGATGGCAGTGCTGGATATCGCGGGGATAGTCAAGACGCCCTTGCCGCGAAACTGACATCGCCGGCGGCCGTGGCGATCGACCGTCAGTTGAACCTCTATGTCGCTGATTCGGGCAACCGCGTAATTCGCCGCATCGGCGTTAATGGCAAGATCAGCACCTACGCCGGGACCGGCCAGGCTGGATCGGAGGGCGATGGAGGACCCGCGCGAGACGCCCGTTTCCGCAGCATTGCCGGGCTCGCGATGGATGAGTTGGACAATCTCTACGTGGTGGACTCCGAGGACCACCGCGTGAGGCGAATCGACCCCAATGGATTGATCCACGCATTCGCCGGCACTGGAGTCGCCGGTTTCAGTGGTGATCGCGGGACCGCCCGCCAGGCGCTACTTTCGTCTCCTTCCGCACTTGCCATCGACAAGTTCGGTGGGGTGTTGATTGCCGACAGCGCGAATCACCGCATTCGCAAGGTGACACGCGATGGCTTGATTCAGACATTTGCCGGAACTGGCGAAGCGGGCTTCAGCGGCGATGGCTACCCTGCTTTTCAAGCGAAACTTAACTATCCCGATTCTGTTGCGGTTAGCGCGGAGGGTGTCGTCTTCGTTGCCGATGGGAAGAATTACCGTATCCGCAGGATCGCACGCGACGGAACCATCCGGACCTTGGCGGGGAACGGGGAGCCGGGTTCAGGCGGGGAAGCTTGCGACGCTTCCGTCGCTCAACTGAAATTTCCCGTGAGGTTAGCTCTCGACAAGTCTGGTCGATTGTTTATTGCGGACAGCAGCAATGAACGCTTGCGGGCTATCGATTCCAACTGCACCATCAATCCAATTGCAGGTGTGGGACGCCCTGGCTATGGAGGCGATGGCGGCGCAGCCTTGGAAGCTATTCTGGACACTCCGTTGGGTCTTTCGGTCTCTCCGCTCGGTGAAGTGTTTTTCGCCGATTCCGACAATCATCGCGTGCGGAAACTGATGTATGTGAACGGAGCTTGTGGTGATTTGGCGGAAGTCTCCATTTTGCCGCGATACATTTCCGCGGGCCAATCCGCGACCGGCTATGTCCGGTTGCACTGTCCTGTGGACCACGACGTACAGATCACTCTCAGCGCAACGGATTCGTGCGTCTCGGTTCCGGCGGCTGTTGTTCTACAGCCAGGAACCAGTAGCGCGAGCTTTCCCGTAAGCCTCGTGAGCGCCTGTTCTGGTTCCGATGTCAAAGTGGAAGCTCGAGATGGACGAAATACGGTCGAGACCGTCATCGGAATTTCCGACGACGGTGATCGTACAGGTGGTGGCGGCGATACGGGCGGCAACGTGAATACGCCGTTGATCACTGTGACGGTTGGAGCGGTCACGGGTGGCCAGACCATTACCGGACGGATCGAGGTGAATGAGCCTGCGCCGCCCACCGGCCTTTCCATTTCGCTGACGTCGAACAATGCGGCAGCGCAGGTGGCCGGTGGTGTGACGATTCCGGAAGGCCAATCGGGCGCGGAGTTTCTCGTCAACACGTCACCTGTTAGCTCGCCCACAAACGCCCTGGTCACAGCGACCGGCGGAGGTGCGTCAGGGCAAGGAAATGTTCTGATTCAACCAGCGGGTACGGGTACGGTCGGACCCACACTCGACACTCTGCGCTCCTTTACTGTCGCACCGGCCAGTGTGCCCGGCGGCCAGGGCGCCATGGGAACCGTTGCGCTGAATATCGCCGCACCTCCGGGAGGCGTGTTGGTCTATGTGTCGTCGAACAATCCGGCGGTGTCGGTTCCACCAACTCTGGTGATTGCTGGGGGACTCACGACCAGTACGTTCGCGATCGGCACCTCATCCGTGCCTGTTTCCACGCCAGTCACGATCACCGCGGCGTCAAAGAACTCACTGAACGCGCCGCTGACTGTGACTCCGTTGAACGCGCCCTCCAGCCTTGGTTCGGTCACCGTCGCTCCCGGTTCCATCACTGGTGGTCAAGGAGCGACTGGTACCGTGACGCTAACTTCACCTGCGCCGGCGGGTGGTGTGACGGTGCAACTCACGTCAAATAACCCGGCAGTGTCGGTCCCTGGCGCGGTCTTCATCCCAGCGGGAGCGACATCCGCCACGTTCCCGGTGACGACCTCGAGCGTTCCATCGGCTACATCGGTAACGGTCACCGCGACGGCGCCGGGCTCGTCCCCGGTCAACACGCAAGTGCAACTGAATCCCGCCGGAGTGGGGACAGGGACTATCTCATCGCTCACCTTGTCGCCGGCGACAGTCACGGGTGGTTCGCCGTCGACCGGAACAGTGCAACTTGCTTCGCCTGCAGGAGTCGGCGGTGTGCTTGTGAACCTCGGCTCGAACAGCGCTTCGGCCACGGTGCCAGGTTCAATCACGATCGCGCAAGGCGCATCGTCGGGCACGTTTACGGTCACCACTACTTCCGTCGGTTCACAAGTCACGGCCTCGATCTCGGCGACATCGGCTAACT
>Ga0075421_100007068_pt1 | contig 13724 bp, 11 predicted proteins | sample SoiMetdeltSBSDD5_FD_75292 | JGI IMG/M metagenome (GOLD analysis project Ga0075421, IMG submission 75292) | Bulk soil microbial communities from a Populus tree surrounding site in Tennessee, USA - Soil MetaG P. deltoides SBSDD5 | ecosystem: Environmental > Terrestrial > Soil > Tree plantation...
TCGCCCGACGACGCGAGATCAGTTGAACGAACATGAGTATCTCCTGGGCGCGGGAGCGCCCGATTATGCGATTTGCGTTTAGAGGCGCAGGGCGGTCCAGCGCCGCGCGACGGGACGTGTCGCGCAGGGGATGATGGATCGCGCGATCAAACGCGGATCACCGCGCCGTCAAATTCGGGAAGCGAGTGGCGCGGAATGCCTTGCGGCGCAATGGGATGAGGTTTCCTCGGCCGCGTCCTTCGCTACGCCGGAGTTGCTCGACCGGGTCTGAAACCGCCGGCGGTGATCTCGCGTCCCGCGACCTCGGCTCCCGACCTCACTGGCCGCCGCCTTGCGGTCAGATTGTGCGCGTCATGTCGCGTGAACGGATCGTTTCGCGACGCCAGGACCGCGGCGACTAGCGCGCGCCAGGTGGCAGCGCGGCGGCTCCTCCCGCCGCCTGGACCGGCGGCGCGAACGTCGCGGTCACCGAGTGGGGTTGGCCCATGAACACCGTGCACGTCGCGGTGGTTCCAGTCGATGCGCACGCGCCGCCCCAGCCGCCGAAAATCGATCCGGCGTTAGGCGCCGCGACCAACGGGACGGAGCTCCCCTTGGAGTACGCGACGGCACACGTACCGACCGCCGTTCCCTGCGCAATGGAGCACGAGAGCCCCGGCGACGTGCTCGGGCTCGTGACCGAACCGTCGCCGGTACCGCTTCCCTGCACGCGCAGCGTGTACTGTATGGGTTCGTCGGGACCGTCACCCGAGCAACTGGCCAACACGACGGCCGCCGCATACCTCGCTACGGCCTGTGCCCGACACCGCTGGCGATGGGTGTGTGATGACATGGTGGAATCGGTTCCCCGGCTGTAAATCCTAGGCGTGCCTTCGGGTCGACGAAGGCCCGAGTCGTAGCCCGCACGGCATCCGTCGCATCGGCCGGTCGTCCGTATCGTCCGGTCGTCGTGGCAATGCGTACTCTCCACTCCGGTAGTGGGGCCGTGACTGCTCCGAATGCAGCAAGCCTCAGCGGCCGAACCGTGTCGCACTTCCGAGTGCTCGAACCGTTGGGCGCCGGGGGAATGGGTGTGGTCTACCGCGCCGAAGACGTAACGCTCGGCCGTACGGTGGCGCTCAAGTTCATGCTCCCCGACTACGCGATCGACGCGACCGCCGCGGCGCGGTTTCTCCGCGAGGCTCGCTCCGTCGCGATGCTCGACCACCCGAACATCTGTACAGTCCACGAGGCCGGGAAGAGCGAGGACGGTCACGTCTTCCTCGCGATGAGCTATTACGCGGGGGAGACGCTGAAGGATCGCCTGACGAGCGCCGGGGCGTTGCCCGTTGCACAGGCGCTCGACATCGCTGGTCAGATCGCCCGCGGCCTCGCGTGTGCCCACGCCGCCGGGATCGTGCACCGCGACCTCAAGCCCGCGAACGTGATGCTGACCGCGGACGGAACGGTCAAGATCCTGGACTTCGGGTTGGCGAAATCGCGGGATCAAGCCATGACCGCCTCCGGGATTGTCATGGGAACGATCGCGTACATGTCGCCGGAGCAAATGCTCGGCGAACCGGTTGACGGGCGCGCCGACCTCTGGAGCCTCGGCGTCATGCTCGTCGAGATGGTGACCGGGAGCCACCCGGCGGGCGGCGACCACGCGTCGGGGACACTCGCCCGCCGGATCGAGGCGCGGCACCCGGGCACCATGACTCCGCAGGTCGCCCCGGCGCTGACGCAGCTCGTCGAACGACTCACGAGACGAAACGCCGCGGAGCGCTATCAGACCGCGGCGGACGTCGTGGCCGATCTCGACGCGCTTCGCGATCGGATGGCGACCGCGCGGGCGCGCGGACCGGCGAGCAGTGCGTTAAGGAAGCGAGTGGCGTTAGGTTTTGCGGGTGCCGTCGTCGTCGTGGCCGGCGCGGTTGGTATTCTCCGCTGGACGGAGAACGCGCGCTCCGCCGGGACGCAAGCGTACTCGCTTGCGGTTTTGCCACTGAAGAACTACGCGGGCCGTGATCAGGACTTCTTCGCTGATGGGATGACCGACGAGCTCACCAGCACGCTGACGAAGATCGAAGCGCTCCAGGTCAGGCCATATCAGTCTGTCCGGGAGTTCAAGGAATCGACGCTACCCGCGCCGGAGATCGCGCGAAAGCTGACCGTGAAATACCTCCTCGATGGCTCGGTGAGGCGGGAGTCGCCCCTCGTCAGGATCACGGCGAGCCTCATTGACGCCGAGGACAATAGGCAGGTGTGGAGCAGAGTATTCGAGGATCCTCGGGGAGACCTGATGCAACTTCAACAACGAATTGCGTTGGCCGTTACTCAGGGGATCGGGGTGACGCTCACTGCGCAGGACCGCACACGACTGGCGCCTGCTCATGTTCCCACGCCGGAAGTCCACGACCTGTACTTCAAAGGAACCCAGGCTCGCCACGAGGCGAACCTCACCGGAGATTTCAGCAAAGCGATTCGCTACCTGACCGAAGCGGTCCGCAAGGATTCGCTCTACGCGGCTGCGTTTGCCGGGCTCGCCTCCGCCTACCTCGGCACCAACGACACGGCCAGCGCCCGAGCGTTCGCCAATAAAGCGCTGGCTGTCGATTCGACAGTCGCCGACGTCCACATGGTCCGCGGGGTGATCCGCCAGTTTCTCGATTGGAACTTCCGGGGCGCGGATAGCTCGTTTCGTGAGGCCATCCGTCTCAACCCTGGCGACGCGGAAGCGCATCACGAGCTGAGCATGCTTCTGTCGCGGCTGAAACAGCTCGACGAGTCTCTAGCGGAAAGTAAAGAAGCAATGGCATCCGCACCGACTATCGCCCGGTTCATGAACGGTCTTGGCGAGGTGCTGGTTTTCAGCGGTGACAGCGTGAAGCACGCCGAGGCTCTCGCGATCGCAAACCGGTTGTTGAGCATGGACTCGACGAACGCCGCCGCGCGCGGGTTGCGTGCCTTCGCATACGAGCAACAGGGGCGGTGGGACGACGCGACGACAGCATGGGCCGCGTGCGTTCGCGCCGGAGCCCATTGCGGCGTCGGCGCTCAAGCGCGAATCGGTTACATCCACGGCTTGAACGGCCGTGCTAGCCAGGCGATGCAGATCCTGGACACCCTCAAAGCCCGCGTGGACAAGCGCGATCGTTCCGGCACGCAGGCGGACCTCGCGATGGATCTGGCGACGGTATACATGGGGCTCGGAAAACGGGAAGAGACCTTGACCTGGCTGGAACGTGCAGCTGAGTTGCGCGCGGGGTTCATGCTGTATCTGGCGATCGAGCCGACATTCAAGCCGCTGCATGCAGAGCCGCGTTTCCAGGCCCTCCTGAGAAAGATTGGCCTGCCGATCTGATTCAGCGGCTTACTCTGCGGCCAGCTATGCGATGCTTCAGCAAGAGACGCAGGCGCTTGTCGTGTGTACCGCGGCTTCGTTCGCTACGCCGCGGTTTCGACGTCGGGTGCTCGCACCGCGGTCGAGGCGCCGACTGCAGACTCCGGCGACTCGCCGCGCTGGATGATCGCCGCGGCGGCGAGGTCCCCCGTTACGTTGAGCACGGTGCTGAACACGTCCGGGATCGCGTCGACCGCGATCAGAATCCCAATGCCCTCGGGCGGAAGCCCGATCGCGACAAAAAGCGGCGCGAGCATGAGAAAGGCCCCGCGGGGAACGCCCGGCCCGATGAACGGAAGGAAGATCGACGCGACAGCGATCGTCGCGAGCTCCCGGGCTCCAAGGTGGATCCCGTAGAACGACGCGACGAACAGGGCACCCACCGTCCACGAGACCGGCGCCGCGATCCTGAACGTCGACACGGCGAGCGGCAGCACGAACCCACTCACTCGGCTCGTTAAGCCGAGCGTCTTGGCGCCTTCCACGAGTGCGGGAAGCGATGCCATCGAGGAGCTGGAGCTGGCCGCGATGAGCTGCGACGGAAGCACGGCACGGGCAAACCGAGCCGTGGGGACGCGCGCGACCAGGGCAACGACCAGATAAAGCAGCGCCGAGATCAAGAGGCTCGTCCCGGCGTACACGGCGATGTAGAAACCCACGGCCCCGGCGAGCCCGGCACCCAGGTGCGCCGCAATCGGTAACACCAACGCGAACACGCCGATGGGCGCCGCGGCGATCACCCAGCGAACCAGCACGAGCAGTGCGTCCCCTAACGCCGTGAAGAACCCGACCAGCGCTGTTCGACTCGTCGTGGGCGTGTGGGCGATCGCGAGGCCGAGGAGCACGCTGAAGACGATGAGTGGAACGATCGCTCCGCTCGCGGCTGCCGCGATTGGGTTGGCCGGCACGAGCGAAGTGATCCACGCGCCAAGACTCTCGCCCGGTCCGCTCGCAACGATCTGACCCGCCGCTTCTGCGGCGCCTTGTGGCAGCGGAGGCGGCCCGGCTTGGCTGCGGGGCAGCAACGAGAATACAGCAGGGAGGATCGGCACCACGACGACCGCGGTCCCGACCAGCAGGAGACCAAATACGAGAATCGCGCGACCGCCAATCCGGCCGACGGTCTTCCCGTCGCTCGCCGACGCGACTCCGGTGATCAGCAGCGACACGATGAGCGGAATGACCGTCATTCGGATCCCATTGACCCAGAGCGTCCCGACGGGCGCGACGACATCGGCTGCCTGAAGCAGCGTCGCATTTCCCGACGCGGCGATGCCAGCACCCAGGACGAGTGCCGCAATCAGCGCTATCAGAACTCGCATGCTTTCGCTCATACGACGACTACATCATGAGGTCGCCGCCATTGATATCGAGCGACGCGCCGGTGATGTAGCCGGCGGCCTCCGATGCGGCGAAGCAGATGAGATCCGCAACCTCGAGCGCGGTGCCGAGTCGAGGTACCGGGTAGCCGGCGGCCAACCGGTCGAGCGTTTCCGGCGTCGCGTTTTCTCGCGTGAGCTCGGTGTCGATCATCCCGGGGCACACGGCGTTGACCGTGATGCCGAATGTTCCGAGCTCCTTCGCGGCCGCTCGCGTCAGCCCGAGCAACCCGGTTTTGGACGCCGTGTAGTGCGCGCCGCCTAACGTGCTGACCTGGCGGCCGGCCGTCGACGAGATGTTCACGATGCGACCGTACTGCTGCCGCTTCATCGCGGGCAATGCCGCTTTGATCATCAGGAACGGGGCGGTCATGTTCACCTCGAGCGCGAGGCGCCATTCCTCGGCGGAGAGGTCGTGGAACCGCGTCGGGAGCGCGAGCGCCGCGTTGTTGACGATGATGTCCACGCGGCCGAATTGCTCCAGCGTCCGGTTGACGATCTCCTCAGGAATTCCCGGGGCGGCGAGATCGCCAGGCACGGCAAGCGCGCGGTCGCCTAACGACCGCGCCGCCTCCTCCGCGCGCGCCTGATCTCGAACGTTGATCGCCACTGATGCCCCACGTTCGTACAACCGCGCCGCGGCGGCGCGACCAAGCCCGCGCGCGGCGCCGGTGACGATGGCGACGCGACCGGCAAAGTCCTGGAGGTGTGAGGCGGGCGGCACGCAGTGAATGTAGCCGAGGCCGACAGGTCGAGCGACCGCGCTCGGCATCGTAAGTGAAAGCTCCACAGGCCACGCATGTGGGGTACGTCGTGCAGCCTCACGCCTCGAGCGCCTGATATACGGCCTTCCAGAAGTCCTGTGCCGGACTCACCTCGTCGAACACGCGCGGTGTCAGCAGAAGACCGACGAGGTCTCGGGTGGGATCCGAATACCAGTACGTGCCGAAGCCGCCGAACCACCCGTATCGCCCTGGTGTCGCCGACACCTCATCGGGACCGGTAACGACCGAGACGCCGTAGCCCCACCCCGACGTCGCGAAGAATTCCGGGAAGAGACCGGCGTCCCGCTTCTGCTCGGGAGTCAACTGATCGCGCGTCATCATCTCGATCGATTGCGTCGACATGATCCGCGCGCCCCCATGCTCACCCTTGTTCAGCAACATCCGCGCGAATACCAGAAAGTCGTCGGCCGTGGAAAGCAGTCCCCCCGCGCCCGACGGAAACGCGGGCGGGCGCGCGTATGCCGTGTCGGGGGCGCCATCGAACACCTCGAGCGCCTTCGTTTTCGCGTTGGCCCAGTACACCGGCGTCAGGCGATTCACCTTCTCGGCCGCGATGCTGAAGCCCGTGTCCTTCATCCCCAGCGGCTGAAAGAGGCGCTCGTGCAGGAACGTCTCGAACGGCTGCCCCGACGCGCGCGCGATGAGGACCCCGAGCACATCGGAGCCCGTGTTGTAGACCCAACGCTCACCGGGTTGGTGCATGAGCGGCAACGTACCCAGTCGCCGCATCCACTCGTCGGGCGCCGGGGGAGTCTGCGGGCGCGGCGGGATCTCCATGACGTCCAGCTCGACCGCGCGCGCGAGGATTGGATAGTTCTCCACCGGAAAGACGAGTCCGAGCCCCATGGTGAACGTGAGCAGGTCGCGAACTGTGATGGGACGCGCGGCAGGAACCGTGTCGTCGAGCGCGCCGTTGGGGCGCCGGAGGACGCGTCGGTTCGCCAGCTCCGGGAGCAATCGATCCACCGGGTCTTCCAGGCGTATCCTGCCGTCTTCCACGAGCAGCAGCGTCGCGGCCGCGGTGATCGGCTTGGTCATCGACGCGATGCGGAAGATCGTATCGCGGCGCATCGGTTCCGTCCCACCCACGGCTTTCATGCCGATCGGCTCGATGTGCAGCTCGTCGCCACGGCTCAGGACCGTGATCAGCCCGGGCATCGCGCCGCGATCGACGTAGCCGGTCATCGCGGTGCGAACGCGCGCGAGCCCTTCGGACGAGAAGCCGGCTGATGCCACCGTCCGTTTGGACGTCTCCTTGGTCTCTCGTGACTGGCAACCCGGAAGCGTGCTCACGACGACGGCGCCACTGGCCAGTGTCGCCAGCTCGAGGAACTTCCGGCGATCGATCGTGGGGGGAACGTTCTTCGACGTCATCGGCGTACCTCTCGCGCGAGGTGCAGATCTCGGCGCCGACCGCGTGTCAGTCTCGCGGTGGCGTCTCGAGGTTCGAAGCGATCTCGAAAGCAACCGACAGCCGTCCGTCGTTGCGCAACGACTATGCCCTCGGGTCGGTGAGCTCGCTGCCGGACGGGAGGCTATGGGTCACTCCCCAAGGTCAACGCGCGGGCGCCAATGCTCGTTAGGTGGATGGGGCGGCGCCGCGCCGGCTCGCCCTTGAGTACGTGGAGCAGCGTACGGATGACGTGCTTTGGCTGCGCTACCGCGTCGAGGCGCGGTCGGAAGGGCAGTGATCGGGGTTCTTCGCGCGACCACCTAACGTTGGAGTGGCAGTCGTGTCAGTCGTTGAGAGCGACGAGGTGCCGTTTCTGACGCCGTTTCCAGCGGACGCGAGTACGCGCGTCGCAGCGCGCACGGCCCGTCGGTCGATGGGGCAACCTGCCGGGCAATGCGCGTGCCCACCCTCGCCGCGGTGACCGATCGCTCGACGCGATCGGTCACTCGTTAGGCAGCGGTCGTGCGCGCACGCTATCGGTGCTACACGTTCGGCCTGATGTCGACGCGCCCGGTCGGTCGATCAGCGGTGTAGGTGCGCCCGCCGAGCCGTGTCAACTCGGAGCGCAGGCGCGTCGCGGACACGTCGTCGGCATCGACGGCGACGAGCACGCCACCGCGCTCGACCGTGGATCCGAAATACTCCGCCTCTTCCTTCGAGTACCCGGCTTTCGAAAAGGCGCCCGCGAGTGCGCCCGAGGTGCCGCCAACGATTGCGCCGGCCGCGACTGCGCCACCGGTCGCACCGAGAGCGGAAGCGAGGACACCCGCCGTGATGAACGGTCCCACGCCCGGAATGGCGAGCGCGGCCAGACCGAAGAGGGTTCCGACGCCTGCGCCCGCGAGGGCGCCCTTCCCGATCCGCTCGCCAGCATTGTCACCGGCTGGGCCACCCTTGACCTCGACGTCATCGGGACGTCGCGAGACGATTGACATCTCGTTGTCGGAGATACCGGTACGTCGAAGTTCTGCTATCGCGCGCTCGGCCTGCGTGCGATCGTCGAAGACTGCAGTGACACGTGCCATGGTTACATCCTCCACTACGTTGGTACGACTCGCGCCAAGATTTTCCCTGGGAGTGAGCTGATGACGGTTGTGTCCGTCTCGACTGAGGCGGACGCAACGGTCAACCAGCCGCGAGCTCCCGGCGCGCAAACCGGACAGTACACGAATCGTGCCCAATGCCGGGATGTCGTCGGCCGCCAGCTGTCGCGTTAGGCTTTCCATCCTCGAGCCCGGTTGCGTCGGCGCAGCCGACCAACGGCACGATTTGCCGCTTCCTGCAGCGTCAGCTGCGCGCCCGCGCGGCGCGCGCTGACTTCCTCGAGGTCGCGGGCTACCCGCTCGAGGGCCTAGGCAGTGCACCGCGCGGGCCGGTGAGGCGCGAGGCGGCCACGGCGGACCGCGACGCTCGCGCCTCGCTCGCTCCACGCTATCGCGGTCCGCGCCCGAAGGGTGGCCCGGCGATGTTGTTGACCCTCCAGACCTCGCCGCCGAGCGTAACGACGTAGGCGGTGTTGTCGATGATCTCGACTGAGGTCGGCCGATCCAGCCCGCCGACGACGGTCGTTAGGCTGCCGTCCTCGTTGACCCGCATGAGAGCGCCGGTGTTCGGCAGCGCCGGAGCCCCCTCGAACGGGCCGTCCCAGACGCCCTGCGAGAGAGCGAAGAGCGTGCGGCCGCGGCCGAACTCCACGTCGACGGCCAGCCTGGCTCCCGCCGCGACTTCGATCGCGGTCGGCGACTCCGGTCCGAACACGACTACCTTGCCCTCCTCCGGCTCGTGGGGGATGGGTCCGGCCTGGGCGAGGTAGATCGAGTTGCCCCAGACGGCGAGCCCGGTCGGGACGACGTCTTCGAACGCGATCAACTCGGTGATCTCGCCGTCGAGGGTGACCCGCAGCACCCGGTTGTGGTGCCCATCGGTGACGAGGAACCCGCCGCGGAAGGGTTCGATCGCGTACTGGTAGCCCGTAGGGGCGATGAACTCAGGGATCGGTGGATTGGCTGTCGACCACGCACCGATGTCCGCGACGACGGTGAAGCTGTTCGGGCCGTCTACTCGGTAAATGCCGACGACGTCGTCGCCCCCGAGGTCCGGGCCGACGCCGGTGACCAGCGCGTACGCAGTCCCGCCGATGAAGGCGACATCGACCACCCCGCTGCCGATGAATTCCAGGACCGGGAAGCGGGGCGGCAGCCCGGTGGCGAAGAGGGTGACGGCGCCGGTCTTCGGGTCGACGCGCCAGATGCTGCCGGCGAGCGGCGCGGTCACGAACAACGCCCCGCCGGGGCCGACGGCACTCCCCTGAAGCTCCTCCAGGCCTGTTACCAGCAGCTGGGCGGTCGCCGCGACTTGCATCTGTGCCGCGCCCCGCTCCAGCGAGGCAGGCTTAGTCGCGGCCGGCCCGGTGGGTGAGGGGGGATCGCCGCACGCGCCGAGGGCACAGACGAGCGCGGACGAGAATGCGATGCGGTGCCGCATAGTCTCCTCCCCCCTGCCGGTGAGCAGGGAACTGTGCTCCGACGCAGGCGCTGGGTTGCCCCGGCCTCGGCCGTCGGGAGGCGAGTGCGCCGTGTCGCGCGCCCGCGGGTGCGCCGGGAGCAGAGGTTCGGCCGGCCCGCGGGCCCCGCAATATGCAGTGCGCTGGCCCACCGCGCACGCGTGAAGCCTTCGACTTCCTTTAGCACGAACATGGCCGTGTAGCACGAACATGGCCGTGGGATAGTGACTCGACCGGAAGAGTACGTCGCCGCAGTTTCGCCGCAGTTTTTCCGGGCATCAGCGGACATCTTCAACACCCCAAGCGAGCGCCGATGCTCGTTAGGTGGCCGTAGCCGGTGTGCAGGAAGCCATCAGGAAGCCAGGGCCATGAGCCGCGAGGTATCCTATGCGCCTAACGTGGACTGGACGACTGTCAACCTGCCGCCGCACAGGTGGACCGAGTCGATGGACTCGCGACCGCGCCCGAACGCTCGCCTGGACAAGGGAGTTACCGCTTCCGCTTCCCACCTCGCCCGCTCCGCCGCCAGCGGCGAACGTGCCCGACCAAGGCCCGCAGCGCCCGTGACGCGCTCCGCCGTTGCGGGTAGTAGAGGTAGTACCCGGGGAACGGCGTGCAGAACTCTTCCAGCACCGACACGAGCTTGCCCTCGGCAAGGGCGCCGCGCACGTGGTCCTCGTACGACAGCGTGATTCCCAACCCTGCGATGGCGAGTCCCCGGTTGATCGCCGAGCCGGTCGAGAGCACGCGCGCCGGGACCGCGACGGAGAAGTCGCGCCCGTTCTCGGTGAACTCCCAGCGGTAGGGCGGGGCGTCGGCCGTCGGGTGCCAGTTGAGGCAGTCGTGCTCGACGAGGTCGCGCGGGTGCGTGGGCACACCCCGCCGCGCGAAGTACGACGGGGCGCCCACGACAGCGAGCCGGAGGTCCCCGGTCAGGGGCACGGCGATCATGTCCTTGTCGATCACCTCGCCGAGTTGGATCCCCGCGTCGAAGCCCTCCGCCACGATATCGACCGGCGCGTCGCTCACCACGAGGTCGAGCTGGACGTAGGGGTTTTGCGAGAGGAAGCCAGCGAGGAGTGACTCGCCGATTATCGTCTGCGCGGGGCTCGATGTGTGAACGCGAAGCGTGCCGCGCGGCTTGTCCCCCAGCTCGCCGACGGCGGCGACGGCGGCCCGCACCTCATCCAGCGCCGGCCGCACTGACGCGTAGAGCTGTTCTCCAGCGTCGGTGAGGTGCACGCTCCGCGTGGTTCGCCGCACGAGCGGCACACCGAGCCGCTCCTCGAGCCGCCGGAGCGCCTGACTCACGGCCGAGTGACTCACGCCGAGGCGCTCGCCCGCCGCGCGGAAGCCCTTCGCTTCCGCCACCGCGACGAAGGTTGCGATGCCATCGAGCTCGTCGGCCATTGGACGGAATACTGACCAACGTGGACACCGATGGCAAGTAGATCAACCGAGCGAAGGGCGCTTGATTGTGACAACGCGCGAGTGAATCGCCGAGATGCGCCAGCGGCGGCTCCATGCGTGATCCGCAACGACTCACCCACGCGAGCAGAACTCGATGACCACGACGACACGCCTCCCCTTCATCACGCTGAATAACGGTGTCGACCTGCCGGCCCTCGGCCTCGGCGTCTTTCAGAGTCCGCCGGCAGAGACGGTGACCGCCGTCGAGTCGGCCATCGCTGGCGGCTACCGGCTCATCGACACCGCCGCCGCGTACTTCAACGAGCGCGAGGTTGGCGAAGGCATCCGTCGCTCCGGCATCCCGCGCGACGAGATCTTCATCGAGACGAAGGTCTGGATCAGCGACTACGGCTACGACGCCACGCTGCATGCGTTCGATAAGAGCGCCCGCAAGCTCGGGGTCGACCGGCTCGACCTGTTGCTCCTGCATCACCCGCTGTCGTCGGCGTTCGAGCGCACCCTCGGCGCCTACCGGGCGCTCGAGGCGCTGCTCGCAGACGGCAGGGTGCGCGCGATCGGCGTGAGCAATTTCATGCCCCAGCACCTCGACCGCCTGCTGAGCGAGACGTCCGTCGTGCCCGCGGTAAATCAGATCGAGGTGCATCCGTACTTCCAGCAGACCGCACTGCAGCGCGTGCACGCGGAGCACGGCATCGCGACGCAAGCCTGGTCGCCCATCGGTGGTATCACCTCGTACGCGGGCGGCGAGAAGCGCACGTTCGACGACCCCACGCTGCTCGAGATCGCGCGCCGGTACGGCAAGTCGGCCGCCCAGATGATGCTCCGGTGGCATCTGCAGCAGGGCCGGTCCGCGATCCCGAAGTCGGTCACGCCCGCGCGCATCGCCGAGAACTTCGACGTCTTCGATTTCGAGCTCACCCGCGAGCAAGTAGCCGCCATCGACGCGCTCGACACCGGCGTGCGGGGCGGACCGGAGCCCGACAGCATCACCCTCGAGAACTACGGCATTCCGATCCCCGAGGCGTGATACGACGGCGACTTCGACCGGGAGGATCGCCGCGATGACCGAGAACATCTCGGGCAAGGTCGTCGTCATCACCGGCGCGAGCAGTGGCCTGGGCGAGGCGACCGCGCGGTATCTCGCCGAGCGAGGCGCGACGGAGCTGCCTAACAGCGTGTTCGAGCCGGACATCGCCGAAGACATCGGCCAGTTCTATGAGATGTACGCTGTCCCTGCGGATTCCTTTGCCCGCGCGGTCGCGTTCGCGATCAGCCAGCCCGAGGACGTGGACATCAACGAGATCCTTTTCCGACCCACACGCCAGGAGCTGTGATGAGCAACGAAATCGGACGCCGGTCCTTCCTGCGCTCGGCGGGAGCCTTGGCCGCCGCGCCGCTGCTCGGCGGCGCGGCTACAGAGGCTCTCGCGCAAACGGCGGTGTCGAGCAGACCGCCTGCACCCGCGCCAATCGGGCGGCGGCGCCTGGGCAGGCTGGAAGTCTCCAGCATCGGGCTCGGCGTCCAGAACATGAGCCGCAAGTATGAAACGACGGTGCCGTACCGCCCGGAGATGATCAACATCATCCGGACGGCCTTCGATCGCGGCGTCACTTTCTTCGACACGGCGGAGGCCTACGGGCCGCACGAGTGCGAGCGCATCCTCGGCGAAGCCATCACGCCGTTCCGCGACAAGGTCGCGATCACGTCCAAGTTCGGCTGGAACATCGATCTCGAGACGGGCCAGCGCCGCCCGGGACTCAACAGCCGCCCGGCGCACATCAAGCTGGTCGTCGAGGGCATGCTCAAGCGGCTCCGGACCGACCGCATCGATCTCCTCTACCAACACCGGGTCGACCCGCAGGTCCCGATCGAGGACGTCGCCGGGGCGGTCAAGGACCTGATGGCGCAAGGGAAGGTGCTGCATTGGGGCCTCTCGGAGATGGGCCTCAACACGCTGCGCCGGGCTCACGCCACGCTGCCGGTCACCGCCGTCCAGAACGAGTACTCGATGTTGTGGCGCGGGCCTGAGAAGGAGGTTATCCCGACTTGCGAGGAGCTTGGAATCGGCTTCGTGCCGTGGAGCCCGCTCGGCGTGCAGTTCCTCACTGGTGCCATCGACGCGAACACGCGGTTCGCGCCCGGTGACATCCGCGGCGTCGAGTCCCGCTTCTCGCCGGAGAACCTGCCTAACAACCTCGCGCTCGTCGATCTGCTCAAGCGTTGGGCGGAACGGAAGCAGGCCACTCCCGCCCAGATCGCGCTGGCGTGGCTGATGGCGCAGAAGCCCTGGATCGTTCCCATCCCCGGGACGACGCAGATGGTGCACATGCTCCAGAACATCGGCGCGGCCGATGCGCGATTCACGCCGACCGAGCTCGCCGAGCTGAACGCATCCGTGCAAGCGATCGACGTTCGCGGCGCCCGCCTTCCAGATCAGGTGCTGGTCTTCTCGGGCGTGGAGGCGCCTCCGAAGAAATGAGTTTGTCCGAACCTCGCGCCGCACGGCGCCTCCTCGCGGCCAGCTTGATCGCGGCCGCGCCCGCCTCAGACGCCGCGGCGCACCTGCGCATCGATGACACCATCGGCGACGTCCTGAACCATCCCGCGTTTACTGGCTTCGGTCGTCTGCTCTTGCCGTGGGATGACCGGCGCTACGAGATGACCATGCGGCTGAGGGAGATCGGCTCGCTCCTCCCGTACCACACCCACGTGGATCCCTCCGTCGTGGTCTCGTCGCTCAACCGGATGATCGAGGACGCGGCCGCCGGTCGCACGGTGTTCCACGACTTCT
>Ga0075421_100007069_pt1 | contig 13721 bp, 12 predicted proteins | sample SoiMetdeltSBSDD5_FD_75292 | JGI IMG/M metagenome (GOLD analysis project Ga0075421, IMG submission 75292) | Bulk soil microbial communities from a Populus tree surrounding site in Tennessee, USA - Soil MetaG P. deltoides SBSDD5 | ecosystem: Environmental > Terrestrial > Soil > Tree plantation...
GAAAGTCGTCGTGCGCGAGAGGCCGAGCGCGTCGCCGACCGCGAGCGCTTCACCGAGGACGTCGATCACACCCACGAGTGTCGTGTTGGCGACGAGCTTGGCGGCCGTCCCCGCTCCGACTTGGCCCACGCGCAGGACGTTCCCGAGCGTCGACAGCAGCGGCCGCCAACGCTCGACGAGCTCGGGCTGCCCGCCGACGAAGACGTTCAGGGTTCCGGACTCGACCTCCGAGATGGAGCCGAGCACGGGCGAGTCGAGCAGGGCGTCTTCGGAGAGCAGCGAAGCGAGACGCGCCGTGGAGTCTGGGCTGACGGTCGACATCTGGATCACGGTCGTCCCCTCCCCCACGCCGGCCGCCACGCCCTGCGGGCCCTCCGTAACGTCGGCGAGCGCCTGCGGGTCGGCGACCATCGTGATCACCGCTTCGACGCGATGCGCAACATCGGCCGGACTCTCGGCCACGAACGCGCCGGCTATCGCGAGCGGCTCGGCCTTCGAGCGGTCGCGGTTCCAGACGACGAGGTCGTGCCCCGCCCCGGCGAGCCGCCGCGCGATGCGGCTGCCCATCGCCCCCAGGCCGACGACCCCGATTGTCGCCATGGTTACTGGGCTCGCTCGACTCCGTCGAGCAGCCGCCAGTTCCCCTCGAGCGCGCGCTCGGCCGCGGCCGCGAGCTCGGCGACCCGCGCCGGCGGCGCATCCGCGAGCGCTTCCCGCGCCGCACGCGCATGTTCGACGTCGAGCTCGGCGTGAAGCCGGAAGTACGCGGCGGCCGGATCGTCGGCATCGAATCCGTAGTGCGCGGCCAATCCCGTGAGCTTCGTCCGCGAGATCGCGGGCTGCGCCGACTCGATCGCGTAGAGGACCGCCAGGGCGCGGAACCGTTCGTCAGGCGACCAGGCGACTGCGCACTCCGACGTCTCCGGGGTCGGCGCCCGGTCGAGCGGCGCATCCACGGCGGCGGCGAACTCATCCCACAGCGCCACGTGCTCGGCCTCCTCGCGCGCGTGCACCGCGTCGCCCGACGCGACCGCCGCGCGCGCCAGGGCCAGGACCGCATGTCGGTACTCGCCCGCATAGAAGGCGAGCTCCTCACGCGTCAGCTCGCCGCACTCCCACCGCTCGTAGAACGGGTGCTTCAGGACATCCCAGCGACGCCGGGCCTCGTCGATCCTTGCGCAAAGATCCATCTCTCTCTCCTTTGTTCGCACCGCGACCCCGCGCGCGATCCTATTGGAGCGGCCGCGCGAGTGAATCACGCCCGCCTCTTGGGGCGGCATCGCAAGCGATGTCGCGGGCCCTCGACGCAGGCGGCACCTGGAGGTAATCTCGCGGAATGAGGTGGTTCCTCGGTATCACCGCTGTTGCTCTAGCGGTGACTGGGAGCGCCTCGGCGGAGCTCGTCGCCCGCGTTCCGGACGGAATGATCGCGGTCACACCGAGCGGCGCAGCGCTCGTCGCGTTCGTCCGCGGCCCGCAGCTCGTGGTCGCCCAGCGCGCCGGGCGTAACCGCTGGACCCAGCATCCGGCACGCGTGGCGAGAGGCTCGAGACTGGCAGCGTTCAAGGCAGGACGCGGCGGGCCTGTCGCGGTCGTGATGGGGCCTGCGGAGCGCAGTGTCACCGTGCTGCGCAGACAAGGCGCGCGTTGGCGAGCGACGCGGCTGCCCGGCGGCCTCGGCGCCGACGTCAGCGTCGGTTGGCCGGGGCTGGCGCTCACGCCGAGCGGCCTGCCGATCGTGGCCTACACGCAGTGGCACTCGCGTAGCCTCAGCAGCCAACTCATTCTGGCGAAGATCGACGCCCGCGGGGTCGCGCACGTACAGCGCGTGACGGCCGGCGGCTGGCCGAAGAGCTACACCCCGCCGCCCGCAGCTCCCGTCATCGTTCGGAACGGCAGCGTCCACGTCGTCGAGTCCTACGGCGTCAGCGGCGCCGTCGGGACGATCGAGTGGGTCCCGCGAAACCGCACCTGGATCGGTCTCTACCTGTCGGCCGGCCGCGGCGGCTTCCCGATCGGCCCGATGTTCGCCGCCGCCGGGCGCGCCAACATCGTCTATGCAGCCTGGACTGAAGAGTTCCCCGGCTCGCTCTACGGCGGCTTCCCGGTCACGCTCGCGACGCATGGGCGCGAAATCACCGAGAACATCGTCTCCGAGCGCGGCGTGACGACCGGGCTTGCGATGACTCGCAAGGGGCCCGCGGTCGCCGCCAACGAATGGGTCGCGGCCGACACCTGGGCGTTTTCCGTGACCGAGCCCACGGCGGTCTGGGCCGGTACGGTCACCGGCCGCGGCGGCAGCGAGCTCGACGGTCGCCTGGCGGGACTGGCTGCCGTGCCGGGAACGGGTGCTGAGGACCTGCTCCTTTCACGGCCGGACGGACTGTCGTGGTTCCGGAGCCGCGGGTCCTCCCTGCCGGTTCACGTGAGCCTCGCTGCGGAGCAGCGCGTCGACGGCTCGATCGCGCTCTCCGGCCGAGTGCAGGGCGCTCGTGGAGGCCACGTGACGATTTATCGCGAGCGCTCGAGCACCAAGCGCGAGCCTGCCGGCACAGCCCGGCTCGCCACCGGAGGGACGTTCATACTGGTCGACAGCGCCCGCACGCGTCCAACCTTCTACCGCGCCGTCTACGTCGACCCAGCGACCGGGATCCCGTACGCCAAGCTCCTCCGCAACCCGGTCGGCGGCGGAACGCCCTAGTACGGCGGCTCTGCCGGCGTCGGCTCACGAAGGCCGGTGCCAAAACCGAGAGCCGTTCGAAGTCGTCATGGCGCCGCCAAGCGGCGCCGGACTTCGAACGGCAAAAAGGCGCCGACCGGAGTTGAACCGGTGTACGAGGCTTTGCAGGCCTCTGCCTAACCACTCGGCCACGGCGCCGCGGGCAGGAATCGTAGCGCCGCTTTCCGGGTAGTCATTAATGCGTGAGCCAGCTCGAGCTCGACGGCGACGGAACCGCCGCGGCGTTGATCCCGCCACGCCCGAGCCTCAAGAAGCTGCGCGAGGCTGCGGCCGGCTGCAAAGCCTGCCCACTCTGGGAATCCGGCACGCAGACCGTCTTCGGCGAGGGCGGCGCGCATGCCGACGTGGTCTTCGTCGGCGAGCAGCCGGGGGACCGCGAGGACACCGAGGGCCACCCGTTCGTCGGACCGGCGGGGAAGCTCCTCGACAGGGCGCTCGAGGAGGTCGAGATCGACCGGTCGCAGGTGTACGTCACCAACGCCGTCAAGCACTTCAAGTGGAAGCCGCAGGGAAAGCGGCGGATCCACCAGAAGCCGAACTGGCGGGAGATCGCCGCCTGCCGGCCGTGGCTCGACGCCGAGGTCGCGGTGCTGAAGCCACGCGTGCTCGTGTGTCTCGGCGCCACCGCCGCGCAGGCGCTGCTCGGCCGTGACTTCCGGGTCTCGCGGCAGCGAGGCGAGCTTGTGGACTCGCCGCTGGCGCCGAACGCAATCGCGACGGTGCATCCGTCCTCGATCCTGCGCGCCGAGGACCGTGAGCTCGAATACCGGGAGTTCGTGCGCGACCTCGAGAAGATCGCGAAGCTGATCCGCTCGAGCTAGAACAGCTCGTCGTCTTCGCCGAGCGGATCAATCCGGCGATTCCGGCGAACAAGTGCTGCGAACGTCCCGCCGATCACCGGGACGACCAGTAAGACCAGCGGGTCCTGCCACGCGACCGCAAACCAGAGGACGATCGCGAGGGCGGCGGCGCTCCAGTGCAGCATCCGAGCCTCGTTCGGGCGCAGGCTTTCGTAGAGCTCTTTCACGGGAATCTGCCCTCGTGATCGGCTCGGGCGCGCATCTCCGCCATCCCTTGCGGGAGCGATTCGCACTATGCCCGCTCTAGACGGAAATCGTCAGCACTGAGACCCGGTCTCGCACACGTTCAGCACCTTCACCCCCGGCGGGTCACCCGGCGCAGCCGGGGGGAGCAGCCTGATCCTGAGCGAAGCGTCGTTGTTCGCATAGCTCACTTCGCGAATCTTGCGGTCGACGTTGACCCGGTTGACGAGGTCGTAGTCGCCGTACGGCACGCCGCTGACGTCCACGTACTGGCCCTCCTTGAGCGGCGAGTAGATATCGCCGTAGCCAACCTCGATTCCCTCGAGGACGCCCTTCGCACGCCGGTTGTTCCGTTGACAGTGCGTCGTGCCGATCGGGCGGGTGCCGATCGGCCCCAGCGCGGCTTGGTCGGTCGCCCAGTCGCTCGTCAGGCAGAAGCCGTTCTTGTGGTCGCGGACGAGTCGCTGCCCATCGAGCGTCCGGAGCTCGTAGACCTCGAACGGCTGCAGGTGCCAGTGCTGGTGGCTCGGATTCACGTTGTAATGAAGCCGCCCGACGCGGGCGACCCGGACAGAGCCGCCGCTTCCGCGCCAGACGTATTGCTCGGCGCGCATGGTCTTGACCCGTAGGTTCGAGCGCCGGCCGACCACGACGAGTGGCCCCCAGCCGAGGTCCTCGACGTCGGTCGCGAACGCTAGTCGGGCCCGGAGGTGGTCAGGTGGTCCGCCCCAGACGACTTGGACTTGCTGCGGCGCCCGCTGATCGAGATCGGGGAGCAGCAGAGCCGGCATCGCCGTTCGCGCGCCGCCCGCGCCACCGGCGCACGCGCAGGCTGCGACTCCGCAGACGACCCCCAGCCAGACCCGCATCACGGCGATCTTACGGAAGGGATCGGTCGTATGCCCGCCGCTAAGAGGACTCCCTTGTAGCCGCACCCCGCCGGTGTCATCGTGACTGCTGATGGGCGCGGCCGTGCGTGCCGGGACAGTCATCGCCGGCTTCCGGGTGAGTTCGCTCATCGGCGAGGGCGCGATGGGCGCCGTCTATCTGGCCGAAGAGGTGGCCAGTGGGCACCCCGTCGCCCTCAAGCTTCTTGCGCCGGAGCTCGCCCGCGACGAGCGCTTCCGTCAGCGGTTCCTGCGCGAGTCACAGGTCGCGCTCAGCCTCGACCATCCGCACGTAGTACCAACGGTCGCGGCAGGCGAGGAGGACGGACAGCTGTACCTCGCGATGGCGCACGTCGAAGGGCCTGATCTCCGTCAGCTGCTTCGTCGTGAACAGAGACTCGACCCCGAACGTGCGCTCGAGGTGATCACGCAGGCCGCCAGCGGGCTGGATGCGGCTCACGAGGCCGGCCTCGTCCATCGCGACGTCAAGCCGGGCAACATCCTGATCGCCGAGGATTCGGACGGCGAACACGTTTACGTCTGCGACTTCGGCCTGGCTCGCCACGTTTCGTCGGTAAGCAGCCTGACGGGCGAGCGCGGCTTCGTCGGAACGATCGACTACGTTCCGCCCGAGCAGATCGAGGGCGGCACCATCGACGCCCGCGCAGACGTGTACTCGCTCGGCTGCGTGCTTTACGAGTGCCTGGCCGGCGAGCGCCCGTTCGATCGCCAGAGCGAGCTGGCGGTCGTGTTTGCACATCTGAACGAGCCCCCTCCGCGGCTCTCCGACCTGAGGCCGGAGCTCCCGAATGCTTTCGACGGCGTCTTCGCAACCGCCTTGGCGAAGTCGCCGGACGACCGGTACTCGAGCTGCGGGGAACTTGCCGACGCTGCCAGAGCAGCCTCGCACGGCAGGACGTTCCCGCGCCGCGGGCTCCGCCGGCGCCCGCTGTTGTTGGCAACCGCGGCGGTGCTCGTGGCTGCAGCCGTGACTGTCGGCGGCCTTCTCGCCGCTCGAAGCCCCCACAGTCGGACGGCGAACGGCCCTGCGATCTCGCTCGAGCCCGACGCTCTGAACTTGATCGACGCCCGGACTCACCGCGTCGTCGACCGCGTCCGCTCGGGGGCCGCCGGCTTTGCGAACGGCGTGGGGTCCATTGTGTTCTCCAAAACGGCGGCCTGGGTCACGACTCCTGCGAGCCAAAAGCTCGTCCGCGTCGCACTCCCGAGTCGTCGGGTGACGCGGATCGACCGCCTCCCGTGGGTGCCGGGGGGCGTCGGCGCGGGCGACAAGTCCGTCTGGGCCACCCAGGATGCCGGGCAAGAGGTGATCAGGTTTGACGCCGGCACCGGGAGGATTGCCGGTCGCTTCGAGGTTCGCGGCGAGCCGGCGGGTGCGAATGCCGGCGGCGTCGTCTACGCGGACGGCTCGCTCTGGCTGAGCCGTGCCACCGGCGTTGTTCGCGTCGACCCGCGCACGGGACGCGTCGTTCATCGGTTCGAGGCCCCCTCGCGCTGGCTTCAGTTCGCCGACGGCGCGATCTGGGCGGGCGATCCCGGCAGTGGCCGCATCTCGAAGATCGACCCGGCCACGAATCGCGTCGTGAAGCGCCAGAAGCTGCACGGCTGGCTGAGCGACCTCGCCGTGGGCGGCGGCTCTGTCTGGGCGCCGATTCTCCCGGACAGCCTCGTGTTCAGACTGAGCGAGGACGACCTGAGTGTCCAAACGAGCCTTCCGACCGGCTCGGATCCCGAACGAGTGTCATTCGGCGCGGGGCACCTCTGGATTGCAAACAGCGCGGCGAGAGGCGTGTCGCTCATCGACGATGTCTCCGGCTCGCGCCGGCAACTACATGCGGAGGCGCGGCCGACAACGGCTGCGTACCACGGCGGTCTCGTCTGGGCGGCAGCAGCACCCGCCCCCGCGGCGCTACCGCCAATCAAAGGCGAGGAGCTGCATGTTTCGACGCCGACCGACACCGCGGTCGACCCTGACCCCATGGGAGGGCAGGGAAATGTCCGCCAGCTGATGTACGCAACTTGCTCGAACCTCCTCTCCTACGCCGATTCGGCCGGGAGCGCGGGAACGCAGCTGCGGCCGGAGATCGCAGCCGCGATGCCGACGATCTCGCCGGACGGCCGCACCTATACCTTCCGCATCCGGACCGGCTATCGGTTCTCTCCCCCCTCCGGGGAGGCTGTGACGGCGCAGACGTTCCGGCACACGCTCGAGCGCTCGCTCTCGCCGAAGAACGTCTACTCGGCGGGCCCGGAGCTGGCGTCGGACATCGAAGGTGTGGCCGCCTACCGAGCCGGCAAGGCCGCGCACATCGCAGGAGTCCGCGTCCACGGCAACGAGCTTTCGATCAGGCTCGTGAAGCCCGCAGGCGACTTCCTGACCCGAATCTCGATGTTCGCATTCTGTCCGGTGCCGCTGTCCGTACCGATTCATCGCCCCGGCTTCACCGTCAAGCCGACTCCCTCCGCAGGCCCCTACTACATGGCGTCGATCCAGGGCGACCGAACGGTGCTGGAGCGAAACCCGTACTACCCAGGCAGCCGCCCGCGCCGCGCAGAGAGGATCGTCTACACGAACGACATCCCGACGGCAAAAGCAGTCGTGCTCGCCGACGCCGGAGCGATCGACCTCCTCCCTCAGGACTTCGACAACACAACCCCTGACTTCGGACCGGGGGAAGTGCTCGACCGGCGGAAAGGCCCAAGAAGCGCCGCCGGGCGAGCGGGCAAGCAGCAGTACTACCCGTACGACGCGCCGTTCCTCGACACGATCGTCTTCAATACCGCGCGTCCGCTCTTCCGCAGTGGTCGGTTACGCCGGGCCGTCGAGTATGCGCTCGACCGGCAGGCCCTGGCGACAGCCTACGCCGACGCTCCGAGCGACGAGATCGTGCCACCGGCGGTTCCGGGCTTTGGTTCCGGCCACCTTTACCCAATCAACGGACCGGACGTCGCGACTGCACGCCGCCTGGCTGGTCCTCGCTCGCCGCATGCGGTCATTGGGATCTGCGGCGACCCGCGTTTGCCGAAACTGGCAGCGATCGTGCACGCGAACCTCGCGCGGATCGGGATGACCACCTCCGTCGTCCAATCGGCGCAGTGCCCAGGCCGGTACCAGCACGCGGATCTGCTCTTCGCCACGATCGGCGCCAACCAGCTCGAGCTCGACCCTGCGCAGTTCGTCGACCAGGCGTCCGACCCCAGCTTCAACGGCGCGCCGCTCGGGCCGGGGCCGTGGCGTTCCGCGCGGTTTCGCGCAGTTGTCGAAAGGGCGCACGCGCTCAGAGGGGATGCCCGACTCGCCGCCTACCGGCGGATCCAGGCTGAGCTCGAGCGCATGGCGCCCCTCGCCGTCTTCGGGAGCTACGTTTGGGGCGAGTACGTCTCTCCCAAGCTCGAATGCAGGGTCAACCAGGGAGAGTTCGGCTTCCTCGACCTGGGCGAGCTCTGCAAACCGTCTTAGCCCTCGAGCGTCCAGGTAAAGCGGGTGCTGCTCCCGTGCGGCGCAAGCCCACTCGGCCGCGGCCCACGGTGGACGAGCAGCACCGGCGGCCTTGCCCTGCGAACGAGCGCGCGGCGGCTTGCGCCGATCCCCTCATGGCGCCAACGCGGAGAGATGCCGACGACCACGAGCGCCGCTCGCTCTACGGCCGCGACTAGGGCCTCTTCCGTCGGTTCGGCGAGAACGGGAACGGTCGCGATGCCAACGGTCCGCTGGGTCGCAAGGGACGCATCGGCCAGGAGCCGGCTCGCGTCGCGCCGGCTGGTCGTCGAGTCCGCTTTCGTCCCAACCAGCCTCAAGGCGTCTCCCGTTGCGGATGCGAGCCAGGCGCCGAGCTCGAGCGCTGCCCAATCATGGTCCCCGCCCCCGAATGGGACGTAGACGCCGGCGGCAGACCCACCGTCCGCCGTCACTGTGGCCAGCATTGCAACGTCGGACGGCGAGCGTTCGAAGAGAGCAGTGAGCACGCCCGGGACGCGGTCGGCATCAATCTCGGGCGGCGCATTCATCAGCACGAGCCCGACGTTGCTCGCCCTCGCGAGGCGAACGATGTCCTCCGGCGGATTCGCCGTCGTGAAGATCGCCGTCCGGCATGCGGCAAGGAGAGCCGCGCACCGTGCGCTCGCTGCCGCTGCCTCGCGCTCGAGCTCGCGCTCGTCCTCGAGCAGGCTGGCAACGATCAGCTCCCGGTCAGGCAGCAGCCCCAACGGCTCCGCGATGGTCAGCAGTGCCTCCAGCCCCTTTCCGCCTGACGCAACGACCAGGACGGAGTGGCTGGGACCTGTCGGCGCGGATTCGGCTGCTCTTCGGGCGGGCTCGAGCGACGGATCGTGAATCAGGATCGCGTGCTCCAGCGCCTGGAGACTCGGCGTCGGCTCTAGCCCGAGCGCCTCGACGAGCCGCTCCCGCGTGGCGCGGTACACGTCGAGCGCCTCGGCCTGTCGACCCGAACGGTAGAGCGCCAGCATCAGCTGCTCGGCGAAACGCTCCCGCAAGGGATGCTCGGCCACGAGCTGCTCGAGCTCCCCGATCAGCTCGCCATGGCGACCGAGCGCGAAGTCTGCCTCGACGCGCTGCTCGAGGGCCGCCAGCCGGATCTCTTCGAGACGTTCGATCGCCGGTTGTGTGAACGATTCGTATGCCAGGTCGGAGAGAGCCGCTCCGCGCCACAACGCCAGTGCCTCGCGCAGGAGCTCAGCCGCTATCGCGGCCTCGCCGCTTTCCATCGACCTGCCGGCATCGGTGACGAGTCGCTCGAAGCGGTGCAGGTCGAGCTGCTCGGGTTCGAGGTGTAGGACGTAACCGGGCGTCCGTGTCTCGATCAGGTCCGCAGCCCCCAAAACCTTTCGCAGCTCGGAGATCTGGCGCTGCACCTGTGTCACGGCGGTGACCGGCGCGGCGCCCGCGTAGAGGTCGTCGGCAAGCCGGTCGACCGAGACGACGCGGTTCACGTTCAAGAGCAGGATCGCGAGAGTAGCCCGCTGCTTTGGTCCACCAAGACGGAGGGCACCGTGCTCGCCAGCGACGTCGAGCGGGCCGAGAATGCGGAAGTCGAGCACGCGTCAGGGACGGTAACGAGTCGATAGCGGCTCGGTAGCGCCCGCTCTCATTCTCGCTTCAGTGACGGTAGAGGCGGAACGAAAGGAGGAACCATGCGCAAGTTGATCGTGCTCGCGATGGTCGCCGCTGGGATCGCGGGCATCGTCGCGCTTCCCGCAGGAGCTGCACCGCGCGGCACCAACGGCAAGATCGTCGTCAATGTCGACAACAACGTGACAGGCCATGAGCAGGTCTACGCCGTCGACCCGGACGGGACCGACATGCAGCTCTTGGCGAACGACGCCGAGGCTGGTCAGTGGTCGCCGGACGGAGCGAAGCTCGCAATCGGTGGAAACGAGGGAACCGGCGGATACCTCACGTTCGAAACGGGTGTCTTCACGGACCTCGGATTGCCGTTCGATCGCTATCCCGACCTGGCGCTCTTCTGCGGCGTCTGGTCGCCAGACGGGTCGAGGCTCGCGTGTGAGGGCTTCGGCCAGACTGACGGGAGCTTGAACGGCGTCTACACGGTTCGCTCGTCGGACGGAGGCGACTTGCAGCGGGTGACGACCGACCCAAACGGCGATGACTGCCCCAGCGACTACTCGCCGAATGGCAAGCGGCTCGTGATCACCCGTGCGAACGACACGAGCTTCGAGATCGACACCGTCAAGCTGGACGGCAGCAGCTCGACGCGGATCACCCCCGACGGAACGGCCTTCGACTTCTGCAGCGGGAGCTGGTCGCCGCAGGGGAACGAGATCCTGTTCTCGGCGCACTCCCCCGACTTCGGCTACCGGAGCTCGATCTGGGTCGTGCACTCCGACGGCAGCGGACTGCGGCAGCTCCACGTCGTCGGGTGCGGCGGTCCCCGCTCCGACCGGACGTCAATCGGCTGCCAGAAGCCGGTGTGGTCTCCCGACGGACGGAAGCTCATGTTCGAGCGTCACACTTTCATCCCGAGCGAGCAGTTCGACCTCTACACGGTCAATTCAGACGGAACTGACCTGTTCCAGGTGACTCACACCCCCAACCTCGATGAGGCGGGCGGGGACTGGGGCACGCACCCGGTTACGCCCTAGTGTCCAAGCGGCTGCGCGGCGGGGTCCTTCTCGCTGCGCAGCCACCGCCTGTCTAAGGGCTCCGTCCGCTACGCTGGGTGAACCAAGAGCGAGTATCTGGCCGGCGAAATGCGCCTCCCATCTACCGTTCACGAAAGGTAGAGGGAGGTGTTTTTTATGGCGACCGGAACAGTCAAGTGGTTCAACGACTCCAAGGGGTACGGCTTCATTTCCCCCGAGAGCGAGGGCAAGGATCTTTTTGTTCACCACAGCGCCATCTCGGGTGACGGCTTCAAGTCACTCGCTGAGGGCGCGAAGGTCGAGTTCGAAGCCGTCGAGGGCCAGAAGGGCCCTGAGGCGAAGAACGTCGTCGAGCTAAGCGCGTAACAGAGGGAGATTCGGCGCGCACCGTTCCGCGGTGCGCGCTTCTCCAACCGTCGCGAAAGGAGGAGCTCCGATGCGCGGCGAGATGCTCTGGTTCAACGAGACCAAAGACCTCGGCTTCATTCTCACGGAAGAGGGAGAACGCCTGTCAGTGCTCGGCCCCGCCTTTGCCGCGGGGGGGCCGCCCCAAGGTCGATGCGCGGGCGCGGCCGTCACCTTCGAGATCAACGAGGCCGGCACCGATCGCCAGGCCGCGAACGTCGTTCTCGTGCCTGATCCCTCGCCCCGGCGCGCGAGGATGCGGGGTCATCGAGGCCGCCGATGAGCCCCGTCTCGAAGCGACAGCAAACGCAGGCGAAACGGAATCGCGAACACGCGGTCCAGGAAAAAAGGACGCTCAAACGAGAGAAGAAGCGGGCTGCGGCAGCGGCGCGCGCCGCTGCGAAAGAGGCCGGCGATCCCCCAGGGACGAGCCCGATGGCTGAGGGCAACCCGGGGCGCGAGAACTCGCGGTAGAACTCTTCTGGGGAAGAGCGCTATCGCGGTTCCCGGCCCGAACTCAGGCTACGCGTGTAAGCCCAGCCGTCGAGATGGCCGAAACAGCCTAGAGCTAGGCGGCCGGTTCGTTTTCGAAGGTAATGCCCAGAATCGAGTCGTCGGGAAAGGCCGCAAGTTGAGTCTTCCCTCTACCGCTCCCGACTCGCTGACCAAATACCTGCGTAACCCCCTCATGGGACGTCGTAGATCCGCTTCCGTCGTCGATCTCCGCCGTCCATTCACCCCTCGTGGAGTCCCTGAACTGAACCCTGACGAGCTCCGCCACCCTCCGATCATCGCAAAGAACTGGAGCGGCGAGATGCCGAGGTGCCATCCGTTGCCGCGTCTAACGCTCTTGAAGTAGACGAAGAATCGGCAGCCGGGACCTGGACGCTGAACCCTGCTGCTGGGTTCCCCGCCCTCAGGGCTCAGAGGGGAGAGGGGTCCCGGCCAGCCGAGCTCGAACGTACTCCGTCTCCGATGGCACGGCATCCGTATAAGAACGCAAAGCAAACAAAACCCCCGATTTCCGGGGGCTTTAGAAAGGCGGGTCCCAAGAAGTCGTTTGAGTTCCAAAAGGGCCAAACGATGCCCGCAGTGAGTACGGCATTAAATGCACGACGCCTGAAAGCTAAGAAGCCGTCGCAGTAGGGTTCTGCCTGGCCTCGACCGTGATTGCCGCCGCCTAGTTGGACCGAGACCACCCTATGAAGATGGACGCGAGGAGTCAAACGACGTCAGCCGGTACGTTCTCGGCTCTGCGCGAAAAGCCTCGGCGACGACGAGGTTCTCGCGCTCGAGCGCTCGGCGAAAGATCGTTCGAGGGTGGCCCTGCGAGGTCGAGGCTGCGGAACCCGCTCGATCTGAGGTTTTTCGGGCGCCACTAGTCGTGAGGAACGTCACGAGCAATAATCGATCTGCAGGGTTGCGGCTCTTTTGACCCTTGCTTGCGGCAGGCACCGAAATCGGGGGGAGGAGGAGGAAGATCGGTGCCCCTACTTCGCGGAAAGAGGTGGATCGTTCTCGCGGCCCTCGTGGTCGGCGGAGCGATCGGGGCCGGCATCGCGAGCGCGGTGACGACAACGACCACGGTGGCGGACACGAACACCGTCCGCGAGCGGATCGCGACGATCACGACTGACGGCAACTTCAACTCGGGCTGGCATATCCATCCCGGACCGGTGATCGTCCAGGTTCAGGACGGCTATTTGAAGATCACCCAAGCCAGCTGCCACCCGAACGTCGTCGGCCGGGGTGAGACCTACATCGAGACCCCCGGAGTCCCGGTCATCGCGACGGCGGACAAGGCGACCTCGTGGACCGTCACCGAGATCTTCCCGAACAGCTCGCCGGGGAGTACTGACCGCGTTCCGACCACAAGTCCCTGCCCCAACGACTGAGTTCCATTGGTGGTGCCGGTCGCGGCGCTGCCGAACATAAGAAAGGCCCGCCGAGGCGGGCCTTTCTGACTGACTGGGCGGGATTACTGCTCGCAGTGGAGGTGAACATGATTGGGAGCCGAGCAGCTGAAGGGCCCGCCCCCGAATGTTGCTCGGCTCTTTAAGCCGCCATCCTCATCAAACGTTCGGGCAAGGTCAGACCTTACGGGGGAAGCGCCTGAAGACGAGCCCGGGCGATGATTTGTGCGAGCCGGGGCCCGGCGTTTGGCCCCTGCGGCTGGCCAAACGCCACCGCGGTGGGGAGAGGATGACCGCGGCCCCGGCCTAAATCATTGTTGGCAGGCGACGAGACAAGTTCAAGGTTGCTAGGTGTCATGGTGACGCCCTGATTCACCTCAGCGAAGCAGTTGGGCAGATGCCGCTCGTCGCGTGCAGTCTCGCCAGCCCGCTGCCGACCTTCTGGTTGCTCGGCTCTTAGCCTCTCGTCGAGTTCATCAGGCTGGGTTCGCCCTCTGCGGCCGTTGCTCGTACTTGCGCCTTTCTCGGCAACGCTCCGAGCCAGACAAGCACCCCCGGTTTTCTGCTGTGTAGACGGCCGCAGACGAGAGGG
>Ga0075421_100007070_pt1 | contig 13720 bp, 10 predicted proteins | sample SoiMetdeltSBSDD5_FD_75292 | JGI IMG/M metagenome (GOLD analysis project Ga0075421, IMG submission 75292) | Bulk soil microbial communities from a Populus tree surrounding site in Tennessee, USA - Soil MetaG P. deltoides SBSDD5 | ecosystem: Environmental > Terrestrial > Soil > Tree plantation...
AGATCGAGAACACACCTTCCTCGCCCGGGAGCCCATCGTCGTTGCGATACCGGTAGACGAGCTCCTGGTCCTCGCTCGTGAGCTCTCTGAGCGTCGCCATTACCGTGCCTCGGACGCGCGGATGATCTCTCGGGAGGAAGTGGACCATGGGGATGACGAGGTTCGAGGCATCGAGCGCTTCGGTTCCGTAGTGCTGGACGAAGCTCTGCTTCTTCTCACTCCAACCGTTCGCCATGACGTCCGCGTGGACAGCACGCCGTTCGGTTTCCCAGCGCTTCAGGTCCGCAGGCAGGTTAAAGCGCCGCGCGAGGCGAATCCCGCGGTCGAGTGCCACCCAGCACATCACCTTGCTGAAGACATAGTGCTGCAGCCCCGCGCGGACTTCCCAGATGCCGCTGTCGGGTCGGCGCCAGTTGTCGGCTACCCAATCAACGAGCCGCGCGAGCGTGACCCACGTTCCCTCGGTGACTTCGTGCCGCCGGCTCCAGAGGTATGCGGTCTCCAACACCTCGCCGTAGACATCGAGTTGCAACTGATCGTACGCGCCGTTCCCAACACGCACGGGCTTAGACTTTCGGTACCCCTCCAGGTGCTCGAGCGTGCGTTCGGGGAGGTGACGGCGACCGTCGATGCCGTACATGATCTGCAGGTGCGTGTCATCGGTCTTCCGACACACGCGTTTGAGAAAGCGCATGAAGCGATCGGCCTCCTCGACGTGACCCAGGATGTTCAACGAATAGAGCACGAAGGCGGAGTCGCGCAGCCACGAGTAGCGGTAATCCCAGTTGCGAATTCCCCCGATCTGCTCCGGGAGTGATGTCGTAGGTGCTGCCACGATCGCCCCAGTGGGCTGAAAGCACATGAGCTTGAGCGCGAGGGCCGACCGTTCGACCACTTCGCGGTACCGACCCGTGTACTGAATCCGCGCCGTCCACGCATCCCAGTAGTCGATGGTTTCCTTGAGCTTCGCGTCGGAGTGATAGTGCTCGATGGGGCGCACATCGTCATCGTCGTAGCGAGCGACGAACCATGTCTGTTCACCCTCGCGGAGCTTGAGCGCGGCGACTGCCGCGCCACCATCGAAACGCCACCACAGGTCCCGCGGGCCCGCGAGCGTGAGCACATCGTCCTGAGCGTCCGTCGCGAGGACACCGTTCCAGCGGGGCTGGAGCCGGATCATCGGCCCGCCATAGTCGAACCTCGGTGCGAATCGCACGACCACTTCGGCCTCGCCGCGGGTACAGCGGACCCGGCGATGGATTTCCGGGAAGTCACCGCGATGGCCCGAGGCCGTCACCGGCATGAAATCGGTCAGTTCCACGACGCCGCCGGCGTCCAGACTGAAGGTGGTGATGACGACGTTCGTCGCAGGGGAATAGCGTTGCTCCGCCGTGTGCGGGACCGCCGGCGAGACGACGAAGTTTCCGCCGCGCGCTGCGTCGAGCAGGGCCGCGAACACGGACGGAGAGTCGAAGTACGGGAAACAGCACCAATCGATCGACCCGTTCAGACCGACGAGAGCGGCAGTGTGCAGATCCCCGATCAGGGCGTACGACGAGATTGGGCGATAGTCGCGGTATTCGCTGAGCCGCCATGGCTGTGGCGTCTCGTGCCAGACCCGAGTCGTCATCAGCGTTCGTCGATGAGTCGCGTGATTCGGGCGAGTAGCGCTCGAATGTCTTCGGTGGAACCGACGGTGAACTCCGCAGCGGTCGCCGGATCGTCGCCGACGTGAATGGTCACGGCGCGCGGCACGCGCAAGCGAAGGATCCGAAACGCGTCCTCATCCGTCGCATCGTCTCCGGCGAAGACGAGCGACGCATCATCGCCTAACGCGCCGAGCTCGCGTGCGAGGCGGTAGACCGCGGTCCCTTTGTCGATGCGGGCAGGCGGGCGGATCTCGAAGATCTTTTTCCCGAGCGTCATGCGCAGACCGTTTCGTGCAACCTCACCCTCGACGGCGGCCCGGAGTCTCGGGATGATCGCCTCGTCGGCCGCGCGGTAATGAACACTCAGTGTCCAACCTTTGTTCTCGAGATGAACACCGCGCAGCGGCGCGAGCAATGGCTGCAGCGTCAGCGCCGTCCGCGCCATCTGCTGTCCGTATCGCGCGACGTCCGGATCCACCGTGACGTCGCCATCGGGATCCATGAGCTCCACACCGTGGTTGCCGACGACCCAGACATTCTCCACTGCCACGAGGCGTCGCGCGTCGTGGGCGGCGCGGCCCGAGACGAGCGCCACGGAGACCGTGTCCTTTGACGCGAGGGCGGCCACGAGCCGTCGCGTATCGGGCGGAACACTTGCCAGCGACGGATGGGGTGCGATCGGTGCGAGCGTTCCGTCCACGTCGAGCATGACCACTGCCGGTCGTCCGGCGATCCGGTCGTCCGGTATGATGGACGCTGCGGGCGCATCCTCCGACCCGCCGGCCGCGGGTGATGACGTCACGGGAGCGCCTCTCGCCAGTCGTCCGCCGACCGAGTGCTCGTGGCCCGCGAGCGTGGTGGCCCGTTCGTAGCGCCATCGCCACCAACGGCATTTCGCTCCCGCCCTCCGTCGTCCGCTAGACGACTGTCCATCAGGGCGGCGCACTTTACGAGGATCGACTCGAGCCAATCGAAGATCGTGGAGCGATGGAGTTGGGCTCGCATTGCTCGCATCCGCCGGCGACGCTCGTCGGGCGGCATCTCGAGCGCGGTTCGAATTCCGTCGGCAAAACCACCCACATTGAACGGGTTGATCAAGACCGCGTCGGCAATCTCCTCGGCGGCACCGGTGAACCGGCTCAGCACCAGGACTCCGTGTTCATCGACCTGGCTGGCCACGAATTCCTTCGCGACCAGGTTCATCCCGTCTTGCAGCGACGAGACGAGACACAGGTCGGCAGCGCGATAGACGGCTGCCAGCAGCTCGGCGTGAACGTTTTCGTGGACGAGCACGATCGGTTCCCAGTCCGGTGTGCCGAATCGTTCGTTGAGTTGGCGAACACTCGCGAGCACCTCCGACTGGAGGTTCTGGTACGGCACCAGCTCCGTCCGCGAGGGTGTTGCGACGATGATCATCGTGAAACGACCACGCAACTCCGGTGTGTCCGTCCAGAGTCGGTCCAGCGCGCGAAGTCGCTCCGGGATGCCCTTCGTGTAGTCTATGCGGTCCACACTGATCCCGAGCGCGCGCCCGCCCCGAGCGTACCGCTGGCGGAGAGCCGTCGCCCGCGCATCGCTCTCCTCGCTCAATGCGAGCCGCTCGAATGCCTCAACGTCGATGCTGATGGGGAACGCGCCGAGCATCACTTGTCGACCGTCGATGCCGACGCGGAGCGACTCGCCTCGAACATCCGCGTCGGGCAGGAACTCGCGCACGCAACTCAGGAAGTTTTGTGCATAGCGCTCCGTGTGAAACTCGACCAAGTCGTTGCCGAGCAGCCCGGTGAGCAATGCCTCGGGGATGCCCATCGGTAGGAGTCGAAGAATGTCCGGAGGCGGAAACGGGATGTGCCAGAAGTGGTGGATGAAGATGTTCCCGGCTCGGCGACGCAGCTCCGCCGGAACGAGGGCGAAGTGGTAGTCTTGAACCCACACCTGCGCCACTCCCTTCGCTCGCAGCGATTCCTCGTGAACTGCGGCGGCGAAGCGTTCGTTTACAGCCTTGTAGGACTCCCAATGCTCCGCGTGGAACTCGAAGTGCTGGATCAGCAGGTGGCACAGCGGCCAGAGCGCGCTGTTCGCGAAACCGAGATAGTAGCCCTCGATGTCCGTCTCGGAGAGCCAGACCCGACGCAGCGTGTAGGCGGGATCGTACGGCGGAACTCCGAGCCGGCCGACGGCGTCGGATGTTTCGCGATCGGCACTGCCGGATCCCCAGGCGACCCACGTGCCGCTCGTGCGTCGCATCGTCGGGTCGAGAGCGGACACGAGCCCGCCCGGTGGTTGGCGCACGTGGACGCGTTCGGAACTCGCGAGATGTTCGTACGGCTCGCGATTCGAAAGCAGAATCAGCGTGCGGCCGTCGAGGTACTTGGTGACGTCCGTCATGGCGCAGATGATGTGGCAACAGCCGTGCGAGCACAGCGGCATTTCGAGTAGCTGTCGGTAAGCTGTTCGCGTGGGTTCGACGTTCGCCGCGTAATTCAGCTCACGCCGACCTGGTGCGATAGGACAGGCCACCCGTGCGGCGCGCGCCTCCTCCGCCGTTTGCATCTCCGTCCCGAGGCGATTAGGCGATGAACTGCGCGAAATAGGGGTGCGTCGGGATACAGCATGTTCCCGCGCGGACATCCACTGTGAATGGCGAGCGCAGCCATATCTGTGCTGAGCTCGCTTGCTCTCGGTTCGAGCGATGTTGATGTTGCGCCCGCCATTGCCCGGTCGTGCCCAGGCACGTGTGGTGTGGCAGGGTAAGCGGCATCGAGGTTCTCCCCGCCCTCGATTTCAGGAGCTTCAATCGGATGACGAGATCGGTCAATTCAGCACGTCGTGGTCTGTGGACGGCCACACTTCTGGTCGGCGCAGCGCCGTCGGTGGTGGTCGCCCAGGACGTTAATAACAGTCGGGTGCACTCAGCAGCCACTCGCGGCGCCGCACCGGAGCTCGTTCGACCGTCGATGAGTTCCGCGAGTCCAGCGGCCGCATCGATCTCGATCGAGGGCGGAGCGCGCCGCATGTTGGTCGGCGCCACGGTGCCCCACACCGCACGCGTTCGCGACGCGGCTGGGGTGGAACGACGTGACGTCGAAGTGCGATGGGTCAGCAGCAACCCAACCGTCGCGTCGGTGAATCAATTCGGCGTGCTGACGGCAGTTCGGCCGGGCGTGGTAATCGTGCGCGCCATCGCTGGCGGTTTGTCGGCGGAGCGGAACTACACCGTCGAAGCGAACCCCGTGAAGTCGCTCACGCTGAGCATTACGGCCGACCGTGCGCGAACCGGCGACGTCGTGGAAGTCACGGCGACAGCGTTCGACGCCAACGGATACAAGGTCGCGAACGTTCCCTTCCTCTACACGTTCACGGCAGCCGTGGAAGACACGGCCGTCGGGCAGTTGGCGCCGGCCGAGCTGGATCAGAAGGGCAGGTTTGTCGCTCAGAAAGCGGGGGACTATCAGATCATCGCGGTCGCGCCCGGACTGGTCGCCCATCGGACCGTCCGCGTGGCGAACCGCAGCGTTGCAGAAACGGCGCGGCTCGTCGGTCGCGTTTCTCTCGGCGCCCCGACGTCCGACGTATTCGCGTGGCGCTCACGGGACGGCCGCGACTTCGCGCTCGCCTGCACCGGCGGGCCCCGCGGTCAGCTCGTGTCGTTCGAGATGGCCGATGGAATACTGCGGCCACTCGACACCGCCACGGTCGACGCCAAATCTGTGACTGATTGTGTCGTCAGTGAGGACGGTGCGATCGCCGTCGTCGCGCGAGAAGGTGCGAACGGCCGCGCGTCGCTCGCCGTCATCGATGTCTCCGACCCGCGGACGATGAAGCCGCTCGCAACGTTCGACGAGGGGCTCGGCGCGATCTCGGGTATCGCTCTCGCGAAGCGGCACGTTTACGCCGTGAGCGACTCGCGACGTCTCGATGTCGTGAGCGTCGAGGATCCGACGCGCCCGCGCCGCGTGGGATCGGTCGATCTCGCGGACGGCGCTGGCGCACCATCGGCAGGCGCGACGGACGTCTCGGTGAGCGATGGCGTCGCATACGTTGCCCTCGGCCGACGCGGCGTGGCGCTCGTGGATGTCGGCGCTGGAAAGGCCGGCGGCTCGCCGAGCAAACCGGCCCGCATCGGTGGGTTCCATGCGGCATTCGCGTCCACTCACGCGGCGTACGGCTACCGCAGCCGCACCGGCAAGTGGTACGTCGTGACGAGTGAGGACCTGGCTCTTCCGAGCGAGTCGAGTCGCCCGGCGACGCCCGCGTCACAGTCGCAGCCCGGTTTCGCCCGCATCATCGACTTCAGCGACCCCTCTCGCCCTGAAGAGGTGGCGCGGTACGAGGTGCCCGAGGCGGGGGTGCAGGATCTCTGGCTCGAAGGCGAGCGTCTCTACGTGGCGGCACAACAGGGCGGTCTGCGGGTGGTCGACATCTCGGCTGACCTGAAGGGGAACCTGTACCATCAGGGGCGAGAGGTTGCACGGTTCGCACCGGCGGACAGCGCCGGCGCGCCTAACGTGGTCGCCGTGCAGCCGCACGGCGGCAACGTGCTCGTCGCTGACCGGAACAGCGGTCTCTGGATGGTTCGGCTAGGGACCCAGCCTTGATGTCGTAAGCCGCCGGAGGTCCTCGCGGGTATCGACGTCGCCCGGAGCCTCCCCCTCGATCTGTGCGCGCGCGACCCGGGTCGGGTCGCGCGCGATCACATCACGGGCGCCCACATCGCCGCGCAGCGCCCGAAGCTCTTCGAACACGCTCGCGGCGAATAGCACCGGATGGGATGGGCCGTCGTCGCCGCCGTAGCGTGGGACGACGATCGCCGAACCCGTGGTCATCCACGTCGCGACGACGCGGCGGTATGCGTCGGGACGGACGAGAGGTTGGTCGCCGAGGCCTACGATCACCGCGTCGGTGGAGGGTACGATTGCGTCCAGTCCGCGACGGAGTGACGTCGCGAGCCCGTGAGCGAACGCCGGCTCGTGCACGATCCGGACGTCGAGTCCCGCCAGCGCACCGGCGACGTGGAGCGCTTCGGCACCCGTGACGACGACGACCGACCCGACGCTGGCCTCGACGGCGGCAGCGACCGACAGGCGAACGAGTGGCGTCCCGTCGATGGGCGCTAGCAACTTGTGCCCGGCGTCGCCAAAACGGCTCGATCGGCCGGCCGCGAGCACGATGATGGCAACGGTTGTCACGAGGCGCTGCCTAACGACCGGCGATACCGCAGGAGTCCGGTGTGCAGCACCGTGAGCGGGAGGCGGACGCACGCCAGGCGAGACGGCGGGATGTCGGACTTGAGCTGCGCGATGAGCTCCGGGACCGTAAACGTCTCGACGTCCTCGAGCGGTGCACCGCGTATCAGCTCGGTCAGCATCGACGACGCGGCGACGCAGATGGCACAGGCGTTCGCGGTGAACCGCGCCGCGGTGACCACGTCACCGTCGAGCGCCAGCTCGATGCGCACCCGGTCGCCACACAATGGGTTCGTTCCTTCCTGCGACACTGTCGGCGACGGCAGCGCCCCGCGGTTCCTCGGCCGCTTGAAGTGGTCGAGCATCGTGGGGCTGTAGGGTCCGCCCACGGTTACTCCACGGCCCCGCGCTCGGCACTCGCGCGGTACGCAGGAAGTCTGAACGCCATGTCGCGCGTCAGAAAGCCGCCATGGCCAAGTCGAGCCAGATTGAGTCGCCCGGGGCGCTCGCCAGTCAACAGCCGCGCGATCACGAGATCGAATACCGTCGCTTGGGCGAACAACCCGCAGGTCGGCATCCCGACAATCGACACGCCGTTCCAATCCGCGAGCCAAAGCAGGCTGCCCGGATGTGCCGGCACGCCATGCCGCACCATGCGAGCTCCGGCGCGCTCGAGCGCGGCGAACGTCGGATCCAGCAAATCCATCGCCTTGGTGCCCGCGATGAGCAGGACCTCGGCGCCGGCGTCCCGGACCTCGGTCAACGCGCCCGCAATCGCGTCCGTGGACGGCGGCGTGGTGACGACGGCGCATAACGATGATCCGAACCACGTGACCTTTTCGGTCACCGCGTCGCGGAAGCGTGCCACGGCGCGCTCGCCCATCGAATCGTGCACGACTGCGCCGATGCGATGCGCTACGAACCCGCGAACTCGCACCAGCCCGTTGACCGGCTCCGTGATGCCGTCCACGTCAGCAAGTACGCTCTCCGGCACCGCGAACGGGAGGACCTTCGCGCGCCCGACCACTTCCTCACGTTCGACCACCTGACCGTCGAGGAGCGTGTACACGCACGGGCCATCGAGCGCGTTCACTGCGTCGAGCGCTGGGATCTCGACCGACAGCACACCGCGCCTCGTCGAGGCGAGGGACCAGTGCCCCCCCGACGCAGTGCGAACGTCAACCCCCTCACCGGCCGCCGCCCGTGCCACACGCGCCCCGGCGGCGTCCTCGTGCACATCGCCGTCCTCGAGCACGAGGAGGTGCAGTTCCGACCACGGGAGCGCCAACGCGCGCGTAACGTCCTCCTCCGCGAGCACCCGACCCTTGGCGAGGGCTACTCGGCCGTCGTCGCCACGCAGTTCGCGGCAGAGCACGCGACCACTGAGATCGTCTGGGCGAGCCGACACGCGCTCAACGCGTACCGCGCGCATCAGCCACCTCCAACGGGCCGCGTACGATCACGCCCGGCACGCATCGCCACGATCTCCGCGAGCACGCTCAAGGCGATTTCGGCCGGTGTGCGCGCACCAATGTCCAGCCCAACCGGGATGCGCACGCGCGCCACGTCGGCGGGCGATGCGCCGATCTCCTCGAGAAACTCGCGGATCACCGCGGCGCGTCGCCGGCTCCCGAGCACTCCGATGTAGCCGACGCGGCTCCGCACCGCGATCTCGAGCACCGGAAGGTCATACTTGAAGTCGTGTGCGACGAGCACGAGCGCACTCGCGGGCGTCAATGAGCTCGCGCCAATGATTTCCGACGGCATTCCGACGTGCACCTCGTCGGCGAGTGGGAACCGTTCCGCCGTTGCCCAACGCTCGCGACTGTCGATCACGCTGGTGTGATACCCGAGCTGCGCCGCGAGCGGGACCAGCGACACCGCGACGTCGGTTGCGCCGACGATGATCATGGACGCCGGTGGCGCATGGACCTGCGCGAACAGTTCGGTCGAGGACTCGCCCGAGGGCAGCGTGATCACGCCGGAGGCGCGGGCATCGATCAATGACGTCGCGCACGCCGCCGCGGCCTCGTCGAGGACGCTACTGCCTAACGACCCATGCCGCGTCCCATCGTCGAGGACCACGAGCCGTGCCGGGCGATCGGCGAGGGACACGAGCTCCACGGCCGAGCGGCCCTCGCGAATCGCCGCGGCGACGGCCGTCGCCGCGATCGTGACCGGATCATTCGGTTCCGACGCCGCCACCGGCTCGACCAACAGGTCGACGTTTCCGGCGCAGGTCATTCCGAACGCCCAGGCGTCCTCATCGCCGAGAGGAAGCGAGACGTGCCGACTCTTTCCCGTGCGCAGGACGTCTTCCGCCAGCTCGAGCGCACGGCCGTCGACGCACCCGCCGATCGTGACCGATCCGACGATCATCCCGTGGTCGTCGACCCACATCGTTTCGCCCAGGCGGCGAATTGCCCCGCCGGTCGTCGCGACGAGCGTCGCAACGGCGGCTCGGCGCCCGTTGGCGCGCAGCTCGGTAATACGATCGGAGGTCGTAGGCATCGGCGATCTGTCCACTGGCCCGGCCTTGCCGGTCCGGAGCGACGGTCGGAATATCGACGGCGGTGCAGACCCGAACAAGGCAACCCGGGTATCGCGTCGGACCATCGCACCGCACAGCCGACCGTGTTGTCCCATTGCGCCGAAGATCGTCCCGGGTAAGACTCCGCTCACTTTGCTCGCCCGCGCCGCTCAGCGCATGGTAATTCCTCGTTGAGCGCAGCCCTCCGACGACCAGTTTGCGTTCTTCGATGCGCGCTACCGTAGTTGCGTGTGCCCTCGGCGTTGTGTTCGTGATATGTCCGGCCCTTTCCCTCCACGCGCAGGATTCGACCGTCGCCGGACGCCCCTGGTACGAGCGACTGACCATTCGTGGTTACGCACAATTGCGGTACAACCGCCTCCTCGAAACGAACGAAAGGCTCGAGTGCCCGACCTGTGACCGCTCGATCGGCGACGACGGCGGGTTCTTCCTGCGCCGCGCGCGACTGATCATCAGCGGGGAAGTCACGGACCGGATCTCGTTTTCGATTCAGCCGGACTTCGCCACGGAAGTCGGGGGTCGCGAGAATACCGCGGTGCTGCGGCATTATTACGCGGATCTCTACCTCGATCGCGCAAAGAACCTCCGCGCGCGCATCGGCCAGAGCGAGGTCACGACCGGATTCGAGGCCGTTCAGTCGAGCAGCCGGCGCGGGCCATTCGACCGTGCCGACGCCATGGAAAGCTCTGCGCCGGGCGAGCAGGACCTCGGCATCTTCCTCCTCTGGACGCCGCGAGTCGCGCGTCAACGCTTTCGCCAGCTGGCAACCGAGAGGTACAAGGGCACGAGCGACTACGGAATCGTTTCGCTTGGCATCTATAATGGGCAAGGCGGCAACCGCGCCGAGATGAACGACGTGCCGCACGTCGTCGCCCGCGTCGCGTATCCCTTCCTTGTTCGCGGAAAGCAACACATCGAGGTTGGCGCTCACGCCTATACGGGAACGTACACCGTGACGCCGTCGCAGCGTGGGGCTGGTGTTGGCGGTGACGACGATTTCAGCGACCGTCGCGCGGGAGCATCGGTCATCGTCTTTCCCCAGCCGTTTGGATTCCAGGCCGAATGGACCGTGGGTCGAGGGCCGGAATACGACGCGCCCACCAACTCAATCGTCGAACAGCCCCTGCGCGGCGGCTACGCGATGCTCTCGTACGCGCTCGTCGCGCGCAATGACCAGCGACTCCATACGTACCTCCGCGGCCAGTACTTTCACGGCGCCTTCAAGACCGAGCCTGACGCACGAAGCTCCGTTGTACGCGAATGGGAACCGGGCGTAGAGTGGTCCATCAGCCGCGGGCTCGAGCTCACGGCGGCGTACGCGATCTCTGACCGGCACTACCGCGATAGTTCCGCTCCGGACAACCGCCAGAAGGGCCGGTTTCTTCGCCTGCAAGCGCAGTTCAGCTTCTGACCCCCTACTCGACCGGGCTTTCCGACGAAGGCGCCGATACGCCGCGCCAGCGGAGCGACCACCGGTACGACGCACCAGGATCGATCCATTGCGCGCTTTTCCACGCGCCCAGCGCCTCCTCGAGCGTGTCGGGCGCACCAATGCACGGCGCGAAGCAAAGGTTCGACGGCGCTTTCCGCCGTTTGACCGGGCTCCATCCACCGCGATTGATCCAGAGACCGAAATTCGGCACCTGTGCGGTATCGAACGTCACCTCGAGACGCATGCCGTCTTCGATCAACGCCGCACGACCTTCGCGCATCTCGAGGAACAGCTTGCACGCGTAACGCTTGGCGACGCCAAACGGGTTCGAGAGGTCGAGCAGTTTGCCCGACGATCGTGCCATGGGCCAACGGAGATCCGTCGCGCCGACACCGAGTGCGATCTCGTGCTGGGCGTAGACGTGCATGCGCGTCGCCAGCGGCAGCTCGATGCGCGTCGAACTCGTTAGGGGCAACACAGGCTGGGACGACCAGATGAATGGCAGACGATCGGCGCCCGTATTGAGCGCCTCGTAGGCCATCTCGACCTCGCCGGTTGGCGTCACCCGCACCTCGCGCGTGAACCGGTACGGCATCCGCCGGCCTTCCCATGTCGTCACGGCACTCTGCCCTTCCGGTGACGTGAGGACGTCGACCGCCGGGGGCTGCGACCACAACTCGCCGTGGTCCGGCAGCTGCGAGCCGCCGAACGTGCGGACCCACGTCGGGACCTTGCACGGCGCGACGGTGGGGAAACATTCGTCCAACCCACCGCTGTCCGCCGTCTCGTAGTAGGAGGTTGCGTCATCCGCAACCGCGTACGGCACGACGTCGCTCGTCCATAGCCACTGGCGGCCACCGAGCTCCATCTGCGCGATCTTCCCACCCAGGGCCGGGACGATCACGACCCGCGAGCTACCCCCGCGAAGCTCTGCGAATCCAAAGTCCTCGAGGCGCGGCGGCGGCGCGGCGCGAAGCCGCCCGAAGAGAGGCATGACCAACCTGATCGTCGAGAGGTGGCGTTAGGCCGAAACTCAGCGTTCGGCGACTGGTTCGCGGTCCGCGATCCCCGACTCGCGGATGTCGATATCGCGCGTCGCGAAGATACGCGCCACGGTCTCGCCGATCTTGTTGTTCGGCGTGCTCGCTCCCGCCGTAAGCCCGACCCGCACTCCGCCGACGCTCGGCATCCAGCCGATCGCCGCGGCTTCGCTGTGGGCGATGCCAGCGGGTCGGTAGCGGATCCGGCGTTCGCCCGGGTCGATGCTCGTCGCATCCTCGATGTGATACGTGGGCACGCGCTCCGCGCATAACGCGGCGAGCGAGATCGTATTGCTCGAGTTGTATCCGCCGATCACGACCATGAGATCGAGCGGCTCGCGGAGGAGCTCCTGCACGGCATCCTGGCGGTCCTGCGTCGCCGAACAGATCGTGTCGAACGTGCGGAAGTTCGCCTGCCGATACTCCTCGCCATGGCGGCGGGCGATAGCACGACCGACTTCCTCTCCGATGGCCAACGACTCGCGCGCCAGCATGGTCGTCTGGTTCGCGACGCCGATCCGGCGGAGATGGATGTCGGGATCGAACCCGGGCGAAGCGGCACGGCGGAATCGCGTAAGGAACTCGTCGCGACTTCCCTTCCCCTCGATGTACGCGCAGACGAGTTGCGCTTCAGTCATGTCGCGCACGACGAGGTAGGCACCGCCGCCGTGCCGCTCCACCTGCGACGCCGTTGCCCGCGTCTCTTCATGGTAGTGCTTCCCGTGGATCAACGCCGTCAGTCCGTCTCGTGCGTAGCTGTCCACGCGCTTCCAGACGTTGAGCACTGACCCACAGGTGGTGTCGACGACGACGCAGCCGAGCTCCCGCAGGGTCTCGAAGTCACGGATGGTCACGCCGAAGGCTGGCAGGATCACGACGTCCTGAGGTGTAACGCCGGAGTAGTCGAAGACAGGCTTCCCGTCCGCGTCGTGGGCGGGCTCGAGAATCTCGATACCCATCTCACCCAATCGGCGATTGACGTGCGGATTGTGGATGATCTCGCCAACGAGGAGGATCCGGCGGTCGGGAAACTTTCGCCGCGTTTGGTAGGCGTACTCGACCGCGCGCTCGACGCCATAGCAGAAGCCGAATTCGCGGGCGAGCCGGACCGTGACATCACCGACCGTGAGCGTATGGTCGCGCTCGCGCAACAGCTCGACGAGTGACCCGTCGTAATCGGCTGCCAGCGTGCCCTCAACCTCGCCCTTGAGCCCGAAACCCTTCCGGAAATACGTCGAGCCCTGCTCTGGCGCCGTCATGTGTTAGAATCTAGTAGCCGCTTTCGGTGGTCGTGAAGCGCGTTACCCGCAGGCCAACCCACACGTGCCGTTCTCTCTTGCCATCGACGCCTGGAGCACCTCGGACGTGACACCCGAGGAACAGGGACCCGACGCGCCACCGCTGTCCCGTCCTGCCCCACTGGTCAAGGGAGACACGATCGGAGTCGTCGCCCCCTCGTACGCGCCGCGGGAAGGCTGGCTGCACCGGGGCGTGAAGGCCCTGGAGCGGGCCGGCTTCGGCGTGATTCTCGACAGCGAGATCGGCACGATGCGACGCTTCGAGCGCATGGAGGACGAGCGACGCGCCGAGAACTTCATGGGCATGTGGCTCGATCCCCGAGTGAAGGCGGTGATCGGCGGCACGGGTGGCTACGGCGCGGCGCGGATGATCCCGCACCTCGAGCCGGAAGTATTCCGCCGGAATCCGAAAGCATTCGTCGGCTACTCTGATATCACCGCGCTGCACCTCTGGCTGATGCGCCGGTCGGGGCTGCGCGTGTTTCACGGGCCGACGGTCGACGACCTCATTCCAAGCGCGCGCGACCCAACCATGGCGTCGCTCCTGAGCGCGCTCAGCACTCC
>Ga0075421_100007071_pt1 | contig 13718 bp, 14 predicted proteins | sample SoiMetdeltSBSDD5_FD_75292 | JGI IMG/M metagenome (GOLD analysis project Ga0075421, IMG submission 75292) | Bulk soil microbial communities from a Populus tree surrounding site in Tennessee, USA - Soil MetaG P. deltoides SBSDD5 | ecosystem: Environmental > Terrestrial > Soil > Tree plantation...
GAGGTGAACGAGGAGCGCGGCCTGCGCATGCCCCTGATCGTGTTCCTGGGCGTCGCGCTGTTCTACGTGACCGAGCACCTGCTCGACGCCTTCACGGCCTGACCGGCGGTTCTGCTATCCTGCGCTACGGGCGCGCTCGCGCCCGTTCGCTTCTGGAGTTCAATCCCATGAACCTGGCCGCCTCCCGCCGCCTCGCCTTCGCCCTTCTCCTTTCCGGGCTGCCCGGGCCCGTCCTCGCCGCGGAAAAGCCGCAGATCAACGTCCAGGAGTTCACGCTCCCGAACGGCATGCGCTGGCTGCTCTTCGAGCGCCACGATTCGCCCACCGTGGTCGGAGGCTGGGTGGCCCACGTGGGCTCGGTGAACGAGCGCGAGGGCATCACCGGGATCAGCCACCTCTTCGAGCACATGATGTTCAAGGGCACGCGCACCATCGGGACCAAGGACATCGACGCCGACCTCCGCATCATCGAGGAGCAGGAGAAGGTGCGGGCGGAGATGCGCGAGGAGATGAAGGCGATGCGCGAGCGCCAGCGGCGCGGCGAGATCGACGACATCGCCAAGCCGGAGAGCCAGACGCCCCGCTACCGCGAGCTGGACAAGCGCTTCGACGAGCTCGTCCAGAAGCAGCGGGAGATCCAGATCAAGGACCACCTCTCCCAGATCTACACGAAGAACGGGGCGGAGGGGCTCAACGCGGGCACCAGCGAGGACTGGACGGCCTACGTGGTGCGCATCCCGTCCAACCGCATCGAGCTGTGGACCTGGCTGGAGTCGGACCGGCTGCTCAACCCCGTCCTGCGCGAGTTCTACTCGGAGCGCGACGTCGTCTACGAGGAGCGCCGCATGCGGACGGAATCCACGCCCCTGGGCAAATACGACGAGGCCTTCAACGCGCTCTTCTGGCAGGCCAGCCCCTACAAGTGGCCCGTCGTGGGCTGGCCCTCCGACGTCTCCAGCATCACCAAGGCCCAGGCCGACGCCTACCTCGGGACCTACTACGCACCCAACAACCTGACCGGCGTGCTGGTGGGCGACTTCGAGGCGGCCAAGGTGCGTCCCCTGCTCGAGCGCTACTTCGGCCGCATCCCCCGCGGGAAGATCGATCCCCCCGAGGTCGTGACCACCGAGCCCGAGCAGATCGGGGAGAAGCGCTTCAACGCGGAAGCGGAGACCTCCCCGACCGTGCGCGTCTGGTACCACGCGGTCCCGTTCGTCCACAAGGACCGCACGGTGGTGGACATCGTCTCCGACATCCTCTCCGGCCGCACCGGCCGCCTCTACAAGGGGCTGGTCACGGGCCGCCAGATCGCCAACGACGCCTCCGGCACCATCGACCCCAAGAAGTACGCGGGCACCTTCCAGGTGGAGGCGACGGTCAAGGAAGGCAAGGATCCGGGCGCCGTCGAGCAGGCCATCTACGAAGAGCTCGAGAAGCTCAAGAAGGACCCGGTGTCGGCGGAGGAGCTACAGAAGGTCAAGAACCAGGCCAAGGCCAACGCGTACCGGCGTCTGAGCTCTCTGTTCTCGATCGCGTTCCAGCTCATGATCTACGACGGGCTCGGCGACTGGCGCTACATCAACACCTACGCCGAGGAGGTCGATCGCGTGACCCCCGACGACATCCAGCGCGTGTCCCGGGAGTACTTCACCAAGGAGAACCGGACGGTCGGCATCTTCCTCCGCAAGGAGGGGGCGGCGGCGGCGGTCGATCCCGAGATCGCCGCCCTGCCCGCGCAAGCGCAGGGGATGGTGCGGCAGCAGCTCTCCCGCATCCAGGCGGAGAGCGACCCCGCCCAGCTCCGCGAGGGCATCGCCCAGATGGAGCAGGCCAAGGCCCAGGTGCCGCCGGAGATGAAGGCCGTGTTCGACCTGATCTTGAAACGGGCGCAGGAGCGCCTGGCCGTCCTGGAGGGACAGAAGAAGTGACGACCCATCGCGTCGGTTCGCTCCGCGCCCGCGCGGCCACCATCGCCGCCCTCGTGCTCGCGGCCACGCCCTCCGCGCGGGCCCAGCAGGCGGCCATCCCCGACAACCCGGAGAAGCTCGTCTTCGCGCCCATCGCCTACACGCCGCCCGTCGCGAAGGACGCGCGCGTGGTCCTGAAGAACGGGATGGTCGTGTACATCCTGGAGGACGCGACGCTTCCCCTCGTCAACATCGAGCTGCTCGTGCGCACGGGCAGCTACCTGGAGCCCGCGGGCAAGGAGGGGCTGGCCGCGCTGACCGGATCGCAGATCCGCCGCGGCGGCACGCGCACCCTCACCGCGGAGCAGCTCGACGAGAAGCTGGACTTCCTGGCCGCCAACGTCGGCACCAGCATCGGGGAGACGTCGGGCCGCGTGGTCTTCAACAGCCTGCGCGACACCCTCGACGACTCGCTCAAGGTCTTCGTCGAGATGCTGAAGGAGCCGCGCTTCCAGGAGGACCGTCTGGCCCTGGCCAAGGAGCAGGCCCTCCAGCAGATGAAGAAGCGGAACGACGAGAGCGAGGACATCGAGTCGCGGGAGTGGAACGTCCTCCTCTACGGCGAGGGCCACTTCACGAACCGCTTCACCACCCCCGCCTCGCTCCAGTCCATCTCGCGCACGGACCTCGTGGACTTCCACCGGAAGTACTTCCACCCCGCGAACATGATCGCGGCGGTGTCCGGCTCGTTCTCGCGCGCGGCCATGATCCAGAAGCTCGAGGCGGCTTTCGCGGGCTGGCCGGGCACGGCCGCCACCGTTCCTCCCGTGCCGTCGGAGATCCAGACGGCCACCCCCGGCATCTACCGCATCCAGAAGGACGTCAACCAGGGACGGGTGTCGATCGGCCTGCCCTCGGTGCGCCGCGGCGACCCGGACGCCTACGCGCTCGAGGTGATGAACGAGATCCTGGGCGGCAGCGGGTTCACGTCGCGCATCATGAAGACGGTGCGCTCGGACGAGGGGCTCGCCTACTCCGCGGGGTCGGGCCTCCGCCCGGGCATCTACTATCCGGGCGTCTTCCGCGCGGAGTTCCAGTCCAAGAGCCGCTCCGTGGCCTACGCCACCCAGCTCGTCTTCCAGGAGATCAAGAAGATCCGCGAGCAGCCGGTGAGCGCGGAAGAGCTCGACACCATCAAGCGCAACCTGATCGAGACCTTCCCCAGCACCTTCAACTCCAAGGCGCAGACGGTGAGCATCTTCGCCGCCGACGAGTACACGCGGCGCGATCCGACCTACTGGCAGACCTACCGGGACCGCATCAACGCGGTGACCGCGGCCGACGTGCAGCGCGTCGCGCAGAAGTACCTGGCCCCGGACAAGATGGTCGTCCTCGTGGTGGGCGACCAGAAGGAGATCGACCTCGGGGACGGCAAGCACCAGACGAGCCTGGAAGCGCTGGCCGAGGGCCGCAAGGTGGTGGTGCTGCCCCTGCGCGATCCGCTGACCATGAAGCGGCCCTAGCGGCTCAGCTCTTCTTGTTGAAGGCCTCGACGAACTCCTTCAGGAGCATCGGGTTGTTGCTCTTGATGGCGCCCGTCATGAAGTCCTTCATGCCGGGCACGTATTTCTGGCTCCAGACGTCGAGGAACATCTGCTTCGAGGCCTTGAAGAAGCAGTCGGCGTCCTGGGCCGGCTTGCCGGCCGTGACCTCGCACTTGTCCGGGGTCAGCGCGACCGTCCACTTCTCGTCGTCGTCGAGCGAGAAGTAGAACGTCCGCGGCTTCTTGACCGCGCCCTTCTGGAAGCGCTTGGGCAGGCCCTGGAAGATCTTTGCTATCTCGGAAGCAGGCATCGGTCCTCCCCCGTCACGGGGCGTCGGTGAGTGTGTAGTCGAACTCGTACGAGTGCTTTCCGTCCGCGCCGATGATGATGGCCATCTTCCCGGCGAGGCCCGCCAGCTGGTCCGTTCCCGAATCCGGCACGACCGTGATCGTGAGCGAGGGCGCGCCTCGGGTCATGATGCCGCTGTGCTGGAGGGCGAAGGTTCCCTTGCGGCCGCGCAGGGCTGCGGTCACGCGCTCGATGGCCACGTAGCCGGCCGAGCCCTTGACCGCGGTCATGGCCGTCAGCATCTCGCCCTTGCTCGTGCCCTCGAGATCGCCGTGGAACTGCTTGTCGATGGTCATCCGGCCGAGCGGAGACGCTTCGCCCTTGCCTTCCGTGGCCGGCGTCAGCTTCACGTCGAAGGTTCCGGTCGCGCGAGCGGTCATGGCCTCCCTCTTCGGAACGGGGTTCGGGCTCGGCGACGCCGTCTGCGCCCGGGCGGAAGTGGAAAGGGCGGCCAGCGCGGCCAGAGCGGCGAAGCACGATGCGCTCAGTCCCATTGGTGACCACACGTCGAGCATCGGTACCGCCAGTCTGATTGCGCGATCGGCGTGCCCGCCACGAACCACGCGCCCGCGGTTGAAAGACGGTCGGTGGAGCGCTCCCGGATGGTTTCGACGCCGCCGCAGCGCGGGCAGGCGATTGGATCCTCGGGAGCGGCGGTCTGACCCGTTCGCACCGCCTCGAGGATCTCGCGCGCGGCGGCCGCATCCTCGGGCCGGACACGGACGCTCACTCCAATCGCCATCCCCAGGGGGACGTGCACGCCCGCGAGGTTGTCGTTGAAGAGCCAGGACGGAATCGACGCTTCCTGCAGCGCCATGCGGCACAGGTGCGCTTCCACGGCGGTGCTGAAGGTGGCGACGTTGGTGAGCGCCTCGAAGTCCACGTAGGTTGCGGCTGCGCGCAGGCTGTCGAGCGCGCCCGGCACGTCCACATGGCGGGCGGCCAGGATGGCCTCCGCCAGAGGGAAGGCCTCCGGCCGCCACTCCTCGAGATCCTGGTCGCGAAGGATCCCGAGCAGCTCGCCGGTGGGCAGCTGCTCGAGCCTCGCCCGCAAATCGTCGGTCAAGGACGGGTCCTCGTCAGCGTCGGTCACGTCCCGACTCTACTCCCGGAGCGCCCGCGGAGGGGAGATCCGGCGCGCGGCGACCGGCCGATCAGCCGCGCGCTTGGGGCAGGTTGTCGATGAACTCGTGGACGAGCTTCTTCTGCGCTTCCGGGGTCAGGGAGGACTGGACGATCTTCGCCGCCGCGTCCACGGCCAGATCGGCCACCGACGAGCGCAGCTCCTGGATGGCGAGCTTCTTCTCGCGCTCGATCTGCTCCTTGGCCTTCTGGAGCATGCGCTCGGATTCGGCGCGGGCCTGGACGATGACGTCGTTCTTCACCGTCTCCGCGTCGGACAGGGCGCGCTTCATGATCTCCTCGCGCTGGCGGCCGGCCTCGCGGATCAGCTCCTGATGCTGGGCGAGGAGGCGCTGGGCCTCCTCGTTCGCCTTCTGCGCGGAGCCGACCGCGTCGTGGATGCCCTTCTCGCGCGCCTCGATCATGGCCAGAAGCGGCTTCCAGCCGAGCTTGGTGAGGACGAAGGCGAAGATCGCGAACAGCACCACCGTCCACAGAGTGAGACCGAACTCCAGGTCGGTGAAGCCGCCGGCGGCGAGGGCGGCGGACAGGGACATCATGCCCGCCTACTTGTTGGCGAGGAGGATGGTCACGATCAGGGAGAAGAACGTCGCTCCCTCGATGAGGCCGGCGGCGACGATCATCGAGACGCGGATGTCGCCGGCCGCGTTGGGCTGGCGGGCGATGCCGTCCATGGCCGCGGCGGCCAGTCGGCCGATGCCGTAGCCCGCGCCGATGAGGGTCATACCGGCGCCGAGGCCAGCGGCCAGGTACGCAAGAGCCTTGGGATCCATTTCAGTCAACTCCTTCCAGGAACGGGTGTCACGGCGTCAGTGCGCGGGATGGGCGTTCATCCCGATGAAGATGGACGTCAGCAGCGTGAAGATGTAGGCCTGGATGAACGCGACCAGGACCTCCAGGATCATGATGAACAGGGCGAGGACGAGCGAGATGGGCACCATCCCGACGCCGAATGCGACGTTGACACCGGCCATGAGCGGTATGAGGAGCAGCAGGCTCGCGATCACCATGTGGCCGGCCAGCATGTTGGCGAAGAGGCGGATCATGAGGGCGAAGGGGCGCGTGAACATCGACAGCAGCTCGACCGGGATCATGATCGGCAACAGCAGGAGAGGAAGGCCGGGCGGGATCATGTTCTTGAAGTGATGCACGAGCCCGTATTTGCTGATGCCCGCCCATTGCATGGCCAGGAAGGAGATGATGGCGAGGCCCATGGTGACGCTGAGGTTCGACGTGGACGTCGACGTGAAGGGCATCAGCCCGAGCAGGGCGGCGACGAGGATGAAGAAGAAGAAGCTGAGCAGCAGGGGGACGTACTTGTGCCCGTCGTGGCCGATGTTCTTCTCCGCGATCTCGTCGCGCACGTAGAGGACGAGCGCCTCCATGGCCGTCCCCACCCCGCTCGGCACGCCCTTGCGGTAGCTGGCCATGGCGAGGCGGACGAACACGAGGACGATGGCGGCCGCGATCGCGAACCACAGCAGATGTTTGCTCGGGCCGACGTTGACGCCGAACAGATAAAGGTCGCGGTAGCGATGATCCACCACGTGGTGGGTCAGGATCTCGGCGATCCCCAGGTGATGCCCGGCCGCTCCTTCCGCGGCCTTCTCCGCCGTTTCGTGGGCGGCCGGCTCGTGGGCGGCCTGCGCGAGGAGGGCCCAGGGAATCACTGCGCGCGTGCTCCCGTGGGCCGGCGCGAGATGACGGCCAGCTCCAGGACGAGGAAGGCGACGAAGTAGCTGAGGAGCGCGAATGTCAGCGGCAGCTTCGGCAGTCCCACGACGCGGACACCCACCAGCACGGCGGCCAGTAGAACGGTCATCCGCGCCAGCATGCCGCCGAGGACGGCCACGAAGAACGCGTTGTTGGAGCGGCTCGCGGACCAGAGGGCCAGGGCATACGCACACACGGTGTTGACCGCGGCGAGCAGCGCGCCCGTGAGCACCGCCGGCCGTGCTTCGACGGCGAGCATGGGCCAGGCCGCGCACAGCGACGCGCCTACCGCTCCCAGCACCACCGCCGTGTACCGCGCCCAGGTCACTTCTTTCCCCCGGTCATCGTCTTGTACATCTTCCAGAAATGCAGGAACGCCGCCGCCACTCCCACGACGGCCCCGATCAGGAAGTACCGAGTGCCGGTCCCGAACTTCCCGTCGAGCCAGTGCCCTACCCAGAGGCACAGCAGGACGGTGAAGGCCAGGCTCGACCCGATTCCCAGGTAGGGCGCCGAATCCCGCAGGGAGCTCTGCCAGCCGCCACCCCCTTTGTCCTCGTTCTCGGGAGTCTTCCCGTCAGGGCTCGACTGGCTTGGCAACGGTCGGCAAGACTATCACGGCCTCGCGCTCGCGGGCAAGCCTCCGCAGGCGGCAACGAGCGCTTCGCAGCGCTTAGGACTGAGCAGGTTAGCGCGAGGCGACGGTCGAGTTGGCGCCGGTCAGGGCCTCGGCCTCCGGCGCGGCCACCGGCGAAGGCGCCGGCGCGCCCGGCGGCGGCAACCCGGCCATGATCGTGGCGCCCATCCCCTCCTCCTCGCGCCAGCGCAGGATGTCGTAGCGATAGATCCGGTAGGCGGAAAGGAGGAGCGAGAGCACGACGGGGCCGACGATCAGGCCCTTGGGACCGAAGGCGAGGAGCCCGCCCATGATCGAGAGGAACCCGAGCATCATGTGGATCTGCGCCGAGCCGCGCAGGATGATCGGCTTCACGATGTTGTCGACCATGCTGATGCCGAAGATCCCGTAGGCGGTCATGCCCAGGGCGCGGCCCATGTCCCCGTTCACGAGGAAGTAGAGGGCGGCCGGGATCCAGGCCAGCGGCGAGCCCAGGATCGGGATGAGCGCGGCGAAGACCACCATCACCGCCCACAGCAGCGGCGAGGGCAGGCCGAAGGCCCAGAACCCGAAGAAGGCGACCACCCCCTGGATCAAGGGCACGATGATCATGGCCTGCAGCACCGCCTTCACGGTGTTGCCGAGGTGCTCGACCAGCTCCGACTCCTGGCCCCGGGTGAAGGGCGAGATGCCCCGCAGCGATTCGCGCAGAAGGTCGCCGTCGCGCAAAAGGAAGAACAGCATCATCAGGAAGATCACGAGGTCGAGCAGCACCGTGGCCACTCCCGTGAGCACGACCTGCACGTAGTGATTGGCCACCTCGCTCGCGCGGGCCAGGCCCTGGGTGAGCGGCGGCGCCTCCCAACCGACCTGCTTCAGCCAGTTCGCGACCTTGGGCGACCGTTGCGGCAGCACCTCGCGCCAGAAGCGGTCCCACTCCCGCGGTTCGAGGTGAGGACGCAGCCAGTCGAGGAAGGCCACCGCCTGCTGGAAGATGAGCGCACCGTAGAGCATCACCGGGATCAGGATCACGAACGTCGCCGCGAGCACGAGCAGGGCCGCGGCCAGGCCGTCCCGTCCGCCCAGGCGCCGGCTCAGCGCGCCCTGCACGGGCGACAGCATCAGCGCCACCGACGCCGCCACCGTGAACGTGAGGAGGAAGTAGCGGAAGACGACGAAAGCGAGCACGAGGCTGACGAGCAGGAACCCGAGCAGCGGCCCCTGCACGCGCCAGTTCGTGCGCAAGCGGTCCGGCATCAGCGCTCCCCCGATTTCAGGATACCGCACCGGCGGGAGCCCGGCGGCCCGGCCGGTCAGTCCCGAGGCGAAACGGAGGGAGAGGGTACGGCGGCCGCGCCCGGAACCGGCGTCGGTGCCGCGGGGGCAGCGGGTGCAACCGCGGCGGGGCTCGCACCGGACGGCCGGACGGTCAGCGTCTCCGTGCGCTCCGGGGGCGCGACGGGAGCCGGGGCCGCGCCCGTCGGACGCACGACGACCGATTCCGTCCTCTCGACGTGGGCGCCGGCGGGGCCGGCCGCCTGCACCGCCCCCTCCGCGAACGTGCCCGGCTGCACCACCGCCGCCACGTGGTTCACGGGGCCGTGCAGGAAGTCGAGGAACGGCTTCGGATAGATGCCGATGGCGAAGCAGAGCGCGACCAGGGGCACCAGGGTGGCGAGCTCGCGGACGTTGAGGTCCACGAGGTGCCGGTTGTCCTCGTTCGTGATCTTGCCCCAGAAGACGCGCTGGTAGAGCCAGAGGAGATAGGCCGCGCCCAGCACGATGCCGGAGACCGCCCAGTAGGCCCACACGCGGTTGGCGGCGTAGGCGCCCTGCAGGATCATGAACTCGCCGATGAACCCGTTGAGCAGGGGCAGGCCCATGGAGGCGAGGAAGATGATGAGCGTGATCGTCGCGTAGACGGGCATCACGTGGGCGAGGCCGCCGAACTGCGCGATCTCCTTGGTGTGCCGCCGCTCGTACACGATCCCCACCAGCAGGAACAGCCCGCCCGTGCTCAGGCCGTGGTTGATCATCTGGAGGACGCTGCCCTCGAGCCCGAGGGGGTTCAGCGCGAACATGCCCAGCATCACGAAGCCGAGGTGGCTCACCGAGGAGTACGCGATGAGCTTCTTCATGTCCTTCTGGACGAGAGTCACGAGGGCGGCGTAGACGATCCCGATGATGGACAGGGCGACCATCCAGGGCACCGCCCACAGGGTGGCCGCGGGCAGCAGGGGCAGCGAGAAGCGGATGAAGCCGTAGGTGCCCATCTTGAGGAGGACGCCGGCCAGGATCACGGACCCGGCGGTGGGCGCCTGCACGTGCGCGTCGGGGAGCCAGGTGTGGAACGGGAACATCGGGACCTTGATGGCGAAGCCGAGGAAGAAGGCGAGGAACACCCACTTCTGGAACTCGACGGGCAGGCCCGACGCCATCGTGTACCACTGGGTCACGTCGAAGGTCCCCGTCGCCTCCATCCCGGGCAGGCCCTTCGACCGGAAGTAGAGGGCGAGGATGCCCAGCAGCATCACCACCGAGCCGACCAGGGTGTACAGGAAGAACTTGATGGCGGCGTACAGGCGCCGCTCGCCGCCCCAGATCCCGATGAGGAAGTACATGGGGACGAGCATGACCTCCCAGAAGACGTAGAAGAGGAACATGTCGAGCGCGCAGAAGACGCCGAGCATCCCGACCTGCAGCAGGAGCAGGAACACGTAGTACTGGCGCACGCGGTCGTGGATCGCTGTCCAGGAGGACAGGATCGCGATGGCACCCAGCAGCGTCGTGAGGAGGATGAGGAGTGCGGAGATCCCGTCGACGCCGAAGTGGTACGAGACCCCGATGGTCGGGATCCACGGGCTCTTCTCGATGAACTGGAAGCCGGGGGCGGCGCGGTCGAAGCGGAACCAGAGGGGCAGGCTGACCAGGAAGCCCAGCACACCGAAGATGTTGGCCACCCAGCGCACCGCGTCGTCGCTGCGCTTGAACGCGGGGATCGCCATCAGCAGCACCGCTCCCGCGAGCGGCGTGAAGGTGATGACGCTCAGCAGGTGATTCCCGAACAGATCCATTCGCTATCTCCCGTTCCCGTCCCCGTCTCCGATTTTTCCGAGCCCGTTTCCGTCCGTTTGGCCGATCAAGCCGGTCACAGGATGAACCGGCTCCCGATCCCGATCATGAAGAGGATGATGATCAGCATCGACAGCGCGTAGTGCTGGACGAGGCCGTTCTGCAAAGACCGGAAGACGTAGCTCATGTTGTCGAGGACGGCGGCGGTCAGGTTGACGAGGCCGTCCACGATGTAGCGGTCCCACACGTCGGAACCCTTGGCCACGATCTCGCGCACGAACCAGCCGATCCCGTTCACGCCCAGGCCCGGCCGCACCTCGCCGTCCCCGCCGTCCACGAGGTAGCGATCGACGGCGTGGAGCGTCGTGCCCCCGCCCAGGGCGAGGCCGCGTACGAACACGGCCCCGTAGATCTCGTCCACGTAGTACTTGTTGAGGAGCAACCGGTAGGCGGGCGCGACCGAGGACGCGATCCGGGCCGGCACCTCCGGATGGCGCTGGAAGAGCTGCCAGGCCAGGAAGATCCCGAGAGCGGCGATGGTGATGCTGGCGGCCATGAGGCCCACCTCGATCGTGTGCGCAGGCGGGGCGGCCGTGAACACCTGCGGCAGCGTCTCGTGCGCGGCCTCGAAGACGGGCTCCGTGAACGTCTCGAAGACGTTCGGGATGTGGAGGAAATGGCCGAGCACGGCGGGCACGCCCAGCAGACCGGCCAGGATCGAGCCCACGGCCAGGACCTGCAGGGGAAAGACCATCGTGCGCGGCGACTCGTGCACGTGATGCCACTGGTCCTCGGTGCCGCGGAAGGTCCCGCTGAACGTCATGTGGTACAGGCGGAACATGTAGAACGCGGTCATGGCCGCCACGGCCAGGCCCATCGCCCACACGTACGTCCCGTAGCCGCCGATCTTGTAGGCCGACCACAGGATCTCGTCCTTCGAGAAGAACCCGGCCAGGGGGGGCACGCCCGCGATGGCGATGCAGCCGACGAGCATGGTGCGATGCGTCCACGGGAGCTTCTTCTTGAGGCCGCCCATGTGGCGCATGTCCTGCTCGCCCGACATGGCGTGGATGACGGAGCCGGAGCCGAGGAAGAGGAGGGCCTTGAAGAAGGCGTGGGTCATGAGGTGGAACACGCCCGCCGCGAAGGCGCCCACGCCGCAGGCCAGGAACATGTAGCCGAGCTGGCTGACCGTCGAATACGCGAGCACGCGCTTGATGTCGTTCTGGACGAGCCCGATGGACGCGGCGAAGAAGGCGGTGAGGGCGCCGACGAGCGCGACCACGAACATCGCCTTGGGGGCGTGCGAGAAGATCGCAGAAGAGCGCGCGACCATGTAGACGCCCGCCGTCACCATGGTGGCGGCGTGGATGAGGGCGGAGACGGGCGTCGGGCCCTCCATGGCGTCGGGCAGCCAGACGTACAGCGGCAGCTGCGCGCTCTTGCCCGTGGCTCCCACGAAGAGGCAGAGGGCGATGACGGTGAGGGTCCCGCCCCAGGCCCACTCCACCGGCATCTCCGCCGCGTGCGCCATCACCGTGCGGAAGTCGAGGGTGCCGAAGGTCGTGAAGATGAGGAACATCCCGAGGGCGAACCCCGCGTCCCCGATGCGGTTCACGATGAAGGCCTTCATGCCCGCGTTGGTCGCGCTCTGCTTCTCGAACCAGAAACCGATGAGCAGGTACGAGCAGAGGCCCACGCCCTCCCAACCCACGAAGAGCACCGCGTAGTTCGCGCCCAGCACGAGCGTGAGCATCGCGAACATGAAGAGGTTCAGGTACGACATGTAGCGGGCGTACCCGGGGTCGTGGCCCATGTACCCGATGGAGTACACGTGGATGAAGAAGCCGACGAAGGTCACGACGAGCAGCATCACCGAGGAGAGGGGATCGATCTGGTAGGCCCAGTCCACGGTGAAGGGCACGGGGCCGTGCGCCCCCTGGGCGGGGCCGCCCGGGATCCACGTCCAGAGCGTCTCGACCAGGGTGTGCTCGGGCGCGCCGTGCGCGGCCAGGACCGCGATCAGGGCGATCACGAACGAGCCCAGGACGGCGCCCGCGGCCACGAAGCCGATGTACGCGGGCGGCGGGACGTGCACGCCGTGGGCGTGATGCCCGTGCCCGTGGCCCTCGTCGCGGGCCCGGCGCAGGGCGCGGACGCCGACGAGGAAATTGAAGAGGAAGCCGAGGAGCGGAAAGAGAGGGATCAGGAAGACGAACTTCATCTGCACCTCGGGAGGACGACCGGCGCGGATCTTATGGGCCGGGCCGCCGGGCCGTCAAGCCTCGCCGCCGCCTCCGTGCTCCGTGCGGCCGGCCAGGAGGTCGAGGGCATGGGCGAGCAGGGGGCGCAGGGCTTCGAGGCCGTCGCGGACGGCGCGCGGGCTGCCGGGGAGGTTCACGATCAGGCAGGACCCGGCGATGCCGGCCACGCCGCGGGAGAGCGCGGCCAGCGGGGTCTGGCGCAGGCCGTGGGTGCGAAGCAGCTCCGCGAGCCCCGGCGCGTCGCGTTCGATGACGTCGCGGGTCGCTTCCGGGGTCACGTCGCGGGGTCCCAGGCCGGTGCCTCCCGTCGTCACGACGAGGGTGGCGCGCGCCGCGGCCTCCCGGAGGGCGGCGGCGATGCGAGGCCTCTCGTCGGGGACGACCACGGGCTCGCCGACGGTGAGGCCCGCCTCGCGCAGCCGCTGGCAGGCCTCGGGACCGGAGGCATCGGGACGCCGCCCGGCCGCGGCGGAGTCGCTCACGGTGATCACGACGGCGTGGATATTCTTTGACACGGCGCGAATTGACGGGGGAAGGCCGATCGAGGACCCTTGAAAAGGATCATAAACGGAGAAGCCGAAACGATGGCCCTCATTCTTGCCGCCGCCGTACTCCTGCTGGCGTCCCCGTCTCCGGTGGCCGCCGACGACGAGCCGCGCTCGCTCACCGTGACCGTGACCGACGAGAAGGGCGCGCCCGTCGACGGGCTGGTCGCCCAGGACGTGGCCGTGCTCGAGAACGGCGCCGCCCGCACCCTGACCCGCGTCGAGAAGGACGAGCGGCCGCTGCGCCTGGCCCTCCTCGTCGACACCAGCGAGCCGATGGGCGACCACTACCGGCTGCAGATCGTGGATCCGGTCCTCCGCTTCCTGGGCCGGCTGCCCAAGGGGACCGAGTTCGCGGTCTGGACGACCGGCGACCGGCCCACCAAGGTCGTCGACTACGGCGAGGGCACGACCGCGGCCGCCAAGGCCCTGCGGCGCGTCTTCCCCACCGGCGGCAACACGCTGCTCGACGCGCTCGTGGAGGCCTCGAAGGACCTGCAGTCCAAGGAAGCCGCGCGCTCCGCCATCGTGGTGGTCACGGGCACGGGCGTCGGGTTCGCAAACTA
>Ga0075421_100007072_pt1 | contig 13717 bp, 11 predicted proteins | sample SoiMetdeltSBSDD5_FD_75292 | JGI IMG/M metagenome (GOLD analysis project Ga0075421, IMG submission 75292) | Bulk soil microbial communities from a Populus tree surrounding site in Tennessee, USA - Soil MetaG P. deltoides SBSDD5 | ecosystem: Environmental > Terrestrial > Soil > Tree plantation...
CCCTACACCTACGGCTCGATCGGCGGCGATCTGCTGTATCTCGCCTCGACGGCGAAGTAGTGCCGGCGACAAAGTTCCAGTCCCAGGACACCAGCTTCGCCGTCGATGGCGCCACTTGTAAGTGCCATCCTCCCTTCGCGCCAGCTTCGGCGCCGGCAGGTACGGGGTCCCCCGGAGCGAGCCGGAGACTTCTGTTGCTGGCACACGTCCTCGGTCCGTGTCCGTCAGATTCAGGGGCACTACGGTCTTTGCCGCCATGCTTCCAATGCTCCAACGAAGAAAGACCTGCTCGTACGCCCGGCGAAACTACCCCCGCTCCCTGGCAAAATCCGCCACCACGTCGGCGGCGGCGGTGAGGTTTCCCTTGCGTGTGAAGCCGGAACTGCCGCGCGGCCCCAGGTCGTGGTCGCCGTCTGAAGCCCAGTGGAAGCGGATGGTCGGCGAGATGTGCTTCGCCTGCTGCAGCGCCTCCACCTCGGCGCGGGTTCCGAACGGATCGCGCTCGCCCTGGACCATCAACGCCGGGCACGCCAGCTCCGCGAGATGTCCGGTGCGCAGCTGCTCGGGCCGCTTGGGCGGGTGGAACGGGTAGCCCAGGCAGACGAGGCCGGCGACAAGGCCGGCGGCGTGCAGCTCGTCGGCCACCAGGCTTGCCACCCGGCCGCCCATGGACTTGCCTCCGATGAGCAAGGGCGCGCCCGCCCCCGCTGCAGCCACCGCAGCGCGGTACTCGTCCATGAGGCGCTCGGCCTTCGGAGGCGGCTTCCGCGTTCCGCCCGGGCGGCGCGCAGCCATGTAGGCGAACTCGAACCGGAGCGTCGCCACGCCGCGCTCGGCCAGCAGCTGGGCGAGGACGCTCAGAAAGGGCGCCTCCATGCCGGCGCCGGCGCCGTGGGCGCACAGGAACCGCACCGGGGCGTCGGCGGGGCCCGTCTGCAGGAAGCGGTCGTGCATGGGGTCCCTCCAGGCTGTGTGGGCCTTGTAGAGGGGCACCATGGGCGCCGGAAGGCCCGCACCGGCTCAAAAACGGCCTAGCGGAGCGGCGCGACACCGCCTTACATCTGTCAAGCTAATTGTCCTGGAATGCCATTTTACTGCGCGGATGTGCCATATCTGAGACACAAACCGAAGCCTATATAGGGACCAGAGCCGAACACAAAGCGAACGATCGGCTAAGAAACTGTTAACGGCCCCCTGAGTTCCGGTGCTGCGTCGGGGGCCGATTTCTCAACCGGTCGGGCGTAAGTGTGGTCGAGCTTCGGGCACGTCGAATCAGCACGTGAGCTGGAATCGGTCCGTCGCCCGTTCTTATGACGGTAGTCCGCTGTTGAACGGGTGATATCGAATGAATGGCGTTCAGTACCGCGTCGCTCAAGTTGTCCCGAGTAGTGCCCGCGTCACTAGTGGCGTCCGCGTATCGAGTAGCGTCTGCGTCCCGAGTAGCGTCTGCGTCCCAAGTAGCGTCTGCGTATCGAGTGGCGTCCGCGTACCCGGTAGCGTCCAGTTGCGTTGTATGAGTCCTGCGTCCCAGTTTCAGTTGCGTCAGTCGCCGAGAATGGCATTGGGCCCCACGCTTCGGGGCCTGAAACGGGCCGCCGAGGCGAAAAAGTTCGAGCGTATCGCCGGGCGGGTCGCCGCCCTCGCCGGGGCGGGTCGGAACGGAACGGTGAGCTTTGGTCAAGGCAAGAGGGCGCGCACGGCCCCGTTCAAGTGCAACTGAGTGAGTCGGCCGGGCACGCCTGCGACAGCCCTAGAATGAGAAACGGCCCCAAGTCGGGAGGGGCGTCCGAAGTGAGCTCAGGGACCGCTTTGTCGGCGTCGGTCCACGAGGCAGGCGCATTCAGCGCGTGACGCGCACGTCAAACGGGCTTCACGGGTCCAGGTCTCGCGTCGGGAAGCCACAGCGCTGGATGCGCCTGCCGCGCCTTCAACGGGCGGGCCGTTCGCTTGAGACATTGATTTGATCGGCCAGGATTGTTCCACAAGACGGGGGACGCGAATGCAGCACAATCGCCACATCAACTCGGTGCAGTGGGAGCAGGCTCTCGGCTACGCGCGCGAAGTGTGCGCCGGGATCTTCCGCGACGGCGGCAGCCCTCGCGCTGCGCTCAGCGCCTTCGGTCTGGGGGTGGCAGAGGCGGCCGACTGGAGCGCCGCCGTGGATCGCATCGCGCTCGCCCTGTGCTCGCGCCCCGCGCGCACCTGGCAATCGCGCAGGGCCGCGTAGCGGCGGCGGCCCGGCGCGGCGGGCGGGCTTCACGGCGGGCGCGTTGATCGCTACATAGCGACTGATCTCGACAGCGTCAGCCGCGCGGCCCGGACTTATGGATATCGCCGATATCGCCTCCGACCTTCAGGTATCCGAGCCGCTGACCGCCGGCAGGCGGTCGCTGGCCGGCTGCGGCCGCAATGGTCTTGCGGCGGCGCTGGCAGCCGTCGGCGTGCCCGACAGGCAGCTGAAGATGCGTGTGGGCCAGCTGTGGAGCTGGCTCTACGTGCGCGGCGCCCGCACGTTCGATGAGATGTCGGATGTGTCCAAGGAGCTGCGCGCCGCCCTGTCCGCTGCCTACACGCTGGCGCGGCCCGAGGTTGCCGCTGCCCAGGTCTCCGCCGACGGCACCCGCAAGTGGCTGTTGCGGCTTGACAGGCGCGGCCACGAGGCCAGGGCGCCCGAGATCGAGACCGTCTTCATCCCCGAGCCGGACCGCGGCACGCTCTGCATCTCGAGCCAGATCGGCTGCACGCTCACCTGCTCGTTCTGCCACACCGGCACGCAGCGCCTGGTGCGCAACCTGACGCCGGAGGAGATCGTGGCCCAGATCCTGGTCGCCCGCGACGCCGTCGGCGACTGGCCCGGCGCGGCGCCGCCCCAGGACGGGCGTCTCATCCCCACCGGCGATCGCAAGATCACCAATGTCGTGCTGATGGGCATGGGCGAGCCGCTCTACAACTTCGACAACGTCAGGGACGCGATGGCGGTCGCCGCCGACGGCGCCGGCCTAGCCTTTTCCAAGCGGCGCATCACGCTCTCCACCAGTGGCGTGGTGCCGGAGATCCCGCGCTGGGGCGCGGAGGCCGGCACCATGCTGGCCATCTCGCTGCACGCGACCAACGACGAGCTGCGCAACAAGCTCGTGCCCATCAACCGCAGATACCCGATCGCCGAGCTGCTGGCGGCCTGCCGGGCGTATCCGGGCCTCTCCAACGCCCGGCGCATCACCTTCGAGTACGTGATGCTGAAGGGTGTCAACGACAGCCTGGCCGAGGCCAAGGCCCTGGTGCGGCTGCTGGCCGGCATCCCGGCCAAGATCAACCTGATCCCGTTCAACCCCTGGCCCGGCAGCGTCTACGAATGCTCCGACTGGGAGCAGATCGAGCGTTTCGCCGAGATCGTCAACAAAGCGGGCTACGCAAGCCCCGTGCGCACCCCGCGCGGGCGCGACATCATGGCCGCCTGCGGCCAGCTCAAATCCGCCAGCCTGAAGCTCGCCGCCCGTGAGCGCGCGGCCCCCGCCGCCGCAGAGATGGGATAGAGCTGAGCTGCGTGAGCGGCGAATAGCGAATGGCGAGGACGGTCCAACCGTCGTTCCCTACTCCCTACTCCCTACTCCCTACTCCCTACTCCCCACACTCCCCATTCCCCTTCCCGCGAAAGTCATTGAGCCCGGCGGCGCGGGTGCCTATAGACGCAGCAGGGATTTGCGCCTCTGGCTAAGCTGAACCACGGTCGATTCATCATGCTCCTGCGCGTCGTGCGGATACTGATCGGCTTTGCCCTGGCGAGCTTTGCCGCGGCGGTGACGCTCGTGCTGTTCGTCTACGCTCCCGGCAATTGGGCGAACCCAGGCCCCGACCTCTCCGGCGCGCGCCTGTCGGAGGCCGGCTACTTCGCCCTGGTCATCACCCCCTGGGTGGCCCTCGCGGCGGCACTGCCGGCGCTGGCCGGCGTGCTGTATGCCGAGACGCACAAGGTCGGCTGGCTCTTCTACGCTTCCGCCGGCCTCGTCACGGCATTCGCCGGCTTTTTGGTCCAGCATGCGTCGGAGTCGCGGGGCGCGCCCGGCATCTTCGAGGCTTACGCGCTGATCGCCTTCCTCGCCGGTGGGCTCGTCGGCGGCCTGGTCTACTGGGGCGCCTCGGGACGCTATGTTGCACGCACAGCGGTTGCACGCACGGCGCCCAAGCCATCCTGATCTGCCCCCGGCGGGCTTCCACGTGTAGCTTGAAGTGGGGCGAAGCGCTTAACCCAACACGGTTCGGCTGCGACGTTGACTCAAGGCCCTGCGCGCCCGCCCCGGCGCCCCCCTACCTAGGCCAGCCGCGCCGTGGCCAAATCGTCTTGTTGCGGCGCAGCAGCCGGTGTAGGTTGCGCCCGCTCAACCACATCAGGACCCTGCATGCTCGGCCCCCAGCCCCCACAACGCGCCGACCGGTCCCCGAACGCCCGCCAACACGACCCCAACAATGTCGCCATGGCCGCCACGCTGATGATGCGGGCCGTCGCTCTGGCGACGAGGCGAGCCTCGCTCGCGTCAGCCGCCCATGGCCTCGCGCTGTGGTCGCGGATGCTGAGCGCGCCAATCTATCCGTGGTCGCTGAGGACAGGCACCCCTGCCCAAGGCCTGGATGCCTCACTGCACGCCTCGGCCATCTCCACCCGCGCAGCACCCACCCCGGGAGGCTCGGCGCAGGACGCAGCCGGCGCCACCGCGCCGGCCGAAGCGCCTGGCGAGGAGGCTGCAGCGTTCGCGAGCTACCGTTCGTCAGGCGGCCACGCCTCCGCACAGGTCATCACGCACCACTGAGCCGCAAGATTCGCGGTCCGCGATAGCCGATCGACGCTTCCGTGCCCGTTGCCTTCCGGTCGGAAAGCAACGGGTGCCGACCTCTCCGCAGCTACGCCTTCTTGCCAGGCTTGAGCCGGCAGTAGGCCTTCTGCTTGCCCTTCTTGGGCACGATCCAGGCACAGTCTGCGGTTTTGCCCTTGCAGGCCTTCTCGTCCAGTCCCTTGCAGGAGGAAGCGGCCTTCGCGGGCGGCGTCTTCTTGGCGTCCTGTGCCGAGGCATCGAGCCCCGACACAAGGAGCGCCACGAAGACAGCCGCCACGCTTGGGCCCACCCATAGCCCCCCGGTGATCTTCATCGTGCGCACTCCCCTCTCACGGGAGCGCACAGTAGCACGCTGTATATCAGTGTCAATAGGATTTGGCCGGATGTTTTATTATTTTTCCAGCCGCCGTCGCCAGAGCGTGCTCGAGCCGATCGTCGCCCCAGAACAGCTCGCCTCTGGCCAGAAACGACGGCGCGCCGAAGATACCGAGCTCCTGGGCATCCTCGGTCTGCTGGCGCAGGCGCTGCTTGTTCTCCGGCGCCTCGGAGCGGGCCAGCACGGCGTCGGCGTCGAGGCCCTGGCGCCGCAGGATGTCGGCAAGCACGCGCTTGTCGCCGGTGTCAGAGCCGTGCGCGAACTGGGCCTCGTAGACCGCCCGCGTGAAGGCAACACCCCACCCTTCCAGGTGCCCAATGAGGGCTAGTCGCGCCGCGTGCAGGCTGTTCTGGGGGAAAGGCGACGGCAGCTTGAACGGCAGGCCTCGCGCCGAGGCCAGCCGCTCCATGTCGCGCACCATGTACCTGCCCTTGGCCGGGTAGATGTTGAACGGCGAGGTCTCCCAGCCCTGGGTGCGGAAGATCGGTCCGAGCAGCAGCGGCTTCCAGACAATCTCCAGCCCTGCAGCCTCGGCCAGCGCCTCGATGCGCATGGCGGAGAGGTAGGAGTAGGTGGAGGCAAGCTCGTGCCAGAACTCGACGCGCGGACGTCCAGCGTTCGTCATCCCCTCCTCCTTCCTTAAGAGAGCCGCCGGAACCAACGCCTTGCCCGGCTGGCGTTCTTGCCTATAGTGCGCCGCGATTTTCCATCCCGGCAAGAAGGTACGCTCCATGCCCGCCCCCATGCCCGCGCAGGGCGCCAAAGGCACGGTCAAGAAGGTCGTGCTCGCCTACTCGGGCGGCCTCGACACGTCGATCATCCTGAAGTGGCTGCAGGAGACCTACGGCTGCGAGGTCGTCACCTTCACGGCCGACCTCGGCCAGGGCGAGGAGCTGGAGCCGGCCCGCCGCAAGGCCGAGATGCTGGGCATCAAGCCGGAGAACATCTTCGTCGAGGACCTGCGCGAGGCGTTCGTGCGGGACTACGTGTTCTCGATGTTTCGCGCCAACGCCCTCTACGAGGGCGTCTATCTGCTCGGCACCTCGATCGCGCGCCCGCTGATCGCCAAGACACAGATCGAGATTGCGCGCCAGACCGGGGCCGACGCGGTGTGCCACGGCGCCACCGGCAAGGGCAACGACCAGGTCCGCTTCGAGCTGACCTACTACGCGCTGGAGCCGTCCATCCGCATCATCGCGCCCTGGCGCGAGTGGAGCTTCAAGAGCCGCGAGCAGCTGATCGACTTCGCCGAGAAGCACCAGATCCCCGTGGCCAAGGACAAACGTGGCGAGGCGCCATTCTCAGTGGACGCCAACCTGCTGCACTCCTCTTCCGAGGGGAAGGTGCTGGAGGATCCTGCCGTCGAGCCACCGCCCTACGTCTACCAGCGCACCGTCTCGCCGATGGAGGCGCCCGACAAGGCGACAGAGATTTCCATCGGTTTCAAGAAGGGTGACGCGGTAAGCCTTGATGGCAAGCCGCTGTCGCCGGCCACCCTGCTCGCCCGCCTCAATGACCTCGGCCGCGACAACGGCATCGGCCGCATCGACCTGGTGGAGAACCGCTTCGTCGGCATGAAGTCGCGCGGGGTCTATGAGACGCCGGGCGGCACCATCCTGCTGGCCGCTCACCGCGCCATCGAATCGATCACGCTCGACCGCGGCGCAGCCCACCTCAAGGACGAGCTGATGCCGCGGTACGCGGAGCTGATCTACAACGGCTTCTGGTTCTCGCCCGAGCGTGAGATGCTGCAGGCGGCCATCGACAAGAGCCAGGAGCACGTGGAGGGCGAGGTGCGCCTCAAGCTCTACAAGGGCAACGTCATCGTCACGGGGCGTGAGAGCGCCAAGTCGCTCTACTCTTCCACGCTCGTCACCTTCGAGGACGACAAGGGCGCGTACGACCAGAAGGACGCCGAGGGCTTCATCCGCCTCAACGCCCTGCGGCTCAGAACGCTGGCCGTGCGCAATCGCCGCAAGGTGTAGCCCTGCCTAGGTGAGCGCACTGGCCTGCGCGATGGTGATGCCGAGGGCGGCAAAGCTGTCGCGCGTGGCCTTGACAGAGCCGCCCACATCAATGCCGCGGCAGGCGTCATCGATCACCACCACGTCGAGTCCCAAGCGCCTGGCATCCTCGGCCGAGTAGCGCACGCAGAAGTCGAGCGCGAGACCGACAGCGAAGACGCGATTGAGGCCGCGCTCACGCAAATAGCCGACAAGGCCGGTCGGGGTCTTACGGTCGTTCTCGTAGAAGGCCGAGTAGGAGTCGATGTGCGGCCGGAAGCCCTTGCGGATCACCAGGGCGGCGTGAGGAATGTCGAGGTCGGCACGGAATGCAGCACCGGGCGTGCCCTGCACGCAATGGTCAGGCCACAGCACCTGCGGTCCGTAAGCGACCTCGATCGTCTCGTATGGCCGCCGGCCGACATGCGAGGACGCGAACGAGTGGTGCCCGGCAGGATGCCAATCCTGCGTCAGGACGACATGCGGGAAACGGCGCGCCAAGGCGTTGATCACAGGGACCACCCGCTCGCCCTCGGGAACGGGCAGGTTGCCGCCGGGGCAGAAATCGTTCTGCACATCGACCACCAGCAGCACGTCGTTCTCGCCAGGTGCCAAGGCCATCTGCGCTCCTCCGTGGCTTTGCGCAACTCAGACTGGGACAAGCCGTGCCGGACAAGTGCCGGCCATAGTCATGCCAGACCCAAGCGTGCACGGGTGGGGCCATTCTTGCACCGAGGCGTCGGATATCAAGGGCCGTGGCGTGAGCCACCCAGAGATCCGGGTGGATCGGACGGCCCGTATGCACGTGAGCCGAGGCCGCCCCGCCCAACGCGACACTTGCCCCAAACGGGGCATTGGCCCCAACGAGGCGTTTGCAAGGCGGAGGCCAAGCAGGCTATAGATGATGAAGTTGGCGGCAGTCGCCCGCACCGCTGCCGCAACGGGGGGACCGGTCTCGCCCGCAGTGGGGCCGGTTCCCACCCCACCTCACCTTCCACGTCCCATGCTGCCCCAGGCCGCTATGTCTGCACACGTCGCTGCAGGAGGGCGTCGGGATGCGAGGCTCAACCCAGCCCGCCTCGCACCCCAAGCCCGCACTGGAGCCGGCGGGAAGCACGCCAGCTCCGGTCTCGCCCGCAGTGGTTTGTGGATATTGACGGGTGAGCGTAACAGCCCTATCTCGACTGAGTAACGGGGCGGTAACAAATTCGATCCTGCGTGGCGTCGTCTTAGCCGCGGGTCTCCCTGAAGACAGACATGCTCTTGCGTTTCGAGGGCCGTACGCTGGATCTCGAGGGCCGTACGCTTCTCGACGAGAGCGGACGCGAGGTCCCCCTTACGCCCGCCGAGTTCGATCTGCTGGCGGCGCTGGCGCAGTCGAGCGGCAGGGTGCTGTCGCGCGAGCACCTGTGCGGCGTCGTCTCCGGACGTCGCCATGGACCCGACGAGCGGGCCATCGACATGCTGGTATCGCGGGTGCGGCGCAAGATCGAGCCCGACGCCAAGCCCCCGCGCATCATCGTCACCGTACCGAAGGCGGGCTACAAGCTCGCGGGCCAGGTGAAGCGCATGAAGCGGCAGGTGCCGCCGGTCGAGCAGCAGCCGAGCGAAGCCCCCAGCGCGGCGCCACGCAGAGAGCACCGGCAGCTGAGCGTCCTGGTGTGCCAGATCCGTGGACTGGCCGCGCTGCCAGCCAGGCTCGATCCTGAGGACGAAGGCGCTCTCATGGACCGCGTGCACCGGGCGTGCGCCGATGTGGCGAAACGGTTTCGTGGACTGGCGGCGAAGCTCCCGGGCGACAGCGTGCTCGTCTATTTCGGATATAGGGAGGCGCAGGAGGACGACGCCGAGCGCGCCGTTCGGACCGCGCTTGCTCTGGTCGATGCCATCGACAGCCTGGCGCTTCCGGGCGCCCTGCGCCCCCACATTGGCATCGCCACAGGGCGCATGCTGGTCCAAGCCGGCGCCGGCCCTGACGACGCGCCGGCGGCGACGGGGCAGGCGCTCAACCTTGCCCTGCACCTGCCGTCGGCGGCGCCGGCAGGTGCAGTGCTGATCACCGAGCGCACGCGGGAGCTGATCGGCGGCTTTTTCGACTGCCGGGAGATGCAGCCGCTCGTTCTGGGCAAGGCTCTTCCGCCGGTCGCGGTCTGGCAAGTGACCGGCGAGCGCGCTGACGCTGGACGTTTCGACGCGCTGCGCCGAGCCGGCATGCTGGAGCTGGTCGGGCGCAGGGAGGAGATGGAGCTGCTGCGGCGGCGCTGGTCGCAGGCGGCGGCCGGCGAAGGCCAGGTCGTGCTGGTCTCCGGGGAGCCCGGGATCGGCAAATCGAGGCTTGTCGCCGAGTTCCAGGAGGAAAGGAGCGCCGAGCCACACGACTGCCTCAGGTATTTCGGCGCATCGCACCAGACTGACGCCTCGCTCTACCCCGTGATCGGCGAGCTGCAGCGGGCGGCGGCCTTCGACCGCGCCGACGGCCCCCGGGAGCGGCTCGCCAAGCTCACGGCGCTGCTGGACCCGGCGGGCGCTCCCGCGTCCGAAGGTGCGATGCTCCTGGCCAGCCTTCTCTCCCTCCCCGTGCCGAACGAGGAGGCCCTGCAACGGCTGTCTCCGGGGCAACGCAAGGAGCGGGCGCTGGCCGCCGTGGTGGCGCGCATTAAGCGGCTGGCGACGCGCCGCCCGGTGCTCGTGCTCGTCGAGGACGCGCAGTGGCTCGACCCGACCTCCCTGGAGCTGCTCGGCCAGCTGGCCGGTGCGATCCGACGGCTTCCGGTCATGGTGCTGGTCACCGCGCGCTCGGGGTTTGAGCTCCCCTGGTCGGTTGACGCCGAGCAAAAGCTTCATCCCCTCAACGCAGAGGATGCAGATCTGCTCATTCACCGCGTGGTGGGCGGCAAGGCGCTCCCCAGGGAGGTGGCCGACAAGGTCCTCGAGCATACGGACGGCATCCCGCTGTACATCGAGGAGCTGACCAAGGCCCTGCTCGAAAGCGGAGCGCTGCGCGAAGGGTCGAACCGGTATGAGCTGGTGGGTCCGTATCCTTCGCACCTGGTGCCTACGACGCTGACGGCGTTGCTGGTTTCCCGGTTGGATCGGCTCGGGCGAGCCAGTGAGGTGGCGCAGATCGGTGCGGTTATCGGGCGGGAGTTCTCGGACGAGCTCCTCAGGGCGGTGTGCTCCTGGCCGGAGCGCGCGCTGCAGGACGCCCTGGACGCGCTCGTTAAGTCGGGACTGGTCTTCCGCAAGGGCGCGGGGGAGACGACTGTCTACAGCTTCAAGCACGCGCTGGTGCAGGACGCGGCCTATGGAGCCCTGCTGAGCGAGCCGAGGCGGCTGCTGCACGCCCGCATCGCCGAGGCCCTGGAGGTGCAGCTCCCTGACATCGCCGTGAGTCGGCCGGAGTTGCTGGCGCACCACGCCACCGAGGCTGGCCTGGTCGACAAGGCCGCCGGCCTGTGGGGGAGGGCGGGGTTTCAGTCGCTGAACCGCTCGGCGTTGCTGGAGGCCACAGGCCACCTCAGCCGGGCGCTGGCCCAGATCGCGACCCTGCCCGGCACGCCGGACCTGCGCCGCCGGCAGATCGAGCTGCAGGTCGCGCTCGCCAACGCTCTCATGCACACGAAAGGCTATGCGTCGCCGGCGACCGGGGCGGCTTTCGAGCAGGCTCGCGCGTTCATGGCCCGGGCCGAGGCGTTGGGCGAGCCCTCCGGGGACCCGCTGTCGAAGTTCGCGGTCATCTACGGCTTCTGGGTCAGACGCTACGTGGCCTTCGACAGCGTCGCCCTGCGTGCCTTGTCGGCGGAATTCATGGCCCTTGCCGAGAGGGACGGGACGACGGTGCCGCTCATGATCGGACACCGTCTGATGGGCACCACCCTGCAATGCACGGGGGACATCGCCGCGAGCCGGATGCACTACGATCGGGCGATGGCGCTCTACGATCCCTGCCAGCACCGTCCGCTTACCACGTATTTCGGCCAGGATATGAGTGTCGTCGTCCTGTCCTATCGGGCGTGGACGTTGTGGCTGCTGGGCTACCCGGAGGCCGCGCTTGCCGATTCGGAGCGCGCGATCGCGGCCGCGCGCGATATCGGCCAGGCCGGCACGCTGATCTACGCGCTGGCGCACGCGACGCGGACCTATCTGTGGACCGGCGATTTCGCGGCGGCCCGCCCTCTGGTGGCCGAGATCCTCGCTTTGGCCGACGAGAAGGGCGCAGCGGCGTGGCGGGCCTTCGGCATGATGCAGAGCGGCTCTCTCCTGGCTCTGACCGGCGAGGGTGCCAGGGCGGCACCGATGGTTGCAGCGGGCCTTGCGGCGTGGCAGTCGACGGGATCGACCCTGTGGATGCCGTGCTACCTGTCGTACCTGGCACAGGCGCTTGCTGAGCTTGGCCGGCTGGACGATGCCCGCGCCCGGATCAGTGCGGCGATGGCGGCGGTGGAGGCCTCCATGGCGACGTGGAGCGAGGCCGAGGTGCACCGCGTCGCCGGCGAGATCGCCCTGATGGCGGCAGAGCCCGACGCGGCGGAAGCGGAAGCCTGCTTCAAGCGCGCCCTCGCGATCGCACGCGCCCAGCAGGCCAGGTCGTGGGAGCTGCGGGCAGCAACGAGCCTCGCCCGCCTGTGGCGCGATCAAGGCAAGCCCCGGCAGGCCCGCGACCTTCTCGCGCCGGTGTATGGCTGGTTCGGCGAGGGCTTCGAGACGCTCGACTTGAGGCAGGCCAAGGCGCTGCTCGGCAACCTCGGTGCTGCAGCGCCGAAGAAGCGCGCTCGCCAGCGCTGACACCCACACTAGCGAGTCTCGCCAAACCCAAGAATCTCGACCAAGATAGGTCGGAGCTTTTACACCTCCACGCACCATCGAGGAAGACGCGCACCATGGCCTTGTCGATAGCGCCCCTGACCCCGACCGTGGGCGCAGAGATCTTGAGCGTCGATCTCGGCCGCCTCAGCGACGCCGAGTTCGCTCAGATCGAGGCCGCCTGGCATCGGCACTCCGCCCTGCTGTTCCGCGGACAGCATCTCGCCGACGACGACCTGCTGAGCTTCAGCCGCAGGCTCGGCGAACTCGATCCGCCGCCCAACCAGGAGCAGGGGCGCATGAGCCCGCCGGGCTATCCCGACATCTACGTTGTCTCCAACGTGCTCGACGACAAGGGCCAGCCGATCGGCGCGCTCGGCGCGGGCGAGGCGGTCTGGCACACCGACATGAGCTATCTCGACCTGCCGCCCGATGCGTCCATGCTCTACGCGCTGGAGATCCCGCCCGAAGGCGGCGACACCTGGATCTGCGGCATGGAGGCGGCGTGGGCCGCGCTGCCCGAGGATCTGAAGGCCAGGCTGCGCGGCCGCCGCATCAAGCATGACGGCACCTACAACAGCGGCGGCTACCTGCGGAAGGGCGTCGAGCCCACCGACGACCCGCACAAGGCGCCCGGAGCGTGGCATCCGGCCGTGTGCCGGCACCCGGCAACCGGCGCTCCCTCCCTCTATCTCGGGCGGCGGCGCAACTCCTACGTCGAGGGCCTCTCGCGGCCCGAGTCGGAGGCGCTGCTCGACGCCTTGTGGGCACACATCGAGCGGCCGGAGCTGGCCTATGCGCACAAGTGGCGTGTGGGCGATCTCTTGTTGTGGGACAACCGCTCGACCATGCACCGGCGCGATCCGTTCGACGCCAAGGCGCGGCGCGTCATGCATCGCACGCAGATCAAGGGCCGGCACCGGCCGCAGGCGTACCTTGCGTAGGTTGGGTCTCGCTTCGCTCGACCCAACCTACGCCTGCCGCTGCCACAAGCGGCGAAGCGGCACAGCGACCGTCGTCACGGAAAGCAGGATCAAGGCCAGCGACACCGGCCGGGTGAAGAAGACGGTCCAGTCGTTCTGCGCGCCGATCATGGTGGTGAGGAAATAGCTCTCCGCCAAGGGCCCCAGGATGGCGCCGAGCACCATGGGCGCGATGGGGAACTGGAGCTTGTCGAACACATAGCCGAGTCCGCCGAAAGCGACGATGGTCCACAGGTCGCCGATGTTGTTGCGCTGCGCCAGCGCGCCGATGAAGCAGAACATCACGACGAAGGCCGAGACGGCCGCCTCTCGAAGTGAAAGCACCTTGACGAGGGCTTTGATGGCGAAATAGCCGATCAGCACCATCCCGATCAGGGACAGGAAGACGGCGGCGAAGATGGCATAGACGAGACCCGGCTGGCTCACGAATACCTGCGGCCCCGGCTGTATGCCGTGCAGCATGAAGGCGGCGAGCATGATGGCAGTGGCGCCGGAGCCGGGGATGCCGAGCGTGAGCAGCGGGATGATCGCCCCGCCGACCGAGGCGGTGGCGGCGGCCTGCGGTGCCACGATGCCCTCCGGAATACCGGCCCCCATGTCCTTGCGACGCCGTCCGTACTGCGCCTCGAAGCCGTAGGAGAGGAACGAGGCGATGGTGGCGCCCGCCCCCGGCACGATGCCGATGACGATGCCGAGCAGGGACGAGCGGGCCAAGGTGCCCTT
>Ga0075421_100007074_pt1 | contig 13714 bp, 22 predicted proteins | sample SoiMetdeltSBSDD5_FD_75292 | JGI IMG/M metagenome (GOLD analysis project Ga0075421, IMG submission 75292) | Bulk soil microbial communities from a Populus tree surrounding site in Tennessee, USA - Soil MetaG P. deltoides SBSDD5 | ecosystem: Environmental > Terrestrial > Soil > Tree plantation...
GAACGGCGTCACGTTCGGCTCGAACTGCATCGAGATTCGCGGCACGCGCATCGGTCACGCTCCCGGTGAGGTTGTGCCCACGCTAGGGCGACCGCATGAACGTGCCGTTGACTGATCGTTAGCGCGGCATGACGGAATCGTTAGGAAGTGCCGAGGCGGATCCGCTGCGGGAATCGAGCTCAGCCGCGTCACCGGCCCGACTGTTGCGACGGCGCTCGTCAACGGAGCGAGGAGCTGAGCGGATTGTCTGATCCAAGGATTGACTCCGCAAACACCCCCGACCCCCCGGCCATCAGCCTCGAGACGACGACAGTCGCGAAGGGCCCGAACTGGGAGGTCGAGGATGCATATTGGCAGAGCGCGTATCCCGAGCGCCAATACGCCCGAGCAGATCGGGGCTACGAGTACTACCGATCAGCGTACCGATACGGCTACGACGCCGCCATCCGCTGCCGTAGGCACGCGTGGGACGATGTCGAGGACGAGCTCCGTCGCATCTGGGACGATCAGCACGATTCGGCGACGCTCCCATGGACAGAGATGCGCGACGCCATTCACGACGCGTGGGAGCACGTGCGCGGCGAATCCGACGACGACAGGACGCACATTCGGTAAGTCGTGAGTCGATAGCTCACGACTGCGGGCGCGGCGCTCCCTAACTCTCCCTGACGAAAATCGCGTGCGCACCCGCAAAATCGAGTATGAGCATGTCGCCCGCGCCCAGCGCGAAGCGAGTGGACATAGCGTGCGGGGCAGCGGGATTGTCGGTCTCGAGCAGGTCACCGGTCGTGCGATAGACGAGCGGTACCACGAGCTCGTGGCCGTCAACCGACAGGATGTACCGGAGATGCCCGCCCCGCTTGAACTCCATGCGCACGCCCGGCCCGAAGTCCAGCGTCGGGTCACTTCGCATGAGCCGCCAACAGCCGAGGAGCCAGGGCGGCACGGGGTCCGGGTGGGCAGGCTCGGTCACGCGATAGTAGGTGGGAGTAACCGTGCGAGGTCGAGACCGAGCACGCACGGTGCCACGCCGGCCGAATGGTCGATGAGCAAGATGTTTTTCGTCCCGCGCCTCGTCCAGTTCGCCGGTGGTACAGCGCCAACTGGCAGGCATGTTGCCTATACCAAGTAGTTCCACCGCGTTCGGGAGCAGGTAATGGCTGAGGTCCTGGTCGAGTTCGATGCGGCTTTTCGTGGTCCTCATGGGGACCGCTACACCGCGCGAGCGTGCGCGCGGCTGGGAGACGACGGCCTCTGGGAAGGCTGGCTCGAGTTCACGAACGTCGACGCCGGTGCCGTCATTCGGAGCGGGCGCGAGACCACGCAGCCATCGCGAGCCGACGCGATGTACTGGGCCACCGGGCTCTCGCGCGTATATCTCGAAGGGGCGCTCGATCGGGCGTTGCGACCACCGAGGCGCAGCGCGCCGACCACGGTGCACGTCGAACCGGTCTTCAATGGGCCCGCCCCGCCGGCGGTCGAGCCCGCGGACGTCGTGGTCGCGCCGCGGCCGGTCCTGGATCCGTTCGAGGTCTATGCCCAGGGCGAGCGCGTCTTGCGCCGCGAGTTGATGGCGCTCAGCCCGGATCATCTCCGCGCGATCATCCGGGCGTACGGCCTCAACGGCGGCGCCGGCGCTCGCGCGCTCACCACAGAAGTGCTCGCCGAGTACGTCGTGGCCGAGGTGCGGGCGCGCGTGGATGCGCTACAGGCCGAGGCCGGGGTGACCTCTGCCTCTCAGGACGCCGACAGCCCGTCGCGGTGACCGCCTGACACGTCGTTAGGCGCGGAGCGCCAGTCAGGCGAGTCGCGCGATGACCCGCTCCAATACGCCCACGCCCTCCGCGAGCACGTCACGTTCGCTGGGTGTGAGTGCGCGGAGCTCCGCGCTCAGCGCGGCGACGCGAGCGGCGCGTCCCCGCGCGAGCAGCGTCTTGCCCCGAGCCGTCGCGCGGATCCGCGTGACGCGCCCGTCGTCGGGGTCGCTCTCGCGTACCACGAGCCCCTTCGCCTCCAGCGCGGACACCAGCCTCGTCATCGTGGGCGGCTTCACCTGCTCGATGCTGGCGAGCTCGCCAAGAGTCAGCGCGCGGCCGCCGAACACCAGCACCGAGAGTGCGGAGAGCCGGGGCGCGCTGAGCCCCCACCGCGCGTCCTCGCGGCGAAGGCGTCTCAGCAAGTGAATCGCGGCCGAGTGCAGGCGATCGGCGGTCCGCTCGGCGACGTCCAGGGCGTCAGTGGATCTTGCGCGCGGGCTCGGCATACGTAATCGTTAGCATTGCTAACTATTATCGGCGAGCGGCCCGCCCCCCGCAAGGCCGCCCCACTCGGCCCGGAGCTGACGATGACGACCACGACGCAGCAGGTGGCACTCGACCGGATCGGCCAGATCGCGATTCGCGTGCGGGACATTGGGCGCGCGGTGCGCTTCTACCGCGACACGCTCGGCATGCGGTTCCTCTTCGAGGTCCCGAACCTCGCGTTCTTCGACTGTGGCGGTGTCCGCCTCATGCTCAGTATCCCGGAGTCGCCCGAGTTCAACCATGCCGGCTCAGTCATCTATTACCGCGTGGCAGACATCCACCAGGCATACGACGCGCTGAGAAAGCGCGGCGTCGAGTTCGTCGACGAGCCGCACCTCATCGCGAAGCTCGAGGATCACGACCTCTGGATGGCGTTCCTCCGCGACCCCGAAGGCAACACGCTCGCGCTGATGAGCGAAATCGCGCGCGCCTGATTCAGCGAGCTACTTCCGGTACGCCACGAGCACGCCGTCGCGGATGGGCACGATGGACGCGATCCAGTCGTCGCTGTCCATCACCCGCCGCGTGACGGCGCGAACGCCCTCGGTATCCGGCGACTGGTCGGTAGCATCGAGCACGCGGCCGCTCCAGAGAAGATTGTCGATGATCAGCACGCCGCCCGGGCGGAGCTTCGGATGGATGGCGTCGATCGACGCTGGATAGCCTCGCTTGTCGATGTCGTTGAAGATGAGATCGAACGGGCCGCCTGTGTGCCGAAGCGCCTCCACGGCTTCGCCGACATGGAAGCGCACGAGGTCCGAGAAGCCGAGTTGATCGAGGTGTTTGTGGGCGCGGGCCGAGAGGTCTGCGTCCCACACGACGTGGTGGACCTCGCCGCCACCGTTCTCGCGCACCGCACGCGCGAACCACGCGGTCGAGTAGCCGTATCCCGATCCGAGCTCGAAGATGCGCCGAGCGCCGATCATCCGCGCGAGGAGATAGCACAGGTGGCCCGACGCCGGGCCAATGATCGGAAAGTCGGTCGACTTCGCGATGCGTTCCATGGCCTGCAACTCGGTCGGGCGCTCGGGGACGAGGCCGTCGAGATACCGAGCGATCTCGGGAGACAGGATTTGAACGGGCACGAGCGATCGCGTTAAGGTGAAGCGGAGCGTACCGTACGCCGGCGCGGTCGCTCGCCTGTTACCACAGCTCCACGCCGGGTTCGCCGGCGTACGCCATCCCTTCCAGCACACCACCGCCCTGGACGTCCCACGCCGATTGGCGCGGGTCGGGTGGAGCTGTCAGCGTAGACCCATCCGAAAAGGCCAGGGTGAGCGTCCCGCTCCGCGTCACCGTGACGCTCCGAACACCGAGCCCGACGAGCGCGAGACATGGCGCGAGCCGCTCGGTGTCACGCGGGTCGATGGTGCGTGTTGCGCCGTTCGGGAGCTGCGACACGAATGGTGCGCCGAGCCGGACGTCCGCTGAGCCGTCGAGCGACCAAGTCTGGATGCGGATCGATTCGCGGTCGATCACGAGTTGCGTGACGCGATGATCGAGCAGCACCCAGTGGTGCTCGTCATCCGACTCGATCAGCTGTGCCTTCACTGCCGGGTGTCTCGCTCAGGTCGCGTCCGCGCGCCGGCGAACGCGTCCGCCGACTACGGCTTGATGTGAATGGGCGTCCCCACAGGGACGGCGCTCCAGATCTCCTCGATCTCGGCGTTCGTGACCGCGATGCATCCCTCGGTCCAATCGAAGTCGCGGTGCGCCGCACCGACCCAGGCTTGCCGCTTCGGAAGCCCATGGATCATGATGTCGCCGCCGGGAGACACACCCAACGTGCGCGCGCGGTGGGCGTGGTCCGCGTCGGGATACGAGATGCGTAACGCGCGATGATAGCGACTTTGCGGATTTCGCGCCTCAATGCGGAACAATCCTTCCGGCGTCCGCATGTCGCCGCGGCGGACCTTGTCGCCGACAGGCTGCTTCCCGAGCGCCACCAGATAGGTTCGCACCGGCGTGCCCTGCCGATACAGCGTCAGTTGCCGCTTCCCTTTGTCGACCACGATGCTGTCCGCGATGAAAGCCGCGCCGGTGGGCGCAGTCGAAGTGGTCGTGTTCTTGGGCACGGCGCGGGTGCTGTCGGCGGAGCCGAGCAGCGCGATAGCGGCCGCGCCGACGAGAAGAGTCAGCGGCATGACCGAAAGACGACAACGGTTGATGTGGCGACGAATCTAGAGGCTGGTACGGCGCCGCTCCAGAGTGCTCATGGTCGAGAGCTCACGCTCCAGCTTGCCAGGCGGTCAGGGCTCGCCACCTAACGCGTCACGTCGCCCCTAGAACCTCGAGGAAGTCGGCAAACATCCCGTACGCGGTCGTCGTCAGATCCGGCGTGCATGAGATGACGCTAACCCCGCCCGGGAACACTTCAGCCTCCAGATGCGTGACCAGCGTCGTGCCGGTCACGGCGAGTGGGTCACCCACAGAGACCTGCATTGGCGCGACCTCCGCCCACCCGCCGGCATCCTCTAGGACGACTCGACCCACGAGTCGGAACGGCCGCCCGGCCGCGCGCGCCGCGCGCACGGCGCCGGGCTCCAGCGAGCGAATTCCCGTCCGTCGAACGTCGGCGGGCAAGAGCGGGCGGGCGAGCAAGACCGTGGAAACCGCGCTGAGCTTCACTGCCGAGTCCCACCCATCCACATCGTACGATGGGTCGGCCTCCGCGATGCCGAGCGCCTGTGCCTCCCGAATGCCATCGTCGATGCTCCCGCCGAGCTCCACATGCTCGAGCACGACCGTGGCTGTCGAGGTGAAAACTCCGCTCACACCACGAAGCCCGGCCAGCGGGAGACATCGCCGAACGAGCGAGAACAGCGGTGCCCCATCCATCACCGCCGACTCGAAGCGGTAGAGCTTCCCCCGTGATTCGGCCAGCGTCGTCAACTGTCCATAGCCATACACCAGCGGACCCTTGTTGGCCGAAACGACGTGCGCACCGGCCCGCAGTGCCTCGGCGATGTAGTCCAGCGCTGGCTGCCCTGAAAACGGGTCCAGCGCGATCGACTCGAACACGACGTCGGCCCGCGTCGTGAGCAGCCAGTCACCGACGTCATAGCAGCGCACGCTGGTCGAGCGGGGCGACTGAATCGCCAGCCCGTCCGGGTTCGCCCACCACCCGAGGCTCCGCGTCGCGACTCCGGTTGTGCGCACCGAGATGCCGAACTGGCGCTCGAGATCCGCGCGACGCGACTCGATGAGACGGGCGAGTGCCTGGCCGACGTTGCCGAAACCGAGAAAGGCGACCGCGCACACCCGCATCGCGATTATCAGACCGGTTGGAGTGCGTCGGCTCAGCGTGTGGCAGCGGTCGTGCGGTCCATCGTGCGCAACTCACGCGCCCAATAGAGACATGCGGCGACGACCGCCTGTGTTATCCATAACGTCGCACCCACGACGAGCGCCAACGTTCCTGGACGTCCGAGCTGGTTTGCTTCCATGCCGGTGAGGCGCAGCAGTGCGACCGCGGCGTTGAACAGTACATAACCGCTCAGGAGTGCGGCGACGTACCAGGTCTGCCGATTCGGCCGACGAAGCCGGAGCCAGATCGCCGCGGCGAGCAGCGCGGTTCCGATCCAGTGCGAGAAGAGCACGATCCCCTGGCCGCGCAGGGGCGAGGGCAAGCCGAACGCGAGCACCACCGCGATGACCGCATACACCCCTTCGGCGTAGCGCGCGACACGGAGCGCGGTGGCGGTGCTCACGGGCACCACCACCGATGACGGGCCGGCATCGTTAGGCTTCGACCACGTAGTCGACTTGCACGTCGGCGATCGCGACCGCGATCGTTCCGTAGAGGGGTCACCGCCGCTTGAACCCCTCCACCAGCGCGGCGGCGCGCGATGCATCGGTGCCCCCAAGGGCGAAGCGAAGGCGCACGGTATTGAACACGGTCACGTCCGTTCGCGGTTGGTTCCCGCGATCGACCCTGCCGTCGATAGTCACGCCGACCCGGGCGAGCGGCACACCCTGACCCTTCGCGATGACGTGCAGGAGCTCGACGCCGCAGGCGGCAACGCTCGACAGAAACAGCTCGGGCGGCGTCACCTCTTCTCCGGGGCACTCGTTCTGGACGGGTCCATCGACGATGAAATGGTGTTCGCGCGCGCTGCACAGCACGCGGCCGAAGACGTCGGTCGATCGGGCACGCACCTGATACTCGCGAATCGTCGAAGGCGCAGAAGAAGGGGCAGTCACTCGGTCCTCGTCATCGTTAGTCGAATTCCACTTTCGGTGCCGCCTGTGTCGCCGTTACGCGTCCGGCGGTGATCTCGGCCTTCGCGTAGTTCTCGCCGCGTACGGGGGACCCGGCCAGTCGCCGCAGCATCGTGACCTGACCAACGTGCGTCAGCGCATCCGCGATGGGTCCCTGAAAGAGGCACTCGGCCGACCAGCTCAGTGGCCGATCGCTCGCGAGATACTCGTCGAACGTCGCCAGCGCAGTAAAGAACCGCTGCACGAGCTCATCCCACGGACCAACGGGTGCCTGGTTCCAGCGGTAATGTCCTTCCGCCAGCGCGAGCGCCCAATCGAGCAGGTCTCCGATATGCGAGAGGATCTCGGCCGGCGTCCGCGTCGACTCCCCGACGCGGAACTCGGCGAAGCCCTTTGGCGCTCCGGCGACGGATTTGGCGCCCCGGTATGCGAGAGTTGCGACCGTGTGCCGCAGGAGCTCTCGACTCGCGCGCGCGTCCGCGGCACCCGCGGCCGCTCCCGCAGGTGAGCCTGTTGCCGAAGCAGGTGTCGACATGATTGGGTGTCGGGATCGGGAACGCGATTTCGCTGACGTGTGTTCAGCGCGCCATCACGCGGCCGTAGCCGATGAGGCGCGGGCCTTCCCAGACGTCGAACTCGGCGCCGGTCACGAGGGCGGCATGCGACCTCGTATGATCGGTGGGCAACCGCACCGTCGCGTGGGCGCCGGCGCCGGGGCGCACGGGCTCTGACGGGCCAGCGACGAACTCCACATCGAGCAACCGGCCGTCGCCGCCGCGCACCCGGATCTGTGGTCGATAGGCAACGGGCCATTCGGAACTGAGGTCGAGCGGCGTCCGCCGGCCGCCCTCGTCCACGGGGAGGAGCTCGATCCAGATCCTCACGTATCGGGCGGCGCCGTTGGTTGCCATCAGGCGTTACCCTGCTCACGCGAGGCGTCCTGGTCAAGTCTTGACGGCTGCGGTCCGACCCCAATGCGTCGAAACAAGGCGTTAGGAATCGGACCCCGGGGAAAGGGACGGAGGGACGGTGCGCGCCGCCGGAGCGCCGCGAGCGAACGCGATGTAATCGGTCGGCGCTGGCTCGCCATGTCCGTCACGAACCAACAGCGCCACTTGCCCGCGGTGGTACGCGCCATGGAGTGCGGTGTGGAGCAGGATGTCCTCGAGCGTCGAGCGGAACGGTTGCCCAGCACTGGTGCGGTACTCGATCTCGCGATCGAGGTCGCCGGGTGCGAGGCCTGCGACGAGTCGATCGAGCTCGCTCGCGTTTCGGCTTGCGAGCGCGGCAGCGTCATCGAGGCCAAGCGTCGGCCAGACTGCGACGTCGGGTGCGCGCCCCGCGATGCGCGCGAGCCACACCGCCTCGGCGCCCAGCACGTGTGCGTAGAGCTGCAGGGCGCGCGCTCCAGCGCCAGGTGATGCCCGAAGCGACTCGAGCGCCGCGGCGTCCGCCCATTTCAGGTGGTCAACGAGCTTGCGAAGGTGGTCGAACATGCCGGCGGTGTCGGCGGAGGCCGGCGGAATCACCGACCCGTGCGGTGGCTTAGTGCAGGTGCGCGAACAGCCACTCGACGACGCGCTCCGGGTGGACGCCATCGCGCTGCTCACGCGCGAGCGGATGATCGAGCTCGTGCGCGAGGACGAACGTTGGGATCACCTCGGGTCCTGAGAGCGTCACCGCGCCAGGGAGGCCGAGGGTCGCGTGGTAGCAGTTGAGGGAGTTCGCGAGACTAGCGTGGAACGGCGGCTCATCGTCCTGGTCGGGATCGTTCCACCGCTCGCGCGTCCGAGCGAACGCCGCCTCGCTCACCTCGGCCCAGACGCCCCAGGCGCAGGCCTCGGTTTCACCCCGGACGGGGATCGGAAGCAGCACGCGGAGGAAGTACCGCGAATCCGCCTCCCGGCCGCCGTTCAGCCGGCATTCGTCACTGCCGACCATCGCGCGCGTGTCGCGCTCCTCCGGTGCAATGGCGAGGTACGCGTCTGGATAGGTGTAGCTGGGCTCCATCTCGCTGAGGTCATGCTCGCCCCCACACGTGCCACATCGAACCTTGTCCATGTGCCCCCGCTTGTGGCTGCCCCAACACCACGGCGACTCGTCGCCGATCCCCGGCCGGAGGATGGCGGGCGGACCGGACGATGTCCAGATGACCTAATGGCCACTGCACAAACCTGCACGCCGGCGCGTGACGCGCATCCCCTGATGGACCGTCTCGGCGTTAGGTCGCTCTACCGCGGCACGCGCTACTCCGGCGCGGGCCCGTGAATCTCCAATCGAAGTGCCAGACGGCGCTCGGCGAGGCGAGCGAGCGTGTCCGGTGGCAGTCCCGCTGAGCGATCGACGTCATGCACGTAAAGCCCGCAGACCACGGCGACTTCCGCGCGTCCAGCCATCGACTCCCACAGGGCGGGGTCCGCCGGAAGCTGCTCCAGCAGTGTGTCGATGGCGTCGCCGAGCTCCCACTCCGGTGACGCTGGCAGGGCGTACCACCAGACGCCGGTCGGTTGCGCCGTCGGCACACCGTGGTGATCGACATGCTCGCCCTTACGTCCTGCGAACGTCGGGGCGACGCCGAGCATGCGCGTGATGCGGTCGGGATCGAGCTCATCCCCTGTCACGCGGAGCGCGATTTCCAACCTGTCGATATCGCGGCCTTCCGGCCGTCCGGCCTCGGTAGGACCCGTCATCTGGCGTTTCCTCGACCTGCCAGCGGCGGACTGGTCGCGCGGGCCCGGTGGCGGTGGAGGGTGACCGCCGTTCCGACGGCCGACTCCAGTTCACCGGTGCAAGCAGGATGTGGCATGGTGAGGCTCGGCTCGCCTAACGGGCCTGCCGGCCGATATCGAAGGTGAGCTCCAGCGCGTGACCCGGCGCAACAGAATCCCACTGCGCAAACAGCTCGGCGCGGCGCTGCCGGATGCGGACAAGGTCGTCGTCCGTGAGCACGGGTGGCGCTGCGCCGGGGGCGTGCTCTCGGTAGTAGGTAGCGGCCTTGTCGTTGAAGTCGGCGGCGCTCCATCGCGCCCCCGACGCACGTTCCGTGTCGAGAAACCCGACGATGAGCTCCGACGGGTCGGCATCGTCGGGGATCCGACCGCGCGGCCAGGGTGCGCCGAAGTCCGTGATGTCCCAACCTTCGGCGACGAGCCCGTAGAAGCCACGGCGGTGCCCGAGGGTGCTCTCCACGGCGAAGTGCGTGAGGTCGTGGCGCGGGAAGAAACGTCCCTGGGCGCCCAGCTGCCGCTGCCACGTGACCGAGCCATCGGCGCGGGTGCAGGTGAGCGCCGCCGAGCCGTCGGCGTTCTTCTTGATCCGAATCGTCAGGCCGGGCGCGGCGTTCATCAGAAGCCGGCCCACGCGTTCGTCACGAGCCGAAGAACGGATTGCTGCGCGAACTGCCGCTTGTAGTCAGCCATGACGCGCTGGACTCGTGCCTCGACGTCGGGTGTCACGAGATGGACGAGCTCGACGACGAAACTTCGCTCACGTACTAGCGCGCCGTTAGGTGCACGCCACTGTCCGGCGGCGTCCCAGACGGTCGCCCCTTCGGGAAAGGCGGGCGTGAGCACGGTTCGGACGAACCCGTTCCAGGCCGAATCACTCACGACGGCGGTGTCGCCAATGTTGCGGCCGAAGTAGAGGCGCTCGACGTGGGCCGCCTTGAGGCCGGCAGGTCGATTCAGCCCGGTGCAAGCGCCAACCGTCAGAGCAAGAGCGGCGGCGCGAATCCACGGATGCGGCATGATTCGCAAGCTCCGCGACGAATCCTGAGGGGGAGGGGGAGGCGCGACACTGTCGGCGCCGCCACGAGTTTCGAGGGTCGCGCCAAGGATAATGCCGGATGAGCACCAAGCTCCAGTCGGCCGGGTGACGGGGACGCCCCCGTCTACCGGCGGGTTGCGATTTTTTGCTCGTTGATGGCGCTGCCCAGTCCCGTTAGCGTGAAGACATGAATCGCGTCGCGTTGCTGCTCAGCACGCCCGCCGTGGCGCTGCACCACTTCGATCACCCGGACGGGACCGCGCATGCGGATCCCGAGCACGAGGTGTCAGCGAGCGACTCCATCAGCTTCGTGGAGGGCGGTGCGTTCGACACGTGCGTGGAGGGCGAGCGGTGGCAGTTGACACCGGGGACTCTCTTCGTGACGCGCGGCGGGATGGAATTCTCCTGTCGTCATGCGCACGACACGCCGAGCGATCGCTGTCTGACGGTCTCCTACACGGAGCACGCGGTCGAGGATCTCATGCGCCTCGACGTCCCGCCGCTCCGGCCACCGTTCGCACGGATGTCGGCGCGCCGCCAGTATCTGCATCACCGACTCCGCTCGTGTCGACCGGGGGAGGAGATCCGCCTCGAGCTCATTGCGGGAGCACTCTTCGAGTCCCTCGCTGCGACTCGTCCGTCAGCACCTGCTCGGTTGGGTACCGACACCACGCCGCTCATGCGGCGCATCGATGCCGCCGTACAGCTGATCGAAGCGGAGTTTGGCCGGACACTCACGCTCGCCGATCTCGCCGGCGCCGCCGGCTTGAGCCCGTTCTACTTCGCGCGTGCGTTTCGTCGGTTCATGGGCATCCCACCGCATCGCTACCTGACCTCGGTCCGGCTGCGACACGCGGCGCGTCTCCTCGATGGCGGCGCGAGCGTGACGTACACGTGCTACGAGGTGGGGTTCGGGTCGCTGAGTCATTTCGTGACCGCGTTTCGACGGCGTTTCGGTGTGGTGCCGTCGTCGGCCCGTACCGCGCGCGTTCCCACGCTGCGCGCTGGAGCGTCCGCCCCGCTCTGGAGCAAGTCGGGATAGGGCTCCACGGGGTTTGGGTTACCTCTGCGCGTCGCGCGACGATGGTCGTCGCGTCCCGATCGAGAGCAAGGACTCGAAAGCATTCCCGCAACGCCTCGCTAGCTTGTCGATCGCCGGCCCGTCGCGTTAGGCCGAGCATCGACATGCGCTCACTGCTGACGAGGAATGATCCCGTGACGACCGATGTGCTCGTAACTCGCTGGTCGGAGATCGGCGAGAAGATGGTGAAGCTGGCCGAAGCGTTCCCGGAGGACCGCTACGACGCCCGGCCGGTGCCCGAGGTTCGCTCATTCGCGGACCAGCTCCGCCATGTGGCGTTCTGGAATCGTTATGTACAGAAGACACTGCGTCGTGAGGAAGCCGACGGCGAGGCGAACGAGCTGCCGCGCGCGAGCTACCCGACGAAGGCGAAGATCGTGAAGGTGCTGCGATCCTCGTTCGACGACGTCGCCCGCGAGTTCGCTACGACCCGGGCGAGCAGGAATGGCGCGGACCTCGACACCATGGTGTCGTTCATCGAGCACGGGGGCGAGCACTATGGGCAGCTCGTCGTCTACGCTCGGCTGAACGGCGTCGTGCCGCCGGCATCGCAGGGCTGAACGTAATTGGGGTCTGACCCAATCGCGATCCTAGATCCGCCGGCTGTCGTACGCCCAGTGCAAGAGGGCCTGACGTTGCCGACGACGGCAGCTCAGGTCACACGGCTCGCATCCCTGTCGCACCTGCGCGACGTGCCTCGCAATCTGCCGCCAGCGGCGCACCTGCCGGTCGTCGTCCTCGCCGCGCCGCCCGAGATAATAGCGGCAGTACCACTGGAACCAGCCGCGCGGATCGTCGCGATGGATCCACCCCTTCTTGCGCCACACGGCGAGCGGCTGCGACGCGCGCACGCCGAAGTAGTTGAGCTTCGGGTCAGCCCCCTCCGGTGAGAGCTTCGCTCTCGCGAACCAGCTCGCCGGGAACTCGTCGCGGCAGTCCGTCATGTACTTCCCGCCGAATACGCCGAGCGCGAGCATCTCCCGCGGGGTCAGTTGGGGAGTGAAGCGATCGTCGAAGTTCCGGCCCGTCGGCTCCGTGAGCCAGTAGACGTACCCACGCTGCATCGCGTCGTTGACGACCACGCGTCGAGGCTTCATGGCGCTCGCTCCGGGCTGGGCCGCCGCGTGGTCACGTTGCCGCCTGAATTAGCGCGAGCAGCTCCGCCCAGTCCAACACCGTCGCATCCGCGTTGTCCGACGGGGCGGCCCCCGGCGGACGCAGCCACACGGCTCGCAGGCCGGCTGCCTTCGCACCTGCAATGTCCGTGTCGAGCCGGTCACCGACGAACCAGATGTCATCGCGAGGGACGCCGAGCCTAACGGCGGCGATCTCGAAGAGCAGCAGGTTCGGTTTGCGCACGACGTAGTCGGCCGACACCATCACGAACGCGAGGTGATCAGCCAGGCGGTGCCTCGCCAGTTCGTGCCGGATCGTCGCCGCGCCGAATGATGAGTTGCTCAGCACGGCCATAGGGATGCCGGCATCGGCGATCGCGGCAAGCGCGTCGCGCGCTCCCGTCATCGGCCGCATGGTCACCGACGCATCCCAGAACGTCAGCTCGAGCTCTGACAGCGGGGCCGCAAACCGTACGCCGAGAAAGTCGTGGATGAGTCGGGTGACTGCCGGCCACGGCGCCTCCATCTGGAACTCCTCCCGGCGCGCGGACACGACGGCCGAGACGCGACGCGCGCGCGCGACCGCGGCATCGAGCGTGACGCCCGGTGGCACATGCGCCGCGGCCGCCAACAACGCGGTGGTCCCGGCGTGCGGATCGTAAGCGACTTCCTCGACGAGCGTGCCGCCGAAGTCGAACAGCAGTCCCCTTGGCCGGTTCATGGGTCAGCGTCGTTGAATCAGGATGTATCGGGTTTCGACAACTCTGACGCTTTGAAAGGGGCTACCGCGTGCCGTTCGCGGCGGCCCGAAGCAGTCGCTCGCGATCCGGCCCGGCGAAGAGCCGCCCATTCGCCATGACCGCGGAGATCCGGCGCGTGTTCCGGATGTCACGAAGCGGGTTCGCATCGAGGAGGACGAGATCCGCGAGCTTCCCCGGCGCGATCGTGCCAGCCGAATCGAGCATCCCGAAGTACCTGGCTGGCTCCAGCGTCGCGGCGCGAAGGACCTCGAACGGTGTCAGCCCACCGCGCGCGAGCAACGCGAATTCCTCGTGAAGCCCGAACCCCGGCGGGCTGTTCCGGAGCGGTGCGTCGGTACCGGTGAGGATGCGCACACCGGCGCGGTGCATCGCCGCCACCTGACGCAGCCGCTTCTCGAACATTGCACGGCCGACGGAATCAGCGTTAGGCGGAATGCTGTCGGGCATCGGAAAGATCTCGGCGACGTA
>Ga0075421_100007075_pt1 | contig 13713 bp, 10 predicted proteins | sample SoiMetdeltSBSDD5_FD_75292 | JGI IMG/M metagenome (GOLD analysis project Ga0075421, IMG submission 75292) | Bulk soil microbial communities from a Populus tree surrounding site in Tennessee, USA - Soil MetaG P. deltoides SBSDD5 | ecosystem: Environmental > Terrestrial > Soil > Tree plantation...
GCAACATGGCGAGGATGAGGTCGCCCGTGGCGCGCGTGAAGTCGAGCAGGCCCGCGCGGTCGAGCGCGAAGAGCTTGCCGATGATGTCCTCGACGTCACCGCCGGAGCAGAAGGCGCGGCCGGCGCCGGTGAGCACAATCGCGCGCACGCCCGGCTCGCGGTCGAGGTCGCGGAAGGCCTCGCGGAGCTCGCGGTAGACCTCGAAGGTGAGCGCGTTGAGGCGCTCGGGGCGGGAGAGCGTGAGGGTCGCCACGCCGGTGCCGGCGTCGAACGCGTACTGGAAGCTCTGGTACTCGCGGGACATCGGTGGGTGGTCCTGTTGCTCCGGGCCGGATCGGAAGAGATGGTGCCCTCGGAACGGATGGCGCCCTCGGAATGGATGGCGCACGTGCGCACCCTACGGGACGGCGGCGGTGGCCTCGATCTCCACCTTGGCGCCGGGTGCGAGCAGCCCGCGCACCTCCACGAGCGCCATCGCCGGATAGTGGCGCCCCATGAGCTCGCGCCAGTGGGTGCCGAGCTCGCGCCGGCTGGCGGCGTATTCGGCCTTGTCGGTGACGTAGACGGTGAGGCGCGCGACGTCCTCCGGTCCGCCGCCGGCGGCGCGCACGACGGCCAGCACGTTGGCGAGCGCTTTCGCGAACTGTTCCGCGAAGCCGTCGCCGACGAGCCGCTGCTCGCCGTCCCACGCGATCTGGCCGGCGACGAAGAGCAGGCGCCGCCCGGGCGGCACGAGGACCCCGTTGGAGTACCCCTGCGGCGCACCGAGCTCCGGCGGATCGACGACCCGCAGCGCGTCCACGGGCTCGCGCGCGGTCACGACTGCACCGCGCCGCCGTCGAGCACGATCGCCTGGCCGTTGATGCCGGCCGCCCGCGGGTCGCAGAGCGAGACGATGAGGAAGGCGACTTCCACGGCGGTGTAGAGCCGGTTCTGCGGCGAGAAGCGGCGGATCTGTTCGAGCGCCTGGTCGCTGGCGATGCCGGTCTTGTCGCTGATGCGGGCCACGGACTCGGTGACCATGTCGGTGTCGACGTAGCCCGGGCAGACGGCATTGACGGTGACGCCGCGGAGGGCGAGCTCCGCGGCGACCGAGCGCGTGAAGCCGACGACCGCGTGTTTGGTGGCGGCATAGGCGGCGATGTAGGGGGCGCCCATCTTGCCGGCCACCGAGGCGACGTTGATCACCCGCCCCCAGCCGGCGGCGAGCATGCCGGGGGTCATCGCCTGCGTGCAGAGGAACGTGCCGGTCACGTTGACGGCGAAGAGACGGTTCCAGTCCTCGAGGGTGATCGACTTGAGCGCCGCCGAGTGCGAGATGCCGGCGTTGTTCACCAGCACGTCGACGCGGCCGAGGTGCTCCGCCGCGCGTCGCGCGAGCTCGCGCACCTGCTCGGGATCGGTGACGTCGCAGCGGACCTCGTGGACGCTGTGGCCGGCGGCGCGCAGCGCTTCGCCGGTGGCGGCGAGCTGTTCGGCCGAGCGCGCCGCCAGCACGACGGAGGCGCCGGCCTCGGCGAGCAGCCGCGCGGTGGCGGCGCCGATGCCACGCCCGCCGCCGGTCACCACCGCGCCCTTGCCCTCGAGTCTCTTGGCGTCGCTCATCGAGGGCGACGATATCGCGCCGGCCTCGTCGACTCTAGAATCCTCCCACCTTGCTCCAGCCAGGCAGCCGGGCACGCACGCTGACCGTCCTCGCCCTGGCCGCCGCCTGTGGCGTCGGGCTCGCGCTGCGGCTCTGCAACCTCGCCGGCCAGGTGATGGCCGGCGACGAGCTGCACGCCGTGCGCGCGGCAGTGACGCGGCCGGTCTCCGACTTGCTCTTCGCCTACCAGGAGGCGGACAACTGCATCCCGCTCTCCACGTTCGATCGGCTGCTGATCGACGCCGGGGTGCCGCTCACCGAGATGCTCGTGCGCCTGCCGGTGCTCCTGGCCGGCCTCGCGATGCTCGCCCTCGGGCCGTGGTGGGCGCGGCGGCGCCTGGGCGCGGGCAGCGCCATCGCCCTCGCATGGCTCCTGGCGATCTCGCCGGCCCTCGTCTTCTACAGCCGGATCGCACGCTCGTACATGCCGATCGCGCTCTTCGGCTGCGCCGCGGTCGTGGCCTTCGAGGCGTGGCTCCGGCGCGGGGGCTGGCGGCTGGCGCTGGCCTACGTCGCGGCGGCAACGGTCGCCGTCTGGTTCCACCTCGGAGCCGCGCCGCTGGTCGTGGCGCCGCTCTTCGCCGCGCTGCCCGGCATCGTGCGACGGAGAGGGCGGGGAGCGCTGCGCCTGCTCGGCGTCATCGCGGCGCTGGCGGCAGCGTTGCTCGCGCTGCTCGTGCCCGCGCGCGCGACGCTGCTGCCGTTGATCGCCAGCAAGAGCGGCGCGCTCCAGCTCACGACGGCCGAGGTGGTCGAGCTCGCCGCCTGGCTCGCCGGCGTGCGCTGGGCCTGGGTGGCGCTGCCGTTCTGGGCGGTGGTCGGCTACGGCGCCCTGCGGCTCGCGCGGCGCGACGCCAGGCTCGCCGGCGTGCTGGGCACGGCGGCGGTGGGGCAGGTCGCCGGCATCCTGGCGCTCGCCCCCGTCGGGCACCAGAGCGCCGTCATCCTCGCGCGCTACCTCGTGCCGGCGCTGCCGCTCGCGCTCGTCTTCGCGGCGGAAGTGCTCGGAGACATCGGCGAATCGAGGCCCCGACGGGCGGGGGAAGGCCCCGCTCCTACACCGGAGCCCGTTCCGGATGTCGGTTTCGCTTCCGCTGCGTGGGCGGGCCCCGCGCCCGCCCCCCCCGGTGTCCGACCGTCGGTCCTCGCCATCCTCCCTGCGACCACCGTCGTCGTCGCCCTCTTCATGGCGGGTCCTTTCACCGATCGCGCGATCGCACGGAGCTCGTTCGCGCACTCGGGGCTGCTCCTCCGCTTCACGGCGAGCCGCCCAACTCTGCCGCCGCCGGGGCTGCCACCGGTCTACGCCTGGATCGGGCGGACCGGGCCCGGTACGATGGTCGAGCTCCCTTGGCACCCCGTCTGGCGGTTCGACCGCTCGCTCGCCCTCTACCAGCTCGAGCATGGCAGGCCGGTCCTGGTGACGACCTTCGGGCCGCCGCTCGCCGATCGCCGGCTCGCTTTCCGCAACATGGTGCGCGGCGACGTCGACGGGCTCCTTGCCAGCCGCGGGCGCTGGCTGGTCGTCCACCGTTCGCTCATCGCCGAGGGGAGCCGGATCGGAGCGGTCGCAGCGGACGGGCGGATCCGCTACGAGCTGCGGATGCACGCTCTCGATGCGGTGCGGAGGTTGCGCGAAGCCTGGGGCGCTCCAGACTACCGGGACGACGACACCTGGTGCTGGGACCTCGACCGTGTGCGGCGTGGCGCCCCCGGCGCACCGCGCACGCGCTGATCGCTCGACTCCTCAGCGCGCGTCGGTCCGGTCGGATCGACCCTCAGGTGGAGCGACCCTCAGGTGGAGCGACCCAGCGCCGCGAGCACCGCCTCGCTGAGGATGGCGCCGAGGGTGGCGATCGTCGCGTGGCCCTCCTCCACGGAGGCCGCGGCGGGATCGCCGAAATACGCCTGCGGCCCGCCAGCCTCCTCGAAGGTCTCCTTGCCGTCGCGGATCGCCACGGAGAGGGAGGCGGGGTTGGCGCGCAGCTCGCGACGGGCCGCGTCGCGCACGGTGCCGGGCCGCGCCGCCATCACCACCGACGTCTCGAAACGGCCGGCGTGGCAGGCGCCGCTCTTGAACTCGTCGCCGAGGCGGAGCGCCCAGGGCTTGCGCGTGAGGTCGGGGAAGATCGCCAGGGTGCCGGCGGCGACGAGGTCGGCGACGGCGCCGTGCAACGCCGCGAGGTGCGCGGGTTCCAGGTGCGCGTTGGCGATGGCGAGCGTGGCGAAGCCGTGGAAGGCGAGCGAGCGGCCGGCGCCGACGACGAGCGCCCGCACGGCCTCGGGCGGCGTTGACAGCGTGCCGCTGAATCCCGCGGCGAAGCGCGCCGTCGTGTATTCGAAGGGCGGTAGCACGAGCGGAAGGAGATCGTGGGCGGCGAGCAGCGCGGCGCCCGCCTCGGCCATGGCGGTGGCGATGACGCCGTCCGTGGTCATCGGCAGGTGAGGCCCGTGCGCCTCGATCGCCCCCACCGGCAGGATGCATACGGCGCGCTCGCGGTCGAGCGCGTCGACCTCGGTCCACGGGAGCTCGCCGAGCCGCAGCGGGAATGTGTCCACCAAACGACCATAACAGCTGGCTCGCACGCGTTCCGGCGCAGGAAACGGGGGATCACGAGGGTTCCACCGTCGGGCGCGCCCGCCAACGACGCAGCGATCGGGATGTCCTCAGAAACGAGAAGGAGCTTGCCGATGATCTCGAAGCGATTCGCCCTCGCCGCCTCCGCCGTCGCCATGACGGCGGCCGCGATCGTGGCCACACCCGCCCGCACCACCTCGCTGCCGCCCAGCGCTCCCGACGCCCTCGACGACGTCGCGATGCTCGCCGACGGCGACGGCCGCGCGGAGCTCAGCAACGCCGACGGCGCCGGAGGCCCCGGCTTCGCGGGCCACCGTGGCCCGGGTCGACGCGGTCTCCTCGGCGCGCGCCGCCTCGCCGACTATCTCGACATGAGCGAGCAGCAGCGGGAGGACGCCCGCAAGCTCGTCGCCACGCGGCGCGACCAGGTGCGCCCGCTCTGGGAGGAGCGCCGCGCGCTGCGCGAGCGGCTCAAGGGGATGCTCGGCGATCCGGGCGCCAGCGACGTCGCCGTCGGCCAGCTCGTCAAGCAGATGCACGCCAATCGCGAGGCCCTCGTCGCCGCCCGCAAGACCACGCAGGGGCAGCTCGCCGCGCTGCTCGACGATGCGCAACGGGCGAAGCTCGAGCAGCTCCGGAGTCTCAGGCGCGAGTTTGCAGAGAGCGGCCGCCGCCACCGCGGCGACTTCCGTCGCTGAGGTATCTGTCGCCCCCAGCCCCCTGCCCCCCTTTCCCTTCGCCGGGGAAGGGGGGTTCTGTTATTCCGCGATCGTCCTCTCGCAGGGGCGGACGGGGCCTTCCGGAAACTCAGCGGTTTGGCCCCTTGGTCAGTAGCGGCGCCAGAGGCGGAGGCCGCTGGCGGTCGACGAGACCTGAAAGCGTGCCGCGAGCACCGCGGCGTACGGGCTCGTTGGCGCCGGCGCGCCGTTGATCTCCTGCACCTCGATCGAGCGCGCCGGCGCGAAGGCTCGCGTGAGCAGGACGCGGAAGACCTCGAGGAAGTCCGCGATCCGCGGGTGATCGGGGGGCACGAGGAAGCGCAGGCGGCGGCCGCGCCCTTCGGAAGTGAGCACGAGGGTGCTCCCGGCGAAGACGAGGTGCGAGCCGGCGGCCCGGCGCGGGAACTGACCGCGGATGCCCTCGAGCGCGAGCCCGCTGGGCGAGGCGGGGTCGAGTGCGTGGACCCACCAGACGGCGTCTTCCGGCAGCTCGCGCCGGAGCCGTCGCACGGCCGCGGGTGACGCGAACTGCGGGCCGGTGATGCCGTCGAAGAAGGCGCCCGCGGCAACTTCGCCCGAGAGCTCCATCAGCCGCAGCGAGCGGAACACCTGCTTCCACTGCAGCGACGGCAGCTCGCGCAGCAGCAGCTCTCGGAAGACGACGCCGTAGCGCTGCAGCAGCAGGCGGGCGCGTTCCTTCTGGCGCTCCTCGCGTTCGAGAGGATCGGCAGCCGCGTCCGGGTCCGGTGAGGCCAACGGATACCAGCGACCGGTGAAGGCGCGGCTCGTCTGCCAGCGCGCGAAGCCGCGACGGGCGAGCCTTCCGCCGGCGAGCCCGGGCGCCGGCTGCGCCGTCTCCGCCGCCGCGGGTCGGAAGCGCGAGAGCACTCCCTTGCGTACCGCGGCGAAGGTGTCGTTGGTCACCGCTCCCGCCCAGGCCGCCCCCCAGAGGCGTGCGGTGAGCGCGCCGGTGTCGCCTGTGGTGTGGGGGAGGAGCTCGGGCAGCGTGAAGCGGCCGGGCCCCGGGAAGAGTCGCCCTGCGGAGCCCGCCTCGTTGGCGGTCGCGGGCCCCGCCTCGGAGTCCGCGGAGTCGCCCTCGACACCCTCGACCTCGCCGGCCCCCTGCTCCTCGGCGAGGGCAGCGTCGTCGATCGAGCCGCCCTCGGGGCGGAGAAGCGGCACGTCCTCGGGGAAGGCGAACGTGAGTCGCTCCCTGCCGACTCCGAGCCAGAGCAGGTCGGTCTCCTGCAGCAGCGTGTCGAGCCACGCGGGATGGTAGGGGTCGAGCCGCGCCGGCAAGAGGTCGGTCTCCCACAACGCGGCCGGAGCCGCCCACCCGAAGAGGCGCTCGAGCGCGTTCTGCAGACCGTCGACGCCGTCGCGTCGTGGCGCGAGCCCCTGCTGGACGGCGAGGAAGAGCGGGAGGCGCGCGAGAGGGAGCGTCGGGAGCTGGGGCCGCGCCGCCGCGCGCACCATGCGCAGCAGGCGCGCCATGTTCTCGACGTCGCACACCTGGACGACGTCGACCCCCGCCAGCAGCTCGCCGACGACCACCCGCTCGTCGTCGACGAGCTCGTCGAGGACGGGCACCAGCCGTTCCGGCGCGAGGCCCCAGGTGGAGGCGAGCACCGCGCGCTCCAGCGGCCCGTAGAACCGCAGCCACTCCCCGAGCAGATCGCCGAGCGCGGCTTCCGGGTCCTCGAGCTCGACAGCGACCGGGGAGGCGCGCCGCGCGAGCCCGAGTAGCTTGGCGGCCGCGTCGGTGGCGAGCGGCCGATCGGGCGCCAGCACGGGGGCGAGCACGATGGACTCGTCGGCGATGCCGAGCACGGCGAGCAGGCGTGGCAGGAGCTCGACGGCGGTGACGAGCGGCTCGCCGCTCGCGCCCGTGACACCGCCCTCCACGGCGCGGTCGAGCCACGTGAGCGGGAGCCGGAGGGTCACCAGGCGCGACGTCGCAGGCTCGAGGGCGGTCAGGAGCTCGGCCTCGGGCACGCCCTGGTCGCGCGCCGCCGCGTCGAGGAGCTCGCGCCACTCGGCGAGGGGCAGCAGGAGCCGCTCGCGCACCCAGTCCGCGATCTCGTCGGCGGCCGGCGCGTAGCCCGGCCACGTGCGCTGCAGCTTGCGGCGCAGCTCCTCGGCGGTGGCGGGCGGCACCCGCGGTCGCAGCGCCGCCGAGAGCGTGACCTCGGCGAGGAGGTCGTCGCCGAGCCGCGAGGCGCCGCCGTCGGGCGTGTCGTCCTCGTACATCAGGCGGTTGGTCTGCTTCCAGCCGAGGTTGGCGGCGAACGGCGAGGCCTTGGCAGTCGTCACCTCGACCACCTCGATCTCGCCGCGCTCGACCTCGCCGAGCAGGTCGCGCAGCGTGCCGAGGTCGAGCTCGTCCTGCAGGCAGGTGCGCCACGTCTCCAGCAGGAGGGGGAAGTCGGGGAAGCTCCGCACCGCGTCGAGGAGCCGCTTGCTCCGCTGCCGGTTGAGCCAGAGGGGCACTCGATGGCGCTGGTCCCCGCGCGGGAGGAGCAGCGCGCGCCCCGCGTTCTCGCGGAAACGGGCACCGAAGAAGCCCGAGCTCTCGAGACGGCGGCGCAGCAGCGGCAGCAGGCGCTCGCTCTCGACGAGCGCCAGCAGGTCGTCGCCAGGCATCTCGTGGGGGAGCTCGATGGCGAGCGCGTCGTCGTCGTGGGTCACCTCGAGGCGCGTGCCGAAGCGCTCCTCCCACGCCGAGGCGAGCGCCATCGCGAAGGGACGGTTGACCTTGCCGCCCCACACCGTGTGCAGCACCATGCGCGGGCGCGGGTCGGGCGCCTGCGGGTCGCGCACGCGCTCGACGAGCAGCCGGCGGCGGTGGGGGAGCTTCGGCCCGGTCGTCGCGCGCTGCGCCTCGAGGTAACGCACGAGGTCGGCCGCGGCCTGGGGACGCAGCGGGTAGCGCTCCGCGAGCGCCTCGGCGAGGCCGGACGCGCCATGCTCGGCGAGGAAGCCGTCGGCCCAGGCGAGCAGCTCCCCGGACCGCCGCGCGAGGTGGAAGCCGCTGTCGTTGTCCTCGCCCTTCCAGAAGGGGGCCATTGCCGCGTCGCCCGAGGCGGGCGCCACCAGCACGTCGTTGTGTGTGATCTGCGCGATGCGCCAGGTCTGCGCGCCGAGCACGAAGCGGTCGCCGATGCCGCGCTCCCAGACGAACTCCTCGTCGAGCTCGCCGAGGCGGGCGAGCGAGCCCTGGAGCCGCAGGTGGAAGTAGCCGCGGTCGGGGATCGTGCCCCCCGCCATGTAGATCCAGCGCGCGGCGCCCGGGCGCGCCCTGACGCTGCCGCTCAGGCGGTCGATCGCCACGCGTGGCGTGAGCTCGCGCACGCGCGAATCGGCGAAGCGGCCGGCGAGCATCTCGAGCACGAGCTCGAGCTGCGTGCGGGGCAGGTCGTGGTACGGGTCGCTCGTGCGCAGCTCGTCGAAGAGGTCGTCGACGGTGCGCTCCTCGGCCGCCACCATCGACAGCAGCACCTGCGTCAGCACGTCGAGCGGCGCCTCGACCGGCGCGATCGGCTCGATGTCCTGCGCCAGCGCCGCCGCCGACACCGCCGCCGAGCGCAGGAGGTCGCGGCCGAAGAGCGGATAGAAGCGTCCGCGCGACACGGCGCCGACGGAGTGCCCGGCGCGGCCCACACGCTGCACCGTGCTGGCGATCGAGAACGGAGTCTGCACGAGGAGGACCTCGTCGAGGTCGCCGATGTCGATGCCCAGCTCGAGAGAGCTCGTGGCGACGAGCGCCGGCAGGCGCCCCTCCTTGAAGCGGCGCTCGACGGCGAGGCGGATCTCCTTCGACAGCGAGCCGTGGTGGGCGTAGGCGAGGTCGTCGGGCTGACCTTCGTTGAGGAAGCGCGTGAGCTTCTCGGCCATGCGCCGGCTGTTGGTGAAGACGAGCGTCGTGCGGTTGGCGCGGATGCGCTCGCGCAGCGCGGCGACGAACGGGCGCCAGAAGTCCTCGCTGCGCGGTGTCGCGGAGAACCCCGGGACGCTCTCCACCGGGTGGGGCAGCGACGGGTTGCCGGCGCCGCGCCGGCCGGTGGCGCGCAGCGACGTCGGGGCGCCGGCGCCGCTGCCGCCGACGCCGGCGGCGGGATCGGGCGGCGTGCCGCCGTCGACCGGCAGCGGTGCCGGCAGCTCGACGGTCATCTCGTAGACCTTGGACGACGCGCACTCGAGCACGCTCACCGGGCGTGGGCGAAAGCTCGCTCCGTCGCCGTGCCCGTGGCGGACCCAGCCGCCGACGAAGCGCGCGATCCGCGGCAGCGGACGCACGGTGGCGGAGAGGGCCACGCGCTGGAACTCGCCGGCGAGGCGCACGAGGCGGTCGACGGCGGTGATGAGGTGCGTGCCGCGCTTGGTGCCGGCGACCGCGTGCACCTCGTCGAGGATGACGGTGGTGACGCCGCGCAACATGTCGCGCCCCGCCGACGAGGTGAGCAGGAGGTTGAGGCTCTCGGGAGTGGTGATCAGCACCTCGGGCGGGCGCCGGAGCATGCGCCGGCGGTCGGCTGGCGGCGTGTCGCCGCTGCGCACGGCGACGCGCACCGGAGCCGGCGCGGCGCCGGTCGCGTTCCACGCGGCCCCGAGCTCCGCCAGGGGCGCGAGCAGGTTGCGCTCGACGTCGTTGTTGAGCGCCTTGAGCGGCGAGACGTAGAGCACGCGGGTGAGGCCGGCCTCCCAGGTGCCCGAGAGCAGGCGGTCGAGCGCCCAGAGGAAGGCGGCCAGCGTCTTGCCGCTGCCGGTCGGCGCCGTGGCCAGGATGTGCTCTCCGCGCGCGATCGCCGGCCACGCGCGCCGCTGTACCTCGGTGGGGACGCCGAAACGACGCCCGAACCAGGCGCGGACGACGGGGTGGAAGACGGCGAGGGGGTCGGAGGGCGCTGCTAGCATGGGACCGACGGCGTGGCCCGGCGGAGACAGTAGCTCAATGGCCTGGTTCGGCGGCGGCACCAACAAGACAAAGTCCATCCAGAGGAAAGTCCTGAGGGTGGGCACCCTGACGCCCCTGCAGGAGCTCGACCCTCGGCGCACGCAGGAGCGGGGCACCGTGATGGTGCTCGCGCAGCTCTTCGAGGCGCCTTACGAGCTCGCCGGCCTGGGCGGCGAGCCGACCCCGCGCCTCTTCGCCGAGCCGTTGCGGGCGGAGGAAGGCGGCAACGTCGTGTCGGCGGCGGTGCGCCAGGGGATCGTCTTTTCCGACGGCACGCCGCTGACCGCCGCGGTGGTCGCCGAGTCGCTCGCCAGCAACGAGGTGGTGCTGCGGGCGGCGGCAGTGGAGGCGGTGGGCGAGAGGTTGCGCTTCCGCCTCCACCGACCGCATCCAGGGTTCGAGAGGCTCCTGGCCCAGAGCCACTGCGACGTGACGCTGCGCCGCGAGGGGCACGTGCTGGGCACCGGGCCCTTCGTGGCCGAGGAGGATGCCAGTGACCCCCAGTGCGTGCGGCTGTTTCCGAACCCGAACTACCGCGACGAGGTGCCGCTCGACGAGGTCCAGTACCGCGTTTACGCGAGCGCCGAGCAGCTCGCGGCGGCGGTCGACGCGGGCGAGGTCGACCTCACCACCGCGCTCTCGCGCGACGACGTGGCGCGCGTGCGCGAGGCGCGCAAGCACTTCCTCCCCGGCGCCAGCACGGCGATCCTCTACCTGAATACCGAACGGCCCGCCTTCGCGGACCCGCGCCGGCGTCGCGCGGTCGCTTTTGCCATCGACCGGGTGGAGGTGACCCGCACCTCGTATTCGAGCCCGCTAGCCTTCTCCGCGATGAGCCTCCTGCCGCCGCTGATGGGGAGCCATCGCGACGGTGTCTCCTTCGCCCCCGAGCGGGCGCGCGAGCTGCTGCGCGAGGCAGGGTCCACCGATGGGCGGCTGCGCCTGGTGATCGTATGGGCGCCGCGGCCCTACCTGCCGCAGCCGGCCGCGGCCGCCAGCACCCTGGCGCGGCAGCTCGCCGCCGTGGGCCTGCAGGTCGACGTCGTGACCCCCGCGAGCAACGAGGAGTACAACGACCGGATCCGCGCCGCCGACTACGACCTCCTGCTTTCGGGCTGGATCGCCGACACCCACGATCCGGCGGACTTCCTCGCCGCCAACCTCTCGTCGGAGGCGATCCCCGCGCGCGCCGCATCGACGGTGGGCCGCGCCAACCGCGCGCGCTGGCGCGACGCGGCGGTGGACCAGGCCCTCGGCCGGTTCCGCGAATCGCGCTCGGGAGAAGCGCTGGCGGAGATCTTCGAGCGGGTACGCGACGGGGTGCCATTCGTGCCGCTCATGTACGGCCAGACCGTCGTCGTCTGCGGCTGGCGGGTCCGGAACTTCGAGCCAACCCCGTTGGGCCTTTCCAGCCTGGCGTCGGTCGACGTGGAGGCCTCGTAAGGTCCGTGAGCGCCGAGACGATGCGCAGCGAGCCGGTGCGCGCGGTGGTCATCGACGACTCCGGCTTCCAGTGCTCCGCGCTGCGGCACCTGCTCGAGGGGCGCTACGGCGAGCGGGTGGCCGTCGAGACCTACGTCGATCCGGTGGCGGCGCTCGAGCGGCTCGGTCCCGACGTCGGCCTGCTGCTGCTCGACTGGGAGATGCCCGGCCTCGACGGAGCGGCGATGCTCGAGGAGGCGCGGCGCCGCGGCGTCGACCTCAAGCGCGTGATCATCCGCTCCGGCCACCACGCCGACGAGCTCCACCGCCAGTTCGACGGGCGCGGTTGCCTCTGCGTCATCGAGAAAGGAGAGCAGGAGCAGCAGGCGGCCTTCCTCATGATCCTCGACGGCATCGTGCGGCGCAGCGGCCGTGAGCCCGGCCGGTGAAGGTCGTCCTCTTCGGCGCCACCGGCATGGTCGGGCAGGGGGTGCTCCGCGAGTGCCTGCTGGCCCCTGACGTCGAGCGCGTGCTCGCCGTCGTCCGCAGCGCGAGCGGCCAGGCCAAGGGAAACCCTCACGCGAAGCTCGCCGAGCTCGTGCACCGGGACTTCACCGACTTCTCGACCGTCGCCGGCGAGCTCACCGGCTGGGACGCGTGCCTCTACTGCCTCGGCGTCACCTCCGCGGGCGCGAGCGAGGCGGACTACCGTCGGGTCACCCACGACTTCGCCCTGGCGGCGGCGCGCACGCTGTCGGATCGCAACCCGGGAATGACGTTCGTCTTCGTCTCCGGTGCGGGCACCGACCCCGCATCGAAGACGATGTGGGCGCGGGTCAAGGGGGAGACCGAAGACGCCATCCGGCGTCTTCCGTTCCGCGCCGCCTACGCGGTGCGCCCGGCGTTCATCCAGCCGCTGCACGGCATCCGCTCGCGCACCGCGTCGTACCGCGTGTTCTACGCCTTGACGGCGCCGCTCTACCCGCTGCTCCGGAAGGTCGCGCCGCGCTGGGTGACCACCACCGAGCGCCTCGGGCGCGCGATGCTCGAGCTCGTGCGGAAGGGGTTCGATCGTCCCGTGCTGGAGAACGCCGACCTCGACGCGCTGGGTGCGTAGGAGGGCGCTACTTCTCTTCGGCCAGTCGCCGGAGCATGCGATAGACCATCCGCTCGTGGCCGGCAGCCATGGTGACGAAGGCGACGCCGATGGCGCCCTCCTGACTCCAGGCGACCCGCCCTTCCACCGGCAGGATCTCGCTCTCGTTGCGGAGCTCGAACCGCACCGTGTTGCCGACCACCCAGTCCGCCGGTGCGCCGGTGAGCGCCATGCCGCCGACCGAGAGGTTGGAGAGCTCGGCGGCCACGATCTGCCCCTCCGGTAGGTGGAGTCGCACCGGTGCGCGAAGCCGGATCCGCACCTCCGACTGCTGGCCGAGCTCGAGGGCGGCCGCGGAGTTGAGGCTGCGCCGCCGGGCGGCGGTGTTCTGGATGTGCATCGCGAGCTGCGGCTCCTCGGCAAGGATCTCCTTCAGCGGCTGGAGGGCGATCCGCACGACGCGACAGTCGGTGGCGGCGCGCGCCGAGGCGGTGCGCTCGGTCTCGTCGAAGAGGCTCAGCTCGCCGAGGAGCTCCCCGGGGCCGACTCGCGCCAGCAGCTGCATCGGCCGGCCGACCTTGTCCTTGAATACCGTCACCGTCCCTTCGAGGACGAGGTAGACGGCGTCGGCGGTCTCACCGTGGGCGAAGATCAGGCGGCCGGCGGGCACGTTCACCTCGCCGCTGTGCATGGCGAGCGAGCGCAACCGCTCGGGGGACAGCTCTGCGAAGATCTCGCAGCGGCGGAGGAGCTCGGAGACTGCCATGCGGCGCCGTTGCGAGCACTCTAGTGTCCCGCCCTTCCGATTCCAAATGTCTCCGTCATGGCATGCGAGGTCGCCACAGGACGGCGTGAGCGCCAGGGCGATCGGCGCTGCTATGCTCGCCGGCGATTCCGATGGAGCAGACCGGTGGCGCAGCGGCGGGTGGACCGTCGCCGGAACCCCGGGCGGGGGAGCCGCCGGCGGACCGAGCGAACCGGGAGCTGCGGCCGGCGACCACCGCGCTCGCCATCGGAGCGCTGACGCTCCTCGTCTTCCTGCCGGCTCTTCGTAGCGGATTCGTGCACCTCGACGACCCGCAAACGGTGCCGCGCTACGCGGTGGTGCTCCGCGGGCTCACCTGGGACGGCGTTCGGCTCGCCTTCGGCAGCAACTTCTTCGGCCACTGGGCGCCGCTGACGGTGCTCTCGCTGATGCTCGATTGGCAGCTCTGGGGTCGCGTCGCCTATGGGCATCACCTCACCAGCGTGATCCTGCACGGCGCCGCCGCGGCGCTCGCCTTCCTCCTCTGGCGGCGC
>Ga0075421_100007076_pt1 | contig 13712 bp, 12 predicted proteins | sample SoiMetdeltSBSDD5_FD_75292 | JGI IMG/M metagenome (GOLD analysis project Ga0075421, IMG submission 75292) | Bulk soil microbial communities from a Populus tree surrounding site in Tennessee, USA - Soil MetaG P. deltoides SBSDD5 | ecosystem: Environmental > Terrestrial > Soil > Tree plantation...
TCCCAGGTCACCTGAGCGCGCTCGAAGGTCTTGGCATCCACCAGCATGGCGCGCTCGGCGCCTGCCGCCGACTGCCGCGCCAGCGCTACGTTGCCACCTTTCAGTACGCACACTTTTCCGGTCACCCAAGCAGGAACCTCGACCAGCGAGAAGCCCCGCGGCGCCTGCGCCTTTGCGCCGACGCTGCGTGTGCCTCCGCTGCTGGTCTCCCTGGAACCTCCTGTTTCCAGGATCTTGCGCACCGGGCCCATCAGGCTCTCGTTGCTTTCCATGCCCTTGGTCAGGTCCGCGACCTTGCCCGAGAACGGGCCACGGATGGTCTGCGTCTTGCCGGTCGGGAGAACGGCGCGGATTTGGCCACCGGCTGGCAGGCTGAGACTATCGTTGTCCGTCAACCGGGCGCCAACGCGCATGCCAGGCACCGAGGATTCCATGACGTAGATATCGGCGGCGGCACCGGTGAGCCCAGCCAACATGGCACTGGCGCCCACCAGTGCCAAGGCGAGGACACGCGGCGCGCCTGCCATCATCAGATTGCTCGGCTTGAACGGGGAACCTGCAGCGGCGGTGCGCGCGCGACCAGGGGTCATTTCGATCGGCTCCTGCTCAGGACATCGCTCATCAATGCCGAGCCAGGCTATCGGACCACCCCGCCAGTGGCAAATTGATGGCCGATCCACGGCAAGCCTGCCAAGGCTGTATCTCGCGGCGTATCCACCTATATTTCGCGCATGCCCACCGCCGCCAAATTTGAATCGTGGCTGAAGCCCGACGCCTCGGGCCTGCTGTGCGAGCCGGGCGGCTTTCATATCGATCCGCTGCGACCGGTGGATCACGCCATCATCACCCACGGCCACTCGGACCACGCGCGGCCCGGCCATGGCGCCGTGCTCGCCACGCCTGAGACCATCGCCGTCATGAAGGCGCGGCTGGGCGAGAGTTGCGCCGGCAGCTTTCAGGCTGTGCGTTACGGCGAGACGCTCGGGCTCGGCGGTACGACCGTCTCTCTCGCGCCAGCCGGCCATATCCTCGGCAGCGCGCAGGTGGTGATCGACTGCAACGGCTGGCGCGCCGTCGTGTCCGGCGACTACAAGCGCCGGCCCGACCCGACCACGGCGCCGTTCGAGCTGGTGCCCTGCGATCTGTTCGTCACCGAGGCGACCTTCGGCCTGCCGGTATTCCGCCACGAGCCCGATGGGCGCGAGATCGGCCGCCTGCTGCACTCGGTCGCCACCTTCGCCGACCGCACGCATCTCGTCGGCGCCTACGGTCTCGGCAAGACGCAGCGGCTGATCGCACTGCTGCGGGCGGCCGGCTACGACAAGCCCGTGTGGCTGCACGGCGCCCTAAAATCCATGTGCGACCTTTATGTCGGCCTGGGCATCGATCTGGGCGACATCCGCCTGGTATCGGATGCACCCGACAAGCTGCCAGGCGCGATCGTCATCGCCCCGCCGTCGGCCTTGCAGGATCGCTGGACGCGCCGCCTCACCGATCCTGTCACAGCATTCGCCTCCGGCTGGATGCGCGTGCGCGCCCGCGGCCGTCAGCGCGGCGTCGAACTGCCGCTCGTCATCTCCGACCACTGCGACTGGCCGGAGCTGATCCAAACCATTAGCGACACCGGCGCCGAGGAGATCTGGGTCACGCACGGCCGCGAGGACGCGCTGGTGCATCAGATCGGCCTGATGGGCAAACGCGGCCGCGCCCTGGCCCTGGTCGGCTGGGAGGACGAGGAGGCGGAATGAAGGCTTTTGCCGACCTGCTCGACCGCCTGTCCTACACACCGGCCCGCAACGCCAAGTTGCGGCTGATGGCCGATTACTTCCGCACAGCGCCCGATCCTGACCGCGGCTGGGCCCTTTGCGCCTTGACCGACGGCCTGCCGTTCTCCTTCCCCCTGCGCCGCACCCTCACCGACATGATGGCGCGCCGCATGGACGCCGAGCTGTTCCGCCTCTCCCGCGACTACGTCGGCGACACCGCCGAGACCATCGCCCTGGCGTGGGATGCGTCTGCTCGGTCCCCGCAGGTCCCCCTCTCCCCGTCTTTGTGGGCACAGGGTCTGCGTGAGGAGCAGCATGCTGCGCCAACGCTGGCGCTTGAAGCTGCCTCGCACCCTAGCCCTCTCGCCGCCGGCAGGACGCGCGAGCCCCGCCTCTCCGACATCGTCGCCGAGCTGGCCCTGATCGACCGCAACGCCCTCGGCCCGCAGCTGGAGAACTGGCTCGATCGCCTGGATGCGACCGGTCGCTGGGCGCTGCTCAAGCTCTTGACCGGCGCACCCCGTGTCGGCGTATCGGCACGCCTCGCCAAGACGGCGGTGGCCGAGATGGCGGGCTTCAAGGTGGACGACGTTGAGCAGGTCTGGCACGCGCTCAGCCCACCCTACGCGCCGTTGTTTGCCTGGCTGGAGAAGCGCGGGCCGCAGCCCGACGTAGCGAGCGCGCCGGTGTTCCGCCCACTCATGCTGTCCCATCCGCTGGAGGATGCCGACTGGGCGGCCCTCGACTTTGCCGACTTCTCGGCCGAATGGAAGTGGGATGGCATCCGCGTGCAGATCGTGGCCGGCAACGGCGAGGCGCAGCTCTATTCGCGCACCGGCGATGCCGTCAGCCGGGCCTTCCCCGACGTCGTGGCCGGCTGCAACTTCGATGCCGTGCTCGATGGCGAGCTGCTGGTGCTGCGCACGGATCAACCGCCGCCCTTCAATGTCGCGCCGTTCAACGACCTGCAGCAGCGCCTTAATCGCAAGTCGGTGGGCAAGAAGCAGCTCGAGCAGTTCCCCGCCCACATCCGTCTCTACGATGCCCTGGCGATTGCCGGCCAAGACCTGCGCGCGCTGCCTTTCGTTGAGCGCCGCGCACGCCTCGAAGCTTGGCACGCCAAGACGCGGCCGCCGCGCACCGATCTCTCACCGTTGATCGAAGTCGCAAGCAAGGACGAACTGGAGAAGCTTTGGGCCGCCACGCGCGACACCGGCATCGAGGGCATCATGCTGAAGCGTCGCGACAGCCCCTACGTCGCCGGCCGCCCCAAGGGCCTGTGGTTCAAATGGAAGCGGGCGCCGCTCATCCTCGACTGCGTGCTGATGTACGCGCAGCGCGGCTCCGGCAAGCGCTCCTCCTACTACTCCGACTACACCTTCGGCGCCTGGCGCGACGCAGGCAACGCCGCGCGCGAGCTGGTACCCGTCGGCAAGGCCTACTTCGGCTTCACCGACGAGGAGCTCTTGGAGATCGACCGCTGGGTCAGGAACCACACCACCGAGAGCTTCGGTCCCGTGCGGGCCGTCGAGCCGGGCCTGGTGTTCGAGGTGGCATTCGACGCCGTGCAGAAATCGACCCGCCACAAGTCGGGCGTCGCCATGCGCTTTCCCCGCATCCATCGCATCCGCTGGGACAAGCCCGCCGACGAGGCCGATCGCCTCGACACCCTGGTCGCCATGATCGAGGCGTGATGCGGATCCGCGTTGCAGCGCCTGTCGCATACCGAGCAGCTGAGCGGCCGCCTTTGCACAGATTGGCAGCGCGCCACAGGCGTGCATTTTCCAGTCCTCGACCGGCAGGGTCCGCATCATGTCGGTCGTCGACCATGTGCCCCCCACTCCGCGCACATTATGCAGGGCATCTATATGCATGGCCTCTATGCAGGGCATCCATGCCTTGCACTTGGCCGGCCAGCCCCTTGCGTGCACCAACCCAGGCGTGGTGCAGACCATCCACTCGTCGATGCCGACCTCGCCACCCCGCACAGGCCTTGACTGGTATCGGCTTTTCCTGCTTCCCGGCGCACCTGGCCGACAGGGATGTCTTGAGAATGCCGCAGCGAGGCTCAAACTGCGCACGCACGTTCAGCCACCCGACCCTGCGATGCGACGGTGACAAGCGCGGGCATGACCGTTTATCACAAGGTTCAAGCGGTGGCGCATTGCAACGAGGACCTACCGGCATGGCACCGACAAAGGCAAAGATCCCCCCCAAGCCCACCATCGCGCCCGAGGAATGGGAGCGGCGCATCGATCTCGCCGCCGCCTTCCGCCTGGTGCACCTGTTCGGTTGGTCGGATCTGCTGGCGACGCACCTGTCCGCGCGTGTGCCTGGGCCCGAGCATCACTTCCTCATCAATCCGTTCGGGCTGCTGTTTGAGGAGATCACCGCGTCCAACCTCGTCAAGGTCGACGAGCAGGGCAACATCCTGAGCGATACCGAATACGAGATCAATCCGGCCGGCTTCACCATTCATAGCGCCGTGCACATGGCGCGACCCGAAGCCGCCTGCTGCATCCACACCCATACACAGGCCGGCACCAGCGTGGCGACGCAACAGGACGGTTTGCTCCCCATCACCCAGCATGCGCTCGCCGTCATCGCTCAGACCGGCTATCACGCCTACGAGGGCATCGCGACCGACCTGTCGGAGCGCGAGTCGATTGCGCGCGACCTCGGCACCAACAACGTGCTGATCCTGCGCAACCACGGCCTGTTGACGGTCGGCCGCACGGTCGGCGAGGCCTGGATGTGGATGTACCGGGCCGAGCGCGCGTGCCGCATGCAGGTCGCCTTCCAGCAGACCGGCGCTGCGCTATCGCCGATTCCCGAGGAGGTGCAGCGCGTCACCATCGAGCGCAACCGCTTCAACAATTCCGAGAAGGGCTACCGCCCGATCGGCAAGCGTGAATGGCCGGCCCTGCTGCGCAAGCTCGACCAGGAGAGCCCCGGCTACCGCGATTAACACTGCTGTTGTGTCGCCCCTTCAGCGCGGGCGGCGCACTCGGCAGCGCCGCGCGCACGCCTAGCGCAGGCCTGGCGCACGCCCAAGCGCACTGAGCCCGCGACCGCGGGCCAGGCCGCAGTTGCAGCCGGCCATGCGCCAGCAGGCACCGCTTGTTGCTGACGGCTCCGGCGCAGCGAGCCAACTGACCTTCTGCTGGCGCAACGCCTCGCCCGGGCCAGCGCTTACGACGCTTGGGCTCGCACCCGCCGCGACGCCGCGCGCGGCCGCCCCTCGTTGAGCCCCGCGTTGAGGCCAAGGTGCAAGCATGGTGATTACGGTGCGGACTAAGTGATTACGATGCGGACTGGCGGGGTAGATGCGGACTGGCGGGGTAGTTGTCAGCGGGAACACTGCCGGCGCGCAAAGCCCCAACCTTTCCGTCCTCAACAGGACGGACTGCATGGTGCAATCGCCAGGACAGTCGCAGGGACTAGTGTCGGGTACCGCCCTGCAGCTTCGCCATCTCGTCTTTGAGCTTTAGTTTTTGGAGCTTCAATTGGGTGATTTGAACATCATCGGCGCCGGGTCTCGCCATTTCTTCTCTGATCCTACGCTCCAGAACCCGGTGCTTTTCGGTAAGCTCTGCAAGATGCGCAGCTAGCGTCATATCGGCCCTCCTTTTGAGCGTTGAAGGCGCTTGGAGTGTGGCACGCATGTAACGTCTTGTCTAACCGCCGAATCGCTAACTTGAGCAAATTCTGGGGATGGATAGGTCAAATTTGATCGATTTTGCTTGCATTTGCGCGCCTTGTCAGGCTTGCGCTTACACGTATAAGTGACGATAGTAGACGAACAAGTGCAGGCGGCTTTCCCGGGCGTTTCCCAAGGGCATGCAGCGACCGGACGAGCGCGAGCTCCGCGAGCAATTGGCACGGCTGAGAGCCGAGCACCGCGATCTCGACACCGAGATCGTGGCGCAGGAAGAATTGGGCAGGGTTGATCAGTTGCATATCAAGCGGTTGAAGAAGCGTAAGCTGGCGCTCAAGGACCAGATCACGGCTCTGGAGGACCAGCTGCTGCCGGACATCATCGCCTGAAGCCGGCATGCAATGTTGGGCGGGCGTCAACGGCCTCAGTCCAGCGTCGATCTTGCAAGGCGCGCGTGTCTCCTCTTTAAGTCGTCGTTTCGCTAGGTTGTGAGCTGCGCGCACGCGCCAGGAAGAGCATATGGCTCCACAAGCCAAAGTCGGCATCATCATGGGAAGCGTGTCCGATTGGGCAACCATGAAACGCAGCGCCGACATCCTGGGCGAACTGGGCGTGCCCTACGAAACCAAGGTCGTGTCCGCGCATCGCACCCCCCGGCGCCTCTATGCCTACGCGGAAGGTGCCAAGAACCGCGGCCTGAAGGTGATCATCGCCGGCGCCGGCGGAGCCGCCCACCTGCCGGGCATGGCTGCAGCGCTCACCACCTTGCCCGTCCTCGGCGTGCCGGTAGCCAGCAAGGCGCTGTCAGGCCAGGACAGCCTGCTGTCGATCGTGCAGATGCCGGCTGGAGTGCCGGTTGGCACGCTGGCGATCGGCGAGGCGGGCGCCACCAACGCCGGCATCCTCGCCGCGCAAATCCTGGCCCTCGAGGACGCCGAGCTCGCAAAGCGGCTCGAGGCGATGCGCAAGCGCCAGACGGCAGACGTCCCCGAGGCCCCGCCGGACAATGCCTGACACTGCGCCTTACGCGCCGCTGCCGCCCGGCTCGACGATCGGCATCCTGGGCAGCGGCCAACTCGGCCGCATGCTGGCGCTGGCCGCCGCTCGGCTCGGCCTCAAGACGCACATTTACTGCGAGGAGAGCGGCCCGGCATTCGACGTTGCCACGCGCACCACCAAAGGCACCTTCGCCGACAACGCAGCACTCGATGCATTTGCTGCTGAGGTCGCCGCCGTCACCTACGAGTTCGAGAATGTGCCGATCGCCGCCGCGGAGCAGTTGGCCAAACATGTGCCTGTGCGGCCCGGTGCCAAGGCGCTGGCCGTCTCGCAGGATCGGCTCACCGAGAAGCAATTCATCGCCGGCCTCGGCATTCCCGTGGCACCCTTCCACGCCGTTGCCACCGTCGATGACATCGCCCCGGGCCTCGCCGCATTTGCGGGTCCCGCGATCTTGAAGACGCGCCGGTTCGGCTACGACGGCAAGGGTCAGTCTGGCGTGCGCTGCGCCGAGGACGCGCCGGCAGCGTGGCGCGAGATCGGCATGCGCGCTGCCGTGCTCGAGAAGCGCATCGTGTTCGCGCTCGAGATTTCCACACTCGTGGTGCGCGCTGCCGACGGCACGCTTGCCTTCTACGACTGTCCCGCCAACACGCACGAGGGCGGCATCCTGCGCCGTTCCGTGGTGCCGTCGGGCCTGCAGCCGGCCGATCTCGGCCGGGCACGCGAGATCGCCGCCGCGATTGCCGAAGCGCTCGGCTACGTTGGCGTACTCGCGGTCGAAATGTTCTACCTGGGGCCCGACGTGCCTCCGCCAGCCCGGCTGATGGTCAACGAGATCGCGCCGCGGGTGCACAACAGCGGCCACTGGACCATCGAGGCTTGCAGCATCAGCCAATTCGAGAACCACATGCGGGCGGTGGCGGCCTGGCCGCTCGGCTCGACCGAGCGCCACAGCGACGCCGAGATGGTCAACCTGATCGGCAAGCAGGCTCTGGATTGGCTGCGGCCGGCGGCCGAGCCCGGCACCTGCCTGCACCTGTATGGCAAGCGCGAGGCCCGTGACGGGCGCAAAATGGGCCACCTGACCCGCCTTCGGCCCAAATCCGGCTGATATCCACCCACGGCGAACATGCACGGCCCTACCTTCAGCCTGACCGGTGCCGGGCGCGTCGGCGGCCGCGCAGCCGATGGCACCACACTATTGAGAAATCGAAGAATAAGAGAGACTTGGCACCAGCACGCGTGCAACCATTTGCCCCGCATGAACGTTGCATGACGGGGGAAGGCGCACCGTGTCGGTGGCCGTCAACATCGCGTGCGCTTGTGCAACGTTGGGAATCCGGCCGTGGACGAGGGGGCAGAGGTAAAGCGGGCTGAGGGTAGCCCCCGAGCTACGGCAAATACGCCATCTGAGACCATCGCGCTGCCCGAGCACGAGCCCTGGTGGCGCGAGTTCGCCAACGCGCTCCCCGCCGCCATCTACATGACGGATGCCCACGGGCGCCTCACGTTCTACAACGAGGCGGCGGCCGAGCTGTGGGGCAGGCATCCCGAGCTTGGCCAGACCGAGTGGTGCGGCTCCTGGAAGCTGTACCGGCCAGACGGCACGCCAATGCCGCACGATGAATGCCCCTTGGCCATCACCCTGAAATCGGGTGTAGCGGTGCGCGGAGTGAAAGCCTTGGCCGAGCGGCCGGACGGCACGCGCGTGCCGTTCATGCCCTACCCAACGCCGCTGCGCGATGCCTCGGGCGTGCTGGTCGGCGGGGTGAACATCCTGATCGATCTCACCGACCGGGTGCACGCCGACCAGATCCAGCAGCGGCTCGCATCGATCGTCGAATCGTCCGACGACGCTATCATCAGCAAGGACTTCAACGGCATCATCACCAGTTGGAACAAGGGCGCCGGGCAGATGTTCGGCTATGCGGCCGAGGAGGTGATCGGCAAGCCCATCACCATCCTGATGCCGCTGGACCGGTACGACGAAGAGACCGAGATTATCGGCCGCATCCGTCGCGGCGAGCGGGTCGATCATTACGAGACGATCCGGCAGCGCAAGGACGGTACTCTCCTCAACATATCCCTGACGGTTTCGCCGATGCGCGATGCGCAAGGGCGCATCATCGGCGCATCCAAGATTGCGCGCGACATCACCGAGCGCAAACAGGCCGAGGCCAGGCAGACGCTGCTGACGCGCGAACTGCACCACCGCACCAAGAATTTGTTCGCGGTCGTGCAGGCTGTCGTGTCGCGGAGCTTTGCCGGCAAGCGCACCGTCGAAGACGCCGAGGCGGCCGTGCTCGATCGCCTGCATTCGCTGGCGCAGACGCACATGCTGTTGCTCGAGCAGGAATGGAAGGGCACCGACCTGCTGGAGCTGGTGCGCCATGAGATGCGCCCGTTCGCCACCCGCGTGGCGGTCAGCGGGCCGACCGTCATCTTGAACCCGCAGGCCGCGCAGAACTTCGCGCTGGCCCTGCACGAACTCACCACCAACGCCGCCAAGTACGGGGCACTGTCGGTGCCGGGTGGCAGCTTGAGCATCGAATGGCGGGTCGAACCGTCCGGCGAGGGGCCAAGGCCCGCCAGCGACCGGTTTACCTTTCAATGGCAAGAGCGGGATGGGCCTCCCATCAAGCATGCCATTCAGAAGGGGTTCGGCAGCACCGTGCTCGAGCAGGTGATGTCCCAGTATGCCGACCTGCGGCCGCTGATGGATTTTGCCCCCGAGGGCCTGACCTACCGTCTCACCGGCCGGATGGAGGCACTTGCCCCTGCCACCGAGGCTTCCCGCAAGCCGTAACCGGCAATTCGGCTGGCCGCCACCCCAGTCCCGCATGGACATCTTAACCGAGCTTTGCTAGAAGCTGCCGCACACGCATGGAGCGCGGGCTTCGGGCGCGATCTTGTTTTGCCTCACGAACCCGCTGAGATACGGCACACAGGCTACAACCGAGGATTGCACCGCTTGCTGGTTCAGGTTCGCGACAACAACGTCGATCAGGCCCTCAAGGCGCTCAAGAAGAAGATGCAGCGCGAGGGCATTTTCCGTGAGATGAAGCTCCGGAACTACTACGAGAAGCCATCCGAGAGACGCGTGCGTGAGCAGGCCGAGGCCGTGCGTCGGGCTCGCAAGCTCGCCCGCAAGAAGGCCCAGCGCGAGGGTCTGCTGCCCGGCAAGCCGGCGGCGGCAACCACCCGGCCAGGTCCCGGCGGGCGTCCGGGCGGCGGCCGTCCGGGCGGTCCTCCGCGCAGCGCTGGTGGGTTTGGCGGCGGCGGTGGCGGCGGCTTCGGCGGCGGACCGCGCTAACCTGCAGGCCATCGGCGGCCAACGCAATTGACCAGGACCCGGGCCAAGCTCGGGTCCTATTCGTTTGCGCCCTTACTCTTTCGTTCCGGACGCCCGCCGCCCGAGCCCGCTGATCCAGTCGCGCACCACGGGCAGGGCGTTGTTGCCCTCAAGGTAGAGATCGCTGTGCTCGGCCTCGGGCAGGATGACGACGCGCTTGGGCTCGTTGGCGAGCTTGGCCAGCTTGTGGGCCATGGACACCGGGATGATGTCGTCTTGCTTGCCGTGCAGGATCAGCAGCGGCACGCGCACCTTGGCGATCACCTTGTCGGTTTCGTAGCGGTCGGACAGCAGCAGCCGCACCGGCAGGAACGGATAGTCGCTCAGCGCGATGTCCAGCACCGACGTGTAGGGGGCTTCCAGGATCAGTCCCGCCGCGTCTTTCTCTGCCGCCATGCGGGCGGCGACGTTGGTGCCGAGCGACTCGCCGTACAGGATGACCGAACCGGCCGGCACGCCCTCCCGCACCAGAGCGTCATAGGCCAGGCGCGCGTCGGCAATGTTGTTGGCTTCCGTCGGATAACCCGTGCTGCCGGCATAGCCGCGGTAGGCCATCATGTAGACGCCCCAACCCTGCCCCATGAAGCGACGGAAGCGCTCGGCACGGTCGGCAAGGCCACCACCGTTGCCATGGAAATAGAGCAGCGTGGGCTGTCCGGGCTTGGCCTTGCCGTACCAGGCGACGATGCGCGCCCCGTCCGGGGTGTTGAGCAGCCGCTCGCTGACGTTGGAGAGGCCCGCCTGTGCCGGCAGGGTGTGCCTGGCATCGGGAAAATACATGAGCCGGCGCTGGCCCATGTACATGACCAGCGCCACCAGCAGGTAGACGCCGGCCACGGCGGCCAGGATCTTGACCAGAGTCGACATGCCGCCTTCTCGCTTGGGCCATGCACCTGGTCAAGCGCCGGTCAACCATGACCCTGCAGAAATCAGCACTTTGCCGCAACGACTTGCCGGTGCTTGGCGCGTCGGCAACCCCCAGTCGCAGACGTGGCGGCGCCGCTCTCCTGCCGGGGCGGGGCCCCAGGCGTTTGCAAGGAAGCATGGCGTTTGCCCGACAGCCCTGTCACGGAACCCCAGCAATAGCGCAGCGTTCTCGCTGCACTGGATTGCAGGGAGAGCGAACATGGCTGACGAAGTCGATGCGCGGGCGGAGCGCGCCGCGGATGCCGCGCGCGCTGCGGTCGAACGCGAACACCGCGCGTCCGGCAGCTTGCTGCCGATTGTCGTGATGATCTTCGCCATCCTGAGCCTCGCGGCGCTGGTGCTGACCGACAAGGACGCCCCGCAGGTCACGCAGCCGCGCGCGCAGGTCCCGAGCACCACGCCCAGCAACTGAACTTTAGGCTGCGATGTCGTTAAGCGCCATCCCATGGCCGCATGGGATGGCGCTTTTCTGTTGGCGTCACGCACCTTGCGCCTTGCGCCGCCCCGACTCGGCCTTGGCAGGCGGCTAGGCTTCCAATAAGCACGAGAATCGAGGACCAAGCGGCGCCTGGAGCGCGCATGCTCGCTTTGCCAAAGGAGCCGGTATGGACAAGATCAATCAGCGCATCGCCACGGAGCTCGGCGTCGGCATTGGCCAGGTGTCGGCGGCCGTGCAGCTGTTGGGCGAGGGCGCGACCGTTCCGTTCATCGCGCGCTACCGCAAGGAGAAGACCGGCGGCCTCGACGACACGCAGCTCAGAAAGCTCGACGAGCGCCTCGGCTATTTGCGCGAGTTGGAGGAGCGACGCGCCACGGTGCTGAAGAGCATCGAGGAGCAGGGCAAGCTCACTCCAGAATTGTCGCGCTCCATCACCGGCGCGCAAACCAAGGTCGAGCTGGAGGACCTGTATGCGCCTTACAAGCCCAAGCGCCGCACCAAGGCGCAGATTGCCCGCGAAGCGGGGCTGGAGCCGCTCAGCGACGCGCTGCTCGCCAATCCTTCGCTCGATCCCGCAGCGGAGGCTGCCAAGTACGTCGACGCCGGCAAGGGCATCGAGGATGCCAAGGCCGCGCTCGACGGTGCCCGCCACATCCTGATCGAGCGCATCAGCGAGCAGGCGTCGCTGGTCGGCACCTTGCGCGAGTGGGAATGGGGCGAGGGCGTGCTGCAATCCAAGGTCATGCAAGCCAAGGCCGAGGACGGCGCCAAGTTCTCCGACTATTTCGACTTCTCGCAGCCGATCAAGGATCTGCCCTCGCATCGCGCGCTCGCCATGCTGCGCGGCCGCAACGAAGGCGTGCTCGACTTCGATCTCGACGTGCCGCACGAGGACGGCAAGCCGCATCCGGCCGAGGCCAAAATCAAGGTCGCCCTCAACATTGCCGACCGCGGCCGGCCGGCTGACGCATGGCTTGCCGAGACGGTGCGGCTGGCGTGGAAGGCAAGGCTCGCCCTGTCGCTCAATTCAGACCTGCTGGCGCGACTGAAAGAGCGTGCCGACGGCGAGGCGATCTCGGTGTTCGCCAAGAACCTGAAGGATCTGCTGCTGGCGGCACCGGCAGGACCGCGCGTCACCATGGGCCTCGATCCCGGCATCCGCACCGGCGTCAAGGTCGCCGTCGTCGATGCCACCGGCAAAGTGCTCGAGACCACCACAATCTATCCGCACGAGCCCAAACGCGACTGGCAGGGGTCGCTCGCCACGCTCGCCGCCCTGTGCCTGCGTCACAAGGTCGACCTCGTCAGCGTCGGCAACGGCACGGCCAGCCGCGAGACCGACAAGCTGGTGGCCGAGCTGACCGGCAAGATGCCGCAGTTGCAGCTGACCCGCGTGATGGTCTCCGAGGCCGGCGCCTCCGTCTATTCGGCCTCCGAGCTGGCGGCCAAGGAGTTCCCCGATCTCGACGTTTCCTTGCGCGGCGCCGTATCGATCGCGCGCCGCCTGCAGGATCCCCTGGCCGAGCTGGTCAAGATCGATCCCAAGGCGATCGGCGTTGGCCAATACCAGCACGACGTCGACCAGACCGGCCTTGCCCGCTCGCTCGACGCCGTGGTTGAGGATTGCGTCAACTCGGTCGGTGTCGACGTCAACACGGCGTCCGCACCGCTGCTGGCGCGGGTATCCGGCCTCAACACCACGCTCGCCTCCAACATCGTCGCCTTCCGCGACGAGAACGGCGCCTTCAAGACACGCACGGCGCTAAAGAAAGTGCCGCGCCTCGGCCCTAAGGCCTTCGAGCAAGCGGCCGGCTTCCTGCGCATTATGAACGGCAAGAACCCACTCGATGCCTCGGCCGTGCACCCGGAAGCCTATCCGCTGGTCGAAAAGATCGCCGAGACCACCAAGCGACCGCTGAAGTCGCTGATCGGCGACACGGCGTTCCTGCGCAAGCTGAAGCCCGTGCAGTTTGCCGACGCGACCTTCGGCGTGCCGACCATCACCGACATCCTGGCCGAGCTGGAAAAGCCCGGCCGCGACCCGCGCCCCGAGTTCAAGACCGCCGCCTTCAAGGAGGGTGTAGAGAAGATCGCCGACCTGAAGCCCGGCATGCAGCTCGAGGGCGTAGTGACCAACGTCACGGCGTTCGGCGCCTTTGTCGACGTCGGCGTGCACCAGGACGGCCTGGTGCACATCTCCGAGATGGCCGATCGCTTCGTGAAGGATCCGCGTGAGGTCGTAAAGGCCGGCGACGTGGTCAAGGTGCGCGTGAAGGATGTGGACGTCGCCCGCAAGCGCATCGCGCTCACCATGAAGTCGGGCGGCATCGACACGCGTGGCGCGGGTGCCGGCTCGGGTGCACGTTCCTCGGGCCCAGCACCGGCCCGCGGTCCTTCCACGGCCGCACCGCCGCGCAACACTGCACCCGCCGAGAACGCCTTCGCCGCCGCCCTGCGCCGCGCCCAGGAACGCAAGTAGGTCCCCTCCTGCCGCTTTCGCTTTCCCTCTCCCCGTGCCCAGGGGGAGAGGGGTAGGGTGAGTGGCAGCGACAGTCGGCAGCCCCAAAT
>Ga0075421_100007077_pt1 | contig 13711 bp, 17 predicted proteins | sample SoiMetdeltSBSDD5_FD_75292 | JGI IMG/M metagenome (GOLD analysis project Ga0075421, IMG submission 75292) | Bulk soil microbial communities from a Populus tree surrounding site in Tennessee, USA - Soil MetaG P. deltoides SBSDD5 | ecosystem: Environmental > Terrestrial > Soil > Tree plantation...
TAGCCTGGAGTGTTGGAAGACCGTTCCGCTTAGTGATGCTCATTCGTCAACATGTGCGGAGCGTCTCTCTCAATACAGGGCGGCGTCTCGACGATTGCATCGGCAGGATCCGTCGAGAGCCTGAGCGTGCGGGGTGGCATGTTCCACGGTTCCGCCAGCACCTCCGGGTCGTGAACTGTTGCGGAGTACTGCAAGACATCACCGATGCGCTGAAAGCGCTCGATCACGCGCATCGCGGCGGAATGAAAGTATCCGTCGCTGCCAAGCCACGTGTCCTCAGTGAACTGATTGGCCTCCACCACAAGGGTGTCTCCCTCCCACGAGCCTATCGAGTCGCCCAGGTACGATGGCTCCACGTCTTCACGGTGCTTCCTTCCATCGGTGGGCACAACTCGAAACGCGTTCTGGTCGCCGTACAGCAACACGACGAGCCCCGTCGACTGCACGATCTGAGCTGGCTGCCCCATGCGGGGCACGCCGGGAAGCTTGCAGAAAAACGCCGGGTCGAGTTTCGCCTGGAGGTCGGACAGTTCCTTGACCTTGGACAGCAGCTCCGGCTTGTAGACCGGCTTGTTGGGATTGGCGGCGCGCAGCTTCACTGCCACGGCGTCCATCTCCTTGAACACGTTTGGGCTATTGGGGTTCAAACCGGGGAGAGCGAGATAGACCTGCAGGGAGCCCTTCTCATCAGTGGATGGTGTCCCATTGCCCGCATTCCCTGCTACCCACAGCCCCGTAAGATCCGGCCGGCCATCAGCCGCGCGCGGCGTGGCTTTCGGCGTCGTCTGCGGCGTTGGTTGCGCCCACAGATCACGCCCGAATCCCAACATGAGCAGCGCGACGCAGCCAAGCGCCCATCGAACGCGATCCTGCTGCCATTTCATGGTCTCGCTCCTCGACTCACTTGGCCTGCTTGATATCGCCGACCCACACGACAATCTCGCGGCCGTCAGCAAACGTGATCTTGCGCAGAAAAGCGAGCTTCGACTCGTTTCGAGCCCGGTAAGCGAGAACGGTCACGGTCTGACCCTTGCCGAGCATGTCACTGCGCAAGCCGCCCTTTCTCAACGTTGCGGGAGGCAACGTCTCGAGAGCCCATTGCTCGACGGCGCCGCTGCTGTCCTTGACGTCGATGTGGACCCATACATGCGGATTCACCCACTCGACCTTTGAGATGACCCCTTGCAAAGTCAGTGGCTTGCCTTCGTCGAACTGCGAGGCGAGCGAGTGGTGCGCCAAAAGACTGGCGCCCCCGAGCAGCGCTCCCACGATTCCAAGAACCACGCCGGTCATGACTCGAAACGTCATTGGGCTTCCTCGAGCACTAGAACGAATTACCGAGAAACGGCAGCATGCGGCCGAAGAACATCACGCCGACCCACAGAAACAAGGAAGTGCCCGCAAACACTTTGGCAGAGATCGGAGCGTCATCGTCAGGCTCGAGAGACTCAATCCGATCTGCCACACCGGTCACGTAGAACAAGAGAACGTTCCAACCGGCCAGGACGAGGAAAAGCATCTTAAAACGAAACGCAGGGTTGTCAACGTACTGAAGCGGCTCGCCGATGAAGAACACGGCACCGGTCACCAGATTGATCAGGAACCCGAACACTCCCCACCGCACGAGCGCATTGACACCGGCGACGGGAGGCGACTTCCACCACCCCAACATCCGCACGTCCAGTGCCCCGATGCACCCAAACAGGATCGACATCCCGATGAAGTGCAACGCCTCACACGTGGCCCAAACCCAACCGTGGTGGGTTACCAGCCAGGATAGATCTGTGCCCTTGAGCCATATCGCGAAGGCGTGCATCGACTCCACAGCGTGTTCTCAAAGGGTATAGGCGACGAGCCGGCCTGCCGCGATTGCGGCAGTCCAGATCACCAGAGACGTAATCGCCAGATTGGTGAGCCGTCTTTCCGATCCGACAAGCGCCGCACCGGACCCCGATTTCAACAGGCTGCGCTCCATCATCGCCATCACGGCGATGCCGACGGCGATCAGCACCAGCTTGAACTCGAACAATGGGTTGGCGGCCTTCCTTGGGGCGTCGGCCGCGAACAGCATGGCTCCCGATAACGCATTCAGAATGAATCCAATCCACATGAAGCGGAACACCGGGAGCAGTGCCGCGACAGAGATCCGTGATGCAGCACCGAGCATCCGAAGGTCCACGACCACACTCGCACCCACGGCCATCGCCAGCCCGAGCGTGTGGAGAAACAGAATGCCGGAGTAGCCGAACACGGTTTCAGACTCGTTGATCCATCGAGCAAGGCCGGTGCTACTCAACCAGAGCAAGAACGGACCTGTGCGGCCATCGATATCGGAGGCAGCGCGCGCCGCAACGACTCCGAAGAAATGAAGCGCGATGTTGACCAACAACAGTGCGGCGGTGGCGCTCGCAGCAGCGACAATCCAAGAGCGCAACGTGCTGCCGTCGCGTCCCGCGGCGGATGGCTGCTGTGCCGTACTGATTGCTCTCGCGTACACCCGAGGGGACGGTTCGTGTCTCATAAAGTACCGCCGAATCGTCTCGTCGATCGCTCGCTCGATCGCGGGCTCCGACTCGGGCTCCCTCATCTGAGGTTGAGACGACCCTCTTATGCCCATACGCCCGTCCTTGATCGTCATGATGATCGCCCATGACCCAGGCGTGCGAGCTTCGCGCGCAGCAAGCGGCGCGCCTCAGACACCCGCCATTTCACAGTTCCGGTTGGAATGTCGAGAATGTCGGACAGTTCTTCGTAGTTATACCGACCGCTGGCCGACAGCAGAAGTGGATCGCGCAGACGACTGGGGAGGCTTCGAATCAATCGAAGGACGTCGCGGTGAATCTCTTCGCTGACGGCGGACTGCTCCGGCGTCGGACGATGCTCGGCGAGATCACCTGAAAACCAAGTCTCGAGCGAGACGAGCCGGCCCAGTCGACGAGCGGGACTGTGGCGCCAGCGCAAAGCTCTTCGCCAAGTAATCGTGAGAAGCCAGGTCTTGAAGCTGGCGTCGTGGCGAAAGTGCGGCAGTTTTCGAAACGCCAGCAAGAATGCCTCCTGCATCACATCCTCTGCATCGGTGGCACTACCCAACGCAGCCAGCGCAGCCCGATACACAGCCTGACCGTGACGGAAGACCAGCTCTCCGAAGGCCGTCGAGTCCCCTCTCAGGGTCCGCTCGACGAGCTCGTCGTCAGTCACACGTGGTGTAGAGACGCGCTCTGGCGATTTGGTTGGCAATTTCGAACGCTCCTAGCGTCCCTTCATACTGGGGCAGATCTTGTAGCCAAGGCGAACGAGCGGATCCGTATTGCGTTCTCCCTCGCGGCAGGCTTCGTCCAGAAGACGAAAGCCGCGCTCTGTATTGCGACGCGATAGGTGTGTGCGCGCTCAAAGAGAATGAGCACGGATCCCCTGGTCTGCAGGAACTGAATCTGAGTTGGCACGTACAACGATCGCGGCACCCCAGACGGGAAGCACGGGACATTCGGCTCGACGTAGGTGGTGCGATGCCTGCGCGGCAAGGGGAGGGCCCATGTCTGGTACGGGACTTTTCCATCCGCGGGATCGACGATCCGAGTCTTTCCCCCGTCGTCCTCGTCGGTTTTGGGATGCTCCTCGATGTTCTCCGTACCTGACCCTGGACCGCGCCAGTATCCCTGCACATCAGGAACGCCGTCAATCGTTCTCCGCTCATTGCCGTCGACAACTCCCTGGCCCGCCGGCATCGAAAAGCGCGCCGGCAGTCCGGGATACTGCTCTTCGGAGTGGTCCTGAATGTTCCATGCGGCTGTGTTGAGCACTTGCCACACTCCTAGCAGATCAGGCTGTCCTGTCGTTGTCAGCGACGGTGTGTAGCCGGACTGAGAGGTCGCATTCCGTACGACGAAAACAAGGCCCACTACAACCGTTAATCCGGCAGCAGCAAGCACCACTCGAGAGTCCACTCTTCGTGTTTAGAGGCAGGCCGGACGCACCGGTTGGGGAAAGGCCTGCAGCGCCGTGGAACGGCGTCGTCCGCTATGGGAGTCCGACCAGTGCAGCCGGGTTCCTGCGGCCCATCCGATCGAGTTCAGCGTCTGTCGCACCGCGCCAAGGCCTGAATCGCTCGGCCGGGAGTTCGGCCCAAGGTACACACCGATGTAGGCATGCTCGATGTACGCTCCAAGGCGCGCCGCTTCCTTTGATCGTCCACGGACATGGAGATCGGATCGTAATCAGCGTGCGTGCACACGATCTTCTGACCCTTCGCGGCCCTCGCTTCCTTGATGAGCGCGATCGACTCTCGTGGCGAGAGATGACACGTCTGCAGCACCAAGTCGTGTTTCGCGCAGAGAGCGAGGACGTCGTGCTTCGCGGGAACGAGCTTTCCACCGCTGAAGACATCAACTGGCGGTCGCTCGATCTTGAAACGCTCGAAGTGCTTGCGGGAGTCATTGCTGGGCATCCACACGACGCGTCCAACTTTCTCAGCGCCGGCACCCCTCATGTTTACCATCGCTTCGACAGCAGCGGGATTGACTCCTCCACTCGACCAGTTGAACACCACGCCGCCGAATACCTGGATACCCTGACTTCGGCATTCGCCGCGGCCGCCCTCGTGACTGTCTCGAACGCAGTGCCTTTGAGAACGATCGCTCGCAGTCCCCTGTCGAGCGCCGTTCGCGCCGCCTCGACAGCGGTGACCGTTCGTTCCGCGGTATCAGGTGCGGTGTGCACGTGGAAATCGATCATGCCTGCCGTCAGTTGCTCGCCCGGTTTCGCTCCAGGTCCCTGCTTCCCCGCGGCGAGCAGCGGCACGCCGGAGACGAAGCCTGCCGCAATGGCGCTCGAGGCCGAGACAAACATACGACGCGAAACAAGATGGGTCATGGACATCACACTGCTCGAACGGGCCAGCAACGGAGTGTTACTTTCCTGCTCAGAGGCGCGCGCGGGCGGAGGGTTGGGAAACGTTGGCAGACGCTCGACAGAGAGTTGCGATTTGCCTGAACGGGCGCAGGCCTGTTCGTCCCTAAGGTACAAAACAGGTACGGCGACTCCTAAGAAGGTGTGGAGGCGGCAGGACCACAAAGCGCGTCCGATTAAGTACTTGCCGAATAAGGATTTGGAGGCGGCGGGAGTCGATCTGCCACAATCGTCGAATTCTCGAATGATTTGAAGAACCCGATAGGCTCAATCAGCGAGAAACGACAGAAAGCCCTGATGCCGGTACAAAACAGGTACAGGCAATCCGCCCGCGTCAGTCCGGCCGATTCCTGTGGCGCCGACGCCTAAGAACAGGGCGGCCGTTCTCTTCGCATGAAACGCTGGCCGGATTCGCCCAGCAGCTGCAGCGCGCCGGCATCGAGAGCGTTCCCGAATCTTCAGATCGCAGTTCGCGAGCTCTTCGAGTAGTCGATCAGCGCCCGTCTGCACCCCTCAGCCAGCCCGGACCCAGAGTGACCTGGTCCCAGTGCTCGGTGAACTTCCCGTCCTTCACCCGCACCGTCTCGAATGCGAACGCCTCGTAGGTGCGGCTCGGATCATCGGGGTCCTTCAGCACGCCTTTGTAGATCGCGGTCACGAGATCGCACTCGGCCATCACGATGATCGGATCGCGCAGCGCGATACCACCCAGATCGACGAGCGCCACCTTGCGGCGCGCTGCCTCGTCAAACGCCTTGACCCAGGCCTCGCGCCCCTTGGCCCCGGTTAACTCGTCCATCCGCAGCGCCCGCGGGTTGTGCTGTATGTAGTCGTCGGCCTGGAAGCGACGCGAACGCTCCTCGCGCGTCATCGACCGTCCCGACTCGAAGAAGTCGATGAGCAGCTGCTTGTTCGCGTCGAGCGTCGCCTGAGGCACCGGCGCACACTTCACGATGCTCTGTGCGCCCGCTTCAATGGCAACACCGAGCGCGGCCATCCCCACCAGTGCGGTCAGTCGTCTCATACGCCCCCCTGGGAATCGCGGGGATCCTACCCCATGAGCCCCGCAGGGCTTCTATCGACCGTCAGCGGACCGGAGTGACAATAGCACTGAACGCTTAACTCACAACAACTGCTCTCCGACAAACCCGGGGTGGTTCAGATCGCTCCAGCGATGCAGTTGAGCGCGCCAGTGGTTCCTTACCTGCCCTGCGGGTGGACGACGGACAACTCAAGGAACTCTTCGAACGGATCGAAATCTCGATCGCGGTGGAGCAACGAGTGATGTTCGCGTAGACAGAACGTGGCGATAAGGCAATCGATGGTCTTTCGCACCGTATGCCCAAGACTCCGTAGGGTGCGATAGTTGCGTGCCGCGTCGCGGGCGAGCGCAACACCACCGGTTTCAAAGACGACTAATTTCGCAAGCTCGCGTTCGACCGCCTTCGCCGCGACGTCATCACGGACGCCCTGCAACACCTCGCAGAGGATGATGTCCGTCAGCCCGAGGCGCTGGCGCTCGAGTGCGGTGTCGAGCCAATCCGTTTCCGCGTTCCGCACGCCTTGGAAGTAGTCGACCAGAACGGTGGTGTCGACGATGACCACGCGACCTACTTCGCCTGACGCGCGAGACGAGAGGTGTCGAGATCACCGGTCCAGGCGACCTTCCCTCGCAAGCGACGAAGACTGCTTTGCCCCCGGGTCTGGATCAACAGGCGGAGCGCTTCCTCGACAACGGCTCGTTTCGTGCGGGCACTGCTGCTGCGCATCGCCTGGCGCATCAAGCGATCGTCGATATCAATGTTGGTCCGCATCTGCCTATGTGTAAGATTCACACGTTTGTGTGTATCGAGCAAGGTCTCACCCGCCGTTGTGGTTACTTGGTGGAGGCGGCGGAACGAGACCGGTCGCAACAACCGATGCGGAATCCTGGCGTGAATTCGCGAGTCTGAGGGGCTAAGCGGGACCCGAAACAGCGAAATCAGGTACAGCGCCAGAACAGGCGCTTGTATCTGATTGAAACAGAACGACTTATGTGGTGGAGGCGGCGGGAGTCGAACTAGAGAACACGATTCCGGCAACATCTTGACGGCGCACGACTTCTGAACTCAACTCGTTGCCGAACTGTCGTTTGCGGCTCCTAGTCGTCTCCACCGACATCCACCGGGATTCACTTAGATCGACCCGAGTGGTGGAGGCATCGTGGAGGCGGCGGGCATCCCTGCCCGCCGCTCGCTCGACCTGGGAAACAACACGCAGAGCTCAGGCCAAATGCTGCATGCGTATCGTATGCTCACATCGGGTCACTCGTGACATTCAGGACAATCTTGCCCGGACGCCGGTTCGCCATTTCGACTTTTCAGTAGACACAGCCTTCAGGGTCCGGTTCTCTTCGCAGAGGAGCGGTGCCAGACTGCGTCTATATCGACTTCTCGGTCGCCAAACCCGTTCAGTGATGTCGTCTCGATCGAAAAGAAGGAGCACAACCGCGATCAGATGATAGTCACACCGCGTGCAGAAGACGATGATCATCAGGAAATCCCGGGGCGAGCATACGAGTCATACATGTGGGGTTTTTGATACCCTGTTCGGCCATCCACTGCGCGGCCAGTTGCTGAAGGTCAGGACCGCGCTCATCTTTTTGCAGTGAGCCGATTCGACGTCTCGTGACGGCGAGGTACAACTGCATATCGGCGCGCTCGAAACGATCAGCAGCGGCGTGCAGATGTGCGAGGGCAGATCGCGCGTCGCCTTCGACGTAAGCGACTCCGGCCTGTAGCAGCAACGCAATCGGGTCGGACCATGGCATCCTCTCGCGAGCGATACGACGGGCTCCTACCCGTGCGGCGGCAAGGAATCGGGAATCGCCGTTCTTCGCCGCGATCGCCAGTGCACTGCGTGCGCGAAGGTAGAGCCACTCGATGCGTATGACTTGGACTCGTGTCATCAACGAGCGACGGACCATCGATTGATGTTCATCGAGCAATTGCCATGCAGCTTCAGGACGACCGCGATAGAGCTCCGTTTGTACGCGGGCCAGCATGGCGCTGTAGTGCTGCCGATGGAACCCATTCTGGGACCAACGCTCGATGCTCTCGACCGCCTCGCGCTCGCCTTCATCCGGCTCGTCTGCGGTCAGCCACACGTAGTTGCTGCGCGTGCACAATTCAGTGGCGATGTACAAATTGCCGCGCCTGCGTGCTTCACTCAGTAACGCCGGAACCCGCCGACACACCTCACCGAGTTCGCCTAGGTACATCAGGTTCCAGATCACGAGATTCTGTGCGATGTTCAATTCCCACGTGACGCCGACGCATTGATCGCGCAGGATGGCCAATGCCTGCTCGGAGAGTGCCAGCGCTCTTTTCCACTCACCGAGAGCCGTCGCAAGAATTCCGTTGGCCAGGATCGACAACGCGATCGCGTGCGGGTTTCCCGTGCTCTCGGCAAGTGTCTTCGCCTGTTGAACGAGTCTGGCACTGAGCCGGCGCCCCGCAGGGAAGCCGCCTTGCGCCGCTGATTCGATGGCCATCCCACGAGCGACTCGGGACGGTTCACCGGCGGCGAGCGCCATCAGCAGATGACGTGCGCTGAAATCGGACGCGCTGATGAAATCTACCAGCAACAATCCGGTGGTCGCGGACCAGCAGGTATCGATGCGCAGAAGTGTCTCCTGGTCAATGTCCTCCACGCGCCGTGGATTGAAACGCAGTCCACGCCATCGTAATCGCGCACGTCTCGACAATAGCGATAACATGGCGCCTCGAGGACTGCGTGGCGCCCGCACTCCCATACTCTCCAGCATGGTACGAATGAGGTCCAGCCCACGGTCGATGTGGCCGCCGATCAGCCACTGCTCCGCGCCGCGACGTTGAAGTTCCACTCGGCGGTCGACCTGTCCGCCGGCGGCAACGAGATACTCATCGGCCGCCTCGGCCGGGCGACCGGCATTGGCCAGCGCGGAGGCAAGCTCCTCCTGCCATGCGCGGGCGGCAGGTCCTTTCGGCGCCAGCGTCAGCGCATGTCGGTAGAAGTAGGCTGCACGATCGAACGCGAGCGAGGCTGCCGCCTTTGCGGCTGCACGACCAGCCTGGATGGACGCGTTCTCCGTGTCATCGGCGCCGACATAATGCGCGAACAACGCTTCACAGTCATCACTGTGGCGATCCATCAGTGCTTGCGCCATTCGTTGGTGAGCTCGCCGCACGGCGACAGGCCCCATCCTCCCCAGAAGAACCTCGCGGATGCGATCGTGATAGGTTTCGACGCGTTCAGAGGAACCGCTGCTGCGAATGAGATGGAGCGAACGCAGCGTCGCCAAGAGAGACTGTCTCGAGCCCATAATCGCGCACGATGCGCAAATGAGGTCAGGCACAACAGGGCGACCACAGATCGCCAGTGTTTCCAGAAAGTGCTGAGCATCGGCTGAGAGGGCGCCAAGCCGCGCATCGAGCATTTCAGCAAACGTCGGTTGGCGAACCGGCTGTGTGTTCTCGACATCGATATAGCGCGCCAACTGTTCGAGGACAAACGGACTGCCCTGTCCCTCGCGCGTCATCATGAATTTCTCGCTGTTCGTGAGAGAGCGGCTCACGAGCAGCGCGTCGAGAAGCTCTCCGGCTTCCAGCTCGGACATACGCTCCAGCGTGAGGTGCGTCCAGTGGCTGCGCTCTCCGCCTTCGAGGAGGCGACGAAGAAACGGCTTGCCAGCGATCTCTTCGCTCCTGAACGACACGATCGTCAGCAGGGGCGGCGGGGCCGGCTGTCGCAACAACTGCTCGAGTAACAACACGCCGTCTACATCCGCCCATTGCAGGTCGTCGATGAAAATGACGACCCGCCACTGTTTGGCCAGGCGGACCAAAAGCTCGCGTAAGACCTCGGATGCCAGACGTTTCAACGAAACCGGATCCGTGAGCAGTGGTTCCCGTCCCTCACACGCCCTAGCGATAGCGGGCACGCGCAGCATTACCGGGAATAATCGTGGTAACGCCACAACATCATTCGGTAAAAGGGTCTCCCCTTCCGCGGCCGGGAGCGCCAGCAGAAAACCGGACAGGTTATCGATCACCCCATCTAACGCTTCGTAGGGCACGGACTCGTGCTCATAGCAGCGCCCGACGAGAACAGCGACATCGTTGCGTGCGCGCAGTCGGCCGAGAAAGCATCGCAGTAAGGCAGTCTTGCCGATTCCGGAAGGGCCGCACACGGAGACACTCGCTGAACGAGCCTCACCGACCGACCGAAATGCTGCTTCCAGTGCCTTGAGCTCACGTTCGCGGCCCACGAACGGAGTCGCCGTGAGCTCCATCGATGGTGCCTGGACAGCGTACGGTCGCTGCTGGTCGTAACCGAGCCTACCAAGAGCGTCACTCCCCGACAGCCGGCGTGCTGGATCCCGGCACAACAGATCCATACAGACCGAGCTCACATCGGCAGGTACGTTTGGCGCGATCTCCCTGGGCGACGGCGGATCGCGGTGTCGTTTGCAGAGGAGCACCTCAACTGTGGACCCGCTGAATGGAACATTTCCGGTAAGTGCCTCGTACAGCGTGGCGCCAACGCCGTACCAGTCGCCAGCCTCAGATGGTGGCAGACCTGCTACTTCCTCGGGCGATACGTAGGCAGGAGTTCCACCTGCATGGTGCTCCGTTATTCCGAGAACCGCCGGCACACTCTCCGCAATCAGACCGAAATCGAGAATGACAAGGCGGCCCTCTGGCGAAACCAGAACGTTTGAGGGCTTGATGTCGCGGTGAAGTTTCCCCAGACGGTGCAGCGTCGCAATCCCGTCGATGAGTTGTCGAAGTGCTGATCTCAGGCGGTCGACCGATAAAGACGTGTTCGCCTCTTGCCTCACGTATTGAACGAAATTGACGCCCTTCACGAGCTCCATCGTGAAGAAGCAACGCTCCTGTTCGACGATAAGCTCGTACAAGCAGACCAGGCTCGGATGCGATATACCGGCGAGGCTTCGAAACTCCTGTTTCAGCCAGTAGACGGCGGCGGGAGTGGCGCGTCGCATGGTCTTGAGCGCGACGATCTCGCCACGAACGAGATCCTCGACCTCATAGACCACTCCCATTCCGCCGGCCCCGAGGCGCCGCAACACGGCGAAACGGTCGGTCGTGGAAAAGTCGTCAGTGGCGATCCCATCGGACGCTAACGATCCGATAGGCCGCTCGAGAAAGGAACTCGCTTCTTCGTGGGCCACCAGCAAACGGATGAGCTCACGATAGAGCGCCGGGTCCTCATCGCAGATCTGATTCAGGCAGGTTTGGCGTGCGAGAGGAGGTTTCTGGACGACGTCGTCAAACAGAATCCGCAGCCGGCGATACAGCTCAGCGTTCTGATCCATTCACGCCCATCTTCGTCATCGCGAATGGCCGGTCGAACGGTCACATCAATCGTATACTGTGCGCGTTCTGGTAATTGGCAATCTCACCCTGATGTCCAAGCCCGTGCCGAGCTATCTCACGGCGCTCCTTGCGGAGCTGCGCGAAGGCGACGTAAGCGCCCGCGAAGAATTCGTGACGCTTGTCTATCCGGAGCTACGACGCATCGCCGCCGGTTTCCTGCGGAAGGAACGACACGGTCACACGTCCCGACCCACCGGCCTGGCCCACGAGGTGTACCTGCGACTCTTCGGCCGCGGAGACATCGAGTGGCAAAACCGCGCTCACTTTTTTGCCGCTGTAGCGCGTGAGATGCGCCACCTCCTCGTGGACCATGCGCGCGCGCGCAACGCCATAAAACGCGGTGAGGGGAATATCCGTATTCCTCTGACCGAGCTACATACCACTTCTGATGTTCCCGACGACGATCTACTGGCACTGGACGAAGCGCTGGCGCGGCTCGAAGCGATCGATCCCCGGGCCAGCCGAGTAGTCGAGTTGCGATTCTTCACCGGCCTGAGTGAACGCGAGACGGCCGAGGCACTGAACATCTCCATCTCCACGCTGAAGCGCGACTGGAACTTTGCGAAAGCGTGGCTCTTCGATCAGATCGGCCCTCTCGGCGTCAACTAGGGCGTCCTGAAGGACGGCGCGCCCATGATCCACGCATGTGCGCAAACCTTGTGGACTCTTTGGATCCGGAATTACGCCTGTAGCTTCAGAACAAGGAGAGCGGCTAGCGCGAACATTCCGCCTGCGATTCGGCGGCCAAATCGGAAATTTCGAATGAACAGCCTCATAGGCCGCGTAAAGGGGAAGCTATCAGCTCCAGCTGTGTCGTTCCTCATCACGAGTGAGGGACAGACCCCGATGGCCGATGTGCGCCTGAGAAGCATGGGAGGTGTCGCATGGTCTCTGCTGCTGTGAATCGTTGTGTCCGTCACACGTCGGCGATTGTCGTGCTTTGGGCGGCAGCGACCGTCGTGCCCGCAACGGCGCGAGCCGACGAGGTCACCGATTGGAACCGGGCGATGTTTCGGGCAGGGCTCATCGCTGGTACCAGTAACCAAGCCATGACGCGGGTCGCGGCGATGGTGCAAGTCGCCGTCTTCGATGCTGTGAACGGTATCGCGCGACGCTACACGCCGATCCATGTGACGCCAAGCGGGCCCGCCGGCGCTTCAGAGCGGGCCGCGGCTGTCGAGGCCGCCTATGTAATCCTGAGCAGAACCTTCGGAACGCAAGCCGTCGTTCCTCCAGCCATTCCAACAGCGGCGCAGTTCGCGCAGCAGGCGAACTTGGATGCAAGGCGAATCATTTTTCAGCAAGCCATCCTCGACCGTGAAAGCGCGGCCTCCATCGACGCCGGGGCGGCTTGGGGACACAGTGTTGCAGACGAGATTTGGGCGTGGCGGGCGACAGATGGCATCCAAATCACCACGCCGGTCTGGACCGGTTCGACGGACTCCGGTCAGTGGCGTCCCACGCCAAATGCTCCTGTCAGCGAAACAGTGTTTTCGGGGAATGGCGCCGGTTATCCGCAATTCGCCAACATGACGCCGTGGGCCATCTTGGACAAGGCGCAGTTCCGACCCGGGCCGCCCCCGGAATTGACGAGCGCTGAGTACCTCGCCGACCTGGCGGAAGTGCAGGCGATGGGCAGTTTTTCCAGCCCCTCTCGGACGACCGATCAGACGACGTACTCGTTGTTCTTTGCTGCCGGCAGCGCGACATATGTGTGGAACAACGTTGCCGATGGGCTGATGGAGCCCGCAGCGCGAGACGGTAGAGAGCAGAACGAGCGTAGCAATGGACGTCGCCGCGGTCGCAACGCGTTGCTCGAACATGCTCGCATTCTCGCCGAGCTCACCGTGGCCATGGCCGACGCCGCCATCGGCTGCTGGGATGCGAAGTACGCGTACAACTTCTGGCGGCCGATCACTGCGATTCGAGAGACAACGGGCGACACAACCTGGTCACCGCTCTTCGCCACACCGTCGCACCCGGATTACCCGTCGGGTCACTCGTGCGCCAGCGGCGCCGCCGGCTTCGTGCTCGCACATGAGTTCGGCGAGCACACGCGCCTCACGATGTCTTCCGACGTGCTGCTCGATGTCACCCGCTCGTTCCGCAGCTTTGACGAGGCGCTCGAAGAAATCAAGAATGCGCGCATCTTTTCCGGCATTCATTTCCGTACGGCGACCGACGTCGGTCAGGTGCTCGGACGGTCGGTCGCCGACTTCATTCTGGAGAACAGGTTTCAACGATTGAACTGAGGGCGGACTTATCGCTGAGGACGTTGAGGACCTCGAGAACAAGACGGTCTTTTCCTCTGCGTCCTCTGCGCTCTCTGCGTTTCTTCAGACAAATACTGCTGTCGATACCTTCGGCGTGAGACGTCTATCAATCGC
>Ga0075421_100007078_pt1 | contig 13710 bp, 9 predicted proteins | sample SoiMetdeltSBSDD5_FD_75292 | JGI IMG/M metagenome (GOLD analysis project Ga0075421, IMG submission 75292) | Bulk soil microbial communities from a Populus tree surrounding site in Tennessee, USA - Soil MetaG P. deltoides SBSDD5 | ecosystem: Environmental > Terrestrial > Soil > Tree plantation...
CCGGCTTCAGCCGGACTGGGCTAACGTAGTGTCCGGCTTCAGCCGGACTGGGCTAACGTAGTGTCCGGCTTCAGCCGGACCAGGGGCCTGAAGGCGGCCGCTAGTTGGCGGGCATCACTTCGCGAATAACGGCCGCGGTCGGCGGTGAACTGACGATGTTCATGCCACGCTGGACGCCTTCGGTGATCTTGAGCGGCGTCCAGCCCTTGCTGTTCGGACGGTTCCACACGTCCGTGCGCGCGCCCCTCTCAGCCAGATAACGGACCACCGACGGCACGTGTTTGTAGGCGGCGCCGTGCATCGCCGTTTCGCCGTTCTTGTCCACCGCGTTGAGATCGTTGCCAAGGTCGAGCGCCACCTTGACGGCCTCGAGAACTTCCGGCTCGGTTCCCGGATCTTCTCCAGGTGCGTTCGTGCCAAGGCCGGCTGCCACCATCAACGGTGTTGATCCATCCTCGTTGGCAAGCAGCGGATCCGCTCCGAGCTCGGCGAGCAGTTTCATGAGCGGCGCATCGGCGGTGCGTGCGGCGAGCAGGAACGGCGTCGCCCCGATCGAATTGAGCGTCGTCACACCCATGTTCGGCCGCTTGGAGACGCGCGCATCGAGTTGCGCGCCTTTCGCGACCAGCTTCCGCACGAACGTCAGACTGTCCATGTTGCCCGAGCCCTGCGGCGCCGGGTTGTTGCTGCCGGCAATGCCGGCCTTGCGGACCCACGAGACCTGATGCAGCGCCGTATAGCCCTGCGGTGCGGTGTTCGGATCCGCGCCGCGGTCGAGCAGCCATGCCGCCAATTCATAGTGCGCGTTGGCGGCGGCAAGCAGAAACGCATTGAGACCGGCTTCAGTCGCCGCCGCGGCCTGACCCGCCGTCTGCGGCGCGCCGCCCTGAGGACCACGCCGTCTCACCGGCAGCGACTCGTTCATGTCGGCGCCGGCCTTGATGAGCGTCTCGACGGCGGGGATGCGGCCTTCACGCGCCGCAAACAGCAGCGCGGTGAAGCCGGCGTTCGATCGCGCTGCGAGATCCGCGCCGCGCCCGACGAGCGCGTCGATCACCGGCGCGTGCCCTTCCGCCGCGGCCCACATCAGTGCTGTCTGACCACGCCAGCCTTCCTTGGCGTTGGGATCGGCGCCACGGGCCAGCAGCAGATTCACTGCGTCGATCTTCCCGGTTCGAGCCGCCACCATCAGCGCGGTCTCGCCGTCGCCATTGGCCGACCGGGGATCCGCACCGGCCTCGAGCAGCATCGCGATCGTCTTCGCATTCCCGTTGACCGACGCCAGCCACAGCGGCGTCGCGCCATAGCGATTCGCCGCCTTCACGTTGGCGCCGGCGCGAATCAGCATCTGCACGACGTCGGGCTCGTCGCGCTCCACGGCCCAGTGCAGCGGCGTCGTGCCGTCGGCCTGCGCCGCGTTGACGTCAGCGCGTCTGTCGATCAGCGCGCGGACGCGAGCCGCGTCACCAGCTTTGATCGCATCCACGATCGCGACTTGTGCGCCAACTGGTACCGCGCCGATCGCGAGGACGAAGAGCGTGATCGCCAGCCTTCTATACATTGAGCGGCTCGAGATCGGACACACGTCCCGTACTGTCGACGAAGCTCTCCAGATGCACACCCACCTTGTCGAGCAAGGTGAGGTGCAGGTTGGCGAGCGGCGTCGGATTCTCGTAGCGGATGTGGCGGCCACCCTTGAACCGCACCCCTCGCCCGCCGGCGACCACGATCGGCAGGTTGGTGTGGTTGTGGATGTCGGGATTCCCCATGCCGCTGCCGAGCACGTACAGCGAGTGATCCAGCAGCGAGCCGTCACCATCGGGCGTCGCGTGCAGTTTCTCGACGAGGTACGCGAACAACGACACATGATGCGCGTTGATCTTCGCGAGCTTGACGAGCTTTTCCGGATCGTTGGTGTGGTGCGACACCGGGTGATGCGGCTCGGGCACACCAATGTGTGGATAGGTCCTCGTGCTCGTCTCGCGCGCCAGCTGGAACGTCACGACGCGGGTCACGTCGGCCTGCAGCGCCAGCACCTGCAGGTCGAACATCAGCTTGACGTGGTCTTCCCAGACCGCGGGCACGCTGGCCGGCCGATCGAGATCCGGAAGCGCCGAGGCATCGCTCTGCTCCGCGCGCTGAATGCGGCGCTCGACTTCGCGGACGGAATCGAGATACTGGCCGACCCTGGCGCGATCGCTCGCGCCCAGCTCTCGACGGAGTCTCGCCATGTCGGCCGTCATCCAGTCGAGAATGCTGCCGCTCTTCTTCAGCTCGGCGCGCCTGCGCTCGGGACTTCCGCCGTCGCCGAACAGCCGTTCGAAGACCACCCGCGGATCGGCCTCGGTGGGCAGCGGCGTCGTCGGCGACGACCACGACAGGTTGTTCTGATAGGCGCACGCATAGCCGTTGTCGCAGTTGCCGACCTGGGCGATGAGGTCGGTGCCGATCTCGAGCGACGGAAGCTGCGTGTCACGGCCGATCGCACGGGCGGCAATCTGATCGACGGTCGTCCCGAGCTCGTAATCACTCCCCTCGGTGCGCTTGGCGCGCGCGCAGCTCAGAAACGCGCAATTCGAAGAGGCGTGATTGCCGGTCGTGTACGCATTGCGCAGCTCGAGGTTCGAGAGCACGGTGATGTGATCGAGCATCGGCGTCAGCGCCAGCAGCGACGGCGACAGCTCGGTGATCCGGCCTTGCGTGGCCGGCGTCCACGCCGCGGCATTCATCCCCATCGGGATGTAGACATACCCGAGCCGCCGCACCGAGCCGGCAATCGTCTGGGCGCGCAGCGACGCAGCCGGCACCATCGCGTCGAGCAGCGGCAGCGCGAGCGTCGCCGCGCCGGCGCGCCCCATGCCGCGAAGAAACGTCCGCCGTGGCAGTGCGCCCTTGGTGAGAATCATTGCGACATCCTCATCTGGAATGGATCGCTGCGAACGATACCGAGCACCAGCGACGAGAATCGATAGTCCTGGGTCTGCGCGCCGTGAACGATCGCGCGCACCGACGGCGCATCCGAGTACTCGAGCCCGCGGCCCAGGCCATAGGTCATCAACTTTTCGGTGAGCGTCCCGACGAAGAGCTCGGGCCTGCGGAGCAGTGCCGTGCGGAGCCCGCTCGCGCCGGTGAACTCCGAGCCATCGGGGAGCCCACCCGATGCATCGACCGCGCTCCCCGATTCGGTGCGCGTACGCCATCGGCCGATCGCGTCGAAGTTTTCCATCGACAGACCGGCGGGGTCCATCAGCCGATGACAGCTCGCACACTCGGCACGCGAGCGGTGCTGCACCATGCGCTCACGCATCGAGAGCACGCGGCCCTGCGCATCGGTCTCCTGCAGCAGCGGCACGTTGGCCGGTGGCGGCGGTGGCGGTGTGCCGACGAGGTTCTCGAGAATCCACTTGCCGCGAAGCACCGGAGACGTGCGATTGGCGTAGGACGTCACCGTGAGAATGCTGCCGTGGCCGAGGAGGCCGCCGCGCACGCTGTCTTCGCCCAACTCGACTCGCCGGAAGCGGCTGCCGTACACGTTCGGGATGCCGTAGTGTTTGGCCAGGCGCTCGTTGACGAACGTGTAGTTGGCGCGCAGCAGGTCGAGCGCACTGCGGTCTTCCTTGACGATGCTCTCGAAGAACAACTCGGTCTCACGCCGGAACGCCTGGCGCAAGTTGTCGTCGAAGTCGGGGAACTGCCGCGCGTCGGGGCTGGTTGCGGCGAGGTTCCGCAGATACAGCCACTGACTCGCGAACGTGGTGACGAGCGCTTCGGACTTCTTGTCGGCGAGCATCCGCCTGACCTGCCGCTCCAGCGTTGCCGGCTGACTCAATCGGCCGGCGATCGCCAGATCGAGCAGCTCATCGTCCGGTACGCTGCTCCACAGGAAGAACGAGAGCCGCGACGCAAGCTCCTCGTCGCTCACGCGGTAGGGCGTATGAGTGGCGACGTTCTTTGGCTCTCGCTCGATCCGGAACAGGAATTCCGTGCTCGCCAGCACGGCGCGCACCGCCATCTCGATGCCGGCGTCGAAGTCACCGGTCGCGCGCGCCTCACGGTAGAAGCGAAGCGGCGCCTCGATGTCCGCGTCGGTGACCGGCCGTCGAAATGCACGACGCGCCAGCGTCGACACGATCCGCTTGGCGCACGCTGCTTCCGCCGCGGCGGTGCTCCGCGACGGCCGGCACACGAACAGCCGCTGGCGGCTCGGCGTCTCGTTCGCCTCGCTGGTCTCGAACGGGCCGGTGATCGACACCGAGTAGACCGCGAGCTGCACGCGCGGGTGGCGATCCATGTTGAAGCGCGCCAGGCTGGGCTGCCGCTCGGTCTCCTCGAGCGCGAAGGTCTTGCGCGGGAACGTCACGGCGACGTCGTGCGGACCCGCGCCGACACCGATGCGAACCTTGAGATGCTTGTCCACGGCTTCGTCGGCGTAGTACGCGCCGGACTGATTCCGGTTGGGTTTGACGAGGAGCGTCTGCACCAGGCTGCCGTCGATGCTGATCTCGACCTGCTGCGGCTCGGTGAGTCCCTCGACGTTCTCGTTCCGATCGCGCGCGAGACGAACCTGTATCTCGTAGACGGCGTGCTGCGGGAACGTGTACGGGAAGACCACGCCGCCATGTGTGCCGAAGGGCAGCCCTTCGAGATGATCCTCCTGCGTGAGGTCCGACGGCAGCACGACCACATGACTCGCAGGCGACGGCAGCGCGCTGCCGACCGCCGCGCGACTCACCTTCTGCGCCGCGGCCAGATACCGCTCGAGCAGCGTCGGCGACAGCTCGCCGTTGCTCACGTTGTCGAACCCATGGCTCGCATCGTCTTTGGGCAAGAGCGACGACACGTCGACGTCGAGCGCCAGGATGTCGCGGACGGCGTTCTGATACTCGACGCGAGTGAGACGGCGGAACGTCTCGGTGCGTCCGGGGTTCGGACGCGCCGCTGCCGCGCGATCGAGCGCGCCCTCGAGATGCAGGGCCAGCGCGTCGTACGTGGCTTCATCCGGGCGCGGTAATCCCGGCGGCGGCATCATGCGCCCGCGAATCTTGCGAACGACTTTCTCCCATGTCTCGGCGTCCGGCGCGACGCGTGTCACATCGACGGTATCGAGGGCGAGGCCGCCGGTCCGCGTTCTGCTGTTGTGGCAGGTGACGCAGTAGCGATCGAGGACAGCGCGATCAGTGGTGGCGCCTGGAAGGGTCTGAACACCCGCTTCCACGGTCTGCCGGCCCAGCGGCGGGTCTTCGGACCCGCCGGCGCGAAGAACCGCCGATGCGAGGAACAGGGCGAAACACGCGGTCAGACGAAGCGGCCAGCGAGACGCCATCAGGCCTCCAACGTCCCATACGTTAGGCCTGCAGGACTACGGCCGCAAGGGTTTTCGACAGTGCCTTCTTCCCGTCTCGCTGGTAGAATCGCGCACGAGGTGCGCACCATGTCGACCCTTCAAATAGGGGCCCCGGCGCTTGCTATCGTCGCCCTCCTGGTTCACGTTTCAAGCTCACCCTCCGCGGCGCAGCAGCGCGACGCGACGACACCCGCTGCCGTCACCTTCGCCAAGGACGTCGCACCCATCTTCCAGAAGAACTGTCAGCAGTGCCACATGGCCGGCGCGGTCGGACCGATGTCGCTGACCACGTTCGAGGAAGTGCGTCCCTGGGCGCGAGCGATCAAACAGAAGGTCGTTGCCGGCGAGATGCCGCCGTACCGGTACGATCGCGAGGTCGGCATTCAGAAACTGAAGAACGATCTCCGCTTGAGCCCGCAGGAGATCCAGACGATCGCGCGCTGGGTGGACAACGGCGCACCGCTTGGCAATCCCGCCGACTTGCCACCGCCGGTCACTTTTCCCGATCCCAAGGCGTGGGCGCTCGCCGACCAGTTCGGCCCGCCCGACATCGTCATTCGCACGAAGCCTTTCACACTGCCGGCCAGGGGACAGGACGTCTGGTGGCGGCCCATCGTTCCCATCGGTCTGACCAAGGATCGCTGTCTCAAGGCCGTCTCCGTCAAACCCTCGGTGAGGGGACGCGCTGCCGCGCATCACGCCAACAGCGAGCTGGTCGTGTTCGATGCGAAGCAGAATCAGTACGTCGACGGCGAGCGGCTGACGGAATACGCGCTCGGGAAGGTGGGCGAAATCGTTCCTCCCGACGCCTGCCGGACGGTTCCCGCCAATGCCATGGTCAGGTGGGATGTTCACTACTACCCGATCGGCAAGGAGCTCGAAGACGACGTGATCGAGATGGGCCTCTGGCTGTACCCGGAGGGCCATCAGGCGAAGCACAAGCAGGATCTCAAGCTGTACACGCTGCTGATGAAGGGCGGTGAGCTCGAGATTCCTCCCAACGGCACGGCGATGACACAGGGGTTCCATACGTTCAAGACTCCTGTGCGCATCGACAGCTTCCAGCCGCACGGCCACTTTCGTCTCGTCGGCAAGACGCTGGAGATCTTCTACCCGGAGACGGGCAAGCTCGAGATGATCAGCTCGATCTCGAACTGGACGAACAATTGGCACACCAGCCACATCTATGACGAGGACAGCGCGCCGCTCGTGCCGAAGGGCGCCGTTCTCGTGATCACGGGCTACTACGACAACACGGCGGGCAACAAACAGAACCCCGACCCGGATCAATGGGTCGGGCTCGGCAGCCGCACGGCTGACGAAATGTCGCACGCCTGGATCGCCGTGACGCATCTCGACGACGCGACGTATCAGCGGCTGGTCGCCGAGCGGGAACAGAAGAAAAAGAATTCGGCCGACAAGCGCAGCGCCCCGTAGGAGGCAAGGACGCGGCAGTGTTCAGACGATCGCTCGTCGGCGGCCTCGCGACAGTGATGATCATCGGGGCGCAGGCCGCGGCCCAACGCCAGCGCCCCCTCTCTCCGCTGCCATCGGATGGCCTGCGCGTGGCCCCGTTCTTCGACGGCTGGTACGAGAATCCGGACGGGACGATCGCGCTCTCGTTCGGCTATTCCAACCTCAATCGAAACGAGCTGGTGGAGATCCCGCTGGGGCCAGACAACGTGATCCAACCGAAGGAATATGACGGCCGCCAGCCCACATCATTCCCGCCTGTCATGCCCACCGCTGGCGGCGACGGCAGCGGCGCTCCCGCCGGCGGCGATCGTCGTCAGCGCGAGCGAGGCGTGTTTACCGTGACGGTGCCGGCCGGCTTCAAAGGCGATGTCGTCTGGACGCTGCGTTACCTGGGACAGACCTACAGTGTTCCCGGACGGGCACGCGTCGGAGCCTATCGGCTGCAATGGCCGATGGCGATGGGATCGGTGCCACCGGTTCTCCGCTTCTCACCCACTGGTCCGCCCGGCCGCGGACCCATGGGTATTCAGGCCGATCCGCTCCGTGCCGCGGTTGGCGCGCCGCTCCCGCTGACAGTTTTGACCAACGACGATAGCGTCCGCGAGAAGGAGCCGGTAACGGTCAAAGAGCGAGCCGCCGCAAAGGCGGCAATCACCGTGAGCTGGTACAAGCACTCCGGCCCGGGAGCGGTGGTCTTCACTCCGCCAACCAACCCCATCGCCGAACTGCAGGGGACCGCCACGACGTCCGTCGTCTTCAAGCAACCGGGCGAGTATGTGATCCGCGTGCGTGCGGACAACTTCGGCCGCCTCGACACGTCTCCTGGAAATCAGTGCTGCTGGACCAACGGCTACGTGAGGGTGACGGTCACGCCCTGAGATTTCCGCGGGCGACACTCGAAGTGTCACGGCGCCCGGTACACCACACCCTGCTCCGTATGGCTGGACCAGCGGTGTCCCAGCCAGCCGCCGGTGATGACCGCGCCCAGGAGAAACGTCCGCGCGACTCCCGCCTCCACTCCACCCAGGGCAGGCAGGGCGCCGACGGAGAATCCCAACCACCCACCGACAATCGTGCCGGGCACAGATCCACGTGCGACCACCAGCCCGCGAATCTCGCGTACGGCCTCCCGCGGCAGTGTCTCGACCACGTCAGTGAAAGCGGCGATTCGTCGGTCGGCGACGAAGAGTCCGTCCCGCCCGAGCCGCACGCCGTCCTGTTCGAACGAGCTGGCGGCGTGCATTGCGGAAAAGTACTCCGGGTGACGAGTCGCCATCTCCCGCAGCGCCTGGATCGCAGCCGGCGGCAGCAGTAGCGAGTCGACGGCGACGATGGTGACGCGTGCGTTGTCGACCGAGACAAAAATGCGATCACGCAACGGCGCGCTCGACGTCGCCACCCTGATCTGAGCGCCGGGCCTCAGCTCTCCGACACGTGACCAGGGCCACGTCGGCGGCATCGAAGGATCGTCCATACGGCGCGGGCCATGGGCAGTTGCGCAACCGGCGAGAAACGGTGTCAGTACGCAGCCCAGGAGAAGGACCGCGCACGCCCGGATCGGGTATGTGGCTTGTGTCATGAGACGAGCCTACGCTCCGGACCTTCGAGAGTCCTGAGGCCGTCTCTGAAAAATTCTGAGCGTGTGACGTGAGGCGCAGCGGCGAGCGGTCGTGGGCAGGAGGCCGAACGCTTGACCAATGACGCTGGTCTGTTGTACTAGTTCATTAGGATAAGTCTCCCGCGCGGAACAGAACAGCCGGTCGAAAGGAGTGCCACCTATGAATCGCAGATCGCAAGCATGGCTCGTATCGCTGACGATGGCTGCCATTCCCGGCGTGGTCTTTGCTCAGCAGCCGGGAGGGATCGTCCCCTTACAGCGTGGCGTCAGTGTTCAGATGGTCGTCACACGCAATGCGGTTGCGGTACCCAATGCAGACATACAAGACGCGCTGGTCGTGGCGCTGACCGCCGACGGCACCGCATATCTTCGCGCCGATCCACTCCCAACGCCTGCTCTGGCAGATAGGGTCAGAACCCTTCTCGCCACGAGAAACGACAAGACGCTCTACATCAAGGCCGACGCCCGCGTTCCATCGGCACGCCTCATTGAGGTCATCGACGCCGTGCAAAAGTCGGGCGTCGAAGGCGTGACGTTGCTGACGGCACAACAGGACGCGTCGGACGGAGGAAACAGAGTCGTTCCCCCGAAGGGCCTGGAGATGCGCGTCGTCAACCAGAGATAGCAGGTCTCAGCACTCTCAGCCCGTGGTCCCAAATGCCGCGGGCTGTCGTCGCATCAATAGAGACTAGGCACCGCGCTTTCGGTGAGAACTCAACTCGGTCCGGACCGAGTTCAGAGCCAGCCAGAATAGTCGGGACGCTCACGCACCACGACTGGATGTGCGGCTCGAAACCACTGTTCCGACTCGTACCGATTGTGCGCTCGACATCGGAGCTGAATGTTCTCGACGACGGCAGCTCCTCCGTCTGCGAACTGCTCGGACAAGTCGAGTGCCTGAGTGCAGTACGTGAAGAGCGATGAGTAGCCTTCAGCGAGGTAGAGGCGCCGCGCATCGAGCTCCGCGAGCGAGGCGATCAGGCGCGTCGTGGCACGCCGCTCAGCTGAGGCAAGCCGATGAACCGTCGCGAGGAGATCACGATCGGAAAGCTCACTGAACGACAGAGAGTTCGTCGTCATTTCATGTGTATATCACGGCATTTTTCGAGCCTCTGACATAGACGACGTGCGCCAATCGCGGCCGCGCTTGACGTTTCCGCCGCTCGATCGTGGAAGCGTTCGCTAGAGGCGAACGTAACGTTGGGAAACCGCCTTTGTCGTGGGACATGATGCGACTCGCGAGTGGCGAGTAGGAACCTGTCAAGTACTCTTTTGCCTCGACTCTAACGCGTCATCACGCGTCATCAACTCGGTCCCGACCGAGTTGTGACAGACCGTCTCCCTAAATACTGCGGCGTTTTTCGAGACCTACGACGAAGAGAACGTGTAGTCAGACGCTAGAGGTGTCGTTGACGGGCGAATAGCCCCCAGGCCTCGTCCCTTTTCGCTGGCGCGCCTAGGTGCGCCGGCGACGCCCAACGTTCGGGCGTCCGCTCTCCAATAGATAATCTTCTGAACAAACGATAATGATAGCTCGTATGGGCTATTTTGAGGGCGTAATCATGCATAGATCATCATCCGATCAACGAAGTGGCCGTGCCCGGGCGTGAGTCGCCCCTGCAGAGCGAGACCCCACAGGGCACGCTCGACATGCTCGTGCTCAAGGTGCTGATGATGGGCGCGGCGCACGGACACACGATCGCTCACGCCATCGAGCGCGGGTCCGAGGACGTGCTGCAGATCGAGCACGGCTCGCTCTATCCAGCGCTGCACCGGCTGGAGAACCGCGGCTGGATCGCGTCGTTCTGGGGCACGTCCGAAAACAATCGCAAGGCGCGGTACTACCGGCTCACGCCTGCCGGCCGCAGGCAATTGATCGCCCAGACGGCGCGCTGGGAAGAAGTCGTTCGCGCGATTGGCAGGATTCTCAATCCGTCAACGGAGTAGCCTGGGCAGTGACTTTCGTGCCTCGAGAGCACGACCCGGGGAGAACGGCGAGGAGTGACCGATGAATGGACGAACGAGCTTTTGGCGGCCGCCACTCTCTGGACAGGCTCTTTGCGCGGTATGTCGCCCACGCCGCCTGAGGTGGGGGCCTCGCAGCCATGACGTGGCGCCGCTTCTTCCGTAGAGCGCAGTGGGACGCGGATCGGGCCGAGGAATTGGCCTCCCACCTCGACATCGAAACCGACGAGAACATCGCCCGCGGCATGTCTCCCGACGAGGCGCGCCGGCGTGCGCACATCAAGCTGGGTAACCACGTGAGGATCCGCGAGGACATCTACCGGATGAACACCATCGGAATGCTCGAATCGCTTTGGAGCGATCTTCGATTCGCCGTACGAACCCTCGTCCGGGCACCGTTGTTCGCCGCCACGGTCGTGCTGACCATGGGACTGGGACTCGGACTGGTCGGCTCCGCGTTCACCGTCTTCAACGCCTATCTGTTCAGGCCGATCGACCTGCCCAGCCCGCGAGCGTTGCATCGGCTGATCTGGGAGACCGAGGTCACACGCCGCCAGTGGTTCCGGCTGAAGGACTACGAGGCGCTGCAGCCGGAAGCCGACCGCCTTGCGCAACTGGCAGCGACCGAGAATGCGGCGTTCAGGGAGGAGGACGTCACGACCCAGGGTCTCCTCGTGAGCGGCAACTACTTCGAGCTGCTCGGCGCGCGGCCAGCGCTGGGCCGATTGCTGCGGCCCGATGACGCGGCGGCGCGCGGCGGAAACGCGGTGGTCGTGCTGACCCACAACGCGTGGCGATCCCGGTATCGCGGAAACCCAGCGATCGTCGGGCAACGCATCCAGCTTGGACGACAGCCTTTCGAGGTGGTCGGCGTCACGCAGCCGTACGCAAACCTGGCTGGCCAGGAGCTCGTCAGCTTCTACGTCCCGCTGTCGATGGCGGACGCATTTCCGGGCCGTGCTCCCTGGTCGGAGCCTCAAGCCGCATCGCTGGTCGTCATCGCACGCCTCAGAGAAGGCGTGAGCCCCTCGTCCATGGGACCGTGGCTCGAATCGTGGCTTCGACGGCGTTTTCCTCCACCCTCTGAGGCGGCACCCGTGGCCGTGCGCCTTGATTCCCTCGCCACTCGGTTGCCCCTGGACGATGACGCCGTGGCGATGTTGACGCTGATCATGTCGGCGTTCGGGCTGGTGCTCCTAATTGCGGCTGCAAACGTGACCAACCTGATGCTGGCGCGAGCGCTGGCTCGGCAGCCGGAGATTGCCGTTCGCCTGGCCCTGGGTGCGGGGCGGTGGCACGTGGCGCGGCAGTTGATCGTCGAGAGCCTCGTGCTCGCGGTTCCTGCCGCTGCCGTGGGTCTGGCCTTGGTTACGGGACTGGCGCGTGTCCTTCCCTCTGTTCTCGTCGCCACGTGGCCCGCTGGCATGGAGCCAATCGAGAACATACTAATGCCGCTCGATCCAGACGTTCGTGTCATCGCGTTTCTCGCCGCGCTGTCGGCTTTAGCCGCGGTCCTGATCACACTTGCGCCTGCGGGACGCCTCGTTCGCATGCGGCTGGCGTCCGCGTCGCGAGGTCAGGCCTCGTCGGACGTACGGGGGTCACGTCTGCGATCGGGGCTGGTGGCCACGCAGATCGCCGGCTGTGTCCTGTTTCTTGTCGGAGCGATGGGATTGGTCGACCAGTCCTCCCGTCTCGCCAATCCGCCGGTCGATCTCAGTTACGACAGGGTGTCGATTCTCCAAACCGATACCGCGGCGGTACGAGCCAGGGTCGCGGCGAGGCTGCCCTTCGAGCCCGCGGTCGATCAGGTGGCCGTCTCGTGGCGACCGCCGTTGGGGTTCTCGCTGCGCACGACCGCCGTGACGGCCTCAGCGTCGAACATCGGTAAAGAGATCGGCTATATGGGTGTGTCGCCCGAATACTTCGGGCTCTTCGATATCCGTATCCTGCGCGGGCGGACGTTTACGTCCCCTGAGGCCGCCGCGAGGGCGGCAGTGGTGGTAGTCAGCAAAGCCACGGCCGAGGCACTGTGGCCGGGGCTCGACCCACTCGGGCAGACACTCGATATCACCGAGAGCTCCGCGCGGCGTCCCGATCGGCCGTTGCCGCATGGTCGCCTCCAGGTCATCGGCGTGGCAGAGGACGTTGCCAATGGTTCGATGACCGATGGGATCGATGCCAGTTGTGTCTATTTCCCGATCGACGCGCAGGGCGCCGAAGACATGGCGTTGCTCGTGCGGGGCCGTTCCGATGACCCCGACGCGCTGCGAAAGGCGGTGACGACCGCGCTGGACGACGTTGCGCGCGAGACGCCAATCCGACTGGCGTCGATGCAGAGCATGATGGGGGGAGCGTCGTGGGCATTCAGACTCTTTTCCGCGGTCGCGTTGACTCTCGGCATCATCGGTCTCCTGTTCGCGTACTCGGGGACCCACGCCGTCGTCTCATTCCTCGTGGCACAGCGGACACGCGAGTTCGGCGTCCGAATGGTGCTCGGCGCCACCGTCTGGCGGATCGTGTGGGAGATGCTGCTGCAGACGTCTCGTACGGCCTTGATTGGTCTTGCCGTGGGGTTGGCTGTCGCAGCTGGCCTTGCCCGGCTGGCCGTCGCTTCAGCCCCGATCCTGGAGTTCAGTGCGCGCCCGTTCGTCGTCGGCGCGGCGATTGTGCTGACCGCGACCATCGTCGCCGCGCTGGGACCCCTGCGGGCCGCCGCGCGCATCGATCCTGCGCATGCCCTTCGGGCGGAGTGACAGTCGTGAGCAGAGGGCAACACTCTTCATGAAGCCAAAGCGCGTTAAGCGACGCGGTCCTTCGTCCGGCACGTCCAGATGCCGAAGCGATTGCCCGGCTCCAGAGGGAAGCTGGGACGGACCTATCGCGAGATGATGAGCGACGAATTCCCCGATGGCGCGGGCTTCATCTGCGGGTTTGCCGATCACGACCCATGTGGAGGCTCGAACATCAACAATCTCCACGTCGCCGCCACCACGCACGGCCGTGGAATCGGAACGGCGTTGATGCTCGCCCGCCGGAGAAGACAAGTTGCCGGGAAACCCGTCTGTCAACAGCTGCGCACGATACATAACGAGTAGTCGCGCAGGGCGGATCGATGCATCGGCCCTGGGCGGCAATGGAGATCAAGCGGCATCGGGTTCGATGCCTAACCGGTCGTTCACGGCGACGCGCAGCTTCTGCTTGCAACCAAGGTAGCGCTCCGTCGTCTGAATCGACACGTGGCCAAGCAGGAATTGGATTTGGTCGAGTTCGCCACCGGCCAGATGGCACAGCCGGGCACAGGTGC
>Ga0075421_100007079_pt1 | contig 13710 bp, 13 predicted proteins | sample SoiMetdeltSBSDD5_FD_75292 | JGI IMG/M metagenome (GOLD analysis project Ga0075421, IMG submission 75292) | Bulk soil microbial communities from a Populus tree surrounding site in Tennessee, USA - Soil MetaG P. deltoides SBSDD5 | ecosystem: Environmental > Terrestrial > Soil > Tree plantation...
CGGTGCTCCAACCGAGCCAACTACGCTCATGCTCCTCGGTGCCGGCCTCGGCGGGCTCGCCCTCGCCCGCCGGCGCAAAGGACTCTCTGAGCGCTAAGGTTGCCGCTTCTTCTGAGCGGGCGGCAAGGCTACAGCTCTCGAATGGTGGGAAGCCATGTCGCGCGAATTGCTGCTTCGGGGTCGCTTACAGAACTTCGCTTATGACTATGCTCGCCGCAGCGCGGCCTTACTTTATTGACGCTTAGGGCCTCTCCAGCAGATCGCCGATCACACGCTCGAGATCGTTGAGCGTGCTGCATACGCGCACGAGGCTGCAGTAAGGCGCGTAGCGGTAGATGTCCGAATCGCCGGTGCCCCACGACGAGCGGAATTCCGGGTTGAGCCAGATCACCCGCTTAGCGCGCTTCGAAAGCCGTTCGAAGATGTCGGTGCGAGGGTCCGTCCCGTTCCCGCGTGCGTCGCCCAGGATGATCACCGTCGTCTTGTTCGTGACGTCTTTCACCCAGCCGCGCTCGAAGTCGGCTAGCGCGCTGCCGTAGTTCGACGAGCCGAATCCCATCGAGCTTGCGACGCGGGCAATCGCCTCCTCGAAGGGCTGCTGCTCGAACGTTTCGCTCACTTCGATCAGCGAATCGGAGTAGGCGAAAGAACGGATGTCCGCAAGCACCTCGGTCAGCGAATAGACGAACATGAGCAGGAATTGCGATACCCACGCGACGGAGCCGGACACATCGCAGAGGACCATCACGCGTGGTTTTTCGATGCGCTTGTGCTTCCATGCAGTCAGGAACGGTATGCCGCCCCAGCCCATGTTCCGCCGCAGCGTGTGGCGGATGTCGAGATGCCCGCGTTGGCGCCGCCGTTGCACCCGGGCGTAGCGGGTGGCGAGCCGTTTGGCGATGCGCCGGACGAGGACGCGCATCCGCTCGAGATCGTGCTGCCTCAGGTTCGAGAGCCGTGCGGATCTCAGCAGCCGCTCGCGCAGCTGCTCGGTTTCACCCCGCGCATAAAGGAGAAGTGCGCGCTCGACGAAATCGCGCCCCGCGTCCCACAGTCGTTCGACTGCCGCTTCGAGACGAAGCGCGCGCTCGGTCGCTTCCGCCGTGCCCTCGGACTCGAGAGCGTCGATCTGCTCCTGCACTGCGCGCAAACCCATCCGATTCAAAATGTTCAGAACGTAGAGATTTTTCTGAGTGAAATAGCGGATGTTCTGGACGCCGGCCTCGCGTGCCGCCGTCTCCATCGCCATGGCGAGGTCTGTGGGGTCGTCGGTTTCCAGCAGGTCGGCCAGCGCTTGTCCGCCTTCGCTGCCTATACCCTGCGCAACGTCGCGGGTCGCCGAGGCATTGGAGCTCGGCTCCGGATCGCTTCTCGAGAACTCCTGGCGCTGGAAATATCGGTCGAACGTCTCTTCGTAGAGCACTTTCTCGTCGAGCGTCTTCGCGAGAACGGCGCCGAGCGTGTCCCTGAGAACCGCGCGATCGGAATACCCGACGAGATCGACGGCGCGTGCGGCGTCTATTCCTTCCGCTGCGGAGATGCGAAGTCCCGCGCCACGCGCTACCTGCAGAAAGCGGCGCAGCGGCTCGCTTGCGGGGGCACACGTCTCCTGCGGCAATGGGAACGGGTGGAGGGGCATGCGCGACGCCTCAGGCGACCGCCTGCTGCGATTTTCTGGTGAGCTCGGCGATACGCTTTCCGGCCGCGTCGATGTCGGACTCGAACTTGAGCAGCACGTTGAGAGTGTCTCGCACGGTCTCTTCCGTGAGTACCGCCGTGTGCATCAGGACCAGGACGCGTGCCCAGTCGATGGACTCGCTCACGCTGGGCAGCTTCTTCAGGTCCAGTACGCGAAGCTGCTGCACGAACGAGACGAGCTGCGTGAGCAGGCGTGTGTCGATGCCGGGCACGCGCGAGCCGATGATGCGCGCCTCGAGCTTCTCGTCCGGGAATCCGATGTGGAGATGGAGGCAGCGGCGCTTCAGCGCGTCGCCGAGATCGCGCGTTGAATTCGACGTAAGAAAGACGATCGGCGGGACCACCGCCATGACGCTGCCGATCTCCGGTATCGTGACCTGATAGTCCGAGAGGATTTCCAGCAGGAACGCTTCGAACTCCTGGTCCGACTTGTCGACCTCGTCGATGAGAAGTACCGCGCCGTGCGGTTGCTCGAGCGCGCGGAGCAGCGGTCTCGGCTCGAGAAAGCGCTTCGAGAAGAACACGTCTCCGAACGAGTGCAGCTTCTCGATTGCCGAGCGCAGGTCGTCGGACTCGCCGATCACCGACCCGACCTTATCGCGGAGGATCTGCGTGTAGAGAAGCTGCTTCCCGTATTTCCATTCGTAAAGCGCCTTGGCCTCATCCAGGCCTTCGTAACATTGCATGCGGATGAGCGGCAGCATGAGCCAGGATGCGACCGACTTCGCGAGCTCTGTCTTCCCGACGCCGGCAGGGCCTTCGACCAGGATGGGCTTGCGCAGATGATGCGCAATGTAGAGTGCAGTCGAGATGCGGCGGCTCGCGATGTAGCCGACGCTCTCCAGGCCCGCGTCGGCCTCTTCGATCGATGCGATATTTTTGTGTGGTTCGATGTGCTCGCCCGTATCCATCATCCGAGGATCTCCGAGCACGGTCGCGCTGTCAATCGCGTATCATGACGGGCGAGGAGGAAGGAGAGATGAGATCTCAGTTCTCGGCGATACGTACGATGGCGATCGCCGTGCTCGTCGGTCTGCCGGGCACGGTCGCCGCTCAGCAGAACTATCCCGCGAAGCCTATCCGCTGGGTGACGCCATACGCGCCTGGCGGAAGCACGTCCGCATTGTCGCGACTCGTCGGCGAGAAGTTGAGCGAGTCATTCGGAAAACCGGTGATCATCGACAACCGTCCGGGCGCGAATACGATGATCGGCGGTGAAGCCGTGGCGAGGGCGTCTCCCGACGGCTACACGATCCTGCTCGCGGGAAACAGCCAGATCGTGCTCGCGCTTCTCATGAAGCCGCCCTACAACGTCTTCACCGATTTCGCGCCCGTCACGATACTCGCCAGGACCAACTACGTGCTCGTGGTGAATCCTGCGACGCCGGTAAATAACCTGCAGGAATTCATCGCATACGCGAAGGCGAGACCCGGGCAGCTCAATGTCGCATCCGTGTCGAGCGGAAGCTCTCAGCACCTGATGGGCGAGCTGTTCGGCATGCTGACGGACGTGAAGATGAAGCACATCCCGTACAAAGGCGGCGCGCAAGGCCTCACCGACCTCATGGGCGGACATGTACAGGCGTCGTTCTCGAACGCGCTGAACGTCATTCCGCACGTGAAGAACGGCAGGTTGAAAGGTCTGGCGATCACTGGCGAGAAACGCGCGGCGGCGCTGCCGCAAGTGCCGACGTACGCCGAGGCCGGCCTGCCGCAATACGATCCGAAGAACTGGCAGGGTGTCGTGGCACCCGCTCGCACGCCGAAGCCGATCATTGCGAAGCTCTCGTCCGAGATGGAGCGGATCCTCGCCATGCCCGACGTCGCGGAGAAGCTGGTCAACTCGGGGATGGATCCTTATTACACCGGCCCCGAGAAGATGGCCGCCTTGATGAAGGCCGATTACGCCGAAACGGCGAGGATCATCAAGACGGCGAATATCAAAATAGAAGAGTGATTTGTCATCGCGAGGCATCGCCTTTCCCTCACCCTCGATCCCTCTCCCAGAGGGCGAGGGAGGCCGGGCCCTTCTCCCCTCGGGAGAAGGGTGGGGATGAGGGAAGACTTCGGCGCCACTCTTTCTTCACCTCGCCTGCCGCGCCCGTGGCGAGGCTTCTTGGCTCCGGGGGAACGGAGGACGGCGGCTCGCGATGACCCGTCGTGTGTGCAACCGAGCTGCTTACTCGCCGCTCAGCGCCTTTACCAGCACCCGCGCGTCCTCGAGACGATCCAAGTCATCGACAAGGCCGATCAACCGCTCCATCGCCGGCTCCGGCAACGCGCGGCGCATGCAGTCTCTCACTTTGCGGAGATGCACATCGCGCTGAATCGGATTACGCGCGGCACCGCGATAAGCGTCGCATCGCTCGACGAGCACGCGGCCGTCCTTGAGGCCCGCGCGCGCCTGCACCCAGTACTCGACGCTCGAGGTCGGAATGGCCGGATTGGGTTTGAGCCGGATTTTCCGGAGCGCGGCTTCGACCGGCGTGGAAAATCGGACCGGATCCGAAAATGAGTCGATGCCGACCTCGTCCTGCGTCAAAGCGACGGCGGCGCAGTATTCGAAGCTGAATTTGCCGTCGAGTCCCGTCGCCGGGGCAGGGCGGGAAAGTCCCGGCCGGCGCGAGGACACTTCGAGCTCGAGCCACTCGACATCGTCCGCGCGAATGCCGTACTTCTCGCGGAGCAGCACCACCGACTCGGTCGCCCATTGCATGTGGATTTGCGCGGGATAGCGCTTGATGTTGAACCCGTGCTGCTGCAGGTTCCACTGCTCCCCGAGGCCGTCGAGGAGCGCACTCCATTCGAATTCGTCGCCGAAGAGCGTCTCCACGTAGCCACGCACTTCTTCGAAGATCGAGTCATTCGCGGTGAACCCGTCGGCTGCGAGCATTACCGCTTCCACGCCCATCCGCCCGGCGTTCCCCGGATGTGTCGACTTGGTCATCGTTCCGTTGTTCGCGAAAAGCGCACCGGTCCTGGACGCGGCAATGCCGAGCGCCATGCGCACCTTGTGCTCGTCCAGCTCGAGCAGCTTTGCGCAGCCGGCTGCCGCGGAGGGTGGGCCGTAGATGCCGGGTGGATGGAACGGACGCGATTGCGCGTTGCGTGCCGCCATCGCGATGCGCTGCTGGATTTCCCAGCCGACCGCGAATGCGGTGAGCACCGCCTTTCCTGAAGCGCCGTTCACTTCCGCGAGCGCGAGTATGCCCGGTAGCAGCGTCGACGTGCCGTGGGTCGAGGGAATGCCCTGGGGCTCGTAGTCGAGAACGTGCATGGCCGCGCCGTTGGCAAAAGCGGCCAGCGGTGCGTTGGTGCGAAACGATCCGCCGACGACGGTGCACTCGGGCCGTCCCCCGAGGCGATCCACGTAGCGGCGAATGTAGTCGAGCACCGGCTGCTTCGATCCGGCGAGCACGTTGGCGATCCCGTCGAGGATGATGGTGCGGGTCGCGTCCACAACGTGGCGCGGCACGTCTTCGTACCGGGTATTGGCGATGAACCGCGCGATTTTTTCGGTGGCGTTCACTCTCGCTTCTCCTTGTGTGGCTCCCGCAGTGCGACGACGGGCTGCAGAAAACGATCGTATCCCTTTAAACTATTATCGGCGATTGCGTGCGATCCAGTCGCATCGAACTTCCCTTCCGGCCGGAAGGGCCTACGTAACCTTCGTACGACAATACGGGAGAACTATTTATGGGCAAGCACATCGAACTCACCGCATCCGATGGCCACAAGTTTTCGGCATACGTTGCCGAGCCGTCGGGGAAGCCGAAAGGTGCGCTGATCGTGGTGATGGAGATTTTCGGCGTGAACAGCCACATTCGCGGAGTCACCGATCAATACGCAGCCGACGGTTATCTCGCCATCGCGCCGCAGTTTTTCGATCGCGCGCAGAAGGGGCTGGACGTGGGCTACACGGGCCAGGATCTCGAGCTTGCGCGCAGTCTCATGCAGAAAATGAACCTGAACGACCCGCTGAAAGACGTCGAGGCCGCGAAGGCGCACGTTTCGTCGGCGGGCAAGGTCGGGATCATCGGCTACTGCTGGGGCGGCTCGCTCGCGTTCAAGTCAGCGGCGAACGTGAACGGCCTTGCGTGCGCGGTGGCCTACTACGGTGGATCGATTCCCAACATCGTCGACGAAAAACCGAAGTGCCCGGTCATGTTCCACTGGGGTGAGATCGACCAGTCGATCCCGCTCGAGAAAGCGAAAATGGTCGCCGAGAAGCACAAGGACCAGATCCATCATTTCTATCCGGGTGCGGGCCACGGCTTCAACTGCGACCAGCGCGCATCGTTCAACGCTGAGTCTTCCAAGCTCGCGCGTGAGCGGACCCTCGAGTTCCTGAGGAAGCACATCGGCTAAGCGACGTCGTCCTGGCGAAAGCCAGGACCCATTGTGAAATGGATCCCGGGTCAAGCCCGGGATGACGGCGTAGCTTCAGCGCCCCGCGCCAGAGGGCGCGCTGCACCCAGCGTCCTCGACGGGCGCGCACTAAAAACTACGAGGAGAACGTTTTGGCGCGGTTTCAGCATCACGGCCGATTCGGCCGATTTGCAGTTTGTCTCGCGGTCCTGCTGTGTTGCGGCTCAGCCGCTGCGCAGACGCCAACCCATTCGACAGGCTCAGGCCAGGCCTATCCGGTCAAACCGGTGCGGTTGATCGTCCCCTACGTCCCGGGCGGCGGATCCGACACGATCGCGCGCGGTGTTGGCAGCGGGCTTTCCGAACGCCTGGGACAGCCGTTCGTCGTCGAGAATCGCGGCGGCGCGAACACGATCATCGGTACGGAATATGTCGCGAATCAGCCGCCCGACGGCTACACGCTGCTGCTCTGCACCGGTTCGCTCGCGACCAATCAGAGCCTCTACAAGCTGAAGTACGACTCGGTGAAGTCGTTCACCCCCATCGGCCTGATGCTCTGGGGATCGCAGCTTCTCGTCGTGCACCCGTCGCTCCCCGTGAAGAACGTGAAAGAGCTGATCGCCTTCGGCAGAGCGAACCCCGGCAAGCTCACCTACACGTCCTATGGCACCGGCAGCCCCGCGCATCTCGCGGGCGAGCTTTTCGCGAGCATGGCGAAAGTGGATATGCTGCACATCCCGTTCAAAGGCAGCAGCCCCGCGCTGATCGAAGTCGTGTCGGGACGCGCGCTGATGACCTTTGGCGTGATGGTGCCCACGCTCCCGCTCGTGAAATCAGGGAAGCTGCGGCCGCTTGCGGTCGCATCACCCAAGCGCAATCCGAGCTATCCGGAGTGGCCGACGATCGCCGAAGCGGGGCTCCCGGGCTACGAAGCGCAGGGCTTCAACGGCATTTGCGGCCCGGCGGGCATGCCGCGCGATATCGTGATGAAATTGAACACCGCGCTCAGCGATTTCCTGAGCGCCAAAGAAACGCGCGAGAAGTTCCTCGCTCTCGGCTTCAACATGCTGGAGAAACCCACTTCGCCGGAAGAGTTCGGCACGGTGATCCGCACGCAAACCGAGAAGTGGGCGAAAGTGATCAAAACCGCAGGTATAAAACTGGAGTAGACGATGACGACTGCACTCACGACCGGACTGGCCCGCTTTGTCGCGGGATTGCGCTACGAGGACGTTCCTGCCGAGGCCCGCACGCAGGTGGCGCTGGGATTTACCGACTGTGTCGGCGTGATGATCGCGGGCTCAGGCGAGGATGCGGTGCGCATAATCACGACCACGCTGGCGCCCCCGCCCGGCGAGGCGACGCTGACGTTCGGACCATCGTCGGCGCCTGCGTTGACAGCCGCATTGATCAACGGGACCGCGGCTCACGCGCTCGACTACGACGACGTCGCGCACCGGGGTCACCCCAGCGCGGTGCTCGTGCCCGCGATCCTCGCGGAGGCGCAAGCGCTGGGCGCGTCGGGCAAGGACATGGTCACGGCGTATGCGGCCGGCTACGAAACGTGGGCCGAGCTTGCGCGGCGCGACCCGGATCAGCACCACGAGAAGGGCTGGCATCCCACAGGAATCTTCGGCGCGATCGGTGCGGCCGCCGCGTGCGCATCATTGCGCAAGCTCGACGCGGAAAAAGCAGCGCATGCGATCGCACTCGGCGCATCGCAGAGCGCCGGTGTGATGGCGAATTTCGGAACGATGTGCAAGCCGTTTCATGCGGGCCGCGCGGCGCAGGCGGGTATGTTGGCAGCGCGTCTCGCCGCCAACGGCTTTACCGCATCGCCGGACGCGTTGGAGCATCCACAGGGATTTCTTTCGGCGGTATCTCCGAAAGGCCGCTTCGAGATCGAGTCGCCGGTCGGTGCGGGGACGAACTGGACGATCCTCAAGGCGAAACTGGGCATCAAGAAATACCCGCTCTGCTATTGCACGCATCGCGCGCTCGATGGCGTGCTCGATCTCGTTAAAGCCACACCTGTCGACGCTCGCGCTATCAAGAGTGTCACTGTTTCGCTCAGTCGCAACAATGCTCGCATCCTGCGCAATCATTCGCCGCAGACGGCGCTCGAGGGCAAGTTCAGCATGGAATTTGCGATGGCGTGTGCGCTCATCACGGGGCGCGCGGGCCTTGCGGAGCTGCGCGACGACTTCGTGCGAAGCAAGGAAGTTCAGTCGCTGATGAAGCGCGTGGCCGTGCGTCCGGACGACCGCGAACATCCCACGCAGCCGGGCAGGGCACCCTACGACCTGGTGATTGTGGAGACCGCCGACAACCGCACCCTCGAGAGCGCAAAAGTCGAGCATGTCCGCGGCGGTCCGGAGCTTCCGCTGAAGCGCGACGAGCTGTGGACGAAGTTCGAAAGCTGCGTGCAGGTGAGCCCGCGTCCGTTCGCCGCGAAAGATCTCTTCGACGCGCTGATGTCCCTCGACACCGTGCGTCACGTGAACGATCTGGCGGGCCTGCGCGGCCGGACGGCCGTTCGCGACGCCGCCGCGGCAGTCGTGTGATAATCATGGGCGATGGCGGGGAAAAAACAGGCACCGGACGAATACGAGATCCTGCGTGACAAGATCCTGCGGGGCGCCTTCCATCCGAAGCAGCGCCTCGTAGAGACCGAGCTCGCAGAAAGCCTGAATTCGAACCGCGCGCGCATACGTCGCGTCCTCGCGCGCCTGGAGCACGACGGCCTCGTTGCGATCGAGCGCTATCGCGGCGCGCGCGTGCGCATGGTCAGCGAAGAAGAGGCGATGGAGATTTTCGAGACGCGCGCCGTGCTCGAGCCCTATCTAGTCCGTCAGACGGTCGCCCGCGCCACCGCGGCAGACACCGATCGGCTGACCGCCCTGATCCGGGAAATGAAGGATGCGCTCGACAGCGGAAATCCCGTTGCGGTCGGGCGCGGCTCGCGCACCGTCCGCGAGGAGATGTGGCGGATCTCCGGCCATCAGACGATCAGCCAGCTCCTTCAGATGCTCAACACCAAGCTGATCCGCTTCTGGTACCGCTCGGTGATGGTGCCCGACCGGGCGCGCTCGATCGTGAAGGAGCTCGGCGCTGTCGTGGAAGCGATCGCTGAAGGCTCCGAAGATCGCGCGTCAGCCGCCATGGCGCGCTATCACCGCGATGCGATCGCGGCGCTACAGCATGCGATGTCGCTCAGGACGAGCGACGACGACGTGGCCTGAGCCCGTCTATTAGGACCCCACGTCGTATTCGTGAGCGGGGGCCGCGGAGCAGCGGGGCCCTGCGAGCGTAACACTCGAACGTTCTTTAGCACTCTCGTCCGAGCGTGCGAGGCTTGCGGAGACGGTGGTTCTACTAGACGGGCGTTGTCCCGCTCACCATATACGCGGTGGTTCTAACTAACTCTTTCTGACGTCCCAAATATCGCCCGCTTTGGCGACGTGGCGTATCGGGGTCACGCTTTCGACTTTCCAGCCTTTGTTCTTCAGCCACTCGTCGAACTCGGCTTGCGACGGTGCGTGACATTCCGCGACTACGCGCCCGTCTCCGAGGGCGTATACAGTCGTGATCGTCGTCTTCGGATCGACGCGCCATTGCGGCGTGCCTTTCATCTCTTTCGTGAAGCGCGCGAGATCGTCCCAGCCTTCGGCCCGTCCTACTGCAATCCAGCGTGGCATGCTCTTTCCTCTCTAATTGCCGGCGAGTTTCTTGGGCGGAACGAACGGATACGGAATCGCGCGGCCACCGCGGATCGGCAGGACGATGGTCGCCTTGCCTGGGCAGCTCTCCGCGTCGTACGCGAGGCGCATGCCGACGTCGAGATCCACGAAGCCGAGGCCTTCCTCTTCGTACTTCTTCGTCACCGTCGCCCATACCGTGATCGTGTCACCCGGCACGATCATCGCGCGGTGCTGGAAGCTCACCTTCCAGGGCCAGCCGTCCGGCAGGCAGAGATCCTTCAGATACCGGGGCAATATGCTCTGCTTCCACGAGCCCTGGCCGAGCACGCTCGGCAGCCCCTCGTGATAGATCGCAAAGCTCTGATCGTAGTGAATGCGGTGCCAGTTCTCGATCGCGGCGCTCCAGCGGAACATATGCGTCGCCGTAAGCGGGCCGATGATGAGAGGCGGCAATTGCTGGCCGACGCTCACATCGTCGAAATGGAGCTGTTTCTTCTCCCTCAGTTCCTGCGCGGTCGTCATTGGAGCTTCCTCAACGCCTGATCTGGGAGGCTCGCAGGATGCAGAGGACCTCGCCATTCTGATTGGTATACGTGGTTTCGGTGGTGACGATCAGCATGCGCGTGCCGTCCTTGCCTACACGCTCCTTGATGTCGCCGTAGCGCGCCTGCGAGTAGATGCGGTCGCCGAGCTTCGGATACTGGCGGAGCTCGATCTCGTTACCCGCATTGAGAATGCGCTTAAGCGACGTGGGAACGTTCGGCAATCCCCCTTTCTCATCCGGCCCCCGCACACCGCCGATGCCGTCCGAGTTCGGGTTCTCCTGGAAAGCTCGCGTGACGGGGTCTTCCGTACCCGGCCGCTGCCGGCGGCCGAGGTACGTGCAGTAGATCGGCGGCGTGATGATGCCGCCGAACTTGGTCGTCTTCGCGAAGTCCTCGTCCCAGTAGCGCGGATCCGGATCCATGATGGCCTGCGTGAATATGCGCAGGCCCTCGCGCTCGATGCCCCAGGGAAAGCTCGCTTCGATCTTTTCCCCGGTCGCGCCGATGACGCCTTTCACTTCAGGCGTCAGCGCGCTTTCCCCCTGCGGCGTTGCCTGACTCATGCAGCCATCTCCTTCTTCGCGGTGTCAGCGATTGCCTGCCGCACGTCCTCGACCTTCGGCCAGAACGCTTCTTCCCACGGCCAGTTGCCGTTCAGCTCGAACAACGGCTCGCCGCGCTGCAGACGATCGAGATACGGGCTCTTGATCGACTCGGTCCACGGCACGATGCCGCCTTCGTACATCTTCGGGCCCAATTTGAAGTGCTTCGCCTGCTCGATCGTTTCGATGAACGGCGCATTCGCGTCGAACAGCCGATCTTTGGTCGCCGGACGCGGACCCGCGCGCGACACGTGGCCCCAGGTCTGGCGCCCGAGGATCTTCTCGAGCAGCCACACGCATTCGATCAGCTTGTCCATGTCGACGCCGGTTTCGATGCCCATGCCTTCCAGCATGTGCATGAAATCTTCGGTGGGCATCATGCCGGTCGCCTGGCCGTTGCCGCAGTACGGGCAGCCGCCGACGCCACCGAGCGTGCCTTCGAAGTACACGGTGTCGCGCTCGTCGAGCGCGCGGATCGCGGCGTAAGTCGAGGTGATCGCCATGCCGCGGCTGTTATGCAGATGCGCGCGGAAGTCGGTCACGTCGGGCCACATTTGTTTCACGCGCCCGAAAATCTCTTCGACCTTGATGGGATGCACCCAGCCCATCGGATCGCCGACCGACACCTGGGTCACCTTGATGCCGGCCGCGTCCCAGAGCTCGTGTTGTTTCTTGAGGAACGTCATCGTGACGTCGACGGAGAAATCGCCGAGGAAGTTCGAGCCGAACGTGGCGTTCGTGCCGATGCCGGCTTCGGTGGCACCTTTCGCCTTGGCGGCGGCGATGGTTTTCACCCACTGCGCCATTTCCTGCATCTGGGTGCGATTGTAGTTGCGGCGCACGAACACGTCGCACTGATGGACACTCGTGCGGGGCAGGCCCTTGCCGCGCGACAACGTGAGCGGCGGCGAGAACTCCTGCGCGCGCTCGATGCCTTTCTGGTTCGGGATCATCGCGGTGTAGGTGACGCCGGGCTTCGGCGTGAATTTCTTCATCACTTCCGCGATGTTCTTCATCTGCGGCGTGTACTTCGGGCTCACGAACGAGCCCACCACGATGTTCTTGAGACCGGTCTCCGAGATCTTGTTCAGCAGCTCGACTTTCGCTTCGATCGGAATGTTGGCATCCTCGATCTGCATGCCTTCGCGCATGGTTTCGTCCGTAAAGACGATCTTCGGATAACCTCGAGCCATGTGAGTGCCTCCTGAGAAGAGCCGTTCAGCCGGTCTGGTGGATTGGGACGATGAGCTCGCGCGCTGCGATGCGAGCAGGGTGCTCGTCGATTGCAGCACGCCCCCGTCACACTGTCAACCTTTTTGTTCGCAGCTGTGCTATCGTTAAAAGTTCTGAAGTGCCCGGCATTCCGCACGTTGGCACGGATCTTCTGCCGAGGCGCGCGACTCCCATACGATCATGCTTCCTGCTGCGCTTGACGATTTGAAAGTGCTTGATCTGAGCCAAGGTCTTGCCGGTCCGCTCTGCGCCAAAATGCTCGGCGACTTCGGCGCCGACGTGCTCAAAGTCGAACCTCCGAAAGGAGACGTCGGCCGCAAGATGCCGCCGTTTTTCGACAACGATCCGCATCGGGAAAAAAGCCTGATCTTCCTGCTCGCCAATTTGAACAAGCGCGGCATCAGGCTCGATTTCGAAAGCGAAACAGGCCGTCAGCTCGTTCGCGAGCTCGCGCGAAAAGCGGACGTGATCGTCGAAAGCTACAAGCCCGGTTATCTCGCGTCGCTCGGACTTGACTACGCCACGCTTTCGCGCGACAACCCGGGGCTGATCATGGTGTCGATCACGCCATTCGGGCAGACGGGCCCGTACAGCCAGTACGAAAGCGAAGAGATCGTCACGTACGGCCTCTCCGGCATCATGAGCATCAGCGGCACCGCTGACCGCGAGCCGCTCAAGCACGGCGGAATGCAGGCGCAGTACGAAGGGGGTTTGAGCGGCTTCGTCGGGGCGCTCGCCGCGCTCTACACGCGCGACCTCACGGGCGAGGGGCAACAGGTCGATCTTTCCCTGCAGGATGTCGTTGCCTCAACGCTCATCATTCACCAGCCTTTCTACAGCTGGGCAGGCGCAGTGCAGGGCCGGCGGCAGCCCGGCGGCTCGAGCTACGGGCAGGTGCAGCGCTGCAAGGACGGCTATTTCGTCTGGCAGACCGGCGGCGGCGCGGAGTGGGAAGACATCGCCGAGTTCTTCGGGCACGAGAAGCTGAAGGAGGAACGCTTTTCGACGGTGCCGGGTCGAACCGTCCATGGCGAGGAGCTCGATCACCTCGTGCTCGAATCCACGAAGGACCGCACGATGAAGGAGCTCTTCACGACCGCGTCCGAGCAGTACCACATGCTCTTCGGTATCGTGCAGGAGCCGAAAGATCTCGCTCAGTGCCCGCATCTCGAGGCGCGCGGTTTCTTCCAGGAAGTGGATCATCCCGTCATCGGCCGCATCAAGGTGCCGTTTCGTATGTGGGGGATGTCGGACAGTGCCGCCACATACCGCAGGCCCGCGCCCTTGCTGGGCCAGCACAACGCTGAAATATACGGAGAGGAACTCGGGCTGGACCCCGCACGTATCGCGACGCTGACAGAGCAAGGCGTTATTTAGCTTTACTGAAAGGAACGCTCATGGATTTCGCATATACACCGGAGCAGGAAGCGCTGAGGCGCGAGGTTCGACAGTTCATCAAGGAGAACGTCACGCCTGATGTCGTCGAAGAGCTCGATCCGCACGCAGGCGCGCACCGCCCGCGCGGGCAGACGCCGAAGACTGCGGCGCTTTACAAGAAAATCT
>Ga0075421_100007081_pt1 | contig 13709 bp, 11 predicted proteins | sample SoiMetdeltSBSDD5_FD_75292 | JGI IMG/M metagenome (GOLD analysis project Ga0075421, IMG submission 75292) | Bulk soil microbial communities from a Populus tree surrounding site in Tennessee, USA - Soil MetaG P. deltoides SBSDD5 | ecosystem: Environmental > Terrestrial > Soil > Tree plantation...
CGTCTTGTCTTACGAGATGGGTAATACCGCCGAAACCACCAGCGACCGTGTCGAGCCTGCATGGCTGCTGATGGAACGATTTTGGCAGGAATATCGCCGAGAACATCCGCTGCGGCCGTTTGAACGCGTCTGAGCGGGACGTCCTCCAGGCCGCATCCCTCGCCGGGCTCGACGACGTGCCCGGGCGCCTGCCTGACGCGCCGTCGCGCATGGACTGCAGGGCGTCACGGACCCCGGCGACGACCGGTCAGCGTGGCACCGAGTCCTCTGTGGGTCCGAACAGGAGATGCTCGCAAACATGCAACAGTACGTTGGCGAGCACGACGAGCAGTGCGACCAACGCGGCCCATGCGATGAATCCCAGCCCCGCGAGCACTCCCACGGCGGAAGCGCACCAGATGGTCGCCGCGGTGTTGATGCCGCGTACGGTGATCCCCTGATGCATGATGACGCCGGCGCAGAGGAACCCCACACCGGTCACGACTTGCCCCGCGACGCGCGCCGGGCCAGAGGCGTCGCCGACGAGCACGCCCGCAATCACGTACGCCGCCGATCCCAGCGCAACCAGTGCGGTCGTATGAAGTCCGCCGGGATGTTTGCGAAACTGACGTTCCAGGCCGATGACGCTCCCAAGCACCAGAGAGGCGATCAAGCCAGTGACATGAACGGCATCCAGGCCTCCCGACATATCCATAGTCCGTCCTTCGAATAGTGGCGATGGCTCGGAGCGTTGCACAGTCTATCCTCGATGACAACCGCGGTCGCGAGCCCGAGCGCCTGCGGCGCAAGTTCCGACTGCTGCGCAACGATCCCTACGCATTCTACCGTGGCACCTCACGCCTCTTTTATCGCAACCTGCCGCGCAGCGCCGTGCTCACAGCCGCTCCCGCGCTGCTCGTCTGCGGCGACCTGCACCTGGAGAACTTCGGCGCCTACAAGGGCGACAACCGGCTGGCCTATTTCGATCTCAATGACTTCGACGAGGCCGCGCTGGCACCCTTCACGCTCGACCTGCTGCGGTTCGTCGGCAGCATTCACGTCGCCGCCAGGCACCTTCGCCTGTCCACCCGGCAGGCAAAGGGGCTCGGCAGCCTGTTTCTCGACCGCTACCGGCAGTGGATCCTAGACGGAAAGGCCCGCTGGCTCGAGCGCTCGACGGCAGAAGGCATGGTGCGTGACCTGCTGACGGGCGTCATCAAGCGCACGCGCCGTCAGCTGCTGAAGGCTCGCACTGTCCGTGCGGGCGCGGGCCGCCGGCTGCGCCTGAACGAGCGCGCGCTGCCGATCGCGAAGGAGGAGCGCGGCCGGCTCACATCCGTCATCGAGCGTTTCGGCGCGGCGCGCGGCGAACCACGCTTCTATCGCCTGCTCGACGCGGCGCGGCGTGTTGCCGGCAAGGGAAGCCTGGGGCTCGAACGGTACGTGCTGCTGGTGGAAGGCAAGGGCTCGCCGCGGGGAAACTACCTGCTCGACCTGAAACTCGCCGTCCCATCGGCGCTCGCCTCGGCGTCCGCGCTACGCAACCCGCAATGGGAAAGCGAGGCGCAGCGCGTCGTCACGACGCAGCGTATCGCGCAAGCGATTCCCCCGGCGCTGCTGGACGCCGTGACGATCGGAGAGAAGTCCTATGTGCTCAAAGAACTGCAGCCGACGACGGACCGGTTGGATCTCGCGCGATGGAACGGCCGCATCGAACGGCTCGAGCTGGCGGTCGCGAGCATGGCATCGTCCACTGCGTGGGCGCACCTGCGCGGCTGCTGCCGCTATCGCGCCTGCGCGGTGGATGAACTGCAACGCTACGTCGCGGGCTCGAGATGGCAGCAGACCCTTCAGGGACTGGCGTCGCAGTGCAGCGAACGCACCCTGCAGCAATGGTCGGCCTATCGCAGGGCCTACGACGCGGGCCGAATCATGCCCCTGCACTGGGGTTCGACACGCCCTCCACATGACGAAGGATCTTGAGAATTCGTGACGCGGTACGAGCGCTCAGAAGCGAGCCGTCAGCGATCAGCCCGCGTCAAGCTGCGCCCGGGATTGGAGGCCGGTCGCGCGAAGAATGTCCTGCTCATCGAGCGACTCCGTCTGGAGGAGGGCCGACGCAAGCGCGTCAAGCTGGTGACGATGGGCGGACAGCAAGCGTAGCGCCTCAGTGTAGCATCGCTCCACGATTCCGCCGCGTCAATGAGACACGCTCGGTCGCTCGCTGTGGCATTCCGCCTCAGCTCTTTCGGCTGCGACAAACTATCAACGCGGTCCGGATGCGGGCGGAGGTGTGATGAACAGGCCACCGCGAGTGCGCGCCAATAAGCACCATTGTGTACCTGTGATCTCATGAATACCCCGGCAAGGCCTGGACGCTGTCCGCTTCTTGTCTGGCCAGCGGCTTGCTTTCCCTGATCCGACCGAGCTCGGCGACTTGGATTCACGGCGTGATGCAGGCAATGCGCGCAGCGGGTCGCGCAGCCATGGGACAGCGGCGAAACCTGTCGGCGACGCTCTCGGCCGACTCTCGCGCTGTGGCGGTGGCGCACGTTGCCAATCCTCATGATGCTCTGTTTTGTTCAGAGAAGCCTCCTCACGTCGTGCGCGCTCGTCACCATGTTGTGCCGGGCCGCCAGCGCGCAGGCGCCCGCGTTGCCGCCTGGGACGACGTTGACGCTCGAGGACGCAGTTGCACGTGCCTTGAGCGCAAATCCCACCGTCAGAGCCGCGCGCCTGCGGCGAGCGATCGATTTGGCCGGCGTGGGAGTCGCTCGGGAACGCCCAAACCCTGATGCGCACGTCGAGATCGAACGCGAGACACCGCATCAGGCGGTCGGCATGGCGTTTCCGTTGGAAACAGGAGGCAAGCGTGCCCGACGGATCGCACTCGGAGAGGCAGCGCTTCGTACGGCAGATGCCGAGCTGGCGCTGGTCGTCGTCGATATCCGCGCATCGGTACGACGGGCGTATTTCACCCGGCAGATCGCCGACGCAAGGCTCTTGCTGCACGACGAGCTCGTCGCGTTGGCCGTCCGCGTGCGCGATGCCGCTCAGACGCGTTTCGATTCGGGCAGTGCCCCGCGGCTCGAGGTGTTACAGGCTCAGCTCGCCCTCGCCGATGCAGAGAACCAGCGCACGGCGGCAGAGGGCCAGGCGGTGGCCGCGCGGGCGCAATTCAATGCGCTCCTCGACTTACCGCTCGATGGGGTAATACCGCTTGCTACCTCACTCGATGTGGTGCCCGCGACCTTCGCGACGGAGGCCATCGCTCGCGCCCGGTCCGGAAGCACCGAGCTTGCCATCATCGATCGCCGCCTCGAGGAGCAGCGCGCTCGCATCGGACTTGCACGTGCGCTTCAGATACCCGATGTCATCCCCGAGACGACGATTACCCACGGCAACGCTCCAGAGTTCAACATCGGCTGGCGTGTCGCGGTTGGCGTGACAGTTCCGTTGTTCAGCAGGCGTCGTGCGGGCGTTGTGCTCGAGGAGGCTACGCTGACGCAGCTCGCTGCCGAGCGCGAGGCTACGCTGGCACGGATCACCGTGGACGTCACGTCGGCGGCTGCGCTGGCGGACGCGCAGCGCCGGCAGTTCCTTCGCTATCGCGACGAGATCGTGCCGCAGGCCCTGGAAATCGAGCGATTGGCGGACGACTCGTACCGCCTTGGCCAAACCGGGCTTGCAGCGTACCTGCAGGCGCTCGAAGGCACGCGGGACGCGCGGCTCCGTTCGCTCCAGGCGGCATCGGATTTCCAGGCGGCACTCGCCGACCTCGAGCGCACCATGGGGGTTCCCCTGCCATGAACGTTCGGGGGCCTTTGCTCTTCATCGCGACCGTTGCCGTCGCAGGGATGGCTGTCGCTGCCTGTGGTGCTGCGCAGCCCGAAACGATCACCACCGACACCGTCGCTCCCGTGAAGACCGAGGCGGCGCAAATCGGCACGATCCGGGCACATATTTACGCGACCGGGATCGTGACCGCCGCTCCTGGCGCCGACCTGCTGCTAGTTGCACCGGCGCCCGCGCGCATCTCCGAGCTGCCGAAGTCAGAGGGCGATCGCGTCCGCCGGGGCGACGTGGTCGCGCGCTTCGACATTCCGACGGCGGTTGCCGACGTCGGCCGGCAGCGCGCGGAAGTTGGACGGGCGCACGCTCGCCTGCAGAACGCACGCGTCGCGCAGACACGCGCACACGAGCTGTTCGATCGGGGCATCGCCGCTCGGAAGGAGGTCGAAGATGCCGACCGCGAGCTCGCCGACGCGCAGGCGGACCTCACAGGTGCCGAGGCGATGGCGGCCGCTGCCCAGGCCGTCGCCGCACGGAGTGTCGTTCGCGCGACATTCGACGGTATTGTCGTCAAGCGCCTGCACAATCCTGGGGACCTGGTGGAGGCCACCGCGGCCGACGCGATCCTCCGCGTGATCGATCCTGCCCGCCTTGAAGTGACCGCGTCGGTGCCGCTCGCCGACATCCGCCGGGTCAAGACCGGCGCCGCGGCGCGTTTCGCTGGCGATCCGTCGCAGCCACGTTTGAAGGTGGTGTCACTGCCTGCGGCTGTCGACCCGAGCACCACGAGCGTCCCCGTGCGGCTGTCGCTAGCCGCCCCTGCCGGACTGCCGGTCGGCACGCCTGTCCAAGTGGAGATCGACGCCGAAGAACACGCCGGTGTCGTGCTCGTGCCCCGGCCCGCCCTGGTGCGGGAAGGCGAGCAGACTGCCGTGTTCGTCGTCGTCAATGAGAAAGCCCAACGCCGCGCCGTCAGGATTGGCGTCTCCGACAATATCCGTGTCGAGGTCACGTCAGGACTCGAAGCCGGTGAGCTGGTCATCGTTGATGGACACGCCGGCCTCCCGGACGGAGCCGCGGTCACGACACAGGCGCCGACGGCAGGGACGTCGACATGAGCGCCGCGGCCATTGCGATGCGCCACTCGCGCGCCGCGGCGCTCGTCGCCGGCGCGCTCGTGATTGCGGGAGCACTCTCTGCTTTTCGGCTGCCAAGCAGCATCTACCCTCCGCTGCAGTTTCCGCGGATCGTGATCATCGCGCACAGCGGGACGCTGCCTTCCCAGTCGGTGTCACTCATCGTCGCCCGCCCGATCGAACAGGCGGTGATGGAAGTTCCGGGCGTTTTGCGCGTGCGCTCGCGCAGCATCAGGGGCGCCGCCGAGATCTCGGCACAGTTCGATCCCGGAACGGACATGGTGACCGCGCTGCAGCAGGTTCAGAACCGCGTCTCGGAGATACGAGGCGAGTTGCCGTCGGACGCGGTGTTGACCGTGGATCGTCTCACACCCGCGGTATTCCCAGTCTTCATCCTCAGCATGACCGGAAGCCTTGCGACCGCAGATCTGAATGACTATGCCACGTACGTCGTCCGCCCCGAGATTGCCCGCATCCCAGGCGCGGGCCGCATCGATGTGCTCGCGAGCGATACACGCGAAGTGGAGGTCATTCTCGATCCGACGAAGCTGAACGCCGCCAACCTGGTGGTGACCGATGTGGCTGACGCGCTCAAGTCCCAGAACTCGCTGCAACCGGTCGGACGGTTCGACGAGGCCGGCCTGCAGTACCTGACGCTTGCGTCCGGGTTGTGGAAGGATCAAAACGATATCGCGAATGCGGCGGTGGCCGTCAAGAACGGCGCCACGATCCGCGTGGCTGACCTCGGCACTGTCACGCCAGGCAAGCCGGACCGCACACTGCTTGTCACCGGCAACGGGCGCGATGCGATATCCATCAGCGTTGCCCAGCAGATCGGGGCGAACATTCTTGCCCTCGAGCAGGGCGTCGACCTCGTGCTGCAGCGGCTGAAGCACACGCTCCCATCGGGAATCCAGATCACGAAGGTGTACGACCTGGCGGAATTCGTCAGCGCCGCAATTGCGAACGTGCGAGACGCCATCCTGATCGGGGGTCTTCTCGCGGTCGTCGTCCTGATTGTCTTCCTTCGCGACGTTCGCTTGACCGTGGTTGCCGCACTCACCCTGCCGCTGGCGGTGGTGCCGACCTTCGTTGTCCTGCGGATATTCGGCGGGTCGATCAACCTGATGTCGCTGGGTGGGCTCGCTGTCGCGATTGGTCTCGTCATCGATGACGCCGTGGTCGTCGTGGAGAACATCCATCGCCGTTCCAGGGAAGGCGGCGAAGGGATAGTCGATGCAGTGTCCCAACTCATGGCGCCACTGGTCAGCTCGACGCTGACGACCGTCGTGGTGTTCGCGCCGCTCGGCCTGTTGTCCGGCGTGGCAGGGCAGTTCTTTCGCGCGCTTTCGTTGAGCCTGTCAGCCGCGGTCATCCTCTCGCTGCTCCTGTCGATCAGCATCGTCCCGCTGACGGCCACCTGGGCCCTGCGCACCCAGCATGCGGGTGACGACGACAAGAACGGTCACGGCGTCATGGAGCGTGTGTATCTCGGTGCGCTGAATACCATGGTCCGACGCCCGCTCGTCGCGGTGATGGTCGCCCTTCTCCTGGCGGTTGTGACGGGGCTGCTTTTTCAGGCGACGGGCACGGGCTTCCTGCCTCCGGCCGACGAAGGCGGATTCGTGGTCGACTACCTGACACCGTCCGGCAGTGCCCTTGACGAGACCGATCGGCACGTGCGGGCGATGGAGCGAGTCATCTCTGGAACCCCTGAAGTGGCCGCATACTCGCGACGCACCGGCTCAGAGCTCGGTTTGTTCGCAACCCCGCAGAACTCGGGCGACATTCTCGTACGACTGAAGCCGCGAGCCGAGCGGGATCGATCGGCCGAGGAAATAATCGCGAGCATGCGACCGGAGCTGCAGAAAGCGGCGCCGCTCGTCGAGATCGAGTTCGTCCAGCTCCTGCAGGACATGCTCGGAGACCTCGAAGGAGCGCCGACGCCCGTCGAGGTCAAAATCTTCGGCGACGATCCCGCCACGTTGGAACGGCTTGCCGCCCCGATCGAGGAAATGCTGGAGACGGTGAACGGTGTCGTGGATGTGGTGGGTATGCAGCGCGGTAATCCAGAGGTGACATGGCGTATCGATTCGGCGGCCGCTGGTCGCTTCGGGATGACCACCGACCAGGTCTCGACGCAGATGTCGGCGGCCTGGCTCGGGAATGTGCCAACCGAGCTTCGCTTGCTCGACCGTCGCGTGCCCGTGCGCGTTCGCTTGCCCGATCTGTTTCGATTCGATCCCGACAGGATGGCGCAGACGCTCATCAAGACCGGTGGGGGACGACTCGTGCCTGTCGCAGCGGTGGCGAAGCCCGAGCGCGCCGATGGTCAGTCCGAGATGCTCCGCGAAAATCTCCGCGGCATGGCGCTCGTGACCGCCCGCCTCGAAGGGCGTGACCTTGGAAGCGCGGTGGACGAAATCCGGACAAAACTCGAGAGCCTCAAGCTGCCCGTCGGATACACGTATGAGATCGGCGGACAGTATGAGTCGCAGCGTCAAGCCTTCCGGGAGCTGTTGACGGTGTTCGGCATCGGGGTGATTCTCGTGTTCACGATTCTCCTGATCCAATTCCGCGCGTGGGTGCCCGCGCTGTTGATTCTTGGCGCCGCGCCGCTGTCGCTCGGCGGAGCCCTCCTGCTGCTCTGGCTGACTCGCACTGATTTGAACGTCTCATCGGCCATGGGTCTCATTCTGCTGGTCGGGCTGGTGGTGAAGAACGGCATCATGCTGCTCGATTTCTCCGAGCGTCTGCACGATGTGGGTGAACCGTTCGACGTGGCCATTGCGCGCGCAGGACGCATCCGGCTCCGCCCGATCCTGATGACGACCTTCTGCACGGTGTTTGGACTGCTGCCGCTGGCGCTCGGGCTCGGCGCTGGCGCCGAGCTACAGAAGCCGCTGGCGCTGGCCGTCATCGGAGGGCTGGCGCTCTCCACCCCAGTCACACTGCTTGTGGTGCCGGGCCTCTACGCTGCGATCAGGAGCTGGAGCCAGCCTGCGACCGCCTGAGCTGTCCCCTGATGTCTCACGGAAACCAGCGCTCGTTACTGCTCGTCTCGAGTTCCATCGGATGGCGGGCGTTTCAGCGGCACATAGCTGACCGATGGACGGCCTTCGCCCGCCTGGGGATAAAGATCCATGAGTTCGTAGACCTGATGCGGCATGCTGGTCGAGATGGGTAGGCCGAGCGCCTTCGCCGCTTCCACCGTAATCGGAAAATCGTGGGTCCAGCGACCTTCGCTGAGGGCGGTCGCCAATGCCAGCGCTCGCTCTTTCGGCTGGTGCTTCAGGAGCACCTCGGCGGCGAAGGACGCCACCTGATTGCGGGCTTTGATCGCGACGTCCGCGAGGACGAGCATTTCGTCGCTGATCTGTGCACGAGGCTTCAACTCGAGCAGCTTCACGATCGACGCGGCGGGTAGATCGCCAATCTGCGGGTCCACCGGGCCCAGCACCGCGTTGGGATCCATCACCACCTCATCCGCCGTCAGGGCCAGGAGCGTGCCACCGCTCATCGCGTAGTGGGGCACGAAGACCGTCACCTTGCCTTTACGCTCGACGAGCGCATGCGCGATCTGCTCGGCGGCAAGCACCAGACCACCCGGCGTGTGCAGGATGAGATCGATCGGCTGTTCCGGTGGGGTCGACCGGATGGCACGCAGGATCGCCTCGGAGTCTTCGATGTCGATCGAGGACGAGACCGGGACACCAAACAGGCTGACCGTGTCCTGGCGATGGATCATGGCGATGACGCGGGAGCGCCGCTGCTGCTGAAAGCCATCGAGAGCCGCCGCCCGCGCGGCGTCCAGCCGCGCCGGCCCGGTGAGCTGATGAAATATCATCAGAACGACCGCCACCCAGAACACGACTCTGGCCGTGCGAAACAACCGACTCCAGCCTGAGCGATGCGAGACGTCCATCGTTTGCCCCACGACTAATCACTAATCACTAATCACTGATCACTAATCACTGATCACTGATCACTAATCACTGATCATCATCACGGAATCCGATTAGTGATTAGTGATTGGGGATTAGTGATTAGTGATTCGTATTTCCTATTCCAAAAACAAGAGCCGTCCGATCGTCCATCCATCCATCGACGCCAGGCGGGCCCGATCCGCTTCGGGCGGCCGCCAGCAGGCGGGCGCAGACGGCGTCCGGCGTGGGTCCGTCGGCCTGCTCGATCTGAGCTGCGATGGCGTCGACGACCCCGTTTCCGCTGGCGTTCAGCGCTTCCGTGATGCCGTCGGACACGAAGACCACGAGATCACCGTCGCCGAGCTCGAGCGACTCCTCTTCAAAACAAGTACCAGCCAACAGGCCCGCCGGCGGCCCACCCACGGGGAGGGCACGAGACCTCTTGCGATTCCACAGCACGCCGGCAGGGTGCCCGGCGTTCACGTACACCATCGAGCGCTCTCTCGGGTCGACAAACCCGACGATGCACGTGAGGTAGAGGCCGCTCGTCGAGTCGGCGAGGAGCGCTGACGACAGGGTCGAGAGCAACGTCCGCGGGTGCGTCGCGTCCCGAGCGAGCGCGCGCAAGGTGCCTCGCACATTGGCGAGGAAGACAGCGGCGGGGACGCCCTTGCCCGAGACGTCTGCCAGCACCACGCACATGCGTCCGTCGGGGAGCGGGACGAAATCGTAGTAGTCGCCGCCGATCTTGCCGGCCGGCTCCACGGCGGCGTGCCAGCTGATCCCGCCGCTCGGCCCTGGCAGAGCCGGGAGCAGCGACCTCTGCACGCGAGCCGCGATGGTGAGCTGCGTCTCTGCGACGATCTGCTGCCGCTCGAGATCGGTCAACGCCATCTGTGTCTCACGCAGCCGAACCCACAGCCAGGTGACGACAATGAAGCCCCCGGACAGCAGGGCGTCGCCGATCCACGTGATCTCCTCTGCGTCCGGCCGGAGGATCCGGTTGACGAACAGCTCGATCCCCAGCGATGCCGCAATCGCGCCGAGAACCAGCGCTGGAAAGAAGTACGACCGATGTCGTCGTGTCCAGTCGATCACGGGATGAACGGAATCACCGACGTGCGCAGCGAGCGTCGCGCCAGCCGGAATGCGTCGTTGAGCCTCAACAACACTTGCCAGCCCTCGCGGCTGTGAGCCACATCCAGCCGCGCGAACGTGGACGAGCGAGTGTGCAGACGAATTCCTCCGCCGTACGATTTCTTGTCGAGATTCAAATCGCCGAACCGCGCGGCGACGTTGCCCGCATCGACGAATGCCGCAACGTCCACATGACTGAACAGCGCCCAGCGAGACTCGACGTTGGCGACGAGCAGATTGCGATCGTGGAATCGGTAGTCGTGAAACCCGCGGAGCGTGTTGCTGCCGCCGAGGCTTGGCAGCATATAGAAAGGCACGCTGTTGTCCTCGGACGTATCGGAGAACACTCCCCACCCGTGAAGGGCGATCACCCACCGTTCGCCAACGATGGGAAGAACTTGAAGGCCCTCCGCCTCGTACCTTCGGAAACTGAACTGATGGAGGTCGCGATCCGAGAACGCCTGTGCGGCGGCGCGATACATTCCACCTTTCGTCGGACGGCCTGGATAGTCGCGAGTATCGGCCTCGACGGTCGCGCCTCCGTGCAGCAGGCTCGTCTGCTGAGCGACCCCGGGATCTGTCGGGAACACAAGACGTGTGTCTGGAAAGTCCCGATCGAACGGTCCAACTGACGACGAGATCGTTGGCTGTTTGATCCAGCCGAATCGCCCGCCGAAAGACAGCCAGCGGTTCGCGCGAATGATGCCGTACCCGGCGAGATCGGTATCCTTGAGTCGAAACTCGCTTCGATCAGATTCGACGGTGTCCGGACCGGTGCCGAAATAGCTCACCTGGGTCAGGTCCTGCCATCGAGCCTGAAACCCCACCGTCACATGATTCCTGGCGAGGTCGGTCAACTCGATTCGCGCCTGCGCGTTCTTGTAGGCGCGCCACGAAATCGACGCCGATCCATCGATGAAAAGGTGGCGGTCAAGGAAGTGTTGACGGTATCCGGGCCCAGCAGAGATCCACCCGGCGCCGGTCGCCATCTCACCGAATTCGGGGTAAAAGCCGTCTTTTGGCGCAGCGTCATCGCCTGCGATCCATCGGCCTGCGAAGTCGAACGCGCGACTCAGCGCGTGCGGTTCAGGAAGCAGGCCTGGCGCGAGTTGCGTTTCCTGGGGCGGCGAAGTCGCCGCCGGAGACTGCTGAGCAGCGCTGCCCACGGCCGATCCGACAATAAGCAGTAGCGTTACAACGCGCGTTCGCATAGCTGACATTCCTTGATCGCGCCCGCATCACGTCGCGACGCTTATGTCGATAAGGCAAATCTGTGGCCACTTGGTTCGCAGCGCCTGCCGCTCTCGAGTGTGCGCGGTCAGTTGCGACGTGCGCAGAAATCCGCACTGCCGCGTCTCGATGAGCAACGGGTAAGGCGGTGGCGCAGCGTGGCCGCTGGTCGGTGACGGCAGAAACCCGCCCGAAACGCTGACTCAATCCCCTACGGCCCGGTCTGGCCTCCTGATTGCCCCAAAAGTCGATCAGTACGAACTGGTTTTTCGGAGGTGGACATGAAAAGGTACTCAGCACTCTTCGTAATCTCGTTGTGCCTGTGTGCGGTCCCTGTGTTCGCGCAGCGGGGCGGCGGCGGCGCGCATGGTGGCGGCGGTGGTGGCGGGCAGATCGCCGGCGGCGGCGGCTTCCATGGCGGTGGTGGTCGGATGTTTGGCGGTGGATTCGTTCCATCCCATGGTCCCGGCGCGTTTCATGGGCCGCCCGAACCTGACGCGCACGGAGACCATCCCTCATACCGCGACGGTGCCGGACATCCCAACGCGCCGCACGTGCACAAGGACGGCGACTGGATTGGACATCGCATGGGTCGTGGCGACGACCACTTTCATCACGATCGTCCGTTCGAGCATGGCCGCTTCAACGGCGGCTTCGGGCGCGGCCATCTCTTTCTCCTCGGCGGCGGTGGCCCAGGACGTTTCTGGTTCAACGGGTTCTTCTTCAGCGTGGCGCCGTACGATTACGCCTTCTGCAACGATTGGCTATGGGATTCCGATCAGATCGCGATCTACGAGGATCCCGATCACGACGGATGGTACCTGGCCTACAACGCCCGGTTGGGCACGTACGTCCACGTGCAGTATCTCGGCACGCAGCAGTAGCAGCGAACGCTCCTTCGCAACAGCGCGATTAGCCGGAAGATTCCCGCGGGCACGGCGGCGGGCGTGCCCGCGACTGCGTTCACACACCCAATTTGGGTTACGCAGGTGCGATGTTGTGCTTCGAGCGAAACAATGTGATCGGCTGCGTTGCCCTTGGAGCGACTTCTCCTTGACATGTGGGCTTACGGCCCACCCACAAGCCCTTGAATGACCTTCGCGAGGCTCGTGTTGCCCCTGATCACGGTCGCACCGTTGCCCTCGAACTTGATCCAACCCTCGTTGAATCCGTCCAGCATCTGAATGCGCGGCATCGGATCGCGCATACCCTGGGCTCGAAAGATCGCGGCCCAGTTCCCACGAGGGACCGCTTCCGCTCGAACCGGCCGATGCAGCGCTTTCGTGAGCTCCGATGCGATCTCGTTCTGCGTCACCCAATCCGGACCCTCGAGCTCGACGACTCGTGTCCCACGCCAATCTTGCAGGAGCAGTTCGGCTGCGACGCGGCCGACATCCGAGGTGGCGACCATCGGCATGGCTTTGTCGAGGGGTTGGAGGAAACAGGAGATGACGCCTTGTTCCCGGGCCTGGGCAATGTCCCAGCTCACGTTTTCCATGAACCACGCAGGGCGGAGGAATGTGACTGGCAACCGCAGCGTCGACAGGGCTTCTTCCATCAGCGTACGTTGGCTCAAGAGGTTCGACTGCACCGCCTGCGCGCCGATGGTCGAGAGGCATACGACTTTGGCTGGACAGGTCGCATCGAGCGCTCGACGCACTGCGGTGATGACGGCCCTGGCCTCCGGGAATCCAGGCAGCGGGTCGAAGTTCGGAGGAGGCAAGATGAAAACGCCTGTGACGTCGGTGAACGCACGGGTCAGCGCCGGAGCATCCTCCATGTCGGCGATCACGATCTCGCAGCCGCGGTCGGACCAGATCCTGCCCTTGTCCGCATCGCGGACAACGGCCCGAACGCGTTGATCCGCGGATAATAAGTTGCGCGCGACGCCGCCTCCGACCTTGCCTGTGATGCCGGTGATCGCATACATGGGAAGTTTCCCTGAATCGTCACTCTCGCTGAAGAGAGAGGTACCCACCAACTCCCAACATCCAGCTCCTCAAGAGATCAGAGTCGATCGCCCAGAGATTCCTGTGGGAGTTGGGAGTTGGACTTTGGGAGTTGACACAGCTTCACCCCACACCGGCTCCCGGGTCTTGCTGGCCGGTTTGGGGCGAAGCTTCACTAGCCTATGACGCCGCGGCCTGATCGATGTCGTACTTGCGAAGCCGAACGTATAGCTGCGTGCGGGTCAGACCCAGGCGGCGCGCGGCCTTGGCCTTGTTGCCATCCGTCTCGCGCAGCACCTGCTCGATTGTTCGCCGCTCGGTCACCTTCAGGTCGCTCGTCGGCGACGGGGGCGTCATGCGCTCGGCATTGAGCGACAGGTGCTGCGGCGTGATGAAGCTGCCCTCGGAGAGGATTGCCGCGCGCTCGAGCACGTTGCGCAGCTCTCGCACGTTGCCCGGCCACGGGTGCGCCACGAGCATCCCTCTCGCCTCGGGCGTCAGCCTCGCCGGGGGCGCGCTCATCGAGCGGCCGATGTCCTGCAGGAAGGCGTCAGCGAACA
>Ga0075421_100007083_pt1 | contig 13708 bp, 10 predicted proteins | sample SoiMetdeltSBSDD5_FD_75292 | JGI IMG/M metagenome (GOLD analysis project Ga0075421, IMG submission 75292) | Bulk soil microbial communities from a Populus tree surrounding site in Tennessee, USA - Soil MetaG P. deltoides SBSDD5 | ecosystem: Environmental > Terrestrial > Soil > Tree plantation...
ACCGACCGCTCGCGGCCGCTCAGGAGCTCGAGCTTCGCGCGTGCCTCGTCCAGCGACGACTGGCGTGCACGCGGCCGGGCGTTCGTCGCGAGGAGCCGCGCGACCGTCGGTCGCACGAAGACCTCGCCCGACGCGACCACACGAATCGCATCGACGAGCTCGCGCTCCGCGGTGTCCTTCGACAGGAACCCGCTCGCGCCGCCCTCGAGGAGCGGAATGAGTCGCTCTTCCTCCGTGTGCATCGTGAGGATCAGCACGCGAGGCGGCTTCTCGAGCCGCGCCAGCTCGCGTGTGGCAGTCGCGCCGTCGCCGCCGGGCATATCCAGGTCCATCACGACCACGTCCGGCGCGCACTGCACGGCCAGCGCGATGGCTTCGGTGCCGTTCGACGCTTCGCCGACGACCTGGATGTCGGGAGCCGCGCGTAACAGCCCGCGGAGCCCTTCGCGCAGGATCGTGTGATCGTCCACGAGCATGACGCGGATGATGTCGTTGCTGACTGGCACCCCGCGGCGTGCGTAGCGGCCCTGTGCGATGGATGTCGCGACGCTCTGAAGCGACGGGGTCGCTGACGCTACGGCGCTCGTCCTGCTCGAATCCGACCGATGCCGAGCGCGATTCCGAACCTCCACAGCCGCCTCCGTCCCCTAGTGGTAGTCGTATGGTAGGGCGCGCCCGAGGGGAGACCAGCAGGGTTCGACCGACGCGGCGTCGGGGTTCCCACCACGGTCGCGCGCTGTGCGGAGCGAGGCACCGTTCGCCACAACTTCTCCGGCCACCGGCGCGCTGCCGATCGGCCTGTTCGGCGCGAGCACAGGTGCGGCCGCCGCGCTGTTCGCGGCCGTGCGGCGGCCTAACGACGTCCAGGCGACCGTGTCGCGCGGCGGACGCCCCGACCTCGCGGAGAGTGTGTTGTCGCTCGTCGACGCGCCCACCCTCCTCATCGTCGGGGAGCACGACGTGGATGTCCTGGCGCTCAACCGCGGCGCGCTGTCACACCTCAGACTGTGCGCACGCACTCGAGGTCGTCCCGAGTGCGTCGCACCTGTTCGAGGAGTCTGGTGCCCTGGAAGCCGTCGCGGCCCTCGCCCGCGAGTGGTTCGTCAAACACCTCCGCCAATCGGCGCTGGCCGATCCGGCACGGGCAGGCTGGTAAGGCTCGACGCGCGCCCCGTGGGAGGCGCGCGCCGACGCCGGGATCAGCTCATTCAACCCGCGGTGCAACGAGAACGAGCGTGTGCCCGCGGCCGTGCCGCAACTCGAGGACCTCGTGCCCGCCCTCGTCCGCCGTCATGGCCACCGACTCCACCTTCGGGATCGAGTGCATGAGGTGCCGTCGCAGAGTCGTCGGGTCGCCGAGCATGATCTCCGCGCGATGGTCATGCGGATCGTACGTGACGCCATTCAGCACGTAGCCCCGTCCCATCATCTGCGCGCCGATCTCCGGGTCATCGATCTCGACCGACGCCGGACGCCCCCGGTTCCGGCGCGTGAACCCGTCGAGCGCCTCGATCCAGTCGCGCGGGCGGCCCGAGGTGGCCGTGCCGGAGATGCGGAGCCAGAACTCGAGGGCCTCCGTCGGTGGCGGCGACGGTGCGGCGAGGACGGCTTGCGGCGCGGCATGCACGACACTCGACGCGACGCTGCCGACGAAGAGCCGCTCCAGGAGGCGCGGCCCGTGCGTGCCCACGGCGATGACGTCGGCGCCGAGCGCCGTCGCGGTGCCGATGATCCCATCGACCGCATCCGCGATCTGTAGCCGCGTCTCGATCGTCACGTTATCGGGCACGTACGGGCGCAGCTCGTCGCGGAGGCGCTCGAACATGGACTGCACGGAAGTGGCCGGATCGCGCCCCGACGGATCGCGCAACGGGGCGTCGCCCAGGAGCGGCGACAGCAGATGCAGCAGGGTCAGCGTGCCGCCGTCCGGGAGCAGCAACAGCGCAGCCTGTGCTGCGCGAACGCTGGCGGGCGCGAAATCCACGGCCACGAGGACGCTCCGCGGCACGGCCGCAAAGCCCGGAGGCACCGACAGCACGGGGCAGCCCGAAGACCGTAGGATCTGCGCCGCGCGCTCGCCGGCGATGATGCGGTTCAGCCGCTGATGGGGTGCCGCGCCGGTCACGATGAACGTCGCGTCTCGCTCCCGCGCGGCCTCCGCGATCTCGAGCGCGATGGCGCCGAACCGCGCGTGCACGGGTACAGGGGGCGCGTGGCCGGAGAAGCGGGCGATGTAGTCCTTCACCGCGTCGATGCGCGCCGAACGCCGCGCGTCGTCGACCTCAGGCACGTAGATCGGTGTGCCGCCCAGGGCCACGGCGTAGATCGCCTGTGGCTCGAGCACGGTCACCACCTCGAGCGGAAGGTCGAGCCGCTCCGCGAGCAGGCGCGCGGCGATTACGGACGCGCCGCTCTTCCCGCTCCCATCGCACGCGAGGAGGATCGGCCCTTTCCGGGCGGGATTGGCGCGACACGCGCTCGAATCGGGTACTACTTCAGCCCCGGTTGGGGGCGTTGCGTTCAGGGTGGTCGACATGGGAACGCTCGGTCGTTAGGGACGCATGCACGTTAGTGTCGCACTGATGGCGGGTACGTCGGGCGGGAGATGATCTCCCGTCGGCGTGCTCCGGACTCGGGTCGCTGGGCGTGTCGCGAAACGCCTGACACGCCACCGTTGTCATTCCGAGCGGAGCGAGGAATCGCAGTCCTCCTGGTAGAGCGGCCCCTCGGTCGGACGACTGCGATTCCTCGTCTGCCCGCTACGCGGGCACCCGCGCGGCCTGATGGCCGCTCCGCTCGGAATGACAACCGGCGGCTACAATGCCGGCCGCGTCCAGACCACGATCGCCCCGCAGCGGGCACGAGGTGACTGGAATTCCGCAGGGACTTCAGCGGCGTGAGCATACACCTCGACGGCTTCGACGTCGTTAGGGCTCACGATCTGATCGATCGTCTCCCCCATCATTGGGAAGCGCAGTCCGTTCAGGTACAGAGAAGGTGTGCACCCCTCCATTGTTCGCACGACCGACCCAAACCCACGCCGCGCTGGCAGGACGTCAAGTCCCGGTGTGGTCCGAAGCAGATCCGTCACTTCGAACGGCCGCTCGCGGTCGATGCGGTCGCGCGTGATGAACGTTCCAAAGCCGTCCCTCGCCCGGCGGTCGTAGAATCCCCCGAGCTTTCCCGGCGCCCGGCGGCTGTGGGCGGTGACGACGACTGGCCGAAGCAGCAAGGTATCAGGCAGCAGGTGGAACTCGATGCCGACTTCCTCACCCGTGCGGAGCTCCATGGCGGGCGATACCGCCGTCTGGAATCCCGAACGCTCGGCGCGCAATCGGTACACGCCCTCCGCGGGAGCCTTCAACTCGAAGGCGCCGTTCACGTCCGACTTCGTGGCCTCACCGATACGGATGCCTTGGTCGGTCAGCAACCGCACCGATGCGGCGGCCACGGGGTGGTCCGTTCCTTCGGTGAGGAGCTTCCCGTGAATGCTCTGCGCGTGAACGGGTGCCCCGGTGAGCACGACGGCGGCCATAGCCGCGATGAGGATCTGGTGTTGAATTGTCTGCATGACGCTAACCCTTATTTCCATGACGTGATCGCTCACGCCGTCGAGTTTCTCGATTCACCGCGTGCATGGCGGCCGCGCGGTACCGTGGTATCACGCTAGGGGTCGAATGCTGAATGGCACATAACGTCGCGCGGTCCTCGATGAGCTCGCTGTTGCGATACCTGCGGTGGGGAAGTCCGCTAATCGCGCTCGCCCTGCTCGGTGGGGCGCTCGCCATTCTGCATCACGAGCTGCGCGGGTTTCGTTACCACGAGATCACGGCTGCCGTGCGCGCCACACCGGGCCGCCAGATCATCGTCGCGTGCGCGCTGACGGCGCTCGCGTTCGCGACGCTCTCCTGCTACGACGCCCTCGCGGTCCGGTATGTCAGGCGCCGCGTTCCCTACCGCCGCATCGCGTTCAGCTCCGCCATCGCGTACGGGGTGAGTCAGACGCTGGGCTTCGCTCTCCTGACAGGGAGTGCCGTCCGCTACCGCTTCTGGTCCGCCTGGGGGCTATCGACCGCGGAAATCGCACGCGCGGTGAGTTTTGTCGGTGCGACGTTCACGCTCGGCGTCATGACGATCTGTGGTGCGGCGTTGCTCCTCGAGCCGGCGGCGACGCTCGCCGTGGCCAGACTCCCCGTCAGCGTCTCGCGCGTCGTCGGAGCGATTCTCCTCACACTCGTCGCTGCGTATCTGGTGTGGACCGCCGCGCGTGGCGGTCGCCCGATCAGTTGGCGCGATTGGAGTATTCCGATGCCAACCGCGCGACTCGCCGCTGCTCAGGTTGGCCTCGGGATACTCGACTGGTCGGTCGCGTCGCTTGTGCTGTACTGGCTGTTCCCACCGGGTCAGACGCCCGCGTTTCTCCCGTTCGTGGGCATCTTCGTGATCGCCCAGTTCCTGGGAGTCGTCAGCTACGTCCCGGGAGGACTCGGGGTTTTCGAGGCGCTGATGGTGCTCCTGCTGCGCCCATGGGTGCGGGCGGACTCCGCCGTGGCGGCGCTCGTGGTCTATCGGGCGATTTACTATCTGCTGCCCTTCATGTGCGCCCTCCTCGCGCTGTCGATATACGAGGGACGTCGTCACGGGGCGCGGCTGGCGGCGGCCGCGGTTGGCGCTGGCGCGATGCTCGCCCAATGGACGACGGCCGTCCTGCCCACCGCGCTGAGCGCCGTGACCTTTCTGGCCGGTGCGGTACTGCTGTTCTCCGGGGCGACGCCGGCGCTGCGCGGTCGCGCAGCGGCGTTAGGCGCGGTGGTCCCGCTCGGCGTGATCGAGTTGTCGCATTTCACGGCGAGCGTGGCGGGTGCTGCGCTCCTAGTGCTCGCGTGGGCGATCCACCGGAGGCTCGACGCCGCGTACGGCCTCACGCTCGGCGTTCTCGTCCTGGGGGCGATCGCGTCGGTGCTCAAGGGGCTGGACTGGGAGGAGGCACTCGTGCTCGCGGTCGCCGCGGCCGTCGTGGCTCCCGCGAGGAGCGCTTTTTATCGACACGCGTCACTCACGCGAGAGCCGTTCAGCCCCGGCTGGACGGTGGCGGTCGTGGCGGTCATCGGCGCGAGCGTGTGGCTTGGCCTGTTCGCCTACAAGCACGTGGAGTACCGCGGAGACCTCTGGTGGCGCTTCGCCGAACGTGCGGATGCGCCTCGCTTTCTCCGGGCGAGTGCTGGGGCGGCGACCCTCCTGGTGGTGCTGGGCCTTCTGCGTCTGTTGCGACACGCCGGAGTCGAACCGGCGGCGCCGACCGAGGAGGATCTCGCCCGGGCGCGTGCGGTCGCTGGCCAGTCGCGCGAGAGCGTCGCCAACCTCGCCTTGCTTGGCGACAAGACGTTGCTCTTCTCCGAGGCCGGGGATGGCTTCCTCATGTATGGCGTCTCCGGGCGGAGCTGGGTGGCGTTAGGCGATCCGATCGGACCGCCCGTCGCACGTACCGAGCTCGCATGGCGCTTTCGCGAGGAGGCGGATCGCCACGGAGCGTGGCCCGTGTTCTACGAGGTGAAGCCCGAGAACCTCGCGCTCTACGTCGATCTGGGGTTGACGCTCATGAAGCTGGGCGAGGAAGCCCGCGTGCACTTGCCGAGCTTCGCTCTCGCGGGCGGTGAGCGCAAAGGACTGCGCCGGGCGATGAAGGATGTCGACGCGTCGGGGGCGACGCTCGAGATCGTGCCGGCCGAGAGCGTGGCGCCCCTGCTCGATACGCTCCGGACGGTGTCCGATGCGTGGCTGGAGGCGAAGCACACGCGAGAGAAGGGATTCTCGCTGGGCCGCTTCGACGAGGGGTACATCGCTCGGTTTCCGCTCGCGCTCGTGCGGAACGATGCCGGCAGAGTCGTCGCGTTCGCGAATCTCTGGACCACCGACACGAAGGAGGAACTATCGGTGGACCTCATGCGGCACACCGCCGACGCCCCACACGGCGTCATGGACTACCTGTTCATTCGGCTCATGCTGTGGGGCCGGGACGAAGGGTACCAGTGGTTCAACTTCGGCATGGCGCCGCTCTCAGGTCTCGAACGGCGTCAGCTTGCGCCGCTCTGGGCGCGCTCGGGTGCGTGGCTGTACCGACACGGCGAGCACTTCTACAACTTCCAGGGCTTGCGTCAGTACAAGGACAAGTTCCACCCGGTGTGGACGCCGAAGTACCTCGCGTCGCCGGGAGGGTTCGCTCTCCCGCGTATCCTCGCGAACGTCGTGGCGCTGATTGCCGGCGGCTTGACGGGCGTGGTCTCGAAATAGCCTCCCTCCACCTGAACGGCCGTTGAACGCGAAGGACGCAACAGAACTGCAAACCGTTCAACGGCCTTTCGCTACGGCGCGAGATGCGCGGCGATGTCGCCGGCAATCGCGTCGTAATTGCCGTCGAAATGATGCCCGCCGGACCGGGCGATCCGCTGCATCGCGGGAACCGCTCCGGCCCGGCAGGGCGAGTGCTCCTCCTTCGTGCCGTAGATGCACAGCAGCGGAACGTCCGAGAGTCGCTCCAGCTCCGGAACGACGGGACGATCGGTCGACCGCCTAACGTCGGCCACGAGATCGGACCAGTGGCACTCGAAGCCGGCGGCATCCGCCAGGCCCAGCATGGCGACGAGGGCCAACTGGCGGCGGTGCTCCGGCGACAAGCGGCTGGCGGCGAACGGCACGAGATCGGCGCCGCGCGAGTACCCGAGGAGAGCGACGCGGTCGCGATGCCAGACGCGCATGTAGTGATCCATCACGCGGCTGACCGTCGCGGCGAGCTCCTCCGGCGTCCGTCCGCGAGACAGGTAGTCGCATGACTTCAGCCCGACGACGGCGACGCCCCGCTTCGCGAGTGCACCGGCGACGGAACGGTCGAGCGCAGCCCACCCACCGTCGCCGGTGAGGAAGATCGCGAGCACCCGACCGCGATCGGCGGGCACTTCGACGAGTGCCAAAGCCGCCAGATCATCAGGATCGGGTTCAGCGGCGTGCCCGCACGCAACGGACCACACGGCAACGCACGCGGCGATGAGGATGCCCACAGCCACCGCCGCGAGCCGTGACTGCCGTGTTGTTCCGCGCATTACGGTTTCGTCGACTTTGTCGCTCCGGATTGCGGCGTAGTGCTCGCGTGTGACGTCTGGTCCAGTCGGGTGAACGCTCCGGTGGACGCATCGACGGTCGTGCGGACGACAGCCTTGTGACCCGCCTCATGGAGGTCGATCAGGTAGTACTTGTGGCCATTGCGGGTGTGGAGTTGTTCCGAGGCGACGGTAGCACCCTTGACGTGCGCGAGCGCAATGACCTTCGCCGAGTCCCGCGAAATGGCTGGAGCGGTTGCCGTCTGCTTCGTGGTCTTCGTGGCGGGCTGGTGAGTAGGTTGCTGTTGTGCTCCCGCGAGTGCCGCAATGAGTGTGAGTGGCGGCACGAGGGCGAGCGAGATACGGTGTGACACGGGTTCCTCCGATGTGTCGTTGTCGACATCACGCTAGTGGAGGAACCCTGAACAGGACTTAAAAGGCGGGCCAGGCTCAGTTTCAGTTCTCAGTATTCAGTCATCAGTACTCGGTCAGAACCTCCGGGAGCCTTTGACGGAGTACTGAAAACCGATGACTGAGAACTGGACCTGAGCCTGGTCAGTGCCCGCAACCCGACGGCTTCCCGGCAACCCACTACTGAGAGCATCTTCGCAGTCGTATGCGCCTTTTGGTGGTCGAGGACGACGCTCGGCTCGCCGAGCTGCTCGCCCGCGCGCTGCGCGAGCAGCGGTACGCCGTCGACGTTGCAGCCGACGCGACGGAGGCCAGCTACCTCGCGGCCGTCAACGAGTACGACGCGGTCATCCTCGACATCGGACTGCCTGGAGGCTCGGGACTCGACATCTGCCGCGAGCTCCGCCAGCGAGGGTCGCACGTGAGCGTGCTGATGTTGACCGCGCGCGACGCAGTGAGCGATCGCGTCGCCGGGCTGGACAGCGGCGCCGACGATTACCTCGTCAAGCCGTTCGAGCTCGACGAGCTCTACGCGCGACTGCGGGCTCTCCTGCGGCGGCAACCCGCCGTGCTGCCGGCGGAGCTCGTGGTGGGCGATCTGATCGTGGACACCCGTGCGCAGCGCGCGACGCGAGGTGGACGCGACCTGGCGCTGACGGCCAAGGAATACGAGATGCTCGAGCACCTCGCTCGGCACGCGGGCCGCGTAATCGGACGTGCCGAGCTGACCGAGCACGTGTGGGATGCGAACCACGACCCCGCATCCAACGCGCTCGAGGTGTACATCAACCGACTACGCCGGAAGCTCGACCCGAGCGGTACCGCGCCGATGATTCAGACGCGCCGCGGCGCCGGATACATGCTCACGCCAACGTCAGGTTCACCGCACACGGACGCCCCGGGCGTCGACGAGCCATGAACGACGCGTGTTGACGCTACGGGCGCGGCTCACGCTCTGGTATGGTGGGTTGCTCGCCGTCGTGCTCGGGGCGAGTGCGGCGGCCGCCTATGCGTTTCTCGCGTACCAGACCCGCGCGATTACCGACGGGTTCCTCGCGGAAACAGCGGACGCCTTCGCCAACGCCATCACGCTCGAGCGCGCGACGGGGACGCCTGACAGCGTCGCGGTGGCGATTGCGCTGCGAGAGTTCCGATTCCGCGACGTCGCGGTCGGCGTCTTCGACGCGCGGAATGCGCACGTCGTGGCGGTCAGTGGCACGGTCGACCATTCCGCCGAGTCGATGAAGGCGGAGGTGCTGTCGCGCGTGTCGGGGCGGCGTGAATGGCCGACGGACGTGCCGGGCGATGAGCTCCAGCTCGTGTCGCGGCGGGACCCTAACGATGGCGAGTTGAGAGTGGGGCTGCTGCCGGTACGTGTCGGCGACCGGCCGCTGGTGATCGCCGTGGCGCAGCCGCTGCAACTGCGCGCGCGCGTTCTCGCCGAGGCACGCGAGGCCATGATCATCGCGCTTCCTGTCGCCGTGCTCATCGTCGCTGGCGGTGGGTTTCTCCTCGCGCGCCAGGGACTGCGTCCGGTCACGGCGATGCGGGTGCAGGCGGAACGAATCGAAGCGACCTCACTGCACGAGCGACTTCCCGTCGGGACATCCGTGCACGACGAGCTCGGGCGCCTCGCGGTGGTGTTCAACGCGCTCCTCGAACGGCTCGATCGCGCCTTCGACCAGCAACGGCGCTTCATGGCTGACGCATCACACGAGCTACGAACACCGGTCGCGGTCATGCGAGGCGAGGCAGAGCATGCCCTCAGTGGCACGCGAACCACCGATGACCTCCATGAGGCACTCACGATCGTGCGCGAGGAAGCCGCGCGAATGACACGGATCGTCGACGACCTCTTCCTCCTCGCGCGGGCCGACACGGGCGATCAACCGGTCGTTCCCTCGGAGCTTTACCTCGATGACCTGGCGGCCCAGTGCGCGCGCACCGTGCGGACGCTCGCCACATCGAAGGGAATCGCGGTCGAATGCGAGGCTGAACCGGATCTTCAGCTGCAGGGCGACGAAACGCTGCTCCGCCGCCTCGTGCTCAACCTGCTCGACAACGCGATCAAATACACGCCCAACGGTGGGCGGATCACCGTGCGTGTATGGCGGGACGGGTCGCGCTTTCGGCTCTCGGTCTCCGACAGCGGCGGTGGGATTCCGGCCGAGTCACAAGCACGCCTGTTCGATCGCTTCTACCGGGATCCGGAGCAACGCCGTGACTCGGGAACAACTGGGGCTGGGCTCGGGCTGGCCATCGTCCGCTGGGTCGCCCGAGCGCACGGTGGCGACGCGCGTCTCGCGAGCTCGGGACCGGCCGGCTCTACGTTCGAAGTGGAGTTGGAGAGTCTGCCCGTTACCGGGCAGGGGCAACGCGCCGCCCCGGTGTGATCTGGTCGGACGGGAACAGGATCACACGATCATTCAGCGCGAGCCCGGAGAGGATTTGCGCGTCGACGCCACCCTGCTCGCCGACGCGCACGAGCACGAGCTTCGCTCGCCCGGCCTCGACGATGAATGCGGCCCACGTGTCGCCCCGCCTGAACAGCGCGCTCACCGGTACCGTGATCGTGTTCGACTGCTCCCACACCACTATTCGCGCCTCCACCCGGTAGCCGTCGCCCAGCTCGGCCGGTGGCCTCGCGAGGTCGATGACGACGTTCACCCGCTGCTCCTCCACGCCTAACGCGGAGACACGGGTGAACGCCGCGGGCTCCACCCGGCGGACGCGGCCGGTGAGCGGCTCCTCGCCCTCGCCCCAGCGGTCGACGATCACCGGCGCGCCGGTCCGGACCCGGGCTGCATCCGACGAGAGGATGTCCACCACGAGCTCCAACGCGCCCGGGTCACCGATCTCGGCGATCGGCGCCCCCGGTGCAACGACGCGCTCGCTCCGCTCGGGGATGCGTAGCACGTCGGCGTCAGCGGGTGCGCGAATGGAGACGGTCGCGCCGGGGGACCCCCCACCCACGGCGACCAGCGCCGCGCGCGCCTGCTCGACATCGGCCGCCGCCGCACGCGAGCGTGAGAGCGCGCTCTCCAGCTCGTCCTCGCGGAGCTGCACCGCGAGCTGCGCTTCCTCTCGCTCTCGCTCGGGAACCGCGCCGGCATCCGCCAGCCGCACGACCCGATTGGCGGTACGCCGCTCCTGATCAAGGCTCGCTCGCGCCTGACTCACGCGAGTCTCGGCGTCGCGCGCGAGGGCTCTCGCCAGCGCAAGCCGCGCCTCCGCCTGTCGCAGCGACTGCGCGTCGAGCGGCGTCGGTGCGATGCGGGCCACGACATCGCCGGCGCGCACGCGCGCGCCCTCCGCGAGGTCGATCCGCCGGAGTCGACCAGCTACCGGAGCCGTGAGCACGTACCGGTCACGAACGCGTGTCTTCCCCTCGGCGTCCACGGTCACCTGCAGCGTCCCCTGCCTGACGAGCGCCGTGTCCACGTCGAGCGGCTTCTCGCGCATCCCGAGCCAGACGAGCGCGCCGGCGCCGACCGCGACGCCTCCCCAGATGAACACCTTTCGCCTGATCCGCATGATCACTCCCGCGTCTTGAGCACGGCGACGAGATCGAGCGCGTCGAGCCGCCGCCGGATCGCCAACCCCGCGCCGACCGCGGCCAGCACGACGACGGCGGTGGCGATGACGTACGTGGACGAATGCACGACGGTCGGGAAGCGATGCCGCTCGGCCTCGAACAGCTTCATGAGCCAGGCGGCGAATGCCGTTCCGATCGCGAAGCTCAACGGGATTCCCACGACCGTCACGACCGCCTGCTCGCCGAACAGCATCGTACGCACCTCGCCGCGCGTGAAGCCAAGCACGCGCAGGCTCGCCAGCTCGCGCCCGCGCTCGGAGAGCGAGATACGCGCCTGGTTGTAGATCACGCCGGCGGCGAGCACGCACGCGGCGAACACGACGATGCTCACGGACGTCCCGATGTTCTCCGCCATCGTCTTCCGAAAGTTGTCGAGCATGGCCGCCCGTGACGACGTGCCGGCCACGCCCGGCACGCGCTTGAGGCGCGCGAACACCTGTGCCTCGGCGGCCTCATCGATGAGGAGGTACGCGCCGGACGCGACGTCGCCTTCGCGCAGCAGGCGATTCAGCGTGGGCCGCGCGACGTAGGCGGTCGTCCCGATCATCTCGTTCAGCACCGCGACGACCACCACGCTCCGGTGCGTGCCACCACGTTCGGTGAGCTCCACATCCAGCGTGTCGCCCACCCGGACGCCTAACGCCCGTGCCATGCCGACCGGAAGCACGAGGCCGTGCGACGGGACGCGGTACTGGTTGCCCTCCATGTCGAGGAGCCGGCGGAGCGTGCCGCCGTCCTCGAGCCCGAGGATCTGCGTCTTGCGCATGCGGGCGCCATTCCGCAAGTGCACCGCCGTCGACCGGAACGGCTCGACGAGTGTCACCCCCGGCAGGCTCCGCAGCTCGTGCGCGGCGCGCGCCCCGCGCGGCTCGATGAAGGCGGCGGTGAGGTCCTCGCGCTGGATGTGCTCGAACTGCAGCTCCATGAGCCGGTGCACGGCGTCCCAGGGCGACAGCCCCGCAACCATCAGCGCCCCGGCGAGCCCTACCCCGAGAATGGACGCCGTCGTGCGCCACGGCCGTCGCTCGAGCGTGCGGAGCACCATGCGCGCCGAGGTCGGAACGCGCGCACCGATACCGAGCCGCTCGAGTAGCAGCGGGCGGTACCGCGCCGGGCTCTCGGGACGCAGCGCTTCGGCTGGAGGCACGCGTACGGCGCGCATCACGGCGCCGAGCGCACCGAGCAGGGCCGCTCCACCGCTCACGGCAATGGCGACCGCTGCAACGACCCAATCGTTGCTGTAGTCGAGGGTCGGGAAGCGAAAGACTTTCGCATAGAGTCCGGTGTACCGCGAGCCGAGCCACGTCCCGCCCCCGAGACCCAGCACGGCCCCGACGGCGACAGCGGCGGCCGCGAAGCCGAGGTAATGGGCGCCGACGGATGCGTCGCGGTACCCGAACGCCTTGAGCGCCGCGATCTCGTCGCGCTGCGTCGCGATGAGCCGCGAGAGCACGATGTTGAGCAGGAATGCGGCGGTGCCGAGGAAGAAGAGCGGGAACACGTTACCGATCGCGACGAGCTGGTGCAGCTCGTCGGCGATCACCGCGTTCGACGCCTGATCGCCACGACCGTACGCGCCGGCGGCGCCGTAGGGTGCGAGCACATGGTCGAGCTGCGCGATGACGTCGGCCTCGCTCGCGCCGGGCGCGAGGCGGAGGGTGACGTTGTTGAACGCCCCGTCCATGCCCGCCGCGCGCTCGAGCGCATCGCGCGTCATCCACAGCACACCGAAGCGGCGGTTGTCCACCATGAAGCCGCCGGCGCCCATCTCGTACACGTACTCGGGGGACGTGGCGACGCCGGCCACGTGAAGCGACTGCCATCGCCCATTGATCACCGCGCCGACGGTGTCGCCCACGGCGAGCGAGTTGAGGCGCGCGAACTGGTCGCTTACGAGCGTTTCATCGGCCGCCTCCGGATAGCGGCCGAGCCGGATGTAGAGATCGTTAGGCATCGCCTGCCGGTGTGCCGGAATCGACACGATCTGCCCCGTGGCCGGCTCGGCGAGGCCGGGCACGTCGAGCGTGGCCATCAGCACCACGCGCGTCTGCACAGCGCCCACTCCGGGAAGGCCGGCGATGCGGCGAGCCAGCGATTCCGGCGCTCGCTTCACCGTCGCGAACACGTGCGCGAACCGGTACTCCTCGTAGTACTGATCCCGCGCCCGCTCCACGGCGCTGAGCGTGCCGCGCATGGCCATGGCCGACATCACGCCGCAGCCCACTACCAGAGCGATGGAAAGCACCTGCGTGCGGGAGCGCACGAGGTCGCGAAGCAACTTCCGGCGGAGCGCGGTCATCGCTCCCTCACCACGAGAGCTCGCTGGGTGTGAGCCGGCGAGCGTTGCGCCGCTCCTCGGCGATCCGCCCACTGGAGAGGCGGATGACCCGGTCCGCCATCGCGGCGATCACCGCGTTATGCGTGATGACGACGGTCGTGGTGCCAAGCTCACGGTTCACGCTCGCGAGCGCTTCGAGCACGAGCCGGCCAGTCTCGAAGTCGAGCGCACCGGTCGGCTCGTCGCACAGCAGCATGTCGGGACGCTTCGCGATGGCGTGTGCAATGGCTACGCGCTGCTGCTCGCCGCCCGAGAGCTGGGCGGGGAAGT
>Ga0075421_100007084_pt1 | contig 13707 bp, 11 predicted proteins | sample SoiMetdeltSBSDD5_FD_75292 | JGI IMG/M metagenome (GOLD analysis project Ga0075421, IMG submission 75292) | Bulk soil microbial communities from a Populus tree surrounding site in Tennessee, USA - Soil MetaG P. deltoides SBSDD5 | ecosystem: Environmental > Terrestrial > Soil > Tree plantation...
TGGCCGAGGGCTACCGACCAGATCCAGCCGGTGTGGCCGGTGAGCGGGTTGCCGATCGGGGTTCTGGTGGCGGCGTCCCACAGCCGTACGGTGGTGTCGTCGGCGCCGGAGGCGATGATGGTGCGCCCGTCGAGCTGGCCGAGGGCCACTGCGTTGATCGTGCCGGTGTGGCCGGTGAGCGGGTTGCCGATCGCGGTGCCGGTGGCCGCGTCCCACAGCCGCACGGTGTTGTCGTCTCCGCCGGAGGCGATGATAATGCGCCCGCCGAGCTGCCCGACCGCCACCGCGTTGACGCCCCCAGTGTGGCCGGTGAGCGTGCGATGGGGTGGTTGGAGGCGCCAGGAGGCCCAATCGGTCGTCCAAGCGAGCGGCAGTGCGCACGCACTGACGGCGTCGGCGAGATGCGGTGCACGAGCGCACCGAGCTGCGAGTTGCAAGTAGGCGGGCCGGTGAGGCTCGAGGCACATGCGCAGGCGGGAGTCGGCCCGACGGTATGCGTCTGCCGCAGCGTGCGCTGGTGGAGTGCGGGTCGCCGGCAGCGCGGCGAGCAGCGGCGAACGGCTCGCCGCAAGAAGGAATCGCGGATCGTTGACGACATGATCCAGCCGATCGGTGCTGGCCGCGTGGGTGGCAAGGTTGGCGACGGTATACGGGTGGGCCTGACTCCAGTCGGTCTGACCATCCGGCCGGCGGGCGGTACGCGCTGATAGCACGTCGACGATGGTGGCCTGATCAGCGATTGGGTCGTCACGCCGGGCGCGGAGGTGCTCGGCGAGAGCTTCGTGATAGAGCCGGTACGCGGAGCGGCGACCATCGTCGCTTGTGGACTCGATGACGTAGTAGCCGGCAACTTCGATGAGCCAGTCAATGTCGGCGCTCGAATATGCTCTATCCGCAAGCGATCGGGCAAGAGCCGGCCAGAGATCCTCCCAAGGCAGCCCCGATCCTTGCGCGTAGGCGAGTGGCAGCAGGAGGTCGCGCGCTCGGTCGGCGTGTTCGCCAAGGCGACGCTCCAGGTCGTCACGCATCGCCTCTGCTGCGGCTCGGGGGAGGTTGGCTCGCCAGTCACGGTCGTTGGGATCGACCAATTCGTCGCGCAGCGCAAGGCTGCGGGCGGTGATGAGCGCCACCAGGAAGGAGTCCCCGGCAGCTTCTGCGACGGCCTCGGCAACCGATTCCAGGTAGGACTGTGGTTGATGGAGGTACGGCGAGTCATCGGCGAGTTGCACCAGGCAGGAGAGGACATAGCGTCGCAGGCTGGCCGGGTCCGCATACGCCGCGGAGTCCAGGTCGACGCGCCGGATCGGCTCACCCAGGTTCGACACCAGGTGACGGCGCGTCCCCAGTAGCAGGCGGAGCGGTGTGCGACCGGCGGCCCGGATCAGCGGCGCGAGGGCCTGGTCGATGACCGGAAACTCACCGCGTGCCCGATCGGCGCGGAGCCCGATCGCCTCGTCGATCGCGTCGACGACGACAACGATCGAGTCTGACCGCCCAGCGATGGACGCGAGCAGCCGGCCGGGGCTCGTCGTCTCCTCGACGCCGCAGGCCTCGCAGAGACCGGCCATCAGCTCATCCGCGGTACGACCGCGCGCGTGGATGAAACGACCGATACTGCCGAGCGGCGGCAATGTCGCCTCGGGCAGCGTGTGCGGATCAGGCACCCGGTTGCGCAACCTGCGGTCGGCGAGGACGAACAACCGTGCCAGCAGTGCCGACTTACCTGAGCCGGGACCGCCGGTGACCACCAGGGCGGGATGCGCCGGCGAGCGTAGCCAGTCGCACACCTCGCGCAGAGCCTGATGGCGTCCGGTGAACAGCCACAGGTCTGAATCGGGAGAGGTCGCGTCCAGCCCCTGGGCGCGAGGCAGGATGTGATCACGCTCGTCGGATCGACGATCGGCGCGTAGGCGATACAGCGCCTGGGTGCGCAGGTCGAGGTCCCGGAGCCAGCGGTCCAGGCGGGGGTTGGGTACGAACTCGGTGATCCCGTCGCCGACAAGGAACAGTCGGGCGTGCTGCCAGTCCGGGGTTTCCTCGTTGACGATGTTGATCAGGCCGTCGAGGGCCAGGTAGTCCGGCTCGTGACCGCCACTGGACGGGTGGTCAACCGCCTTGACCAGCGCCTGGGAGAAGGCGCCAGAACCGGCCTGTTCGTTTGGGCGCGCGGCCACTACGACCCCGATCGAGGGCGTGCCGGCCAGCCCGCGGAGGCGGTTGACGAACTCGACCGCCCCGCCAAGCATGCCCTGGCCCGCTGCCGCCGCGTAGCAGGTGTCCAGGACGTACAGCAACCGCTGCACAACCATGTTGCCCGCCAGCATTTTTCCGGTCAGATCTGCCGCCGGCATCGCCGTGAAAGCCACATCTGCGGTCGTGTCCGCCATCGGCAGGAGTAGACCGCCACGGTCGAGACACCCGTGGCCGGTGTAGTACACGACCACGATGTCGTCGACGCACCGGTCGGGGCTGGTCAGGAACGCGCGGAGGCGGCCCTGGTACTCGGTGGCGCCGAGGTTGCTGCCGAAGCCGGTGACCCGCTGGTATCCCAGGCTGGTGAAGAGCTTCGCTACCCGCTCGACTTCGCCGGCCAGCTCCGGCCGGCCGTCGAAGCCGGAGTCCGGCAGATACTCGGTGGTCGCGGAGCCGATGAACCACCGGGCCGGCTCACTCACGGTCGGCGGCCCTCACCGTAGCCGCACCCGGCGAGGATCGCGGTGCCGGTCTCTCGAGCGGTCAGGTACCGCGTCACGTCGTGCATGCGGGTCCCGTTGTCGATCTCGACGTCGATCACGGCATCGCCGAAGACGGGCCGCAGGCGCTTGACGAGCGCAACAAAGTCAACGCGGTCGGCGATGTTGGTCCAGGTCTCGACCTGCCCGGGCCACGCGCCAAGCCGCGCACCGTTCGCCCGCTGCGGCGAGGGGATCAACCGGTCGATGATCACGTTCCGGATCGCCAGCGGCGAACCCAGCGTGACCAGAGTCCTGATTGTCCACTCCGGATGTGCACACAGCGCCTCGTAGGCGACCACCGACCCGAGCGAGTGTGCCACCACGACCTCGGTGTCTGACGCGACGGCCTCGGCGAAGCGCCGTTGGACCTCCTCGCGCACCGTCGGTTGGGTGAAGTAAGCGTTAACCTGTTTCAGCCAGAAGATCAGGAGTCGCTCTGTGGTGCCGGCCAGGAACCGTGAACAGGACAATGCGGCCAGCGCCGCTTGTACCCCGGCGACCGGTCCGAGCGTGCGCTCGCTCGGCGGCACGACACCGGGGTCTGTTGCGGATGCGGCCTCCCACCACGCCCTCAGCAGCTCGATCTCAGCCGCTTCGTCGACGTCCTCGGGCTCCAACAGCTCCAGCTCGTCGTCTCCCAGCATCCGGCCGGGTCGGCGGAACACGTCACCGTAGAACACGCAGCCGACGTCGTTCGCGGTGATACGCCCGCTGCCACCGGCAAGGTCCACGCCGTCCAGCAGCGCCGGCACCCAGGCTTCGGACATGATCCTTGGGCCGATATACGTATTGTTGATCCCGTGCACCGCTACGACGCGCGACACGGTTCCTCCCATGATTCACACGGGCAAATGAGGCGAATCCGCCTCGATTCTTCGGTCGCCGCCCACCCTACGACTCCGGCGTCCTCGACACAGCGGGACTGTGGGTCGAGTAAACAAATCGACACTTTGCCTTGGCTGATCAGGGTGAGTGGCCGACGCGTTCGATGAAATCGGCCACTTCTCTTTGCGTGCCGTATCGAGCAAGTCGTTCGACGAAGTCGCGAAGGTAGGCAACGCTGCGATCGGATCGGAGAGCGGCCGAGCCGGTCACCACAAGTTCCGCGCACATCAGAGCCTGTTCGATCTCGCCCTTACCGAGATGTCCGGCCGCGAGCACCGTACGGCAGAAGAAGATGCTGCGTGCGTACATCGGATCATGGTTGTCGATCGCGATCTGGGCATACTCAACAGCCTTGTTGTGGAAGCCAAGATCGCGGTACGAGTGGGCGAACTCCGCGGCAAGCTCGGCCTCGTCGAAGTACCGGAGCCACGTCGGGTCATCGTCCGGCACTCGATGAGCAAACCACCGGTCTGCCTCAACGAGCGCCAATTCGCACCCGCGGCGGTCGCCACGCCCGGCAAGAGCGCGCGCCTCCATCGCGTGGAACAAGGCCATCCCGGTCGGTGTCGCGACTCCCGTCGCACCGGCTCTCGCGGCCCGTGCAAGGTTGGCCGCACTGTTGTGGTACCCGAGGAAGTTGGCCTGATGGCTCATGCCGGCGAGGATTCGACCGCCGAGCGCCCGTTCGCCACACGCCTGGGCGAGCCGGAGGGCCTGCGTGAGGTAGTGATGCGCCAGCTGGTGGTGGCCTGTGTCGTACGCGGTCCAGCCGGTCAACCGCAGGAGAGCGGAGGTCTCACGGAGTAGGTCCGACGTAAGCGGTCGCTCGGCGAGCAAAGGCGCAACCTCGCTGCTGATGAACTGGACCAGCGCCGAGCGCGCGTACCCGCCCCCGAACCGATAGTCGATCTCGGAGAATAGCGATGTCGCTCGGGCCAGGGCCTCGGCGGGCGACGGCGTGAGCGTTGCTCCTTCCGTGGCCTCGGTCATGTCAGGCGCCACTAGCCAGCCGATCATGAGATCCGACCACGAGTGCGGGTCGAGGTTGCCCGAACCGGCTGTCGAGCTACCGGCGAGATCGGCGCGGACCAGCGCGACGACGACATCGACGCTCTCCGACAGTCGCTCTGGATAGGTCGGTGACGACAGCAGGGCACCCTGGTCGTTTGGCGTCATGCCGACCTCAGCGAGCGTCAGGGGTTCGCCGAGCTTGCGGCTGAGCGCTTCCGCGATGAAGTGCGGCGTCATGCCTCGTGGCCGGGTACCCGATAGCCAACGCTTGACGTTCACATGATCGCATCGGACCTCGACGCCGTGCTCTTGGGCTACGTCGCTCACCCGCTTGGCAAGGCCGCTGTTCGAGCACGATGCGCGGCGCATGACGTCGGCGAGCCGGAGGTTAGGTTCGCGTTCAGCCATGCTCCTCCCCGTCGAGCCCACGGCCGCCATAGCGCAGACGCCGCATCCATGGTCGTCACCCACGAGTGGCAACGTCAAGTGTGATGCGTGGCCACACAGAGTGATCCCGCTCGCCACGGCCGACGTCGCCGACGACTGGCGCGACGACCTGCGAAAGCACCCCGTCGAGCACCCCCCGCGCACACAGTCACCCCGCCGAGCACGCTGCTGTAGCTGCGCACACAGGCGTTTCCTTCTGGCGACGGCATTACAGGTGCCGTCGACATCGGGAGACACCGGAGGATGCGTTGTTCGAGCAGAGAACACCCCGCTTCCATTCTGTGGCGGAGGTGGCACAGATCCTCGGCATGTCTGAGGTCACGCTGTACCGCGCGATTCGTGCGGGACAGTTTCCAGCAGTGAAGATCCGTGGGCGGTACATCGTCCCGGCAAGCGCGCTCCAGGCGATGGAGGATGCGGCTCTGTCCAGTGGGGCCGTGGTCGACGCCGCCGACTGGCCGGACACCCGAGGTGCCGCATGAGCGTCCTGACGTTCCACTTTGGACCAGAGCATCCGCTCGCCGAAGTTGCCGCGCGGCATTGCCTGACGCACGACGTGGACCTTGGCAGTGAGGTGGCCTGTGGCGAGTGCTGGGAGCGCGCGATCCGGGACGACGAGCGGATTGTCGTCGAGTGCGGTCTCCCACGTGAGATCGTCCCTGACCCGACCTACGTCGACGAGATCGCTGTCAGCCTCGCCTGCCGAGGCGAACGGGTGGCGCTCACCACGGTCGAGTTCGCCGTGGCGGTCCATCGGCTGACCGCGAAGGGTCTCTCGGCCGTCGAGATCGCCCGTCTGCTGCACGTGAGCTACCGCGACGTGGTCGCGGTGCCCCTCACACGGCCGCCCGCTGACGCGGCGTGACGAGGAAGGCGGCCGGCATGACACGAGAGGGACGTGGTTGGGCCTACGCCGGTGCGCTCCTCGGCGGAGCGGTGTCGATCGCGGCAAACGTCGCGCACTCGTATGTCCCGCCCGCCGAGGCGCCGGTCGACTGGCGACCACACACCGGTGCCGTCGTGGGCGCCGTGTTCTGGCCGGCCGCGCTGTTCGTCGCGGTCGAGATCGTCGCGCGCATCGCGTGGCCGTCCGGCTTGCGTTGGGCAGCGATCCGGTTCGGCGGACTGTTGCCCGTGGCACTCGTGGCCGCCGTGGTGTCGTACCGCCACCTGGCCGGCCTGCTCGCCTTCTACCAGGAGGACCACCTGACCGCCACGCTCGGCCCGCTGGCGATCGACGGGCTGATGGTGATGGCGACCGGCGCGCTCGTCGCGACCGGGCGCCAGCACCGCGCCGGAGTGCCTCGCGAGCCTGTGTCGGTGCCCGCCGCCAAGCCGGCGCCGACGGACGCGAGTACCGGTGCGCGGCAACGCCGCCGTACCGGTACGGCACGTGGGCGCCGTACCGGTACGCGTACCGATGCTGATCTCATCGCCGCATTGGCCGACGTACCGCGTGAGAGCGACGGGACCGTACCGGTACGCCGTGCCGCCGCAGCGCTCGGCACCGGCCCCGATCGCGCCCGTCGGCTGCTCGGTGTGGCAGGGCTTCTGCGTGCGCGCCAGCCCTCGGCCGAGATTGAGAGGGATCAGAAGCCATGACGAGCAACCCGTTTGACTGGGAGCGCTACGAGGCCGAGGTCGGCGTGGGTTCCGAACAGGCCGGCCCAGAGATGGTCGACAGCATCGACGCTCAGCGCGGACCGGTGTACACGCTCGCCGCGCGGAGGGCCGCGAAGCGGCGGCCGATCGTTCCGCCGTGGCTGCGCTCGGCGCACGAACTCCGCGGCACCGCGACGTGGGCAATCGGGTACACCGCCCACGCCAGCGCGTACCACGTGACACGGTCGCCGAAGTACGCCGCACGGTTGATCCTCCGTGCCCCACGTGGGTTGGTCCGGGTGCTCGGTGGTTTCCTGCGGTGGTTGCTCGACCTGGAGGGCGAGCCGGTACGGCAGGCGACGGTGCGAACGGAGGACGCGGAGGCGTACCTGAGACTCTCCCGCCAGCGTGATCGGCGTGTGCGGTGGCGCGGCATCGTCGCCGCGTTCATCGTTGGTGGTGGTGTCGCTGCGGCCGTCGCCGTCGCGCTGGCACCGGAGTGGGCACAGTGGACGGTCGCGGGCGCCGTGGTACTGTTGCTGGGGCTTATCGGTCGTCCCGCCGACAAGCCGTTGCTCGATACCGCCGTGGTCGTGCCGCGCGTCTCCCGGCTCACCTCCGATGTAGTGACACGCGCTCTCTCCGTCCTTGGTATTGCCGGCATCAGCCAGGCGCTCGCCAAGAACCCGAGGGCGATCGCATTCCCAGCCCCCATCACCCGGGACGGCCCCGGCTGGCGAGCAGACGTCGATCTGCCGTACGGCGTGACGGCCACCGAGGTGATCGAGCGTCGGGAGAAGCTGGCTGCCGGGCTCTCGCGCCCGCTCGGCTGCGTGTGGCCGGAGGGCAACGCCGAGGTCCACCCGGGCCGGCTCGTCCTGTGGGTCGGCGACGAGGACATGTCCAAGGCCAAGCACGCGCCGTGGCCGCTGGCGAGGGGTGGCACCGCGGATCTGTTCCGCCCGCAGCCCTTCGGCACGGACCAGCGCGGCCGGTGGGTCAGTCTTTCGCTGATGTTTGTCGCGATGGTCATCGGTTCCATTCCAAGGATGGGCAAGACATTCGCTCTACGGCTGGCCCTCTTGATCGCGGCGCTGGACGCTCGCGCCGAGATCCATGCGTACGACCTGAAGGGGACCGGCGACCTCTCACCGCTGGAGCACGTGACGCACCGGTACCGCGCTGGCGAGGAGCCCGACGATATCGAGTACGCGATCGCCGCCATGCGTGTGCTGCGAGACGAGTTGCGCCGCCGCGCGAAGGCGATCCGCGACCTGCCGCGGGACCTGTGCCCGGAGAACAAGGTCACTCCCGAGCTGGCTGGCAGGAAGAATCTGGGGTTGCACCCGATTGTCGTCGGCGTCGACGAATGCCAGGTATGGTTCGAACATCCCGAGTACGGCAAGGAATTCGAAGCCATCTGCGTCGATCTCGTCAAGCGCGGGCCGGCCGTCGGGATCGTGCTCCTCCTGGCTACTCAGCGGCCGGACGCGAAGAGCCTGCCCACCGGGATCTCGGCGAACGCCTCGGTCCGGTTCTGCCTGAAGGTCATGGGTCAGACGGAGAACGACATGGTGCTTGGCACGTCGAAGTACCGCAACGGCGTACGAGCGACGATGTTCGCGTGGACCGACAAGGGAGTCGGGTACCTCGTCGGCGAAGGCTCGGACGCTCGGATCGTGCGAACGGCCTATGTGGACGCGGTCGCGGCCGAACGCATCGCGCTGCGCGCCAGGGCGCTAAGGGAGGCTACCGGCACTCTCTCCGGCCATGCGCTTGACGAGCGCATGGAGAGGTCGGAATCTGTGCGGTACAACCTCCTCGACGACATCCTCGCCGTGGTGCCCGAAACCCAGGCGAAGGTGTGGAACGAGGCCGTCGTCGGGCGTCTGGCCGATCTGCGCCCGGAGGTCTACGGCGGATGGGAGCCCGAGCAGCTCACGCACGCGCTCAAGCCATACCGCATCCGCGTCCGCCAGGTGTGGGGCACCGATCCGGCGTCTGGCCGCGGAGCCAACCGGCGCGGGATCCTTCGAGCCCACGTGGCGGATGCCGTCGCGGACCGTGACCGCAAGCGAGGGGCCGACTAGGACGGCTGGAGTGCTAGGTCTAGCACGCTTGCTGCTAGACCTAGCACCTCTTCTAGCAACCAAGTCTGCTCCTGAGCTGGACTCTAGCGTCTAGCGCCCAGGACCGACCCGCGCCCGAAGTCACGTTGGAGGCCGTTGTGGATCCCCTGTTCGGCCTGGTAAGCGTCGCGTGCCTCGCAGCGTTCGTTGTCGCGATCGGCTACGCCGCGTTGTGTACCGCTTCGCCGTTCGGATGGTGCCGGCGCTGCGGTGGCACTGGTCGGCGTTACTCCCGTGTTGTACGGAGGCTGTATCGGCTGTGCCCGCGGTGCGACGGTACTGGCCTCCGCGTGCGAGTCGGCCGGCGTATCAGCGAGTATGTCCGCGCCGAGCGGAACAGAACTGGCCGATGACTAGCCACAGTGGACTCCACGGTGAGTGAGTCAAATTGTCAGCTCACATGATCCGGCTATGGCGGCCACGGCTCGGCCGAGGAGAGTGCAGGTAGCCCGGCCGCCTACCCCTTGACCTTGAACCCCAGATCGGCATCCGTGGCAACGCCCAACACCACCCGGAGGGCATCCCGGTAGTCGGCGGTCTGGCAGCGCCGCTGACCGCGTTCCCACCTGCTTATGTCATGCCGATCCAACGCCACCATGCGGTCGGTGGTACCAAAGATCTGGGCGGTTACCGCCTCGGCCAGCTCGCGTTGAGACATAGGCCGAGTCGGGTCGTTCGGCGAAGGCTTGCGCAGTCGTGCCCGGCGCAGCAGTTCGTTGCATCCCGACTCTCCGCCCGACAGGTGTGACTGCACCGGCGCCTTGTTCCCCTCAGTGGTCATGTCATCCCCAGGAGGTCTAGTGCTGGTGCAGCGCGTCGAGCCGCACGAGCACGAACCGGTACGACAAACCGCGCCGCGAGCCGATCGCCCGCGGCCAGTCATCAGCGGGCGGGCCATCACCGCACCAATCCACGACGAGTGCAATCGATGCAGCGCAGGACGCTCCCGCACGTTGGACACCAGTGCGACGAACGTCGAAACGTCAAGAACCCGGCTACGAAGCCGCAGAGCAGCCCGAACACCGTCAAGCCGATCATCACGAACGGCATGAACATCAACCCTTCCGAGCACAAGCCCGGCGGGAAGGAGCGCTGTTTCTGGCAGATTCAGGAGTTTGCGCCCCTCCCCGCCGGAGTCCCCCGACAGCGGCACCGAACCGATTCCGCGGTACGGGAGGTGGTCGAGCCCAGGAGCGGCTTTTCTCTTCCACTCTGGCGGGATCGATTCGGTGCCGGATCCAGCTAATCCGCCGGCCATCTACTCGGGAGAGATCACATTGCGTCGCGCGAGGACGGTGCGCGAAACGTGCGCGCCCACCGTTACCCAGAGATTTGTGGAGAACGCTGTGCGACGATCGCTCTAAGTAGCCACGGAGCCTATTCATGATCGCCTAAGGGAACCGGCCCATGAGACTGCCGATCCGCGTCGCCAACCCCGGCCTGGCCGCATTGATCGCCGGCTCCGGCTTTCGTTCAATGCCGCAGTTCGCCAACGCCGTGAACCTGCGAGGCTGGCAGATGCACGGCGTCAAGACGCTCTATGATCACGTCACCGTGAAGCGGTGGCTGGGCGGCAGCATCTGCCAGTACCCCGACGTGGTGGCCGCCGTCCTCAGCGACGCCTGGGGCATTCCCGTACCGGTCGAAGTGATCTGGCCGGAGCTGCGCGACGGCCAGCCCCCAGCCCCGGCGCACCTGCAACCGTGGGCGGCCGCTCGTACGCTGGACGAGCTGGGGCTGTTTCTGAGGAGTGACATGTTGACGAGGCGGGCGGTACTGGCGGCTTCGGTCTCCGTGGCCACCGGCAAGGAGCTGATCGCTCCGATCGCGCGCTGGCTCAGCGTAGACACGGGCGTGCTGCCGCTGCCGGGAGGTGCCGGTCCGGGGCAGATCAACATCGAAGCGGTGGAAGCGATCGAGGAGGCGACCCGCCACTTCATGGCTGCTGACGCCGCTGTGGGTGGGGCGGTGGTTCGCAGGGCCGCTGCCGGGCATCTCTTGTATGCCGTGGATCTAGCCACCGAGGCCCGCTACAGCGAGGACATCGGCAACCGGCTGCTGATCGCCATCGCTGATCTTGCCGGGCATGTCGGCTGGATGAGTCACGACGCCGCCATGGAGGGCCCGGCGCAGCGTTATCTGATCTACGGCCTCCAGGCGGCGCGTGAGGCCCATGGGGATGAAGCCCAACTGCGCGCCGTAGGCATCCTGGCCGACATGTCAGCCCAGATGAACGAGCTGGGGCATCCGAGCAGCGCCCTACGCCTCACCGATCTGGCGTTCGAGCAATTGCCTGCCGACGGACGCCGCTTCAACAAGATCCGCTCGTTGCTGTGGAGCCAACGTGCAGCCCGCCTGTCAGGCATGGGAACGGTGCACCTGTCTGAAGTTCGCAGCGCCGTCGGCTTGGCGTTCGACCTGTACGGCCAACTTAACGAGGAGGACGAGTCGCCTGCTGTGGCAAGGTGCTTCCCGTACACCACCGAGGCTGAGATCGCCAGTAGCGCGGCCAAGACCTACCGCACCTTAGCCCTGCATGATCCGACCTTTGCCGCTGACGCTGAGCGGCAGGCGTTGAGCGCCCTTGCCCTGCGCCCGCCTGGGTTTCAGCGCTCGCTCGTATTTGATCAGATCAACTTGGCGCAAGCCCGTTTTCTAGGCGGCGAGCCTGAGCAGGCTTGCCAGGACGGGGCGCAGGCGATCGAGATGGCGGCACGGGTCACGGCCTCTAGCCGTGTCAATGCCCGGCTGGCCGGGCTTATGACTGACTCTGAGCCATTCAAGAAGCTCTCAGGCGTGCGGGAGTTCCGGGAGCGGTTGAGAACAGCTGGGGATGACAAGCAGTAGGTAGGCGGCGCCCCGTCCTTGACGACTGTGCCTGGGCATAGCGCAGCGGTGGCGGGGTGGCATCCGCGTGGGTGTCGGTTCCTGGCCAAACAACGTCGTTAACCGGCGTTCGTCAATGTCAGCTCAAGCTAAGGATTCAGCCTCGCTTCACTAATCATGTGTTCCACAGGTAACGAACGTTTTCTGGATCTGCAGGTAGTTTTTCCGGACGAAATTCCTAACATCTAACAAAAGGGTGAGCGGAAGATCCACGGCCGCGGTGCCCACTTACAAACCGTCCATTCGAGCCGCGACCGGACCGTAGGCTGCGCGATCTTGCCCAGAACGCGGGTGCGAGGGCAGGGCCCCGCGCGGGACGCGACACGACCGAGGGGACGGGGTTGCTGGGCTGTCGCGTTGACTAGGTAGGGTCATGGCGATGGTGAGCGCCGGCCCGAGGACGCAGCGTGACGACGACAACCGAGGTCGATCTTGACTTGCTGCTGAAGCGTCGACTCATCGTGGCCCGGTACGGCGAGATGGATCTTGGCCGTTGGTGGAACACCACCCAGCTCGGCGCTGATGGTGCACAGGTGCTCAAGCGGGGGTTCCCCCGCACGCACCACTTCGCCCAGGCCAGGTCGGTCTTCGTGGTCGCCTCGCATCGATGTGATGAACGGTTTGATCCACTCGGCGATGTCGCAGCGACGAGTGTGACCTTGTGGCGGCTCCCGGCTGAGATTGAGGAAGCGTTTGACGCCCGCTGGGAGGAGTGGCTCGACAACGCAGAGGACTGGACCGATCTATTCGTTCGTCTGCAGAAGCCGCAGGATGATCTTGTGAATGTACTCCTCGCCGAGGATGCGGTGGCTCTGGTAGACGTGGACGCTCATGCCCGGGGGGCACGTCGTGTCGATGGTCGTCGCGTCTGTGTCTCCAATGCATTCTCCCGCTCGGACTCTGACGTTGCTCAGCTGGCCCTTGGCTTCGCGCATGGCGCTTCCGGAGAGCTCGTCGTTCCCTATGCGGGGTTGTCGGCGTGACCGAGAGAGCGAACGTCGCCTCGTCGTTCACCGTCGTCAAGGGCGCGATGATCGACGAAACGTATGCGGTCATGGCCGGCTGGGACTTCGAGCTGTCCAAGAGGGCCAACCTGGACCAGCTGCGAGCCGAAAACTTCATCGGCGCCAAGAGCGTGACCTGGCTGCGCGACGTGGCCAAGGTGATTAACCGGCGGTTCGACCCTGCCGGCCGCGACCGCCCGCTCGTGCATCTCGCGAAGAGCGGGTGTGACCTCGCGGAGTGGAAGCCACTGCTGCTATGGCACATGACCCGCGATGAGTTCTTGGTCCGGGACTTTCTGCAGAACTGGCTCTACGCGGAATACGAGGACGGCGCGTTCCAGGTCAGGCCGGCCGATGTGCTCGGATACCTGGCCGAAATCAACAAACGTGGTGGCCAGACGGAACACGACTGGAGCGAGGCGACGACCAAACGAGTTGCCAGCGGTCTGTTGCGTATCGCGGCGGACTTCGGACTGTTGCGCGGTGCCGGAACGGCCAAGGAGTTCGCCTCCTACCACCTGCCCGAGCGCAGCTTCCTCTACATTCTTCACGCGCTGCGCGATCAGCGGGTCCAGCCTGCCAAGATCATAACCGCGAGTGACTGGCGGATGTTCCTGATGGCGTCGACGGACGTGGAGCAGGAGATCTATCGGTTGCACCAGTTCAAGAAGCTGGACTACCAGGTTGCGGGCAGTATCGTGCAACTCTCCCTTCCCGAGGGCAGTTCGGCCGGATATGCGCAGAGGATGGTGGCGTGAGAACCCTTGAGGAGCGCCTGCGGGGCTCACTCGAGCCGATCCTCGAGCAGATCGACCCCGCGCGCGCGGGGTTAAGCACCTACAGCGACATGCCATGCGCCCTGTTTGTCTACGACCCAGAGGAAGAGTTCCGCCTTCGAACTCAGGTCGCCATGCTGGAGACGCGATTGTCCCAGAAGGGCAAGCGCATTCGACGCATATCTCTCGCCGAGTGTTTAGACGAGGCCATGCGCTCCCAGCGCCCGCTTGA
>Ga0075421_100007085_pt1 | contig 13705 bp, 11 predicted proteins | sample SoiMetdeltSBSDD5_FD_75292 | JGI IMG/M metagenome (GOLD analysis project Ga0075421, IMG submission 75292) | Bulk soil microbial communities from a Populus tree surrounding site in Tennessee, USA - Soil MetaG P. deltoides SBSDD5 | ecosystem: Environmental > Terrestrial > Soil > Tree plantation...
AGGCTCTTTGGCGTGCCGAGGCCCAGCTCACAGAGCAGGGCGAGATTGTATTGGCTGTCGGCAAACCCGCGCTCGGCCGCCTCGCGGAACCATCCGGCTGCCGTCGCATAGTCAGGGCGGTCGCCGTGGCGACGCGCGGTCAGTACGGCCAGGTTGTGCATGGCGTTGACATGGCCCTGGTCGGCAGCCCGACGGTACCACACCTTAGCCCGCTCCAGGTCGACGTCCGCGCCCGCACCACGCTCAAGTAGGGTCGCGAGACGGAACTGGGCGGGCGCAAAGCCGCGCATGGCCGCGCGCTGGTACCACGCGAATGCCTGCGCGTGGCTCTGGGCGAGCTCGCGGCCGTCGGCGAAACGCGAGGCCACCTCGAACTGGGCGGCTGCGTTACCGCTTTCGGCTGCCTGACCCAGGTTCGTCGTGCTCAGTCCCTCGGGCAGCGTGCCGGGCGTGTCCGACGGCTTGGCCCCGTCGTAAGCGACGAGGCTATCGAGCGCCGCGGCAACGAGTTCCTTCTGCGAAGCCACGGCCGGCAGGGAACGCGCAATGGCCGGGGTGGTCTCGGGAGCCGTCTGGGGCTTTGTGCGATCCTGCGTCACGACCAAGTTGGACGGGGCGAGGAAGTGATCGCCGGCCAGATACCCGACACCAACCAGACCGGTCATTGCCAGCGCCAGAAGCAAACCAGACACCCGGCCCGACGGCGTCGACGGCTTGCTCTTGCCGCGAGCGGTGGAGGAGGGCGGTGCCGCCTGATCATCCGTGGCGACGTCGGCAGCCTGCGTTTTGCCTAGAGCGGATGGTGCGCGCCGCTCGCCCGCCCGCGGGTCGGCAACAACATCCTCCTCCCAGTTGGAACCCACCGATGGATCGGGCCCCGGCACTGCGGTGTCTTGCCCCCCGGTTGCATAGTCGGCGGCATCGAGCAGGGAGGCCGGCTGCTGTCCGAGGGCGCGCGCGCCCTGGGCATAGGCCTCGAGCAGCGGATCCAGCGGGGAGGTGGCCTGATAGCCCTCGCCGACCGCACGGCCTGCCGGGGAGACAAAGCCGGGATCCAGCCGGTCGACGCGGTCGAGGATGCTGCCCAACGTATCCTCGATGGTGCGCAGCACGCTGGTCGTCATCTCCTCCGTCTGCCGCCGCTCGGCAAGCTGGTCGCGCATCATTGTCTCGAGCGCATCGAGGCGCTGAGGGTCGATGCTCGGCGCTGGCGGCGGCAAGCGTTCCACCACCCGGTCCGCCGCGCGGTCCGCGGCCGACTGAATGAGAACTTCGATGGCCTGATCGCTGAGACGGGACGCCTCGGGCATGCGCCGATGCTCATCGAAGCGCTCGGCCAGCTCCCGTAAACGCTGGTCGATGGCATCAATGCGCTCAAGCTGCCCGCGCGTTTGCTCCAGATGGGCATTGAGACCGCTGATCTGGGCCTCGATCTTCTCGAGGTGGTGGCCCTCCAGGCGCCGGGCCACGTCTTCGAAAGCAACCGCCAGGCGACGTTCCAGCTCCTCCATGCGGATGCCAAGGGCGCCGACGGACTTGTCGGGGTCGATGCCGGCAATGGACCGCTGCAGACGCTCGGCAATGTCGGCGAGCCGGCTTTCAACCCAGACGCCGCTCCCTCTGCCGCCGGGACCGGCGGCGGCTGCCCGACCCCGATCATTGGGAGGCCGCCGCGCCGAGCGGCTTTCGCGCCACTCGGCCTCGCTTTCCTCATAGGCCCGCGTCAGCGCCTCGGCGGTCTGGCGGTCCCAGGGATCCTCGCTCGACCGCAGCGTGGCGGTGCGCCGACGTTTGGACTTGGAAGACGCCATCTCAGTCTCTCTGGGCCAGGGTGTTCGGGGACGCGGTTACGTCCGGCGTCCCACCAGGGATGATCGAAGCGGAGCGGGGTCGGCTTCGATCGGGCCGGCAAAAGCGTGCAGAATTTGGCTTGGAACGCGGGCACCAGCTCGAAAGCTCGTGGTCCAAAGTCGCAATCCGCCGTAAAGTTTCGGTTAAGTGGAAGCGAGGCCGCAAGGCAAAGTTTCCGGCATCCAAGTCGGTCGCACGGCGGCCGAGACGGCCCCGTGATTTGGGAGGAAGGCTCATGTCCCTTCATCGCGCACCGGTGTTGCTGGTCTCAGTCGTGGCGTTTGCGATGCTGGTTGGCGCCGCACCCGAGGCGGAGGAACGCGGCGGCAGGTTTGTCATGACCCCCGTCGAGGGCGGCTTCCTGCGCATGGATACCCAAACCGGCGCCGTCTCCATGTGCCAGCGCACCAGCGGCAAATGGGCGTGCGAGGCGGTGGCCGACGACCGCCGTGCCCTGGAAAGCGACCTGGATCGGCTGCGTGCCGAGAACCGCGAACTGAGCAGCACGGTGCGACGCTTGGAGGACATGCTGGCGCAGCCGGATGGCGAAGGCAGGGACCGCCGCGCCGAGAAGGGACCAAGGTTGCAGCTGCCTTCCGAGGAAGAGGTCGACCGCGCCCTTGGCTATATGCAGCGCCTAATGCGCAAATTCAGGGACAAGATGCGCGAGTTGGAGAGCGACGGCGACCGTCGCAGCCTGTAGGCGGCAGCCCGCCAAGCGAACCCCGATAGGGACCGATCAGGAGGCGCAGGTGGACACGCTCTGGTTCGAGGTAGCGGTGGTGAGCACCATGTTCGCCTTCGGCCACATCGTGTTCGGGCATTTCGAGGAACGCACGCCACGCTGGCGCAAGGCGCTCAAGCTCGTGCTGTTCATCGCCCTGGTGACCGGCCTGTCCGCGTTCCTCGGACGGCAGTGGGCGTTCGGGTTCCTGGGGCTGATGTCGCTGGCGGTGGTGTACATTCACGCCGTCTGGCTTCCGAGCAAGGGCATCAACGGATGGACCGGCGAACCGAGGGACAAGTACTACGCGCTGCGCGGATGGACCAAGCCCGGCTAGTGCCCTGTGGGCGAAATTCCCCATCGCGCTAGCCGGCGCACAACCACGCCAAGGGCCAAACGATGCGCCAGGCACTACATCAGCTGACCATCGAGACGCGCGGCCGCGGCTTCACCGACATCACGCGCGCCGTTGCCGGCTGGCTCGGCTCGATCTCGGCCACCGAGGGGCTCATCACGCTGTTCATCCGCCACACCTCGGCCTCGCTCACCATCCAGGAGAACGCCGATCCGGATGTACTGCGTGACCTGCTCGATGCGCTGCAGGGTTTCGCCCCGCGCCATGCCGGCTACGCCCATGCTACGGAGGGTCCAGACGACATGCCGGCGCACATTGCCTCGATGCTGACCTCGACCAGCTTGTCGGTGCCGGTCAGCGCCAGCCGCATGCTGCTCGGCACCTGGCAGGCGCTCTACCTGATCGAGCATCGCGACCGCCCGCATAGCCGCGAGGTGGTGCTGCACTACCTAGGTGATTAAGGCGCGCGCTGCTACGACACCACGCGCGCGGTCTTCGTCTTCGCATCGCCTTGCCGTTTGGCGGCCGGTTCGGCCAATTTGCGCGATACGAAGCCTGGCACGCGGAACTTGCGCCGGTAGTCGCCGGGCGTCATTCCGGCGAGCCGGCGGAACAGGCGGCGGAAGGAGGCCATGTCCTCGTATCCAACCTCGCGCGCGATCGCATCCACAGTCGCGCTGCCCGTCTCCAGCAACTGCTTGGCCTCCTCGATGCGCAGGGACTGCACATAGGCGAGCGGCGAGTAGCCGGTAGCCGCCCGGAAGCGCCGATTAAAGGTGCGCTTCGGCAAGCCCGATCGGCGCGCCATCTCGGCCACCACGTCCGGGCGCTCGTAGTTCTGGGCGAGCCAAGTCTGGCACTGCAAGATGCCGGTGTCGCCGTGGTCGACGTTGGTGATCATCGCAGCGTAGGGCAGCTGGCCGTCGCGGTGCCACTGGTAGAGAAAAAGCTTGGAGATGCGAATGGCCTCCTCCGTGCCGGCATGCCGCGCAATCATCAGCAGCGCCAGATCCTGCCAGGACGAGGCCCCGCCCGAGCAAACCATGTTGTGGCCGGGGCCGCTCTGCACCAGGATGCGTTCCTCAAATAGCGTGACGTTGGGGTAGAGACGGCGAAACAGCGGCACGTAGCTCCAGTGCGTGGTGGCGGCACAGCCATCGAGCAGGCCGGCCTCGGCCAGCACCAGCGAGCCGCCGCAGGCCGCGTAGAGCTGCGCGCCCTGAGCATACTGGCGCTTGATCCAGTCGAGCATGCGCCGGTCGAGGATCGCCATGCTCTGCGCCGTCTCCGCCAGGACATTCGGTACAAATACGACGTCGGAATGCTCCACATCGTCGATGGTGTCCTGCGGGACGATGCTGACGCCGGTGATGAGCTCGATTGGTCCGGGATCCGCCGCCACGATGCGCGGCTCGAATAGACGCTGATCCTGGACCTTGCCCGGCTGGCCGAACCAGCCGGCCGCCCATAGCGTGTCGTACACACCGTAGATGATCGAGGGGTCGCACTCACGAAATACGGCAAGGCTGACGCGGATCGGCCTGGAGGGCATTGGAGAGACTTTGGCGTGGCTCAAATGGCTCTATGCCGGCCATTCTGCCTCTCACCTGTACGCCGCGCTAGACCTAAGTCCTCGCGCAACAAGCCCGCCCATTCGGTGCTGGCCAACATATTGCGAGGATCATGGCAATGGACGAGCAATTGGATACGACCAAGCTCAACTCCTTACTCGGGACTATGGTGAACGAGATGGGCGCCGCTGCCAACGCGGCGCTCGTGCTGATCGGCGACAAGCTCGGGCTGTTCCGCGCGCTGGCCGGCGAGGCCCTGACCCCGGCCGCGCTGGCCGCCAAGACCGGCACCAGAGAGCGGTACGTGCGCGAGTGGCTGGCCGCGCAGGCGGCATCCGGGTTTGTCACCTACGATGCGGCGGTTGGCACGTTCACGCTGTCGCCCGAGCAAGCCGCCGTATTCGCGCACGAGGACAGTGTCGTCAACATGACCGGCGGCTTCTATTCGCTGGCCGCCGTGTTCGCCGACGAGCCGCAGCTCACCAAGGCCTTCAAGTCCGGCGCGGGCGTGGGCTGGGGCGAGCGCTGCAACTGCCTGTTCTGCGGCGTCGAGCGGTTCTTTCGGCCGGGCTACAAGGCCTACCTGCTGGGCGAGTGGCTGCCGTCCCTCGACGGCGTGGTGGCCAAGCTCGAGCGCGGCGCCAAGGTGGCGGACGTCGGCTGCGGGCACGGCGCCTCGACGTTGATCATGGCCAAGGCGTTCCCCAACTCGCAGTTCATCGGCATCGACTTCCACGACGCGTCGATCGCCAAGGCACGGGAGCATGCCAAGGGCCTCGGCAACGTGCGCTTCGAGACGGCGCGCGCCCAGGACTATGCCCACGTTGGCTTCGACCTTGTCACCATGTTCGATGCGCTGCATGACATGGGCGATCCCGTTGGCGCGGCGACGCACGCGCGCGAGGCGCTGCAGCACGACGGCACGCTGATGCTGGTCGAGCCCAGAGCCGGCGACAGCCTGGCCGACAACCTCAACCCGGTCGGCCGCATCTTCTATGCCTTCTCCACCAGCGTGTGCGTGCCGGCCTCGCTGAACCAGGAGGTCGGAGCGGCGCTCGGCGCGCAGGCCGGCGAGAAGAAGCTCGCCGAAGTGGTGCGCAAGGGCGGCTTCTCGCGCGTGCGCCGGTCGGCCGAGACACCCTTCAATATGGTGATTGAGGCGCGGCCCTGATCGTAATGCAGCGGGCCGTTACAAGCAGCCCGCTGCCTCACCCGGCGCCGATCCCCCTGCCCAGGATGACCGCGGCGTCTGGACGGCTGTCGCCGCCTGCCCAGGCGACAAATTGGTCGGGGCGGATGAGGATGTACGTTGCCTCGTAGCGCGCGCGACCATGCGCACGCGTGTCGCGCAGAATCTTGAGCGGCACGCGCAGGCTCGCCGCGGCGCCGGCAAACCCAGCGACGTCTGCATCGCAGGCATCGAGCGCAAGGAGGGTCAACCCGTCGCCCAGTTCTTCGAACACATTGCGGCCCATCGACAGCGGCTGCGGAGCCAAGTGATGACCAGCTCTTGCGGCAAAGCTATGCATGCCGCGGGCGCTGCAATCGCCCCCTTTGGGTCCCCATACTGCCGGCGAGCCCTCATAGTTGGGCTCGAACGCATAGACGTCGGAGGATGCGCCAGAACCGCGCTGCGCCCAAGCCTGCTCGAACGCCGCCCGGTCGCGCCCAGGATCGAAGGTGGCCAGGAATTTGCGGTCGTCCAGTATCGCCCGCTCGATGAAATCACGCGCCGCCGATTGGAACACCGGTCGCCGCTCCGCGTCGTAGGAGGCAAGCAGGCCAGGCCCGGCCCAACCCTGCAGCTTTGCCGCCAGCTTCCAGCCGAGATTGCGCGCATCCTCCAGCCCAAGGTTCACGCCGTAGCCGCCGTAAGGCGGATGGCTGTGGGCCGCGTCACCGGCGATGAAGATGTGGCTCTCGCCGTAGCTGTCGGCCACCGCGAAGCGCAGGTCCCAAAAGCCGATATGCTGGAACTCGATGTCGAATTCGGCACCGGCCGCCTCGTGTATCAGCCGGCGGAAATCGAAGCTGTCGCGAGTTATCCCGACCGGGACCGGGGCGTGAAAGAACCATGTTGCGAAGTCGACGCGGCCGAAAAATTTCCAGTAACCCTTCAGCTCAGGGTGCAGGACGCTGAGGAACGATTTGCCGGGGTGCCGCTGCTCCAGCAGCCCGTGCAATCCCTGCGAACGGAACACCAGCAGCACCATCAGCCTGTCATGGTCCGACAGGGTCTGCGATATGCCGGCTCGCTCGCGCACGATCGACCGGCTGCCGTCGCAGCCCACCAGATAATCCGCGTGCAGGCGTCGGTGGCCACCGCCATTGCGCTCCGTGACGAGCACGCTCACACCGTCGCCGTCCTGGCTGACCTCGGACGTGATCCAACCAAACAGGGCCTCGACGCACGCCAACTCGGCCACGCGCTGGCGCAGGACGGCCTCCGTCGCATATTGCGGCAAGCGCTCGTTGTCGGTGAAATAGAAGGGGCGAACCAGCTCCCGCTGCATCCAGTCGTAGCTGTAGGGTCCAAGCAGCGTTGCATAGGCGGTCAGCCCGCCGATGCCGTATTCGCGCGGGATGGTACGCGCTGCGCGCACCTCTTTCTCCACGCCCCAGAAATGGAAATGCTCCATGGTGCGCTGGGTGAGGTTCTGGCCGCGCGGGATCGGCGAGGGCTCGAGCAGGCGCTCCACCAGCAGCGTGTGCACCCCACGCTGCCCCAACTCGATTGCCAGCCCGAGGCCGACCGGGCCGCCGCCGACGATGATGACCTCGGCATCGCGTGCGAGGTCACTCCGGGGCAATGCCGGCATCCTTGACCACCTTCGCCCAACGCGGCTGATCGCTGGCCATCATCTCGCCCAGTCGCGCGGCGGTTCCACCCCGCGCCTGTAGGCCCTGCTTTGCGAGCGCATCGCGAATGGCAGGTTGCTTCAAGATGTCGTTGATCTCGGTGTTGTAGCGGCCGACGATTTCCGCACTGGTGCCTGCAGGCGCCAGAATGGCGTACCAGAGATCAACATCGAAGCCGGCGACGCCCTGCTCTTCCAGCGTCGGAGTGTCGGGCGCAAGCACCGACCGCTGACCTCCGCCAATGGCCAGCAGGCGGATCTGCTTGTCGGCAACCAGGGGTAAGGCGGTGTGCAGGGGCAGGAACATCGCACCCACGTGGCCGCCGACCAGGTCGCGCACCGCTCCGGCCGACCCGGAATACGGCACGTGCGTGAGCGAGACGCCGGCCGTCAGCTTGAACAGCTCCATGGTCATGTGTTGCGGCGTGCCGCGTCCCGGCGAGGCATAGTTGATCTGGCCGGGCCGTGCCTTTGCATCCGCGATCAACTCGCCAACGTTGGTCGCGGCCAACGAAGGGTGCAACACCAGTGCAATCGAGCCGGTCGCCACCTCAGCAATCGGCGCGAAGCTGGTCTGCGGATCGTAGGGCAGGCTCTTGAACAGGCTGGCATTCATGACAAACGTATTGGCCGCCATCAACAAGGTGTGACCGTCGGGCGCCGCGCGCGCGACTTGCTGGGTACCGATGTTGCCGCTGGCGCCGGGCTTGTTCTCCACCACAAAGGGCTGCCCCCAGCGCTTCTGCAGTTCCTCGGCGAGCAAGCGGCCGAGGATGTCGATGCCGGTGCCGGGCGTATAGGGCACGACGATGGTGACGGTACGTCCCGCCTGCTGCGCCGCGGCCGGCATCCAGGCGGCCGCAGCCGTGATCGCCAGGCAGAGCGCCAACGCTCCTAGGAGGGTGGCACCAGCCGCCGAACGATTACCTTCTTGCGGCCGTCGACGACCGTACTCGCCCACTCCTGCAATCGCCATCGCCACTCCCTCCCATCGGCTTCTTGCGGGCGATTAGTCTCGCCGCAGGGTGGCGCGTCAATGCAAAATTCGCTGATCCAAGACCGGCGCAAGAGACAAAGCATCGAGCTGCTTGGCCGCTGCGCGATGCCCCGTTAGCGCGCGGCGAAACGGCGGGTGGCGACGATCAGCTCGTGCACGATGCCGGCCTCGGTCATGGCGTGGCCGGCGTCGGCGACGATGCGCAGGTCGGAAAGCGGCCAGGCGAGGTAGAGGTCCCAGGCGTTCTTGACCGGCGTCACTACGTCGTAGCGGCCGTGCACGATCACGCAGGGGATGTGGCGGATCACCTCGACGCCGCGCAGCAGCTGGTCGTCGTGCTCGAAAAAGCCGCGGTTGATGAAATAATGGCACTCGATGCGCGCAAAGGCGATGGCATAGGTGTCGGCGCCGAACAGCTTGACGCGCTCGGGGTCCTGGTGGAGCGACAGCGTGCTGCCCTCCCACACGGACCAGGCGCGCGCGGCCTTGATCTGCACGTCTCGGTCGGCGTGCGTGAGGCGCCGGTAGTAGGCAGCGATCATGTCGCCGCGCTCCTCCGGCGGGATGATCTTGGCGAAGTCCTCGAACGCTTCGGGGAACAGCCAGCTGCATCCCGCCTGGTAGAACCACTCGAGCTCGGCACGGCGCAACAGAAAGATGCCGCGCAGGACAAGCTCGCTGGTGCGCGATGGGTGCGTCTGTGCGTAGGCAAGCGACAGCGTCGAGCCCCACGAGCCGCCGAACAGCTGCCAGCGGTCGATGCCTAGGTGCGTGCGCAGCCGCTCCATGTCGGCCACCAGATCCCAGGTGGTGTTTGCCTCCAGGCTGGCGTGCGGTACAGAGCGGCCACAACCGCGTTGGTCGAATAGGATAATGCGGTAGCGAGCCGGGTCGTGATAGCGGCGCATGGTGGCGTTGCAGCCGCCGCCCGGTCCGCCATGCACGATGAGGGCCGGCCGGCCATCAGGATTGCCGCACTCCTCGAAGTAGATCTCGTGCCCGCCGCCGACTTTCAGCCGGCCCTGTCGGTAGGGCTCGATCGGTGGATAGAGACCAAGCCGCTCGCGTGGCGACATCGCTCGTGACATTCCCTTCCTGCCCGCTCCGGTGAGCCTGATATGGTTACATGGCCGTAGGCAATCAGCGCAAGTAAACACCAGACCAACGTCAGGACTGGTCGGCAGCCCGTGATCAGGCTGGCGTGCGGTTCTTGAGGCGCTGCAGCCGCATCTCGCGGTCATAAAGCGTTTCGCCGCCCGGAACGCGTACATCGCGCAACATGTCGAGCAGGTGGCGTCCAGGCGCCGGTGTCATCAGGCTGACGCCGATGGTCGCGGCGATCGCCAGCGGCAGGCCGACGGCGGCGGCCAGTACGCTCGGCAGCGTGATGGCACCCGTCTCGCTCAGCAGCACCATGAACATGGCGGCCCCAGAGCCGGTCGCCATGCCGGCCAGCGCCCCCCACGCGTTGGCACGCTTCCACCAGATGCCGAGCAGCATGACCGGGAAGGACGCGGACGCGCTGAACGTCAGCGCCCACAAGAACAGCTGCAGGGGATCGGCCGGCGCCGCGATGGCCAGCCACACCGTGACAAAAGCGACACCGAGCAACGCCAACCGTGCGGTACCGATGCGTGCACTGTCCGGCACTGTCTCGTTGGAAAGGCCGTGCACCACGTCTTCCGACAGAATGGCGGCGGCCGCCACCATCGAGGCGGCCAATGCAGCCATGGCGCCCGCCAGGGCCCCCGCCAGCGCGAGGTAGACGATTGCCTGCGGCATACCGGCCGCAACGGGGAGCGCGAACAGCACGGCATCGCGCTCGAAGCCGACGCTGGTAAAGGCGACCAGCGGCGCCTTGCCGTCGATGCGGGCAATGCCGGACTGCTGCAGGAGCTGGAACCACGCCGGCAGGCGGTCGGGGGCCACGTTCACCACCTGCTCGAGTACGAACGAGCGCAGATATACGGCAATCGCCGGCAGCGTCAGCAGTACCAGACCGACCACCAGGACGGCCCATCCGCCCGATTTGCGTGCCTCGTAGACGCCGGGGGTGGTGCCCGCGCGCGGCAGGAGGGCGGGCGAGGCGGCAATGCCCGTCGCCACCACAAAGGACATGATAATGAAACCGATGCCGCCGACACTGCCAAACGCCTGCAGCATGCGCTTGCTCAGCATCTCGATGCCCTCGCGCGGCAGCTCGACGGCCCAGTTCGGCGCGACGATGATGGGCAGGTTGCGCGCCACCTCCACGCGCGAGAGCGCGCGCAACACGTTGCCGTGTGTCATCTGCGGCAACGGCAGGTTGGAGACCATCACGGCGACAATGGTGCCCGACACCGCCAGCGCCAGCAGCGCCGCAATGCCTTGGGCGGCGCTCGACCAGGTCAGCGAGCGCATACCCCCGGCAATGGCGACCGCTGCAACGCAGGATACGACCAGCGCCGCGGTCAACCGCTCGGATTGGCCAAGCAGCCAGGCCGCTGCGTAAGCGGCAAAACGGGCCTCTGCCGCCAGCAGCAACAGGATCGGCACCGACAGCACGGCGGCGGCCACCACGCGCACGATGCGGCTGTCGAAGCGGCGGCCGAGGAAGGTCGGGACGGTGTAGGCACCGACCTTGCGCAGGAACGGCAGGAACAGCAGCGTCGCAAACACCAAGCCCGCGTACCAGCCGATGCTGAGGCACAAGGCATCGAAGCCGATCAGGAAAAATGCTCCGGTCAGCGCCAGGAAGCCGGCGCCGCCCAGGGCGGCGATGCCCAGCACCAGCCCATTAAAGAAGGCCGGCACACGCCGTCCGCCGGCAAAGTAGTCCTGCGTCTCGTGGGTGGCAGACAGCAGGCCGATGCTGGCATAGAGCGCGATCGGGATCGCGAACACGACGAGCCGCACCAGCGTATCGGCGGCGCCGAGCTGCTCAAGCATCATGGCCATCAGCACGATGGCTGCAAACGCCGCCGAGAAGATGCCAAAGTAGGTGCCGAGCCGCGGATTGACGAGCCTGGTGCGCGAGGTGAACGCCATTTTAGTGTCCTGATCGCGACATGCGCCGCCAGGTGCGGCCGATGTTGAACGGATTGCGCGATCTGAAGGTCCCTAGTTGTACCAATGTGCTAGCGCTATCCAGATCGAGCAGTCCCTTTCTCGACCTTGCCGCACGCGTGGTAACGGACGTCCCCATCATCACACTAGGTGTCTCAGAAGTCCTCGTGCGCCCCATGCCAGTGGTCGATGGCATCCTGTCGGTTCACAAACAACGCCACCGTCGTGAAAGCGATCACGATCAGCCCGTGGCATGCCAGGAAATAGCCGAGCGGAATGCCGAGGAAACGCTTGTCGTTGAGCGCATCGGCATAGAGTGGCAGCACGATCATGGCCAGCACGAAGGGCAGCAGGCTGGTCAGCATCTGCGCTTTGGTGTGGCGCCAGTAGGGCTTGCGCTCTTTCCGCTCCATGAAGGCTTTCCGAACCCGCGTTAACTGGACCAAAGCGCGTCTGCCGGGTCAGCCGCCCCGTGCGCCAGGCTTTGAAGCGTGATCTCGATTCTTGGTTCAAGTGGGGCGCCGGCCCGGGGCTTCTGTCAACAATCTTATTGCTGCGCACCCTTAAGCCTATCCGGCCCAAGGCATTAGCCAAGGATGCAAAAAGCCGCTAGCTTTCCCAAAGTGTCTGGCCGACTCAGGGGGTCGGCAGGTGCTAGCGTGGAGGCACGTGTAGGGGACGTTTGGATACCGGGCATGGCCGACTACCGGTTCATCATCGTCGATGATCACCCGCTGTTCCGGGGCGCATTGAGCCAGGCGCTGAGCGCCTCGTTCGAGAACGCGGAAATCCTGGAGGCGGGCTCGCTGGACGAGTTGACCGAGCGGCTGGCCACCGCCACCGATATCGACCTCATCCTGCTCGACCTGACCATGCCGGGTGTCCATGGCGTATCGGGGCTGATCTACCTGCGTGCCCAGCACCCCGAGGTGCCAGTGGCGATCGTATCCGCCAGCGACGACGCCGAGACGATCCGCAACTGCCTGCACTGCGGCGCATCGGGCTTCATACCCAAATCGCAGCCCGTGGAGCGTATTCGCGACGCCATCCGCAAGATCATCGGCGGCGAGCTGTGGCTGCCGCCCGACGTTGACCTCACCAACGTCCCGACCGGCGACAGTACCGAATTGGTGTCGCGCCTCGCCACTTTGACGCCGCAGCAGGTGCGCGTGCTCATGATGCTGGGCGAGGGCCTGCTCAACAAGCAGATCGCTTACAAGCTCAATGTCTCCGAAGCGACAGTCAAGGCGCACGTGTCGGCAATCCTGCAGAAGCTCGGCGTCGACAGCCGCACGCAAGCAGTGATCGCCATCGGCAAGATCGGCGGCGGGGGTACCGGCGACTGGCCGCGCTTACCGAACTAGCGGCTTCACGCGCCCGCTGCGCCACAACGTAGCGTTGAGCGTAAAGCGGCCTGTGCCGGTGCTTGAAAAGCTTGGTCAAGGTCTGCACATTCAGCCTGCCTGCGGACGAGCGAAGCGGCTGGCGGGGGTCATGCGCAATACGATTGCCGTGATGAATACCAAGGGCGGCGTGGGCAAATCCACGCTGGTGCTCGCCATGGCCGAAACGCTCTCGGCCCGGTTCGCCAAGAACGTGCTGATCATTGATTCCGATGCCCAGGCGAGCGTCAGTCTCATGCTGCTGTCGGCCGGCAACCTGCACCGCCTGCAGCTGGAGGGCATGACGATCGTCGACATGCTGGTCTCGACCGTGCTCAAGGACGAGCCTGCCGACTGGCCCCGCTTCGTTATTGCCGGCGTTTCGGACGTGGAGGAAGCGCGCAGCATCTTTCTCATTCCAAGCGACATGCAGCTCACCTTGTTCGAGCGCGAGGCGACGCGGGCGCAGCTGCTTGGCAAGTTGCGCACCTGCGTGGGCGACTTGCTCAGCCATGTGCGCAGCATGTTCGATATCGTGTTCGTCGACTGCCCGCCCGGCCTCTCGGTGCTGACCGAGTCATGGCTGCGCGAAGTCGACTTTCTCATCTCGCCGATCAAGCCTGACCATACGTCAACGTATGCGCTAGAGGTGCTCGGCCACTTCAAACGCCTCAACCCAGAATTGGGGTTTGCAGACAACCTTGGCGTGCTTATCAATCTCAAAGAGATGACCTCGCCTGAGGATGCCGAGCACCATCGCCTTCTGACGCAGAACCCGGCCAATCATTGCTTCACCCAGGTGGTGCCCCGCACCAGCGCCCTGCAGCATGCCGGTCACTTTGCAACCACCGAGCGATCGTACGGCACCAAGTACCCGGGCGATTCCGCGAACTCGATGCAAGCGGTCTGTCGAGAGCTCCTT